>Ga0136615_10000566_pt1 | contig 16943 bp, 17 predicted proteins | sample AntDrymUQ2882206_2_FD_106647 | JGI IMG/M metagenome (GOLD analysis project Ga0136615, IMG submission 106647) | Polar desert sand microbial communities from Dry Valleys, Antarctica - metaG UQ288 (22.06) | ecosystem: Environmental > Terrestrial > Soil > Desert | place: Antarctica: Dry Valley...
CGATGTCGTCGGCCAGGTCGAGCCGCCGAAACGCCACACGCGCCGCAGCCGCCGGGTCGGCGGTGCCGGCCAGCTCGGCGGACCGCCGCGCCTGCGTTCCCACCGTTGCGAGCGGGTCGAGGTAGGTCACGGACTGCGGGATCAGCGCGATCTCGCGGCCTCGCAGCGCCCGGCGGCGTGCGGCGTCCAGGGGGGACCCGTCGTAGGTGATGCGCCCGGTCTCGATGGCGTTGGAGGGCAGCAGCCCGAGGAGGGCGTGGGCGAGCAGGCTCTTTCCGGAGCCGCTGGCGCCCACGACCGCGACCAGCTCGCCGGCGTCGACGTCGAGGTCGAGGCCGCTGATCACCTCCAGACGCCGTCGCCGCAGCCCGCTGGCGTACTGCAGGAAGGTGAGCGCGAAGCCCTCGACCGACAGCAGGCTCATTCGTGGACGCTGTGGGGGTCGGCCAGCGCGCGCAGGTTCTCCCCGACCGTGTCGACGGCCTTGACGACGGTGAGCAGCGCCAGGCCGGGCAGCACCGCCAGCCACCACGCGCCGGCGGACAGGTAGCGCATCGCGTCGGACAGGATGATGCCGATGGCTGGTGCGTGCGGGGACAGCCCGAGGCCGAGGAACGACAGGGCGGCCTCGTGCAGGATCGCGTGGGGGAACAGCAGGACCAGCCCGACGGTGAAGTGCGGGACCAGGTGGGCGAGCAGGTGGCGGCGGGCGACCCACCAGCCGCCGTGGCCCAGCCGCTGGGCGACCGCGACGTAGTCGGAGGCGGCGACCCTGCGCGCTTCGCCGCGCAGCAGGCGGGTCAGCGATGGCCAATGGGTGACCGCGACCGCGATGATCACCCCGCGGGCGCCGCGTCCAGCGGCGAAGGCGATGAGGATCAGCAGGACCAGGTGGGGGATCGCGAGGAACAGGTCGACGAGCCAGGAGACCGCGGTGTCGACGCGGCGGCCCAGCGCCCCGGCGGCGGCGGCGAGCAGCAGCGCGATGACGGCGCTGACGGTCGCGGCGAGGGTGCCGATCGCGAGGCTGAGGCGTAGCCCGACGAGGGTGCGGGCGAGCATGTCGCGGCCCAGCCAGTCGGTGCCGAAGGGGTGCGCGAGGCTGGGAGGTAGGCGCCGGGCGGTCAGGTCGGTGAGCTCTGCGGACGCTGACAGGACCGTCCCGGCGACCACGATGGCCGCGATCAGCGCCGTCCCCGCCCCGATCTGCACCAGCGTGCGCCTGCGCCGGTCCAGCGGGCGGTGCGCGATCTCGGTGGCGACCGGCTGCGGCGGGTTTCCCCGCAGCCGCCCGAGCGCATCACTGGCCGCGCTCACGTGTGCACCTCGACCGCGCGGCTGCGCCCGGCACGTCTGCGGGATGTGGAGCGCAGCCGGGGGTCGAGGAGGTGGTGGGTGGTGTCGCCGAGCAGGTTACCGGTGAACACGAACACGGTGGTGAACAGCGCGATGCCGAGCAGCAGCGGGACGTCGCCGCGCAGGCCGGCCTGGACGGTGGCCTGGCCCAGGCCCGGGTAGCTGAACACGGTCTCGGCCAGCACGGACCCGCCGAACAGCTCGCTGAGGGAGGCGAACTGCAGCAGCACCGCGGGCACCGCGGCGTTGCGCAGGACCCGGTGGCGCACCAGCCCGCCGCCGCGCTCGCCCTGGGCGCGGGCGAAGGTGACGAAGTCGCTGTCCAGGATGCTCACGGCCTGGGCGCGGGTGTGCAGGGCGATGGGTGCGACGCCGGCGATGGACAGCGTGGCCGCCGGCAGCGCGAGGTGGCGCAGCCGCTCGCCGAGCGAGGCGGTCGCGGGGTCGCTGCCGATGTCGGTGGCGCAGCAGACCGGGGCCCAGCCCAGGGTCACCGCGAAGACGGTGAGCAGCAGCAGCCCGACCCAGAACGTCGGCGCCGACGCCAGGGTGTAGGCCCCGACGCGGATCGCCCGGTCCAGCGCCGACCGCCGCGTGAGGGCGGCGAGGATCCCCAGGCCGAAGCCGAGCGCGCCGGACAGCAGCCAGGCGCTGGCCATCAACGCTAGCGACGCCGCGAAGCGTGAGGCGATCACCTGGGTGACCGGGGCGTTGAAGATCATCGAGGTGCCCAGGTCGCCGCGGACCACCCGCCCGGCCCACAGCCCGAAGCGCACCAGCGGCGGGTCGTCAAGGCCGAAGCGCTCGGCGATCAGCGCACGCTGTTCCGGGCCGATGCGGGCGGCCTCGGCGCCGACGTAGGCGTCGACCGGGTCGACCGGGGACGCCTCCATCAGCGCGAAGCAGGCCACCGCCACCGCGGCCAGCAGCACGGCGAGCCGGGCCGCCCGGCCCGCCAGCCTGCCGGCTAGCACGTCCACCGCCACGAGGTGATGCCAGCGGTGATCGGGTAGCCGTGGCCGTGCGGCTCGACCTGCGGGCTGCCGATGTCGAGGCACTCGTCGACGTAGTAGAGGTGGTCGAGGTTGACCAGCCATGCCCAGCCGGCCTCGGCCTTGGCGGTGAACCCGTAGCCGTCGCCGTCGAGCTGCGCGGCCTGCCAGAAGGCGTTGGCCTCCTCCAAATCGGTCGCGCCCATCGCGAGGTCGAGGTTGGTGTCGACCTGGGAGTCGGCGAAGTAGCCGGCGTTGTAGAAGTCGGTCCCGCCCATCTTGGAGTGGTACAGGTTGTACATCTCGGTCTGGTCGTGGCTGCCCCAGCCGAACACCACCGGTGTGGTGTGCATCCGCGGCTCGATCTCGTCGAAGCTGGCGCCCTCGGGGGTCACCTCGATGCCCAGCGGCGCGAGCATGTCGACGACGGCCAGCGCAAGGCCCTGCCGCACGGAGTCGTCGGCCGGGTACAGCACCGTGAACGCGGCGGCGGTCCCGTCCTTGTCGAGCAGGCCGTCGCCGTCGGTGTCCTCCCAGCCGCCCTCGGCGAGCAGTTCCGCCGCGCGGTCGGGGTCGGCGTAGGCGATCGCGGAGTCGGCGTTGTACCAGGGCAGCCCGTCCACCGGACCGGTGGCGGGGCTGCCGGCGCCCTCGAGGATGCCCTCGACCAGGGCCTCGCGGTCCACCGCGACGTTGATCGCCTGGCGCATCGCGAGGTCGGACGTCACCTCGTTGCCGATGGGGTTCCCATCTGGGTCGGTCTCTCCTGTAGAAGGTCTGTAGGGAAACAAGATCCCGCGGTTGTCGACCGACTCCACGCTGACCAGCCGCATGCCGTCGATGTCGCCGGCGGCCAGGGCCGGCGGGACGACCGCGACCTGGACCTCGCCCGCGCGGGCCGCGGCGAGGTTGCCGTCCTCGTCGGTGAACTGGAACACCAGCCGCTCGAAGACGGGCTGCTCGCCGTAGTAGTCGGGGTTGGCGGTCACGATCAGCTGCTGACCCTCGTCCCAGCGCTCCAGCACGTACGGGCCTGACCCGACGGGGTCGCGGCCGTAGCCGTCGCCGTGGGCGTGCTCGGGGACGATGCCCAAGGTGATCATGCGGTTGACGAACGTGCTCTGCGGCTCGGACAGCCGCAGCTCCACGGTGGTGTCGTCGGTCGCCTGCGCCGACTCCAGCACGGTCACGTCGGTCAGCCCGCCCTGCTCGGCGGCGGCGTTGAAGGTGTAGGCGACGTCGGCCGCGGTCACGGGCTCGCCATCGCTGAACACCGCGTCATCGCGGATCGCGACCGTGTAGACCAGCCCGTCGTCGGACACCTCGTAGCCGGTCGCGAGGTCGTTGACCACGTTCAGCTCGGCGTCGCGGGCCAGCAGCGTGGACTGGAACAGCGGCGAGCCATAGCGGCCCCAGCCCAACGTCGGGTCGTAGCCGTCCTCGGACTCCCCGCCGATCGCCAGGCGCAGCTCGGTCACCGCCTCCCCGCCCGCGCCCTCCTGAGGTGCCCCGACGGGGTCAGCAGCGGTGCAGGCGGCCAGCACCAGCGCCACCATCAGCAATCCGAGACGTCGCATGCGAACCTCCTCTTGCGAACCGTTCGCAAGAGTGACGGTAATCAAGGGCCTCGCGGCAGCGCAAGGGTTTATCGGATTCATAGGTCGTTGTGGTGGTGGTGAGGGAGCTTGCCGCGACGCAGGGGTTGAATACCCGACTCTGCGTCACGTTGCGTGCAAGCAGGCGTTCCCTAGACTTACAACCGGACAGAACACTCGTACCGGACCATGGAGGACCAGTTGACCGCAGTCCAAGAACACCAACACCAGTCGACCGTGCACGCACACGACCACCTGCACGTCGCGCACCGATGGGACGAGGCCGCCGGCGACTTCGTCCACGTCGCCGTCCAGCACGAGCACGAGCACGACCACGCACAGGTCAGCCACGCCCACATACCCCACGCCGAACCCGACGACGAGCACCGGTCCGAAGCTCACAGCCACGACCACGACGAGCCGGTCCAGCACCCCTAGGGTCAGGCGGGCTACTCGACGATGACCTCGCCGCGCATCGACGGGTGGATGTCGCAGAAGTACGGGTAGCTGCCGGGCGCGTCGAACGTGAGCTCCACCGTCCCGCCCGTACCCGGCAGGCGCTTGTCCAGCAGGTCGGTCGGCGTCTCGGGCGTCCCGGTCGTGACCGTGTGGGGACCCGTATCCTCGTTCTGCCACTGCACCCGGGTCCCCGCGGTCACGGTCAGAGAGTCGGGCAGGAAGCGGAAGCTCTTGACCGCGACCACAGGCTCTCCTCGGGGGGGCCGCGTCGGGCCCGGTCCCGGCCTCGGCCTCGCCGGGGAGGCCTCGGTCCTCGGGTCACCGCCGTCCTCTGTGGCGCCGGGGGTCGCCGCGGCCGTCTGGTCGGCCTCGTTCACCTCTGCCAGGGGCTCACCGCCCGCGCAGCCAGCGAGCCCGAGCGCACCGACGACGAGGGGCACGAGCACGCGCGCTGCGATGCTCATCCGGTCAGGCCTCCTCGGGCACAGCGACACACCGCTCCGGGTTCTCTGCGGGCTGCGATGGTGTCGCTGCGCCGCGGAGGCTTCGGTGCCAAGGTCCCGCCGGATTGCCGCTGACACGGGCGCCGCACCGGGGCGCTTCTCGTGCCCGCGGGCTATGGTCGGCGCAGTCATAACAGGACGGAGATGGGCGAACTGCCGTGCGGCGGGCTCTGAACGGAGCCGTCGCGGCCCGTCGAACAGGATGACCGGTGTCGCAGGGACCGCGGCTGCTGACCATCATGGGGTCGGGTGAAACCGCCCCCACGATGACGAAGGTTCATCGCGCGGTCCTGGATCGCCTGGGGGCGGGGTCGGCCGAGGGTGTGCTGCTCGACACGCCATACGGCTTCCAGGGCAACGCCGGGGACATCTCCCGGCGCACCGTCGCCTACTTCGCGCGCAACCTCGGGGTGCGCCTGGGAATCGCCAGCTGGCCCGACGCCTCGGCCGGGCCGCTGGCGCGCGAGCAGGCGCTGGCTCGGATCCGCGCCGCCGGCTACGTCTTCGCCGGGCCGGGCAGCCCCAGCTACGCGCTGGGTGTGTGGCGTGACAGCCCGCTGCGTGAGGTGCTGGCCGGGAAGCTGAGGCGCGGCGGCTGCGTCACCTTCGCCAGCGCCGCGGCGGTGACGCTCGGGGTGGCCGCGATCCCGGTGTACGAGATCTACAAGGTCGGCGCCGCGCCTCACTGGCTCGAGGGCCTGGACCTGCTGGCCGAGATCGGACTCCAGGTGGCCGTGGTCCCCCACTACGACAACGCCGAGGGCGGCACCCACGACACCCGCTTCTGCTACCTCGGGGAGCATCGCCTGCGAATGATGGAGCAGGACCTTCCCGCGGACACCTTCATCCTCGGTGTGGACGAGCACACCGCCTGCATCCTCGACCTCGACGCGCGCACCGTCGGCGTCCTCGGACGTGGGACGGTTACGGTCCGCCGCCAGGGCGCCAGCACCGTCTTCGAATCCGGCTCCGTCCTCCCGCTGGACCAGATCGCGGCCGCGGCCCCCTCGGGGACCACGCCGACGGAACCGCGATCGCCCAGCATGGGCGGGCCCGCTTCTCTGCGCGCGGAGGCCGGCCGGCTCCAAGACGCCTTCTCGCAGGCCTGGAGGCGACGCGACGTTCCCGCAGGCGTCGGGGCCGCGCTCGAGCTGGAGCAGGCGTTGTTCGACTGGGCGGCGGACACCGAGGCCGACGACGCCGACCTCGCGCGGGCGGCGCTGCGCGACATGCTCGTGCGGCTCGGGGTGGCGGCGACCAGCGGTCTGCGAGACCTGCGCGAGCCGCTGGTGCCCCTCGTCGAGGCGCTCGTCGAGCTGCGCGACGAAGCCCGCGCGCAGCGGTCCTGGGGCGCCGCCGACCGGCTCCGCCACCGGCTCCGCACCGCGGGGGTGGAGCTGCGCGACACCGTCGAGGGCACCGTCTGGCGGTTCACGGATGACCGAGGGAGCTCATGAGGGCGTCGGAGAAGTCGCCGGGGATGGGTGTCAGCGCGGGTCGCAGCTCGTCGTAGTGGTGCAGCAGCCCGGCTGGCAGCGGGTGCCAGGCGGCGAGGAACCGATGCCATTCGGCGGGCAGCGCGGCGGCGATCGCCGGATCGCTGATGCGCAGCAGGGCGAAGTGCCGCAGCCCGTGCGCGAGCGCGTCCGCGGGCTCGATCGCCCCGCGATCCCCGTCCGCCACCGGCGACGCCAGGTCTGTCAGGGGCTCGGCCTCGAAGCCCGCAGGTGGCACCTGCAGCCCCTGTGCCCCGTCGAGGATGGCCAGATAGGTCAGCACCAGCGTGAGGTGGACGGGCTCGAACCGCCACGAGGTCGAGTGCAGGAGGACCGACGTCGGCTCGAACAAGCCGCCCAGCGCAGCGGCCAGCTCCTCGCGCGTCACCCGGCTCGGGTCTGCCCCCGGCGGTGGCGCCACCCGCCACCCGGGAGAGCCACCGCCGCCGGCGGCCAAGCGACGCAGTTGGACCGCCCGCCCGCCGAACCACGCCAGCGGGAACACCTCGCACCGCAGCGCCGTGGCGCCCGGCCGCTGCAGACCGTCTCCGGCCCCGCCGATCCCGGCCGACAGCGCCTCGCGCCTCTCCACCACAGCCTTTTCCTTCCCACAGATCTCTCCCTACAGACTGCGAACCTGCCGCAACTGCGAGTGAAATGCAACCATCGCAGGAGGATGCACAGGACGGCGTGAGCGTGGAGGTGCACCCCCGCGACCGCCAGGGAGTCCGAGGCTGCGTCCGGCCCGCCGTAGGGCCCGTCCGCTATCCGAACAGGCGTGCACCGTGGACGAACGCCTCGCCCGCTGACCCAGACCATTCGAGGGCACCCCGCCGCCGCCAGTCCTCGGGGTCCCCGCGGCCGGTCAGGAGGCCGACGAGCGCGCCCGGCTCACCGCTGACCCTGTGCTCCACGCCGCACCGGTCAGGACTCCACAGCCCTCGGCCGTCGCGCACGGCGAGCACGGCATCGTGGTTCACCGCCCCGCGCACGAAGATGCGCACGCTGCTGTCCTCGGCGGGACCAGACCGGCGGGCGAGCAGCCGCGGGAGATACTCCGACAGGTACCGCCAGGCCTCGCCGAGCGCATGGGAGTCCTGGTCGAGGTCGACCGGCTCGCCGATGGCGGTCGCGAGGTCGTAGGTGTGGACCCACAGGTCCAGGCAGCTGGCCTGCAGCATGCGACGGTGCACCTTCTGGTCCACGGCGACTAGCAGTGGCTGGTCGCCGCCATCCCAGACCGCGATCTGCGCTGCGCGCGCCCTGCGCAGGCCATCGACGGCCGAGTCCGGCGCGTCCTGGTCGCCACCTGCCGCCGCGTGCACCCCCGCCAGGTGACGGATCAGCCCGCCGACGTCGGTGTCCGGGCAGGGCGTGGACCGTGACCGGTCGTCGGGCCCGACCCGCGAGGCCACCTCGATCAGCCGGTCCCACAGGCCCTCGACGCCGGCGACCGCCGCACGCACGCCGGGATGCGGTTCGGCCTGGCGTTGGTCACGGCTACTCTAGAAGGTGCACCGACGGTCAGACTACGAGCTGCGCAACGCGGCCCGCGACCTCGAGGTCCGCTCGCTCTCACGCGGACCTCCAGTTCGGCGCTCCAGCGCAGGGCGGGGATCCGCCCCCGCAGCGTCCATCCCCGGCCGTCGTACAGGGGCTTGTGCTGCGGTCGCGTCGGCGCGGGTGAGGACCCACGCGCGGGCGGCGGGCGCCGCGCCCAGAACCGCGTCGTGCAGCCTGCCCCCGAGGCCGAGCCGCCAGGCACCGGGGTCGACCGCCAGCTCGATGAGCGCCCACGACCCCTCGAAGAACTCCACGCCGGTGAGCTGGGCGACGCGATCGTGCAACACCTGATGCTCCGCCCCGAGCGAGACCTGATAGCCGTAGGCGAACCCGGCCAGACCGCCATCGCGCGTGGCCACGGCAATGCGAAAGCCGGGCCGGCGCACATGGTCGGGCAGCCGGTCGGCAAAGCGCTGCGCCTCGCCCTCGCCCTCGTGCCACGGCGGCCCCGCGAACGCCGCCCGGTAGACCCGCGTCAGCTCTCCGGCGCGCCGGAGCGCGTCCGCCGCCCCCAGCAGCCGCACCGGACCACCCGACAGGTCCAGGCCGAGGATCGCGTACGGCTGCGGCACCTGCGGCAGCGGGTACCGGAACCCCGCGAGCAGGATCTGCCACCCGCGCGCCTCGTACAGCCGCCGCGCCCGCTGGTTGCCCTCGGCGACGGCGAGGACCGCGCTGCGCTGGCGCAGCCCGTCCTGCAGCGCGTCATGCAGCCGGCCGCCCAGCCCTGCGCCCTCGGCCGCTGGCCGCACCGCGAGCTGAGCGAGACCGAACGCACCGGTCAGCCACCGTTCCCGCAGCGCCGTGGTGAGTTGGGGAGCGACGAGGTCGTGCATCCGTTCGCCCGGCTCGAGCCGGTAGCCGTACGCGAGGCCGTCGACCCGGCCGGTCGCTCCTCGGGCGACCACCGCGCGGAAGTCCGGCTGGCTCGTCCACCTCGCGAGGAAGCCAGGGAAGTCCTCCAGCCGGTAGTCGGAGCCGCCGTAGGCCTCCGCGAAGACGTCGCGGATATCCGGGAGCAGGACGCCGGTCAGCCGTTGGGCCGGGACCCGCTCGACGGTGGTCATGCCGAGGCGTCCGCGGAGAGCGGCAGCTCGAAGTGGATGGTCTGGAACTCGCGCTCGGTGCCGCGGGCATCGCAGACCTCCAGCGTCGGCAGCGCTCGCCAGAAGGGCTCTGCGCCCGGCATGCGCGCATCGGTGTGCAGGCACAGGGTCCGGTAGCCGGCCGTCGGCGCCCAGTCCCGTGCCAGCTCGACCAGAGCCCGCGCGATCCCGCGCCGGCGGTGCTCGCCCGCGACCCAGACGCGCATGAGGTGCCCCGACTCCGGCCCCGCGTAGCGGGCGGCCACCGCCTCGGGGTGCGGGGGCGACTTCGGACCGTCCTCGCGCACCGCCGTCGTACCCACGACGTCACGACCGTCGAGCGCCACGAACAGTGCCTGCCGTGGGTGCTCGACGTACGTGACGCGCAGCACGTCGAGGTCGGCGACGTCCCAGTGCCAGTCGGCCCGCCACCCGTGGCCGAAGTCCTCGTCCAGCATGCGCCGCATCAGTGCCATCGCGCCCGGCAGGTCCTCGGCGCTCGCGCGGCGGGCGACCCAGGCCGTCTCCATCCCTGCATTGCAGCGCACTCGCAACCAGGAGTCCAGGTCTTATTGCGAACCGCTTGCAAGAAGAGTCTCGTGCTGGCAGCCTCCGTCACGCCACTGTCAGCCGGATCGAGAGACAGGCTAGCGCGGTGTTCGACGTTCTCACCTCAGCACCGGCAGCGCGCCGGTGAGCACGTCGGTCCGGCTGCTGTCGCTGGCTCCCGCTGCCCGTGGCTGGCTCGCGGGCCTGGTCGCCCTGCTCCTGGCCACCACCGTCACCTACGTCGGCCAGGGTTTGCTGGTGGCGCGGGCCCTCGGCCGTGTCTTCGCGGGGCAGCCCGCCAGCGCGCTGCTCACGCTGCTGGCCGGCGTGGTCGCGCTGCAGGTGGTTCGCTGCCTGCTGATCGCCGTCCGCGAACCGCTGGCGCTGCGGGCCTCCGGCGTCGTCAAGGCGGCCGTCCGCCAGCGTCTGGTCACCCAGCTCCTGGCGCTGGGCCCGGGCTGGCTGCAGCGCACCCGCGCCGGCACGGTGCAGTCGACCCTGGTCGACGGCGTGGAGACGCTCGACCCCTACGTCGGGGGGTTCCTCCCGCAGGCCGTTGCCGCGACCGTGGGGGCTGTGGCGGTGACCGCGTACCTGGCGGTGCTCGACCCGCTTGTCGGGGCGATCGTGCTGGCCTGCGCGGTGATCACCCCGATCGTGCCGAGCCTGTCGCGGCGCCTGCTGGACGACCGCAACGAGGACTGGTTCGCGGCCTACCGCGGCCTGTACGCCGAGAACCTCGACGCGGTGCAGGGCATGGCCACGCTCAAGGCGTTCAACGCCAGCGGCCGCCGGGGCGAGGACCTGCACGCCCGGGCGGTGGCGTTCTGCCGCGACTCCGTGCGGCTGGTGGCCGTGGTCGTCGCCTACGTCGGCGTGGTCTCGCTGCTGGTCGGCATCGGCTCGGCAGCCGCGGTGGGCATCGGGGCAGTCCACCTGGCCAACGGCCAGCTCGGCGTCATGGAGCTGCTGGTCATCCTGCTGCTGGCCCGCGAGGCGTTCCGGCCGCTGAAGGACCTGGAGGCGGCGTACCACTCCAGCTACGCGGCGCGGCCGGCGTGCACGGCCATCTTCGAGCTGCTCGACGCCGAGCCCGAGGTCGCCGAGCCCACCAGGGCCCTGGCCGCTGCCCCGCGGACGGGACCCCCCGGGTCTGTCCTTCATCGACGTCTCGTTCGCCTACCTGGAGCGCCGCGCGCGGGCGCTCGACGGCTTCTCCCTCGACGTGGCGCCCGGCGAGCGGGTCGCGCTGGTCGGCCGCTCCGGCGCGGGCAAGACCACCGTCGTGTCGCTGCTGCTGCGGTTCTTCGACGGCTACGAGGGCCGCATCACCGTCGACGGCCGCGACATCCGCGACCTCGCCCTTGCCGAGCTGCGCGCGCTGATCGCCGTCGTGGCCCAGGACACCTACCTGTTCCACGGCAGCGTGCGCCGCAACCTGCAGCTGGCCCGCGCCGACGCCGGCGACGCCGAGCTGGTCGCCGCCGCCCGCGCCGCCCGCGCCCACGACGTCATCAGCGCCCTGCCGCAGGGCTACGACACGATCGTGGGCGAGCGCGGCCTGAAGCTGTCCGGCGGGCAGCGCCAGCGCGTCGCGATCGCCCGCGCGCTGCTCAAGGACGCACCGATCCTCGTCCTGGACGAGGCCACGTCCAGCATCGACGCCGCCAACGAGTCGGGCATCCAGCGAGCCCTCGACGAGCTGACACGCGGTCGCACCACCCTGGTGATCGCCCACCGGCTGTCCACGGTGCGCAGCGCCGATCGCATCGTGGTGCTGGACGCCGGCAGGGTGGTGGAGGTCGGCGCGCACGACGCGCTGCTGGCCGGGCGGGGCGCCTACGCCGACCTCCTCGCCGCACAGTCGGTGAGCCGATGACCGCCGTCGCCGCGCCGCCAGGCGCGCCCGAAGGGTCGCTGCTGCGGCGGCTGCGCCCCCTGCTGGAGCTTCTCGGCCGCCATCGGCGCCTGCTCGGCTGGGCGGTGCTCAGCGGCGTCGTGCACCACGTCGCCACGCTGGCCGTCGCGGCCACCAGCGCGTGGCTCGTGGGCTCGGCGATCACGGGCGCCACCGCCGCTGAACTTCGTCCCGGTCTGGTGCTGCTGGTCCTGCTCATGGTCCCCCTGGCTGTCGCGCCCTGGCTGGACTCCCACCTGGCGCACATCGCGGCGTTCCGGATCCTCGTCGACGTCCGCGCGCGCGTCTACGCGGCCTTCGAGCGCCTGTCGCCCGGCTACTTGCTGGAGCGCCGCTCGGGCGACCTCGGCGCCGCCGCCATCGCCGACGTCGAGCAGCTCGAGCTGTACTTCGCCCACACCCTGAGCCCGCTGGTCGTCGCGGCCACCGTGCCGCTCGCCGCGCTGGTCGGCCTCGGCGTCCTCCACCCGGCGCTGGCCGCAGCCCTGGCCCCGGTGCTGGTGCTGCTCGCCACCGTCCCGGCCTGGCTGCGCCGCCGGACGCAGGCCCAGGGCGCCGAGCTGCGCTCGCAGCTCGGCGAGGTCAACGCCGAGGTCGTGGACACCTACCAGGGGCTGCGGGAGCTGGTCACGTTCGGCGCCGGGGAGCGGCAGCGAGCGCGCCTCGCCCTGCAGGAGGGTCGCCTGCAGGCGGCCAAGGTCGCCCACGGCCGCCGGGCGGGGATCGAGCAGGCCGTCACCGACGCCGTCTCCGCCCTGGGCCTGCTCGCCGTGCTGGTCGTGGCGGCCGCGCTGGTCAGCGGCGACCGTCTGGAACCCGCGCTGTTCCCGGTCGCGGTCGTCGTCGCCGGCACCACGTTCGCCCCGGTGATCGCCGTCACGAAGGTCGCCAGCAACCTCAACCTGGTCACCGCCGCGGCAGACCGCATCCAGCAGATCCTCGACGCGCCCGCACCGGTGACCGACCTGGTGACCACGCCGCCGCAGGGGCCGATCGCCGCGCACATGCGCTTCGAACACGTGTCCTTCCGCTATCGCGCGGACCTGCCCGACGCCGTGGCCGAGGTGTCATTCGAGATCGCCCCGGGCGAGACCGTCGCGCTGGTCGGCCACTCGGGCGCCGGGAAGAGCACCTGCGCGCACCTGCTGCTGCGCCTGTGGGACGTCACCTCGGGCGCGATCACCATCGGCGGGCACGACCTGCGCGACTTCCCGCAGTCCGACCTGCGCCGCCTGCTGACCCTGGTGCCGCAGGACGTGTATCTGTTCAACGTCTCGCTGCGCGACAACATCCGGCTGGGGCGCGCCGACGCGGGTGACGGCGAGGTGCGCGGCGCGGCGCGCGCGGCGCTGGCAGAGGAGTTCGTCGAGGGGCTGCCAGACGGCTACGAAACCGTCGCCGGCGAGCTCGGCGCACGCCTGTCCGGCGGCCAGCGCCAGCGCATCGCGATCGCCCGCGCGCTGCTGAAGGACGCACCGATCCTGGTGCTGGACGAGGCTGTGTCGAACCTCGACGCCGCCAGCGAGGCCGAGGTCGCCACAGCGATGGCCGCGGCCCGCTCCGGCCGGACCACGCTGGTGATCGCCCACCGGCTGTCGACGGTCCGCTCGGCCGACCGCATCGTCGTGCTGCAGGACGGCCGCATCGCCGAGGTGGGCACGCACGACGCCCTCGTCGTCGGCGGCGCCTACTCCCGCCTGATCGCCTCCCAGCTGGGCGGCGTCATCCGCGCCCCGAACGAGGAGGACATCCATGCCCGCTAGTTGTGCTTCCCAGGTAGATCGTTCACGAGGTGAGAGCCTCCCGCCCAGTTCTGACCAAGGACCCGGGCAAGGAGGCTCTCGTGGTGAAGGCTAGAGGCAAGTTGACGGTGTTGGGGCGCAGGCTGCTGGTTCGAGCGTGTGACCCAGCAGGGCTACGGCGTGGCGCAGGCCGCGAAGATGCAGGGTGTCTCGGCGGGTTGCGCGTACCGGTGGCTGCGCCGCTGGCGGGCCGAGGGCGAGGTGGGCCTTGAGGATCGGTCGTGTCGGCCGCACCGCAGTCCCCGCCGGGTCAGCGCCCAGGCCGAGGCGCGGGTGGTGGCGCTGCGGACCGCGACCAAGCTGTGTCCCCACCAGCTCGCCGCCCGGCTGGGGATGCCCCGCTCCACGGTGTATGCGGTGCTGCGCCGCCACGGGCTGAACCGGTTGGCGGTGCTGGACCGCCCGACCGGCGCGCCAGTGCGTTACCAGCGTGACCATCCCGGCGAGCTGGTCCACGTCGACGTCACCAAGCTGGGCCGGGTGCCCGACCGCGGCGGCTGGCGGGTCCACGGCCGCGGCGCCGGCGGCAACCCCGACGCCCGCCACGGGCTGGGCTATGACTTCCTCCACGTCGCCGTGGATGACCGCACCCGGCTGGCCTACATCGAGGTCCACCCCGACGAGCGCGGCGCGACCTGCGCGGGGTTCCTGCAGCGCGCGGGCGGCTGGTTCGCCAGCACGGCGTCCGCGTCGAGCGGGCCTGACCGACAGTGATACTGCTGCACCCCGCTTCGGGCGGCCTGACCCGACACTTGCAAGACGCCTGGTTGTCCTTGGCGGAACACGTCGGCCCGTCCCGGGCGGCGTCCGCCGCACGCGCTCGAGCGGGCCTCGTGACCTGATAGCGCCTCTATGTCAAGCCTGGTAGGCGGGGAGGCGGTGGTGGTCGTGGCGCAGGCGGCGGTAGACGACGTTGGCGAGTTGCCGTTTGACGCTGCGGATCGCCTCGGTGTCGGTCTTGTGTTCGGCGAGCTTGCGGCGGTAGTGGCGCCGGCCGGCGGTGTCGTGGTTGAGCTGGGTCCGCGCGATCAGGTGCAACGCGTTGTTTCAGCGAGCGGTTGCCGCCGCGGTTGAGCCGGTGGCAGCGCACGTCGCCGCTGGAGGTCTCGACCGGGGCGGTGCCGGTGTAGCTGGCGTAGTGGCTGCTGGTGGGGAAGCGGGTGACGTCGCCGGTGTAGCCGATGATCTTGGCGGCCAGGACCTCGCTGACGCCGAGCAGGTCGGTCAGCCGGGTGCCGCTCGCCGCGACCACCTCGGCGCAACGGCGGCAGATCGGTGAGCAGCTCTCGGGCCATCAGCTTGCGCTCGAGCGCGACGGCGTCGCTGGGTCGGATGCTGCGCAGCAATTCCGCGGCGCGGTCGGCGGACAAGGATCGGGCGACGCCGCCGGGGTGGAGGTCGCGCAGCAGCACGTGCAGCCGGTTGACGGTGCGGCGGCGTTCCTCGTTGAGGTCGTCGCGGCGGTCGGCGAGCAGCCGCAGCACCGCGGTGTAGTCGTCCCGGGCGACCTGGCGCAGCCGGGCGTTGCGCACCGCCACGACCGCGACCGAGGCGGCGTCGACGTCGTCGGTCTTGCGGCCATGGCCGGTGTCCAGCAGCCGTGCGCGGGCGGCGAGCTTGGCGGGCACGTCCACAACCGTCTCGCCGGCAGCGACCAGCTGCTGGGCGAGCAGCCGGCCTAACCCGTTGGCGCCCTCGACCGCCCAGCGCCGCTGCGGCCAGCGCCCGCCCAGTCCAGCAGCCGCCTCGCGGCGGCGGTGCTGGCGGGCACGCGTAGCTGCTCCAGGACCTGTCCATGCTCGTCTGCGGGGCGGCGGTGTGACTGGCTTTGTGCGGGTCAATGCCGATCGTGATCATGCGTGCGCTCCCTTCGGTTGCTCGGGTGGGAGTCCGCGACGGACAACCTGAATTTCAGGGACGGTTCACACGCCTGGTTCGAGTCACGTCGCGGCGGACGCGGACCCGGTTCGCACGCTATGGGCAGCCAGCCTCTACCAAGGCGGCAAGGAGCGTGCGGGCCAGCCGGGACGGCGTCCTGGGCACGCTACGAGGCTGCAGACCTCAACGGCCTACCCGCATCCAAACACTACAGGAGCCTGTGCCAGAGGCGCCCATCACTGTCTTGTCCGTCGTCCGGCTGGTGCGTGCCGTCCCTATCAACACACGAGAAGGGCACGGCATGAGCACGATGACACAGGCGGTGCTGGCTGTCACGGTCGGCGTGGACACCCACATCGACACCTACGTCGCGGCGGCGCTGGACCCGGTGGGCCGGCTGCTGGGGGTGGAGTCGTTCCCGGCGACCTCCCGGGGTTACGCGGCGCTGGCGGCGTGGGCAGGGCAGTTCGGCGTGCTCAACACGTTTCGGAGTGGAGGGCACCGGCTCCTACGGGGCGGGGCTGACCCGCCGGCTGCGAGGCCAGGGTCAGCGGGTGGTGGAGGTCGATCGGCCCGACCGCAGGTCCCGGCGGCGTCACGGCAAGTCCGACTCCCTCGACGCCGAGGCGGCTGCTCGTGCTGTGCTGTCGGGCCGTGCCTGCGGGACATCGAAGAGCCGCGATCTTCGGCGTGCCGGACCGCGCCGCCGATCTGCGGGCGGAGCTCGAGGGCATCGTCGCCGGCGTCGAGGAGCGGGTTGGAGGGACTCGAGCCGGTCGCCGTGCTGGCCACCGACGGTGGCGAGGGCCCGGTCAACTCCTACGGCGGCTCCGGGCTGCTCAACCAGATGATCGAGATCGCCGGGGGTCGCAACGTCCTCGCCGACGTCGACGAGGACTATACGGAGGTCAGCGCCGAGCAGGTCGCCGCGTCCGCGCCGGAGGCGATGCTGGTACTCGACTACCTCACCCTGTTCGGGGAGGACTACCCCGCGGCCGAGGTCAAGGCCGCGACCGTGTTCGCGTTGATCCCCGGCAGTCCGGCCGCGCGGGCACAGCGCTTCCTGCCGGTGCCGGCCGCCGCCACCCACTCCGGGTACCGCAACATCCTCGCGATCCCCGAGGTCGGCGCGTTCCTGCATCCCGAGGTGTTCGAGGACGCGTGACCGCGCCGACCCGCGTGGCGCGGTCCGGGCGAGCCCGCGCCGGGGGCCGGGACCGGGGCGTGCGGGTCGGCGGACCTGGCCGTTCACCGCGCTGCTGGTCGCGACCGCGCTGTCGACGCTGCTCGCGGTCAGCATCGGCGCCGTGGAGGTGGCGCCGGCCAGGGTGGTCGCGATCGTCGTGGACCACCTGCTCCCGGGCCCGGCGGTGGGACGCGGCTACACGGCGGTCGAGGACCAGATCGTGTGGGAGTTCCGAGTGCCGCGAGCGCTGCTCGCGCTGCGGTGGTCGGGGCGCTGCTGCGGGCCGTCGTCCGCAACCCCCTCGCCGACCCGTTCCTGCTCGGGGTCTCCTCCGGCGGCGCCCTCGGCGCCGTGCTGTTCCTGGTCTACGGCAGCGCCGTGGTGGGCGGGCTGGGGCTGTCGGCGGCCGCCTTCATCGGCAGCCTCACCGCCCTCGGGCTCGTCTACCTCCTGGCGCAGCGGGCGGGCCGCATCACGCCGGGCCGCCTGCTGCTGTCCGGCGTGGCGATGGCCTACCTGTTCCAGTCGCTGTTCAGCTACGTGCTGCAGCAGGCGCGGAGA
>Ga0136615_10000567_pt1 | contig 16932 bp, 22 predicted proteins | sample AntDrymUQ2882206_2_FD_106647 | JGI IMG/M metagenome (GOLD analysis project Ga0136615, IMG submission 106647) | Polar desert sand microbial communities from Dry Valleys, Antarctica - metaG UQ288 (22.06) | ecosystem: Environmental > Terrestrial > Soil > Desert | place: Antarctica: Dry Valley...
CGCGGGGGCGCAAAGCCAGGGGTCCCGGCAACGGGATCGCCCAGCTACCGAACTGGGAGGAACACCATGTACCGACGTCTGTCTGCCGTAGTCACCGCCGCGGTCATCTCCGGAACCCTGTTGGCCGCCTCACCTGCCGGAGCCCAATCCGAGAACTGCTGGCACCACTTCCGCTCCGAGCGCGCCTTCGCCAAGAAGGTCAACCTTGCCCGCTCCGGCCGGCGCACCCCCAAGCTTCAGCTCGACAAGCAGCTCACCGTGGTTGCCCGCCGCCACAGCTGGGAGATGGCGAAGAAGAACAACCTGGTCCACACCCCCGACTCCACGCTCGCCCACCGGGTCACCAACTGGCGAGTGCTGGGAGAGAACATCGGAGTCGGCGGCACCGTGAAGTCGCTGCACCGTGCCTTCATGGACTCTGCCCCCCACCGAGCCAACGCCCTCTACTCCCCCTTCCGCCACGTCGGCGTGGGAGTGGTCAGAAGGCATAACCGAATCTGGGTCACCTTTGTCTTCGAGTCCGCCGCCGACCCCGGCACCCGCCTCTCGGCCCAGAGCAGAAGCTGCTGATCTAGGCGGCACTCTCGTCCCTGCCGCCGACCACCGATCGAGGCCCCGTCTCCCAGCGGGGCCTCGTCGCGTCCGAGGTGTGGAAGCCAGTGGTTAGAAGACTCCCTCGCGTTCGGCTCGAGACGGCCACGGGCCCGCCGTGCACGGCGCCACCCCTTTCGTCTGCTGCATCATGACGGGCGCCCGAGCCCCGGCGGCCGGGCAGCTGCGATGGTAGGAGCCGAGTGCGTGGCCTACCTCGTGGTTGACGAGGTAGCGGCGATATCCGGTCAGGTCGCTCCCGTAGGAGGCGGCGCCCCGGCGCCAGCGCATGAAGTTGAGAACGGCCCTGCCACTCTGGTGACAGGAGTAGATGCCCGCGGTGTCGAGCGGCGCACAGAGTCGGTCGGTGGTGGCGGGGCTCACCAGGGCCACTCGGAATGCTGCGGGCCCCGAGTCGACCCGGCGAAAGGGCACCGAGCCGCCGCCCCAACTTCTATCGTCGTAGAGCACCCGCTGCACGGCGGCGGCGAAGCGGGCCTTGTCCGCTCCAAGCCCCTCCTCGACTTCGACAATGAACCGCACAGGAGCACCCCGTCCCGAGGCCCGTGGATTTCCCTCCACCACCAGAAGGCGTCCGGTTGGCTTGGACGGGGCTGGGGAGGTCGGGGGCTCTGTTGGTCCGGGCCGAACCGTCTCCGGTACGGAGAAAGCTGTTGGCGAGGGGAACGCGAGAAAGAGGCCCAGCGCCACGTCGACTGCAGCGAGAAAAGATCGCCTGCGTTGGCCGTGCGAAGTCTTCGACATGACGACCACCCCTTCTCTGTGCTCATTGCGACTTTACCTTCCGGACGAGCAAGGCAAGGTCGGTCGTCCTAGGCCACTGCGGCGGAGTCTCGGTCTCCCAACAGAATCACGTCGGGCAATTCCGCGAGCAGGCGCGCGGGGCACTCGTGGAGGGTCTCGTTGCCGCGAAGGAGCCGCCCCACCGCCTCTTTCTTGCTCTTTCCGGAAACGATCACGAACACCCGCTTGCACCTCGTCAAGGCCGGCGGCGTGAGCGTCAGGCCGCGCAGTCCGTCCGGCCGATCCACGGCGGAGCACAGCCGCTCTCGAGATTCGAGCGCCGGGGAGCCTGGGAACAGGGCGGCGACGTGGCAGTCGGAGCCGAGGCCCAGCAGCGCCATATCGATGCCCTGGCCGGCGAAGGGTGCGATTGCGTCATGGTAGTCGGCGGCGGCTTGCCCCGGCTCGTCCTCACCGCGCATGCGATGAACGACAACACCGTCGTCGCTTCTGAGAGACAGTCTCGAAACGGCCATTGCGTAGTTGCTCGCTCCGTGATCGGGGGGAACGCAGCGCTCGTCCGAGAAGAAGACGGATGCCCCTCGCCGCAAGCAGCCCTCGGGCAACTGCGAGTAGACGGCGGCGGCGGCGGTCCCGCCGGTGAGGATGATCGAGCTCGCGCGGCTCAGCTCGGGAGCCAGCCGGGCGGCGGCTTCTGAGGCAAAGGATTCGAATACCTCCACTGCAATGGTCATGGTCGCGCCTCCAAAATCCTCGAAGTGTTGAGCCGGGCCGTCTCCACGACCGCGGCCCGGTCGTGATACGCCATCGCGTTGAACCCGTGCACCGGTAACTCGTTTAGCCAAGGCCGAAGGACGAGAACTTCGACCCCCTGAGCCCGCGCACCAGCTATCTCTCGATTGATCGTCCGGGCGTTGAGCGAGCGCGCCAGGACGGGCTTCCACAAGTCCGAGCGCAGCGTCCGCACCCCCTTCTCCGGCCGCCATCCAAGAGGCGCCACAAGCGTGATGCGGTCACACCCCTGCTTCACGGCGACGTCGAGGGACACAGCTCCGGCGATACCGCCGTCGACGTAGTAGCGGCCGCGCAGGCGCACCGGCTGGAACACTCCCGGGATGGCCGCAGATGCAAGCACTGCGGTGACAAAGGATCCGGGCGGGGTATTGGCAGAGCTCAGCGCAACGCGCCGGCCCGTATAGAGTTCGACCGCCGCGCAATAAAGATCGCCGCGCGGCCACTGTGCCGGCAGCTCCCGACGCAGCCGTTCCACGGTGGCGTTACTCGAGTAGAGGCCCACCGGGAACAGGGCCCTGAGCTGCCGGGCCGGCACTTTCGAGCCCGACACGCGGGCCCAGTAGCCGGTGGCGGCCGCATACGCGAAGATCGCCCCCCCGATGCGCCTCATACGCTCTGCTCTGTTCGACCACAGAGGCGTGAACAAAGCTCTGATGTCGGCCTCGAAAGCCTCGGGCCCGCTCATGCCCGCGGGGCCGTCGCCCTGGGCTTCGTGATAGAGGTCGTCCACCGTCTTCCCCGCGGCCAGATAGGCGGCGACGATCGCCCCGGCGCTGGTGCCGACGATGACGTCTGAGGCGCCTGGCTCGGAGCCCGACTCCTGGAGCGCCTTCAGCACCCCGGCGTGGTAGCCCATGCCGACGAGACCGCCGCCGCCCAGGACCAGCCCCGTTTTCATGAACTTCAAGCCTAGTGGCGGTGTTGGGCTACGTGCATCGTGGGCCACTGCAGAGGCAGGTGGTTCAGGTGCAGCGGTCTACTCTTATGCACTTGGAGGGCCGTGGGGGGGTCGGCCGGGACGGTGGCGATGAGGAGAAAGATGCGAAGGGAAAGGCTGGGCCGCAGGGGCCCTTTGATATCGGTGGTCGGTTACGGCGCGTGGGAAGCCGGGGGCATGGCATGGGGTCCCAATCCTCCCGACGATCAGACGATCTCCTCGATGAGGGCGGCGATCGAGTCGGGCATCAACTGGATCGATACCGCCGAGGTCTACGGAGGTGGCCGCTCCGAGGAGCTCGTGGGCCGGGCACTCGAGGGGACGCGCGACGTGATGGTGTTCACCAAGGTGGCGCCTCACCCCCAGGGCTCGGGTTTCGATTCCTCGGGTGTGCGGGCGGCCGCCGAGATGAGCCTTGGCCGGCTTGGCCGGGAGACCATCGAGCTGCTGCAGCTTCACTGGCCGGATCGTTCGACCCCGGTAGAGGAGACGTGGGAGGCCATGAGCTCGCTCGTAGAGGACGGCGTCGTTCGCCACATCGGGGTTTCGAACTTCGGACGAGATCTGATCGAGCGTTGTGAGCGCATCCGTCACGTCGACTCACTACAGCCGCCCTTCTCCATGCTGCGCCGTGAGGGCCGAGGCGACCTCTTCGACTTCTGCGCAGACAACGGTACCGGCATCATCTGTTACGGCCCCCTTGGCTACGGCTTGCTCACCGGAGCCTTCAATAGGGAGACGAGGTTCTCTGAGGACGACTGGCGCGGCGGCGGGCACGGCATGAGCGCATATGACGCCTTGTTCGCCCCCGGCAAGTTCGAGCGCAGTCTCGAAGTCGCCGACGCGCTGCGGCCGATAGCCGAGCGTATCGGAGTATCCTTGGCCCAGCTCGCGCTGGCGTGGGCGCTGCATCAGAAAGGTGTCACCGGGGTGATCGCAGGATCACGCTCCCCGGAGCACATGCGAGACAACGCCGGCGGCGGGTCGGTCGAGCTGTCGCAGGACGATCTCGCAGAGATCGAGAGGGTTCTCGTTTGATCCTGCGCGTGACGTTACAGACGAAGGAGCCTTGAGTGGAAGTTTCGCCCCTCGCTTACGTGGGTTTCATCGGTTTCGTTGTGGCGATGCTGCTGCTCGATCTCAAGCTGTTCCAGACCGACGATGAAACCGAGCCCACCCCCAAGGAGTCGGGCACCTGGGTCGCAGTCTGGGTAAGCCTGGCGCTGGTCTTCGGCATAGCTCTCTACTTCTGGCAGGGCGGTGAGATCGCGGCCCAGTACTTCGCCGGATACCTCATCGAGTACTCGCTGTCCGTGGACAACATGTTCGTGTTCATCGTCATCTTTCAGTACTTCGCCATTCCCTTCAAGTACCAGCATCGGGTCCTGTTCTTCGGCATCTTGGGAGCGCTGATCTTCCGCGGGATCTTTATCGCCGTCGGCACCGCACTGATTCATAATTTCGAGTGGATCATTTACATCTTCGGTGCCTTCCTGATATTCACGGCGATTCGCCTCGCCAAGGCGGGCGGCGGCGAGGAGATTCATCCGGAGAAGAACCCGGTACTGAAGTTCGCTCAACGCCGGTTCCCATCGACCGAGAACTTCGAAGGACACAAACTCTTCACAGTGGAGAACGGCAAGCGGCTGGCGACGCCGCTGTTCATTACGCTTGTCTTCATAGAAGTGACCGATGTGCTGTTCGCGCTGGACTCGATCCCCGCGATCTTTGGCATCACGCAAGACCCTTTCATCGTGCTGACATCGAACGTTTTCGCTATCCTCGGCCTGCGATCGCTGTACTTCTTGCTGGCCGGGGCGCTCAACCGCTTGCACCTTCTGAATTACGGTCTTGCCTTCGTGCTCGGGTTCGTGGGTGTGAAAATGTTGCTAGAAGCCGTCGACGTCAAGGTACCGATCTGGCTGTCCCTCGTGGTGATCATCGGCGCATTGGGCGTGACCACGGTTCTTTCCTTGAAGACGGAGACGCCCGAGCAGAAGGAAGAGGCCAAGAAGAAGTCGGCCGACAAGAAGGAGCAGACGGCAAGCTAGCGGCTCGAGTGGTAGCCGGATGACCATATAGGGCATCTCACGACCACCCGGCACGATTAGTTGCGGGCTATCAGAGTCGCTGTGGCTTGAGCCCGTGCGCGCAGCACTATCTCGTCCACGTTCACGTTGTCGGGACGAGTCAGCGCCCACGCGACGCAGTCGGCGATGTCCTCGGCTGAGAGCGGGGTGAAGCCCTCGTAAATCTGCTCCGAGCGTTCGGAGTCCTGGTCGAAGCGCACCAGCGCGAACTCCGTGGAGACGTGCCCGGGATTGATCTCGGTGATCCTGAGCGGGCGGCCCACGAGCTCCTGGCGCAGTGTGCGCGTTAATGCCCGGCCGGCGTGCTTGGACGCCGTGTAACCTCCGCCGCCGGGGTACACCTCGAAGGCGGCGATCGAGCCGATGTTGACGATGTGGCCGTTTCCCGAGCTCTCGAGCTCGCCGAGCAGTGCCTGGGTCATGCGTAGCAGTCCCATTACGTTCGTCTCCCACATCAGCCGGACCCGTTTCTCGGACAGCTCCTGCACATCTTCGAGACCCGATGCGAGCCCGGCGTTGTTCACCAGCACTCGTGCCCCCGTGCAGGCTTTCGCGAAGCTTTTCACCGACGCATCGTCGGTGACGTCGAGCTCGCGCGCCCGGCCCCCTGCGCGCTCGGCGATGGCGGTGAGCTTGTCGACTCGGCGTGCTCCCAGGACCACTTCAAATCCCTCGTCTGCGAGACGCAGTGCGGTGGCGGCACCGATGCCGCTCGACGCGCCGGTGATCACCGCGATACCTCGGTCTGCTGAGCTCATTGCTGCCTCCTCTAAGAGATCGTTCTTCTCAGCTGTGCAAGGATCGTCGCATGAACAAGATCGACCGGGTGGCGGTGATAGGTGCTCAGCTAGACCTCGGGGCCTCTCGCCGCGGGGTCGACATGGGTCCCAGCGCGATTCGTTACGCAGGCCTGGCCGAGCGCATCGAGTCCCTGGGAATCACCGTGGACGACCTCGGCAACATCTCCGTCGAGATCCCCGAGATTGCTTCGATCGCGGACCGGCACGCCCGCTATCTGCCAGAGATCCTCGCGGCCTGCGCACGCCTTGGCGCCCAGGTTGTGGGGGCAGCCGGCGAGGGCCGGGTGCCGCTCGTTCTCGGCGGAGACCACTCGATCGCGATGGGCACTCTGGCCGGGCTGCACTCGGCGCACGGTCCCGGCGGAGTCCTGTGGCTCGACGCGCACGGTGACCTCAACCGCCCCGACAACTCTCCGACTGGCAACGTTCACGGCATGCCCTTGGCGGCGGCGCTTGGTGCTTGTGGGTTCGAACTGGACGGGCTCGCTGAGGCGCCGTGGGTCGAGAAAGGCCGCACCGCCGTGGTCGGGGCCCGCCAGCTCGATCCGGGCGAGCGGGAGCTGATCAAGTCGCTCGGTATCTGCGTCCTCACCATGACCGAGGTCGACCGGCGGGGAATCGCCTCCGTTATGCACGAGGCTCTGTCGGTGGTGCAGGGCTCGGGATTCGTGCACGTCTCCTTCGATGTCGACGTGCTCGATCCCGAGATAGCGCCCGGGGTGGGCACGCCGGTGAGAGGGGGGCTCACCTATCGTGAGGCCCATTTGGCCATGGAGCTCGTGGCCGAATCGGGCATGCTGTCCTCGATGGAGGTCGTCGAAGTCAACCCCATGTTCGACCACGGGGGTGTAACCGTGTCCCTGGGGGTCGAGCTGATAGCCAGTGCGCTGGGCTCCCGCATCCTGTGAAGGCGAGAATGCAACGCGCAACGCGTTTCTGAGTACCCTTAAGGGTGTACCCACAGGCGCGCAGTTGAGCGTGTTTGGTTACCCTGCCTACCCGGTGCGCTCGAGCGTGAATAGTCTGTGCGGAATCTCCTTACCCTCGCGTACCTTGATGTAGTCCTTCGCAAAGCTCATGCCCACTTTGCCGGCGACGCCTTGAGAGGGAAGGTTGTCCTGAGCGGTGGTGATAACGATGCGCTTGAGTTCCAGGACATCGAAGGCATAGTCGCGGCATGCACACGCGGCCTCAGAAGCAAGGCCCTGTCGCCAGTACAACTTAGAGATGTGATACCCGATCTCTATCTCGTCGACTCCCTCGACGTCCTGGATCGTGAGCCCGCACTGCCCCACGAGCTCGTCCGTCTCCTTGAGCTCGAGCATCCAGAGACCGAAGCCGTGATCGCGGTAGAGGTTGAGCTGCCAGTTGATCCAGCCGCGCGCTTCATCCAACGAGTGAGTGCGAGGGAAGTAACGCATGTGCTCAGGATCCGACAACATCGAGTGGATGAATGCGGCATCTTCAATTTCATGTCGTCGGAAGCGCAGGCGCTCCGTTTCGACTGGGAAGAGCTCGCTCACCTCAACACCCGTCCTTCCATGCCCCCGGCTACGGTCAACACCTCGCCGGTGATGTGTCCGGCAAGATGGTCCGAGGACAGGAAGACCACGGCGCCTGCGACGTCGTGTGCGCGACCTAGCTTGGCGAGCGCCATCGTACTTGTGATCCTGGGCTCGGCGGTGGGGTCTTCGAATGCGCTTCGTGCCATCTCGGTAATGGTCCAGCCCGGCGCCACACAGTTGACTCGTCCCGATGGAGCGATCTGAGTGATCTCGTTCTTGAGGCTCTTGAGCAGACCCGAAGCAAACGCACCTTTAGCTGCCGCGTAGTCCGAGTGGCCGGCCTCGCCAAACGAGCCCGCAGTCGAGCCGACGATGACGATGTTTCCTTCGCCCGTCGAGCGTACGTGCCGCAGAAAAGCGCGGCAGCACAGAAAGGTGACGTCGAGGTTCGCGCTGAGGGTCGAGCGCCAGCGTTCCAAAGTCATCTCCCACAGCGGTACCTCTTCTGACGCCCACATTCCCGCGTTGGCGACGAGGACGTGGAGCGCGCCGAGATCCAGGGCGGCGCGCTCAAAAAGCTGTTCGGTGGCGGTCTCATCGGTGAGGTCCGCCTGCAGCGCAATCCCCCCGAGCTCTTGCGCCAGGGATTCGGCGGGCTCCCGGCTGGTGTTGTAAGCGATGCAGACCCGGGCGCCCTCTGCGGCAAATGCCCGGACGATCGCACTTCCGATGCCGCCGGCACCTCCAGTAACAAGGACGCCTTTGCCCTCGAGCCCTGTGTCCACGGTTGCCGACGTTACCCTGCCCGACGATGAAGGACATCGGGATCGCCGGGCTGCCCTACTCCGGCAAAACGACCTTGTTTCATGCGCTGACGCTGTCCGGCTCCGCCGGGGGGCGCTCCAACCAGGCCGTGGTCGACGTGGTGGATCCGCGTCTCGAGGTTCTGGCCCGCCTCGAGCGCTCCAAGAAGATCGTGCCGGCAAAGGTTCGCTTCGTCGACGTTCCCGGCGGCCTCACTGCGCGCGGCATCGCGGAGTACCGTCAGACCGACGCCCTCTGCATCGTCGTGCGTGCCTTTGGAGCAGACTCGGACCCCGTCCGTGAGCTCGCCTCGGTCCAGGACGAGCTGTTGCTGGCCGATCTGGCGTCCCTCGAGAGTGGGCGGGACAAGGCCCTAAAGCGCGCTCGCGGTGCCCCCGAGGCCCGCACCGAGGTCGAAGTGCTCGAGAGAGCGCATGCGTTCGTGGATGCCTCCCGCCCGCTCCGCGATGCGGAGTTGGACGACGACGATCTCAAGCTGCTGCGTGGTTATGCCCCCCTGACGCTCAAGCCCCAGGTGGTCGTGGCCAACGTGGAGGAGGGCGCAGCCGCGCCCGCAGGCTTGGATAACGCCATCGCGATCAGCGCCGCTCTCGAGGCGGAGGTTGCCGGAATGGACCCCGCCGAGGCCCTGGAGCTGCTGCAGGGCTTCGGCGTGGCCGAGCGTGGCCTGGAGCGGGTCATCACCTACGGTTACCGGGCACTCGACCTCATCACTTTTCTCACCACCGGCGAAGACGAGAGCAGGGCCTGGGAGGTTCGGCGCGGCGCCACCGCCCCCGAGGCGGCCGGGCAGATCCACTCCGACCTCGAGCGGGGCTTCATCCGGGCCGAGGTCGTGAGCTACGACGACCTGGTCGCGGCCGGCTCCTGGTCGAAGTGCAAGGAGAAGGGCGTTTTGAAGGTGGAGGGCAAGGACTATCGGGTCAAGGAAGGCGACGTAATCAGTGTTCGCTTCGCCGTCTGAGTCCGGAGGATCTCGCCGCCCGGATCGGACACCAGACTGCACAGAGCCGTCAGTGGCTGCCCGGAAACACGTCCTCCTGGCTCTCGTGCCACACCGGGTGGTCGCCTGAGGTCTCGACGTTGAAGCCGTAGTCGTAGACCAGCGAGCCGCCGTAGGTGGCGCCGAAGCTCACCAGTCCTCCGGCCAGCAGCGACAGGATCGTGACGAAGCCGGTGGCGGTTGCCGTAGCACCCGAGGGTCTAATCAGCAGGTTGACGATCACGATAGCGGTGGCCGTGAGCATCACCGCCATGTGCCAGTTTGCGGTGCGCCACGCCTGGGTGCCCGGCGGCGTCGACTTGAGCCAGTCCCAGAAGCCCGTCAGCGCCGTCGGGATGGACACGACGAAGCCTGCCAGCAGCAGCCAGCCCGCTCCGGCGTAGAGGTCGTGCGCGGTGGCGCTGTCTGACCCCAGCAGCAGGGACGCCAGGTCGAACAGAGCAACCAGAAAGTAAGCGGCGACCGGTATGTCGGTAAGTGGAGGATGAAGCGGCTTGCCGGCCCACCCCCGAAGACCCTTGAAGGATCTTCCCTTAAACGTGATAGACGGCCGGATCGAGAACAGCTTGGCCATTGCCCCTCCTTCGATAGTCTTTATCTCGAGAGTAGCGCTCGAGATCCCGGCTGCTAACGTGGACATTATGGTCATCGGTGCTCACGTTCCCGGCGACAAGCCTCTCGACGAAGCCACACAGGTGGGGGCGGAGTGCGTGCAAATGTTCCTCGGCCCCCCACAGTCTTGGAAGAAGCCACCGGTGCGTTCAGACGCAGCCGAGCTTCGAGAATCGCCGGTGCCCATCTACGTCCACGCTCCTTATCTCATCAACGTCGCGTCGCCCAACAACCGCATCCGCATCCCCTCGCGAAAGATCCTCGCGGGAGCCATAGAGCGTGCGGAGGAGATAGGCGCGGCCGGCCTCATCGTTCACGCGGGACACGCCGACGACGGGATACCGCGTGGTTTCATGCGCTGGCGCAAGGTGTTCGAGGAGCTCGAGACCGACGTCCCGGTGCTTATCGAGAACACCGCCGGAGGCGACCACGCAATGGGCAGACACGTCGAAACCCTCGAGTTGCTGTGGGCCGCGCTCGAGGACTTCGATGTCGGCTTCTGCTTCGACACCTGTCATGCGCACGCCGCAGGCGAGGATCTTTCGGATGTGATCGAGCGCGTCCTAGAGGGAGTCGGCAGGATAGATGTATTGCACGCCAACAGCTCGCGCGATCCCGCGGGCACCGGCGCCGACCGACACGCAAGCTTTGCAGAGGGAACAATGGATCAGGAAGCGATCGCCGCCATGGTGAGGGCCGCGGGCGCGCCGACGGTCATCTGCGAGACGCCGTGGACCACGATTGCAGACGACATCGACTACCTGCGAGCAAAGTTCTAGAACGCCGAGTGGATGTCGTATAGCGATATTCAACGACCACTCGGCATCGCTTGGAGCATCGACTCTTGCAGCCACCCGAGCCAGTGCAGTACCGCCAGTGTCGGAGCGCGCGGGTCGTCGCGAGCCAACTCGGCCCCCATCATCTCCTCGGTGACCTCGAGACGCGCTCCGATCGCCAGCCGCACGTCGTTCAGCGCGCTAAGCCACACCTGAACCTCAGACTCTTCCAGCTTGAACTGACCACTGCTGGTCACCGTTTCTCTTACGCTTTGCAGCGAGCTCACCTTGTTCCGGTGCAGCTCATCGCCGACCAGGTCGTGCCAGGCCGCCGCTTCGGCGTCCGAGTCGTAGGCGTCGGGAAACAACCGCTGAAGGGCCGGTTCGTCGCGGCCCCCATCATCCAGCATCTCGAGCAGCGAATCGATCAGATCCACCAGCAGCTTGCGTTCGTGCTCGTCGAACCTGAACAGCACGCTCCGACCTCGGCGGGCTATTTTTCCCATCTCAGTCGCTCCTGGTCATAGTCGCCCACAACCCGTAGCCGTGGAGCTTGAAACAGTCGAGCTCGGCCTTCTCGCGGCTCCCGCTGGATACGACGGCGCGCCCCTCGTGATGCACCTGCAACATGAGCTTGGTCGCCTGTGGCCGCGAGTAATTGAACAGTTTCTGGAAGACGTAGGTGACGTAGGACATGAGGTTGATGGGATCGTTCCACACGATCACCAGCCACGGCCGCTCGTGCTGGAGCTCCTCTTGGCCCTCGACCTCTCTTACTTCGGAGGGGGCAATCACCGCGCGCATGGTCAAATCGTCGCGCATCGGCTGAGTACTCGAGGGGGGTCGGTTTTCCATCGTTTCGCCACCACAATCGCCGCTGTGCTCCCATGAGGCGCTATTTCGTGGCCGGGTCCGACGCCGGTTTTGTTGACCGAGCGTTCAAGAGGACGGTGAGCCACTTGACCAAGCGTTCGGAGAAGGCGAGAAAACCAGGCACGCGCGGTAACGCTGCAGGTAGCCTCCGAGTCTGTAGAGGCAACAAGCACTGTCACAGCCGAGCACACGGCGAATCTGCCGTTTCATATTCCAGGGAGCTCGTAAACGCATGAGGTCGACCGTCGCAGACGAGCACGTCCTTTCCTCACTCCGGGACGAGGATCTCGCTCTGCGCGCCCACAGGGATTTCGACGCGTTCGCCGAGCTTTACCGCCGTCACCTCTGCCCCGTTTATCGCTTCGTGCGATCGCAGGTCCCGGGTGATGCTGCCGCTGAGGACGTGACCGCCCAGGTGTTCTTCAAGGCACTATCGTCGGCCGCCTCTTTCCGGGCGGAGGGTTCATATCAGAGCTGGCTCTATCGCATCGCCCACAACTCGATCTCGTCCTGGCGCAGCTCTCGCGACAAAGGGTTCCTCGTCCTGGACGAGGTGCCCGAGTCGGTTGACCCCGAGCCCTCCCCGGTGGTCGTCGCGATCGCTCAGGAGGAGAGCAGCTTGGTGCGCGAGACCGTCGAACAGCTCCCTCCCGCCCAGCGCGAGGTCGTTGCGCTGCGCTATTTGGAGGACTTCAGCATCGAGGAAATAGCGGGCATTACAAGGCGGACGCGCGGTGCGGTCCGAATCCTCTTGCATCGGGCGCGCTCGAGGCTCCGCAAAGATTTCGAGGGAAAGGAATTGGCATGACTGGTGCTGTCGAGCAGGCGGTGATCTCCACCTGGGCCTACTCTCCACGCCCCGCCTTCTCGGCCGAGCTTCTCGACGCTTTGCGTCGAGCTGCGGGGCTGCGCCTCCTCCCCCCGGCCGCACCCGGGCACGAGCGCTGGGTCCTGGCGGGCTCGATTGCGGGCGTGGCGACGGCGGCGAGTGCCGCGGTCTACGGCTTCGTCAAGTTGAACCGCAAAGGCAGCGCAGCATGAGAGCAGGGCTGTTCCCGGGCCAGGGGATCCCGGCAAAGATCGTCCTCGAGTCGCTGCCGAAGAACCACGCCTTAATTGCTTCGGCTTCGGAGCTGCTCGGCTACGACCTATTCAAGAGGGTGGAGGTAGCCGCACGGCGCAAGGGTGCCACCCTGCCCACGGCTGTAGCTCAGCCCGCGATCTTCGTCGCGGGGATGATCTCGTTCTCTCACGACTCGGCGAGCTGGGACTTCTTCTGCGGCCACAGCCTCGGCGAGTACACCGCCCTGACGGCAGCGGGAGCCTTCGCCTTCGAGGATGCCCTCGCCATCGTGCGCATCCGGGCCGAGGGCATGGAGCGGGCCGGACGGGTCTCGCCTGGAAGTATGGCGGCCGTCCTGGGGCTCGACCTGGAGAAGGTCTCGGACATCGCCCAGAGGACGGACGTGATTGTCGCCAACGACAACTCGCCCGGCCAAGTCGTGCTGGCAGGAGCAGAGCCGGCCCTGGCTTCGGCCGCTACAGAGGTCCGAGCCGCCGGCGCGCGCTCGGTGCTGCTCGATGTCTCGGGCGCTTTTCACACCGAGGCGATGGCCCCGGCCGGTCCGGCACTTGCACGGGCGCTCGAAGAGGCCGAGATCAGGACTCCTGAGATCCCGGTCGTGTCAAACGTCCTGGCCCGTCCCTACACCGACGCCGCCGAGGTCAAGGAGCTGCTCGTGGCACAGCTCACCCATCCCGTTCGCTTCCGGGAGTCGATCGAATGGCTCCTGGAGCATGAGGTGGAGGATTTCACGGACTTCGGACCCGGCCGCATCGTCGCAGGATTGGCGCAGAGGTGCCGGCGCGCCGCTCGTACCTCGGAGGTGGCGGCTCATGCTTGATACGCAAGTTCTGGTAGAGAATTCGTTCGCCGGCACCGAGACCGAGGCCATCTCGGAGCGTCTCGTGGTCGCCCCCGCAAGCGGGCGTTTCCACGCCCTGTCGTCCGACGACTTGGCCGTTTCGGGCGAGTGGGTCGAGCCGGGCACGGTGCTTGGCATGGTCGAGGCTCACGGAGCCCGGGTGCCGGTGTGCTCGCCGTTCCGGGGCTGGGTCAAGGGCATGCTGGCGCTCCAGCGGCAGCCCGTCAAGCAAGGCGACGCGCTGTTCTGGATCCGCGGCCACTAGTGATCGTCGGCGGTAGCTTCTCTTGGTGAGCCGACCGGGGACGGAAGAGCACGAGCGGGCTCTCAGCTGATGGGGGCGGCAATCACGGGGTGGGGGATCGCCCTGCCCGAGCGTGAGCTCCACAACGCCGAGCTCGCCCGGCGCCTGGACGTCACCGAGGAGTGGATCCTCGAGCGCACCGGGATCAACAGCCGCCACGTCGCGGCCCCCACCGACTCGGCATCGTCGCTCAGCATCGAGGCCGGCATCGCTGCCTTGAAGCGCGCCGGGCTCGATGCTTCCCAGCTCGACATGGTGATCGTGGCAACCTCGACCCCGGACGAGCAGATGCCTGCCACCGCCTCGCTGGTGCAGCACGCGCTTGGTGCTTCGGGCGCAGGGGCCTTCGACCTCAACGCCGCGTGCTCCGGCTTTCTTGTCGCGCTTGCGCAGGCGGGTGCCCTGGTTACTTCGGGAATGGCACAGAGGGTGTTGGTTTGTGGCGCCGATTTGCTAACGCGGGTGCTCGACTACGACGACCCCCGCAGCTGCATCCTGTTCGGTGACGGAGCCGGGGCAGTCGTGCTCGAGAGCGCGTCCGGCATTGCCTTCGGGCCCTTTCGCATCGTCTCCGATGGCTCCAAGGAGCCTCTTCTGCGCATTCCTGCAGACGACGGCCACCTGCGTATGAAGGGCAGGGAGGTCTACCGGCATGCGGTGGCGTCGATGTCCGCTGCGGTAAAGGAGATTCTTGTCGAGGCGGGGCTCTCGGTTACAGACATCGACTTGCTCGTCGCTCACCAGGCCAACGCCCGCATCGTGGACGCGGTCGCTCTGCGGCTCGGACTCGACCCCTCCCGGGCGATGCTCAACATCAGTCGGCTCGGGAACACCTCGGCGGCGTCGATTCCACTGGCTCTGGCGGAGGCGGTGGAGACCGGGAGGCTGCACGACTCGGACCTGGTCGTGCTCACCGCTTTCGGCGCAGGTTTCGTGTGGGGGGCGGGGATCGTCCGCTGGGCGGCGCCGGTCGCGCCTCGAGCGGACGAGGAGCTAGTGACGGCGCGGGGTCATGACTGAGCGGGTTGCGCTCGTGACGGGAGCCGGGCGCGGCATCGGGCGCGCAATCGCCCTCGAGCTTGCCGGCCGCGACTACGACATCGGCATTAACTATTTGTCAAACGCAGACGAGGCCAAGCAGACTCTGCGCCTGCTGGAGGAGAAGGGACGCAGTGGTATCTGTCTGCAAGCCGACGTCGGTGAGGCTGCCGATGTCGAGCGCTGCTTCGGAGAAGTAGAGGAGGCCCTCGGTAGTGTCTCGGTGCTGGTCAACAACGCCGGCACGCGCCACGACGGACTCGCACTGTCGTTGAGCTATGACGCGTGGGACCGGGTTATCAAGACCAACCTCTACGGTACCTTCAGCTGCTGTCGCCGGGCGTTGCGGCCGATGGTGAGGGCGCGCTTCGGACGCATCGTCAACATAACTTCGACTGCAGGCCTCAGAGGGAGTCCGGGACAGATCAATTACTCGGCAGCCAAGGCCGGCGTGGTCGGGCTCACTCGCACGCTCGCCAAGGAAGTGGCCGTCAAAGGCATCACGGTAAATGCAGTCGCGCCGGGCCTCATCGACACCGACCTCACCAGCAATCTCTCGGACAAGCAGCGTGATCAGCTGGTGTCTTTCATCCCGCAGAAGAAGTCCGGCCAACCTCAGGACATCGCCGCACTGGTCGGCTTTCTATGTTCGGACGAGGCTCATTTCATAACCGGTGCAGTGCTGGTTGCCGACGGCGGAATGATCTGTTAACGCACAGGTGGGTTATGTAAGAGCAGCACATCAAGAAGCAGGACGACCGGCAACATTGGACAACAGGAAGGAGCAAGACAAATGGCAGAGAAGCGAGAGGAAATACTTGCCATCGTCAAGGAGCAGCTGCAGGAGCGTGGCATCGACACGGCAGAGGTAACGGCCGACTCCCACCTCGCCAAGGATCTGGGTCTCGACTCGCTCGACGTCACCGAGCTGACCCTCGGTCTCGAAGAGCGCTTCGGCATCGAGATTCCCGACGAGGAGCTCGAGGACATCGGCACCGTGGGCGACGCCGTCACTCTCATCGAGAAGAAGCTCTCCGTAGGCGCATGACCGAGGTCGTCGTGACCGGGATCGGGCTCATCACCCCGATAGGAAGCGGCACGGAGGATTTCTGGAGCGGCCTCCTCGAGGGCCGCTCCGGTACCGCCGAGATCAAGGGGTTCGATGCCTCCGACCTGCCGGTGCGAATCGCAGCGGAGTTGCCGAGCTTCGATCCCACCGACTACATGTCGAAGCGCGATATCTCGCGCACCGACCGTTTTTCTCAGATAGCGGTCGGTGCGGCGAGCCTTGCGTGGGATGAAGCAGAGTGTTCGAAGCTCGATGTGGGGGCTGAGCGCATCGGGGTAATCATCGGCACCGGTATCGGCGGTCTTCCGACGATCGAGCGAGAACACACAAACCTAATGAACTCGGGTCCGCGCCGGGTCAGCCCGTTCATGGTGCCGAAACTCATGCCCAACGCCGCGGCCGGCGCGGTCGCGATGAAGTTCTCGCTCACGGGACCCAACTATGCCCCCACATCCGCGTGCGCAAGCGGCGCTCACGCGGTGGGCGAAGCCTTTCGGTACGTGCGCGATGGGCTCGCCGATGTCATGATTGCCGGCGGGACCGAATCGGCCCTAACTCCGTTGTCGCTCGCCGCTTTTGCGCGCATGGGCGCATTGTCGCGGCGCAACGACGACCCTCGCACCGCCAGCCGCCCCTTCGACGCGCGCCGCGATGGCTTCGTTTTCGGCGAGGGTGCGGGCGTGCTCGTGCTCGAGCGCAGAGAGGGGGCCGAGGCACGCGGCGCCCATATTTACGGCAGCATCACCGGCTATGGTGCCTCCGCAGACGCCTTCCACATTACCCAGCCCGATCCCAAGGGGGCCGGGGCCGTGCTGGCGATGAAATGGGCGCTCGCCGATGCTGGGCTCTCACCGGAAGAGGTCCATTACATCAATGCGCACGGGACCAGCACTCCCTACAACGACCGCGTCGAGACGATCGCGATCAAAGAGGCGTTCGGACCCGAGGCCAAGCGCGTGCCGGTGTCGTCGACGAAGTCCAACACAGGGCACCTTTTGGGGGCCGCGGGGGCGGTCGAGGCCGC
>Ga0136615_10000568_pt1 | contig 16930 bp, 21 predicted proteins | sample AntDrymUQ2882206_2_FD_106647 | JGI IMG/M metagenome (GOLD analysis project Ga0136615, IMG submission 106647) | Polar desert sand microbial communities from Dry Valleys, Antarctica - metaG UQ288 (22.06) | ecosystem: Environmental > Terrestrial > Soil > Desert | place: Antarctica: Dry Valley...
CCAGGATCTCAACGACACCGTCAGCTGCCTCGCCTGCGACGCCGGCGCCGGCGCCGGCACCTCCCGCACCGGGCCCGACTCCCGTCCAGCCTGTCGCTGCAGTGCCAGCTCCGCCGCCTCCGCCGCCCCCACCGCCTCCCGGCGATGCACGGGCTACCGTCGAAGTGGCCACCCGCGTCGGTGAGGGACATGGACTGAAGATGATCTCGGGGTTCCGTCCCGGTGCGGTCGTCCAAGGCAGCGGCAATGTCTCCGATCACTCGGCCGACGACGCCAACCGGGCGGCCCGCGACCTGAGCAACTCGCCAGACCCGTTAAATGGCCCGCCGACGCCGGAGATGGACCGTGCGGTCGAGGAGATCGGCCGCGCATACGGCCGCCAGATCGACGGCTCCAAGCCGGTTCAGGAGTTCTTCGACTACAACGGCCTGAAGATGCAGATCATCTATCGGACGCCTCCAAGCAAGACCGACGCCGGCCACATGGGCCACATCCACGTCAGCGGCAGCAAGTAACGCGCTACGACTCTACTAGACGGTTGATTCCGAGTTCGCGTGCCCGCACGTCCGGATGACGTCGAATGCCCGGCGCGGATGCGCCACCGTCGGCGCGGCGGTCTAGGCTGAGCCCGATGGCTGTCGCCACGCTCGACCTGGACCTGGACGTTTTCCAGGGACCCTTCGATCTGCTGCTCGCGCTCATCCTGCGTGAGGAGGTCGACCTGCTGGAGGTCGAGCTGGCGGACATCGTCATCGCCTACATCGACCACCTCGAGGAGAGCGGCGAGCTCGACTTGGAGGCCGCGACCGAGTTCCTGCTGCTGATCGCGGCGCTGCTGGAGCTCAAGTCGCGACTGATGCTGCCCGTCGAGGAGGCCGAGGGCCCGAGCCTCGAGTCTGGCGAGGCGGCTGAGGAGCTGCTCGCGCGGATGCTCGAGTACCGCCGCTACAAGTCCGCGGCGGAGTATCTGGGCGCGCGTCTGGACGCCGAACAGGGCTTTCGCTACCGCTCGGCGCCGCTCCCCGTCGGGTTGCGGCGGGTATCGGTCGACGCCGCGGGGGCGGTCTATGAGCCCCGACGGCTCGCTCAGGCGGTCGGTGAGCTGCTGCGGGCCCCGCCCCAGCTCGAAGTCGGCCACATCGCGCCGCCGCACGTGTCGCTTGACTCGCGCCTCTCTCACCTCCGCGCGCTGCTCGCCGGCCGCCGCCGGTTCTCCTTCGACGAGGCCATCAGGGGCGCCGACCGGCTGACGGAGGCAGTGACGTTGTTCGCGCTGCTGGAGCTCTACAAGGCCGGTGAGGCCGACTGGGAGCAGAACGGGGCCTTCGGGCCGATCACCGTCGCCGTCCCAACACGCTCGCGTTGGGAGCGATCGGGGACGGCGACGCCGTGAGAGAGCTCGCGCGGATCGTCGAGGGACTGCTGTTCCTCTCCCCGGATCCGGTCTCCGTCGAGGCGCTCGCGGCCGCGACCGAGTCCAGCGAGGGCGAGATCATCGAGGCCCTCGCGCGGCTGCGCGAGCACTATGCCGAGGGCTACCGGGGGGTGGTCTTGCGCGAGGTCGCCGGCGGCTTCATGCTCGCGACCGATCCCGTCGCCGAGCCGGCTGCGCGTCGTCTACTGTCCAAGCCGCGTACCCCGCCGCTCACCCAGGCGCAGGCCGAGTGCCTCGGCATCGTCGCCTACCTGCAGCCGGTCTCTCGGCCCGAGGTCGCCCGCATCCGCGGCGTCGCCTCGGAGTCGGCTGTCGGCACGCTGCTCGAGCGCGGCCTGATCGAGGAACGGGGAAGGTCACGGTTTGGCGCGGTCCTCTACCACACCAGCGATCTGTTCGAGAAGCTGTTCGGGCTCGAGGCGATCGACGCCCTGCCTGACATCACGCAGTTCGATCCCTCGCCGGAGGACGAGCGCGAGTTGCGCGAACGGCTGTTGAAAGCGGGCGAAGCACGCGTCGAGTAACGGGCGTGGGGCGCGCGACGCGCTAGGAAACCGCTACGAGCGGCTCGGTACGAAACTCCTCGGCCACGTCGAGCAGGATCTGGACCATCGCCTCGGATGCCGGCGAGCGGTAGCCATCCGCCAGACGTGCCGCCCAGACTTGGCGGACGGGGGCGTCCGAGCCGAGGCTGCGGCTGACGACGCCCGGGTGGGTCGGGCTGACCGCCAGTCGCGGCAGCAGCGTCACCCCGACGCCGGCCGCGACGAGCGCCTGGGCGGCCATCGTCTCGTCGGCCTCAAAGGCAACTGCGGCCTCGAACCCGGCGTCGTGGCAGGCACGGTCCGTGATCAGGCGGCAGCCGCAGCGGTCAGTGCTCGCAATCCAGCTCTCGTCAGCGAGATCGGTGAGCCTCAGCCGCCGACGGCTGGCGAGCGGATGCCCGTTGGCGAGGATCGCGTCATAGGGATCGTCGAGCAGCTCGGTCAGCTCGAGGTCGTCTCCCAGTGTGCCGGGCAGCCGCCCGAAGTCGTAGACGACCGCGAGGTCCACTTCGCCCGCGCGCAGGCGCTCCTGCGCGTCCTCGGGCTCGGCCTCGGCCATGCTCAGATCGACCGCGGGGTGGCGATCGTGAAAGGCCTTGACCGCGCGCGGCACGAGCGTCGCACCGCCGCTCTGGAAGGTCGCGAGCCGCAGCCGTCCACCGCGTAAGCCCGCCAGGGCGGCGAGGTCCTCCTCCGCGTCCTCGATGCGCGCGAGGATCGCATCGGCGTGTGAGACCAGCGCGCGCCCGGCGTCGGTGACCCGGACGCCCCGCGGCCCGCGCTCGAGCAGCGTCGCTCCGCTTTCGCGCTCCAGAGCCGCGATCTGCTGCGAGACGGCCGATTGGGTGAAGGACAGGGCTTCGGCTGCGGCTGAGAAGGAACCGCGCGCGGCGACCTCCCGCAGGACCTTCATTCGCTTCACGTCGAGCATAAGCACACCTTATCGAACCCCTTGCAGTTTGTCATTTGAACTACTAGCCTGCCCTTGCCATATTGACCCCACGATGAGTCGACGCTCCTGGATTCAGCTCGTTGCCCTAGCCGCCCTCTGGGGTGCCTCGTACATGTTCATCAAGGTGGCGCTCGACGGCGGAATCTCCGCGGCCGGCGTCGTCTTCGCCCGCACCGCCCTCGCCACGGTGGTGCTCGCCCCGATCGCCTGGAGGATGGGAGCTCTCGAGGGCTTGCGTGACCGGGCCGCAGCAATCCTCTTCCTCGCTCCGTTACAGGTCGCGGTGCCGTTTCTGCTGATCTCCGAGGGGGAGCACCACATCTCCTCGTCGCTCGCGGGCATCCTCGTCGCCGCGGCGCCGCTGTTTACCTTCCTGCTCGCGATGCGGATCGACCGCGATGACCGGGCCCGTGGTGCCGGGCTGCTCGGCGTCGCGCTCGGCATCGTCGGAGTCGTGATGCTGCTCGGCATCGACACATCGGGCGACTCCGCCGCGCTGCTGGGTGGGGCGATGGTGATCCTCGCCAGCCTCGGCTACGCGCTCGGCGCGTTTTACCTCAAACGCAATCTGACGATGGTGCGTCCGATGGGCATCGTCACCGCGACTATGGGTGCAAGTGCGCTGATGACGCTGCCGTTTGCCCTGCTCACGTTGCCTTCCCATGCCCCGGGATTGGCCGCGATCGGCTCCCTGGCCACGCTCGGGGTGCTGGGCACCGGCCTCGCCTTCGTTCTCTACTACACGCTGATCGCAGAGGTCGGGCCTTCCCGCTCCTCGCTCGTCGCCTACGTCGCGCCCGGCTTCGCGGTGCTGTACGGCGTCCTGCTGCTCGGCGAAAGCTTCACCGCGGTCACGGCCGCGGGACTGGTACTGATTCTCGGCGGCTCGTGGCTCGCCGTCGAGGGACGTCTGCCGTGGAAACGACGGATGCCGCTCAAGTCGAGCCACTCGACCGCACCGGAGGCAGCACGATGAGAGACACCACATCACACATCGGGCCCACCGAGCCTTTCGCTCGCATGGACGAAGACATCGTTATTCGAACATCGACAGAAGAGGATGCCAACGCGCTGGATCGCCTCGCCGAGCTCGACGGGACCCACTACTCCGGGGGTGACGTCTTGCTCGCAGAATCCGGCTCCGAGGTGGTGGCGGCGGTACCGGTCGACGGCACGGATCCGTTCGCCGACCCGTTCACCCACACGGCCAACATCGTCGCGATGCTCGAGGTACGGCGTGACCAGCTGGCAGAATGCGCAAAGGACGGCGTGACGCAGGAGACGGCGGTCAGGCGCGCACGGCGAGTTGCCCGCAGGCCGCGTCGATATCGCGGCCCCGTGTCAACCTGACGGTCACAGGCACGCCGCGTTCCGCCAGGATGTCGCGGAACGCGGCGATAGCCTTGCGACTGGAGCCCGTGAAAGGGCCGACCGTCGGGTTGTATGGGATTAGGTTGACCTTGAAGTCCCCGCCGGGGCCAAGCAGCCGCGCCAGCGCGACTGCCTGCTCATAGCGGTCGTTGACCCCACCGAGCATCAGGTACTCGATGTAGACCGAGCGACGGCGGCGGTCCCGCCAGCGCCGGCAGGCGTCGAGCACATCGGCCAGCGGATAGCGGTCGTTGACGGGCATGATCTCCGAGCGCAGCGCATCGTCGGGAGCGTGCAGCGAGAGCGCGAGGCGGATCGTCGGTCCCTCGCGCTCGGCGAGGCGCTCGATGCCCGGGATCCAGCCGACCGTCGAGATCGTCGTCGACGAAGGGTGGATGCCGATGTCGGGCAGCCGCTCGCAGGCGCCGAGCACACTGTCGAGGTTCAGCAGCGGCTCGCCCATCCCCATGAAGACGCAGTGGTCCAGCCTCTGTGCCCGGAGAGCGCCATCCCGCTCAGCGGGCGGGGCGTCCTGTCCGGAGGAGGTACTCGGTCGCCGGTAGTGCAGCGCCTGGTCGAGGATCTCCGACGCCGTCAGGTTGCGTCCGAACTTCATAGTGCCGGTCGCGCAGAAGCTGCAGGTCAGCGGACAGCCCGACTGGCTCGAAAGGCACAGCGAGCGCCGGCCGTCGCGGTAGCGCATCAGCACGCTCTCGATCGGCCGCCGGTCGTGAGTCATGAAGAGCGCCTTACGCGTGCCGTCGCTGGAAAACAGCTCCCGCTGGAGCGTGAGCGAAGAGATCGGCAGCTCCGCCTCGAGCCGCTGGCGCAGGTCGGTGGGCAGGTTGATCATCTCCTGATAGGAGGAGGCTCCGCGGGCGAGCCACTCCCAGACCTGACCCGAGCGGAAGGCGGGCTGACCCCGCTCGGCGAGGAGAGTATCGAGGCGCTCGAGGTCCACGCGAGTCAGTGTCGCAGCCTGTTCACCCGAGACCGCTCCGCCGCCGCAGACCTCGGGCGCAGCCGTGGGCCTGCCCGCGACCGCACGCGCCGCACTATCTCCAACCGGCTCAGCGGTTGGTCTGTGACGCGGATCCGCGGTCGACCACGGGACTGACCGGGTACGCTGGGCCCGCGATGACCGAGCATGTCAGCGGCAAGCGAGTGCTGCTCACGGGCGGCGCCGGCTTCCTCGGCCGGCGGGTCCGCGAACGGCTCGAAGCCGCCGGGGCGGAGGAGGTGTTCGTACCGCGTCGGCGCGACTACGACCTGACCGAGGCCGACGCGGTCGCGGCGGTCTTCGAGCTCGCGCGGCCCGACACGGTCATCCACCTCGCAGCCGAGGTCGGCGGCATCGGGGCCAACCGAGACAACCCGGGCCGCTTCTTCTACGCCAACATGTCGATGGGGCTACACGTCACCGAGGAGGCACGCCGGTGCGGGACCGAGAAGCTCGTGCAGGTCGGGACCGTGTGCTCCTATCCCAAGCACACGCCGGTGCCGTTCTCCGAAGAGGAGCTGTGGAACGGCTACCCCGAGGAGACCAACGCCCCGTACGGCGTCGCGAAGAAGGCGCTGCTGGTGATGCAGCAGGCCTACCGCAAGCAGTACGGCCTGCACGGCATCTACCTGATGCCCGTCAACCTCTACGGCCCGGGCGACAACTTCGATCCGGCCTCGAGCCATGTGATCCCGGCGCTGATCGAGAAATGCGAGCGGGCGCGTGTGACGGACGCCGGCCAGATCGAGTGCTGGGGGACCGGCAGCGCATCGCGAGAGTTCCTTTTCGTCGACGATTGCGCCGACGCGATCGTCGCCGCCACCGAGCGGTTCGAGGGTGCCGAGCCGGTCAACGTGGGCGCCGCGAGCGAGATCACGATCAAGGACCTGACCGAGCTGATCGCACGGCTGACGGGCTTCGCGGGAGGGCTCGTCTGGGATCCGACCAAGCCCGACGGCCAGCCGCGGCGGGCGCTGGACACCTCTCGCGCGAGGGAGCAGTTCGGCTTCGAGGCCTCGACCTCGCTTGAGGACGGTCTGCAACGCACGATCGCCTGGTATCGCGAGCGCGGTCCGTCTGCGCCGGGTCGCTCGGCGGCCGACGGTGTCGGCGTCGCCTAGCTCACGCCGTGCGACTCGCGAAGTTCCTCGCCCACGCGGGAGTCGCATCGCGCCGCGCCTCCGAACGGATCATCGACGAGGGCCGGGTGACCGTCGACGGCGACCTGGTCACCGACCCGGCACGCGACGTCGACGGGAGCCGCTCGGTGACGGTGGACGGCCGGCCGGTGCGCGCCGAGCCTCACCAGACCTTCGCGCTCAACAAGCCAGTTGGCGTCGTCTCGACGGCCCAGGACACTCACGGACGCCCGGCGGTCACCGAGTACGTCGACTCCGACTTGCGCCTCTACCCCGTGGGCCGCCTGGACGCGGATACCACCGGCTTGATCCTGCTCACCAACGACGGTGAGCTCGCCGACGTCCTCACGCACCCCCGCTACGGCGTCCAGAAGACGTACCACGTGAAGGTCGATCCACGACTGGTGAGCCGCCGCGACCTGCGCAGGCTGCGCGAGGGCGTCGAGCTCGACGATGGAAGGACCTCGCCGGCCCAGGCACGGCAGCTCGCGTCGGGCGAGCTGGAGCTGAAGATCAGCGAGGGGCGCAAGCGTCAGGTCCGTCGCATGTGCGAGGCAGTCGGACACAGGGTGGTGGCGCTCGAGCGGGTGTCGTTCGGCCCGCTGCAGCTCGGCAGGCTCGCCCCCGGGGGCTCACGCCGCCTGACGGCCGCAGAGGTCGAACGTCTGCGCGAAGCGGCCGGCTGGAACAATCGGGCTCAGTGAGGCTGCGAGCGCTGCGGGGCGCAATCACCGTGGAGTCCAACGAGGCGGACGCCATCCTGGCCGCCACCGACGAGCTGATGCGCGCGGTCATTGACCGCAACGAGCTCGCGATAGCGGACATGGTCAGCTGCATCTTCACCGCCACCGGCGACCTCGACGCCGAGTTCCCCGCCGTCGCGGCACGCCGACTGGGGATGAGCTCGGTGCCTCTGCTCTGCGCGCGCGAGATCGCGGTTCCGGGGTCGCTGCCGCGGACGATCAGGCTGATGCTGCACTGCTACGCCGATGTCGAGCGCCCGGCGCAGCACATCTACCTGCGCAAGGCCGAGGCTCTCCGCCGCGACCTGGAGGGAGCTCAGTGAGCGGCATCGAGTTCAACAGCCGCGTGGGGGCGATGCCTCCCTACCCGGTGGCCGCCACCTACGCCTTCGACGGCGACCACCCCGTTGCCTTCGGCAAGGGGCACAGGCTGGTCAAGCTCGCCTCCAACGAGACTCCATGGGGCCCACCGGCGGCCGTGGTCGGCGCGCTGCAAGGCCAGCTGGAGACGCTCAACCGCTACCCCGATCCGGCCAAGTCGCTGCTGCGTGGCCGGATCGCCGATCGGACCGGCCTGCCGATGGAGCGGATTGCGGTCGGCAACGGCTCCTGTGAGCTGCTGCTGTGCGCCGGTGAGGCGCTGCTGGAGCCCGGGGCTGAGCTCGTCTACGCGTGGCCGTCGTTCTCCATGTACCCGCACCTGGCCCCGGCGTCCGGGGCGCGAGAGGTCAGGGTTCCCCTTGACGCCGAGGGCCGCCACGACCTCGTAGCGATGGCTCACGAGGTGACCGCCGCGACCAGACTGGTGATCGTCTGCAACCCGAACAACCCGACGGCGACGGCGCTGCCGGTGGCCGAGATCGACGCGTTCCTGGCTTCGCTGCCGCGCCACGTGGCGGTCATCCTCGATGAGGCCTACGTCGAGTTCTCGACCCTTCAGGACCCCGACGACACGGTCGATCTGGTGCGCCGCCACCCAAACCTCGTCGTGCTGCGCACCTTCTCGAAGGTCTATGGCCTGTGCGGGCTGCGCGCGGGCTACGCGTTGGGCTCGGAGAGCTTCCGCTCGGCCGTCGACCGGGTGCGTCAGCCATTCTCGGTCAATGCACTGGCGCAGGTCGCGGCCGCGGAGGCGATCCGCCACCAGGACGAGGTCGAGCGGCGGGTTGAGCAGAACATCGTCGAGCGCATCCACGTGACCGAGGAGCTCGCCGAGCGGGGCCTGCCGTGCAGCGAAAGCGAAGCCAACTTCTGCTGGGTCGACCTTGGTGACCGGCGCGAGGATGTGATCGTCTCCGGGCTTGCCGAGCGGGGCGTGATCGTCCGTGCCGGCGAGGCTCTGGGCGGGGAGGGGCGCCTGCGGGTGACCTTCGGCAGCCGACACGAGAACGACGCGTTCCTGAACGCGCTCGACCAGCTGCTCTGAGCCTGAGGTACTCCGGCAATGGGGCTGTCGAGCCGTCAGTTTCGATCGTCCGGCCGCCCAGGCGTGGGGGCTGGTGAATCGTTGCCAGTGGCCGCGTGGCCTGATATCTATTGAGCCGATGCTGCGCGCCTGCACGCCGACCCACGAGCTCAGCGCCCCTGCGGGTGCGTCTCGGCGTGAGCAGCGCTGGTATTGGCGATTTATCTAGGCGTCCGGCTTCGGCAGCCCACCTGCCGCAGACCGTCAACGAGTCCCCGCCGGGCGCCATCCCTCCACCGGTCTGTCCCACAGGCCACCCGTAACAAACGCATCACCCGATCTTGGAGAGCACAGGTAAAAGAGATGATCGTCAGCAACCACAGGACCGAGACTCACGCCGTGATCGAGATCGAAGGACGCACAAACACGATCGGTCGATCGCCCGTCGCAACCACCGCCGGGCGCGACGCGATCTCTGGGACCCTGGTCAGGTGACCGACGTCGTAAGAGGCCTGGATCTCGTCCGCGACCAGCGGATCGAACGCGTGGAGCCCTTGGCCACGCCGATGCGGCTGCTCGAGGATCTGCCGTTGGCCGACGAGCAGGCCGACGCGGTGTTGCGCGGGCGCCGTGGGATCTCGCGCGTGCTCGACCGCGAAGATGACCGTCTGCTCGTGGTCGTCGGTCCATGCAGCGTCCACGACGTGGCCGCCGCCAAGGAGTACGCCCGCCGCCTGGTGGACAAGGCCGGCGAGCTCGCGGAGGACCTGCTCGTCGTCATGCGCGTCTACTTCGAGAAGCCGCGCACCACCACCGGCTGGAAGGGCATGATCAACGACCCCCACCACGACGGCTCGGGGGACGTGAACACCGGCCTTCGCATGGCGCGCAAGCTGCTGCTGGAGGTGCTCGAGCTCGGCCTTCCGGTCGGCTGTGAGTTCCTCGACCCGATCACCCCGCAGTACATCTCGGACACCGTAGCCTGGGGCGCGATCGGCGCGCGCACCGCCGAGAGCCAGATCCACCGCCAGCTCGGGTCGGGCCTGTCGATGCCGATCGGCTTCAAGAACGGGACCGACGGCAACGTCCAGGTTGCGGTCGATGCCGTCCGCGCTGCGGCCGCGCGGCACGCCTTCCCTGGTGTCGACGCCAGCGGTACCTCGGCGATCATGCACACCTCCGGCAATCCGGACGGCCACGTGATCCTGCGGGGCGGTCGCGACGCGCAGAACTACGAGGCCGACAAGGTGGCCGACGCGTTGGCGCAGCTGGCTTGCATGGACCTGCCCGAACGGCTTGTCATCGACGCCTCGCACGACAACAGCGGCAAGGACCCCGCACGCCAGCCCGCCGTCGCGGCGAACATCGGCGCGCAGATCGAGGCCGGCAGCCAGGCGATCGTCGGCGTGATGCTCGAGTCCTTCCTGGTCGGCGGTCGCCAGGACCTGGTGCCCGGCGCCGAGCTGACCTACGGCCAATCGGTGACCGATGCCTGCATGGACTGGAGCTCGACCGTCGGGGTTCTCGACGGGCTTGCGGCCTGCGTGCGCGCGCGGCGCGCCGCCTGATCGATGCGGATCGCCGTGCTCGGGGTGGGCTTGATCGGCGGCTCGATCGGGCTGGCGGCGCGCGAGCGCCTGGACGGTGTCGAGGTCGTCGGCCACGGCCGCTCGTTGGACCGGCTCGAGCGGGCGTGCAAGCTGGGCGCGATCGACACGGCGACCGGTTCGCTGGCGGACGCGGTGAGCGGTACAGAGATCGTCTTCTGCTGTGCACCGGTCGGAGCCCTGGCAGCGCAGGTCAAGCAGGCCTTGGCCGCCGCCCCGTCCGACTGCGTCGTGACGGACGTCGGTTCGGTCAAGCGGGCGATCGTCGAGGCCAACGAGGGCGAGCGGTTCATCGGCGGCCATCCGATCGCCGGCGCCGAGACCGCGGGCGTGGAGCACGCCCGCGCCGACCTGTTCGATGGGGCGGTTTGGTATCTGACCCCGTCCCACCGTTCGGGCGGGATCCTCTACGAGCGCCTGCACCGATGCCTGGTCGGTCTCGGCGCCACTCCGACGGCGATCGAAGCGGCAGCTCACGATCGCATCCTCGCGACGGTGAGCCACCTGCCGCACGTGCTCGCGAACGCGCTTGTCGCTCAGGCCGCGGGCCGCGGCGACCTGCCCCACGTCGGCCCGAGCTTCCGCGACGCGACGCGTGTCGCGGGCGCCAACTCCGATGTGTGGACCGACATCTATCTCGCCAACGCCGGCGCGATCGTGACCGAGATCGACGCGACCGTGCAGCGGCTACGCTCGGTCGCGGAGACCCTGCGAGCGGGCGACGCGGCGGCGGTGCGCGCGTGGAACGAGTCCGCGGCCGCCGATCGCCGGCGGCTGCTGGAGAGCGACATCGCCGGTGGCGACGTCCACGAGCTGCGCCTGACCGTGCCCAACCGCCCGGGTATCGTCGCGCAGGTGGCGCTCGCGCTCGGCAAGGCTTCGGTGAACATCGTCGATCTCGCCCTCGCTCCGGCGGCGGACATGAGGCAGGGTGCGATGACGGTCTGGATCGCGGGCGACGACCAGGCTGAGGAGGCCCGCCGGCTGATCGAGGGCCTGGGCTTCCCGGCCGCGCGCGCGTGAGCGTCACGCGCTTCGAGCCCTCCGGGCCCCTGTCGGGGCGGCTGGCGCCGCCGCCCGACAAGTCGATCTCCCACCGGGCGGCCCTGTTCGCCGCGATGTGCGACGGGCCCGTCACGATCCACAACTACCTCGAGTCGGCCGACACCCGGTCGACCCTGAACGCCGTGCTGGCGCTGGGCGCCGCCGTCGAGCAGGACGATGACCACCGCCTCGTGATCCGCGGTAGGGGCCTGCGCAACGCGCAGGAGACGATGGACGGCCTGCTCGACGTCGGCAACTCGGGCACGCTGCTGCGGCTGCTGCCGGGGTGGATCGGCGGTCAGCCGGGCGGTGAGTGGACGCTTGACGGCGACGAGTCGATCCGTCGCCGGCCCGTCGATCGGGTCGCCGAGCCGCTGCGGCGCATGGGCGCCGGAATAGAGGCGCGCGAGGGCCGCCTGACACCGATGACCGTCCGCGGCGCGCAGCTGCGCGGCATCGACTACCACCTGCCGGTCGCCAGCGCCCAGGTCAAGTCGTGCGTGTTGATCGCCGGGTTGTTGGCGGCGGGGGAGACCACCGTCCGCGCGCGCGCGCCCAGCCGCGACCACACCGAGCGCATCCTCCGGCGCGCGCGCGTGCCCGTCGCCCACGACGGTCTTGCCACGACGGTCGCCTCGGTCGACGAGCTCGAGCTCGACCGGATCGTCGTCCCCGGCGACCCGTCCTCGGCGGCCTTCTTCGTCGCGGCCGCCGTGCTGGTGCCGGGCTCGCGGGTCGTCCTCGAGGGGGTCGGGCTCAACTGGACTCGGACCGGGTTCATACGCATCGCCAAGCGGATGGGCGCGCCGATCGTCGCCGAGCTCGAGCCCCCGGGAACGGTGTCCGATGACGAGCCCGTCGGCGACCTGGAGGTCTTCCATGGCCCGCTGTGCGGGACCGTGGTCGAGGGCGACGAGGTGCCGCTCGCGATCGACGAGCTGACGCTTGTCGGGCTGCTCGGGGCCTATGCGGAGGGTGAGACGGTCATCCGGGGCGCGGAGGAGCTGCGTCACAAGGAGTCGGACCGGATCGCCGGTGTCGTGAGCGCGCTACGCGGCCTGGGCGCCGACATCGAGGAAGCGCTCGACGGGTTCGTAATCTGCGGCAGGGGCGGGCTGGCCGGGGGGAGGGTTGATGCCCAGGGCGACCACCGTATGGCGATGCTCGGGGCGCTGGCCGGTCTTGTCTCGGCCGGCGGCGTCGATGTCGAGGGGATGGCGGCGGCGGCCGTCTCCTATCCGGGCTTCGAGTCCGATTTGGCGTCGCTTATCGCTTGACAGGCGGCCAGGCACGCCACCGGCTGCTTGGCGCGCTGCGTTCCTCAGGGGCGTAAAAGGTGCTGCACGGTGCTACACTGACGGCGTGCCGACGTCTCACCCCCGACACTCGATCACTGAGACTCCCGCGCTTGCCGCTGCGCTCGAGCCGCTTCGCGCGCGCATGGGCGCGGACGCCCCGACGCTCGCCGAGCTCGTCTTGCGAGGCGCGGACGCGAAGCTGCGCGAGCTCGAGGCACAGGATCGAGCCAATGCGCAAGCACTCGAGACGTTCGTGGATCGGCTCCGTGTCGGTCCGGAGCCCGACCTGGACGAGATCCGCCGCATCCGCCACGCCAGCCGGCATCCGTGAGCAGCGGGCTGGTGCTGCTCGACGCCAGCGCGTTCTGGCGACTGCGCAGCCCGCGCCTCGACCCAGATCGCCTTCGCCAGATTGCCGAATGGGTCGCGAGTGGCATCGTCGCCGCGAGCACGCCGCTGCTGCTCGAGACACGAGCCGGCCGCGACCTCCCCCCAGTCGATCCAGGCGAGTTGCCGTGGCTGTGGATCACCGAGCGTGGCGAGCGCCGCGCCATCGACCTACAGCACCAGCTACGCGCCGCCCACCAGCACCTCGGCGTTCCCCCGCTCGACTATCTCATCGCCGCGGTCGCCGAAGGCCATGGAGCATCGATCCTTCATTACGACGCCGACTTCGAACGCCTTGCCGCGAACACCGATCTCGCCGCGACGGTCGAAGCGCTCGCACCGCTGGGTTCACTGCCCTGACAGCCCGTCGGAGTTTCGCTTCACGATGACCCTCAGCGCCGGGCTGACACCGAGGGTCAATGAGTCGGGCGGGATCGAGCTCGTCAAGGCCGGGAAGGCCAGCCTGTGGATCGCCCCGCCGGACCTGCGCACGCGGCCGGCGCGAGCTCGCGTGCTGTGCGTTATGGGCTGGTACCTGCCGGGTCGGCTGGCAGCTGACCGTCACCGCCGACCGCCGCTGGCTCACAGCGCCCGACCGCCAGTATCCCGTCCGGCTAGATCCGACGGTGAGCTTCGACGCCGCCAGGACTGCCGGCTCAGTCAGGCCGCGCCGAGCACGAGCTACTGCACCGACAGCGAGCTGTGGGTCGGGTGGAACGGCAGCCACGACCATCGCGCGCTGCTGAAGTAGCCCTTGGGCACGGCGGTCTCGAGGGGGCGATCCCCGCCTCGCGGACCTTGCGGCTGAACGCCCAGGAGGGCAACTGAACGCCGCGGTCGGAGTGGATCACGGGGCCCTCGCGGCGGTTGCGCCGAGCGGTCGCCATGCCGAGCGCGTTGGTGACCAGCACCGTCGTCTGGGGTGGATATCTGCAGGGCATCTGGGCCTCCGTTCAGCCGGAGGACTCTAGAAACTCAGCTCCACCGAACCGGGGTCAGATCACCGGGGTTAGTTGGTTTTCCTCTGTTTATTGACAGAGATGGCGGTCTCGGTCTGGGCAGCGTAGAGGGCTTCGAGCTCGACCCGGGCGCCCGCCGGCGCCGCCATGTAATCCGCCCCGCGCGGCAAGGCCCGCCGAAGGTGATCGTCCTCAACCGCCCAGGCGCCGGCTCGCGTCGCGATCGTCTGCTCGAAGGCGTCCCGCTCCGGCGATTCTAGGGCCGTGATGAGCACCCGCCCGCCGCGCGCCAAGGGCTACTTCGCCGACCCGCTCGCGACGCTCGGCACCGTTTTCACGCTGACCGACTGGGACGCCGGCGAGTGAGACGCAGCTCGCTCAGGCCTGGCGCGCGCCGGCACGGCCGTTGTCGACGACCCACGATGTGAGCGTCGTCGCCGGCGACTCCCGATCCGCCGCGGAGGCGACGGCGCGGTAGTCGCTGACCCAGCGGTCGCGGGTGATCTTGGAGCGGATGTAGCCGCGCTTGGTGCCGTCGAAGAACTTCACGTGCGGGTTGACCGGCAGCGCGGCCTCGACGTCGTCGGCCCACCCGCAGCCCGAGCTGACCGACGTCCCCGCGAACTCGGACGCGACCACAGGCGCCTGCTCGTCGGCCCAGTCGAGCTTGAGGTCGTTGACCCAGCTCGAGTGCCAGTCGCCGCTGAGCACGACCGGGTTGCGGGTCTTCTTGCGGGCGATGTGTTCGAGGATCCGCTGACGGGCGGCGCTGTATCCGTCCCACTGGTCGTGGTTGACCGCAACGCTGTCGCCGGTGTCGTAGTCGAACTGGGCCATGATCGTCTGCTGGGCGATCGCGTTCCACCGGGCCCGTGAGCGGTCTAGGTTGCGCAGCAGCCAACGCTCCTGCTTGGCCCCGGTCATCGTGCGCCCGGGATCGGCGGCGTCAGGGCTCAACGGGCCGAAGGGGAAGCTCTCCTCGACCTGGTCCGAGCGGTACTGGCGCGTGTCGAGCACGCTCATGTCGAGCAGGTCGCCGAACGCCAGTCGCCGGTAGAGCATCATGTCCGGGCCGACCGGCCGCGCCCCGCGGCGCAGCGGCAGGTTCTCGTAGTAGGCCTGAAACGCGGCCGCCCGCAGGTCGGTGAAGCGCTCGGGCGAGTTGGACTCCTCGTTGTCGGTCTGGGAGGTAAGGCCTGCCCAGTTGTTCTCGATCTCGTGGTCGTCGAGGGTGAGCACGAAGGGGAACGCCGCGTGTGCGGCCATCAGGTCCTTCGATCGCTTGTACTTCGAGTACAGCAGCCGGAAGTCGGTCAGCGTCTCGGTGTCGCCTTCCTCGTAGATGTAGTCGCCGAGGTGGAGCACCACGTCGAGGTCTTCCTGGGCGATGGTTCGGTAGGCCGCGAACGGGCCGCCCGACCAGGACTGGCACGACACGATTCCGAGGTCGAGCTCGCGCAAGGGCGCGCCGGAGGCGGGGGCGGTGCGGGTGCGCGCGACCGGGCTGTCCTGGCCCGCCGCGACGAAGCGGTAGAAGTAGTCCCGGCCGGAACGCAGCCCGTTCACCTCGACGTGCGCCGAGTGCGCGAGCTCCGGTGTGGCCGTCGCCTGCCCCTTGCGCACGACGCGCCGGAAGCGCTCGTCCTCGGCCACCTCCCAGCGTACCGGGATCGTGCGTGCCGGCACCCCGCCCTTGCCGTCGCCGGCGAGAGGGTCGGGCGCGAGGCGTGTCCACAGCACCACGCCGCTCGGCAGTGGGTCGCCGGAGGCGACGCCGAGCGTGAACGGGTAGCCCGAGAAGGGCGCGCGGCCCTGCGCGGCGCGTGCGACCGACAGCCCGTTGGCGGCGAGCGTCAGCGCAGCGGCGCTCGCGCCTGCGCGCGCGAGGAAGGTACGCCGATCGACCTCGACGCGGTCCCAGCTCCCGGTGAGCTCCACAACTACCCCCTGCTCTTCGATGACGGCCGGCGCGTGAGCGGTGACTATGGGGGATCAGGCCCAGCGCGCGCCGGTAGGGTACGCGCTGTACAGCCAGGGCGTTTGCCCAAGCACACGGTCGTGTCAGAATGGATCCTGCCCCGGGACGACCACTGACGCTGGCGAGGCGGTTGGCGGCCGGCCGGAGCCCTCAGCCGATCTGCTCCGCCAGCTCGACGATGATCCCTTCCGGGCCGCGGACGTAGCAGAGCCGATAGCTGTCTTCGTAGCGCTCCACCTCGCCAACGAGCTCCGCGCCGCAGGCTCGCAAGCTAGCGACGACGGGGTCGATGTCCTCGACTGCGAATGCGACATGGCGGATGCCCGGGGTGTTCGCCGGCGCGTGCTGGTCGCCGCCCCGGCCCGACGGGGCGTGAAACTTCGTCAGCTCGAGACGTCCGTGGCCGTCCGGGGTCTCCACCATCGCGATCTCCGCCCGGACGCCCTCGAGCCCCACCACGCGGTCCACCCAACCGCCCTCGACCGGCCCCTCGCCCTGCAGCTCGAGTCCGAGTTCGACGAAGAACGCCGTCGCGGCCGCGAGGTCGTCGACCACGATGCCCACGTGCTCCATGCGTTGGATCGTCATGCGCTCGACGGTAGCGACACGACGGCCCCCCGCTACAGCGTCTCTCGGTTGCCGATCGGCTGGTGGGAACGCGCCGCCCATTGGTCTGAAGAGACCAGCGATGAGTTGCTCGGCTCAATCGGGTCATAGCTGGGTACGCGAGCCTATGGAGGACGCTCAGTGAGACGACTGTTCCTACGTAGCTCGGCGGCCCGCGCGCGAACGGCCTGACGGACCAGGTGGTCGCGCTCGGCGACGTCCGTGGCCCGACGGGCGGCATCCGTGTACGCCGTGGCGGCGGCGGGCAGGTCGCCGCCCAGCTCGTGCAGGTGGCCGCGGACGGCGTGCCACTTGTGCCGCTCGCCGATCACCTCGCGCCGCCGGTTGGTCTCGCGCAGCCCGACGCCGCCGCCGAGTACGTGGCCGACCGCGACCGCGCGCCCGAGCACGGCGCCGGGGTCCTGGTGCACCGGGTCGTCGGTGAGGGCGACCAGGTCGTC
>Ga0136615_10000571_pt1 | contig 16915 bp, 17 predicted proteins | sample AntDrymUQ2882206_2_FD_106647 | JGI IMG/M metagenome (GOLD analysis project Ga0136615, IMG submission 106647) | Polar desert sand microbial communities from Dry Valleys, Antarctica - metaG UQ288 (22.06) | ecosystem: Environmental > Terrestrial > Soil > Desert | place: Antarctica: Dry Valley...
CGACATCCACGCGAGCTTCCGATTCAAGGACGGGCTGATCGCCGAGCACCGCGACGAGTTCAGCTTCCCCGCATGGGCACGGCAGGCGCTCGGTCCGGTCGGGCTTCTCCTCGGCTGGACGCCGCTCGTGCGCGCGGCGGTCAGGCGCAAGGCCGCGGCCCGGCTCGAGGAGTTCACTGGCCGCGACCAGGGCGGGAGGTAGGAGCCGGAACTAGAGGATCAGCTTGCGTTCCATGAAGCGGATCGCCAGACGCCACGACACGAGCGCGAACACGATCAGGAACGCGAGGTGTCCGACGTCCTTCCAACCCTCGAGGCCGAAGACAGCGTCCCGGACGAGCTCGACGCAGTGAAACAGCGGATTGAGGTTTCCCAGGACCTGCGCCCAGGTGGGAAGCGCGTCGAGTGGGAAGAACGTGCCGGCGACGAGGAACATCGGCGTGAGTAGGCCGCTCTGCCAGTACGAGAAGCTCTCGATCGACTTCGCCTTGGCCGCGATGAAGATCCCGAAGCAGGCCCAGCCGAACCCGGCCAGCGCGGCAATCCCGGGCACCAGCAGCATCCCCCAGCTCGGGTCGAGCCCGAAGACCATCGCGACCAGCATCGGCACGCACCCGTAGGTCCCGGTGCGTGCGGCGATCCACAGCGCCTCTCCCGTGACGAGCTCCTCGGTGTCCACGGGGGCGGCGAGGATCGCGTCGTAGGTGTGCTGGAACTCGTACTTGACGAACGTCGAGTACATGGCGGGGAACGCGCCCGAGAACAGGACCGTCGTTGCCACGATCCCGGTCCCGACGAAGGCGATGTAGTCGTAGCCGGCGACCGTGCTGACAAGCGACCCGAAGCCGAAGCCGAAGGCCAGTAGGTAGATCGTCGGATCGACCGTCGAGGAGAACGTCGACGAGCGCCAGAACGACGAGAAGTTGACGACCTCGCGGACCATCACGCCGCGCAGGGCGGCGCGTTCGAGGCGGCCGAGGCGACGGCTCGCTTCCATCACGCGATCTCCTCGCCGGTCAGGAGCACGAAGACGTCCTCGAGGTTCGTCACCCGTCGCTCGCCCTCAAGGCCGGATGCCCCGTTGCTGTGTAGAACTGACACCGACGTCCCGGTGCGCCGCGTGCGCCAGCCGCGGGCGCGCGCGTCAGCCTCGACCTCGGTCAAGCGCGCCGGCGGCCCGTAGACCTCGATCGCCTCGGGTCCGGCGTGCTCACGGATCAAGCCGCCGGGCGCGCCCACCGCCACCGCCTTGCCGTGAGACATGATCGTGACGGTGTCGCAGAGGCGCTCCGCCTCCTCGATGTAGTGGGTGCTCATCAGGATCGACACGCCCTGCGAGCGCAGCAGGTCGATCAACGCCCACAGCTCCTGGCGCACCTGCGGGTCCAGACCCACGGTCGGCTCGTCGAGCAGCACGAGCCGCGGTTGGTGCAGCAGTGCGCGCACGATCAATAGCCGTCGCCGCATGCCGCCGCTGAGCTCATCGACCTTCGACGTGCGCCGAGCGGTGAGGTTGGCGATGCCCAGCGCGCGCTCGATCGCGGCCTCGCGCTCGCCGGACGGGACGCGGTAGAGGTGCGCGAACACGAGCAGGTTCTGCTCGACGGTCAGGGACACGTCGAGGTTGTCGAGCTGCGGGACCACGCCCATCTCCGCGCGTGCCTGCTTGGAGTCCTCGGGCAGCCGGTAACCCAGCACCTCGAGCTCTCCCTCGTCGGAGATCACCTGCGCGGTGAGCGCCTTCATGGTCGTCGACTTGCCGGCGCCGTTGGGGCCGAGCAGCCCGACGCAGGTGCCGTACGGGACGTCGAGGTTCAGGCCGCCGACGGCGGTGATCGACCCGAATCGCTTGACGAACCCGCGCATCCTGATCGCGGAGTCGAAGCCGTCCCGTTGCGACGGCACGGTTCCGCTCGTGGCGCCCGCGCGTCTGGGCTCTTCTCTACTCGTCGTGGACATCCTGGAGCGCCCCACAGCGCTCCGCCACCGTAGCGAGCGGCGGCGGCGGACCGGCGGCGGCTATAGCTCCATGATCGGCTTGAACCCGCCGAAGATCATCCGCTTCCCGTCGAACGGCATCTCCGACATGTCACCTTGCATCCGGGGATCGGCCATCACCTTCTCGTTGACCTCGTCGCGCGACTCCCGCGACTCGTAGACGATCCACGAGAACACAACGATCTCGTCGTCAGTGGCCTGGACCGCACGGGGGAACGAAGTGACCTCGCCGTAGGGCACGTCGTCGGCGACGCACTCGCTCACGCTCAGCGCCCCATGCTCCTTCCACAGTTCGCCCGCCTCGCGGGCGATCTTCTCGTACTCGTCGACCCTGTCCTTCTGCACCGCGATGACGAAGCCGTCTACGTATGGCATGCCAGCCTTGCCTCCTGTTGTCGATGGACCCTACCCTTGAGACTGGCTAGCCGGAACAAAGTCATCGGCGGCAGCGGGGTTGAGGTGCGCTGAGCCTGACCAACCGAGGAGAGGGACCCTCTCGCCATGGCGGAGGAGTGGTTCGATCCGCTCACGAGGACGTCGTCCAGTCCGACATCACGCAGCGAACGCTCGCACAGCCACCCGAACTGCGACTCGACGTCCCTCGCCCGAGGTCTTCTCGCGGACGTCGGTTCGAATGAGCGCGTGATAATGGAGCTAGTCGGACTCGAACCGACGACCTCCTGGGTGCGATCCAGGCGCTCTTCCAGCTGAGCTATAGCCCCGCGAGGCGGCCGTTCTGCGAGCGCGCCACCGGGCGATTCTATCGCCGGCCGGTCTACGGCTAGCCTTCCCGCACCACCCTGAGACTCACCGAACGTCTATGAGCTTTCGCGGCCGGATGCTGCTGTTCTTCGTGATCGTCGTGGTCATTCCGATGGTCGCGGTCGGCATCGTCCTCTGGAGCCTGATCGCCGAGAGCGAGATCGGGCGGGCGGACGCCGAGCTCGCGGGGGCCCTGAATGTCGCGACCGCCGTCTACGAGGGCGCGCGCGCGAACGCGCTCGACGACCTGCGCGAAGTGTCGAGCGCCGACCGGATCGAGCGCGCCGCCGTCGAGGGTGACCGCGACCAGCTGGCTCGGGCCGCCACGCGCCTGGCGCGCCGCAACGACGCGGTCGAGTCGATCGCGCTCTACGACCGTGATGGCGAGGAGATCGCGGTAGTCGGCACCCCGCAGGCGCTCGCCTTCGCCACCGCGATTCAGCGGGGCCCGGGCGGACGTCGCATCGGCCGGATCGGAGTCTCCACGACCCGCGCGCGAGAGTATGTGGAGGAGATGTCCGAGCGTGCCGGTGTCGAGGCCCGGGTGGTACGCGAGGGCGAGCACCTCGCCGGCACGCTCCCGGGCGCCGCGGGGGCCAATCCGCTCGCGACCGCGATCGAATCGCCCGAAGCGGAGTTCCGGGGACGCTATGGGAGGGTCCAGGACGCCGTAGGGGCGCCCGCCCAAGTGGGCGTCTTTCAGGACGCGGACCGGATCGCAGCTTCGATCGCGGACGGCAGGCGGCTCGTGCTCGCGATCCTGCTCGCCTTCCTCGTCCTCGCCCTGGCTCTGTCGCTGCTGGTCGTGCGGTCGCTGGGGGGGCAGGTCGGTCGCCTGCTCGGCGCCGCCCGCCGCCTCGGGAGCGGAGACTTCGATGCGCGAGTGCCGGCAGACGGGCGCGACGAGTTCGCTGCGCTCGCGCGCGAGTTCAACCTCATGTCGGAGCGGCTGAGGCAGAACGTGGACGAGCTGGAGCGGCGGCGGCGCGAGCGCGAGCAGGCGATCAGGCGCGTCGGCGAGGCGTTCGCGAGCGGCCTCGACCGCGGCGGGATCGCGCGCCTGGCGGCTCGATCCGCCGTCGAGGCCTGCTCCGCGGAGGCCGGCCGAACCATCGCCGCGGATCGGGCCGACGGCAAGCCGGCGAGCGTCGGGAGCGACGACCGGCGGATCACCAAGGCGCTGGGCGCCGCCGAGAGTGCGGCGCGAGAGTCGCCCGACCAGCCCACCGCCGTCAACCGTGATGGCGTGCACGCGCTCGCCACCGCGTTGCGCGGGGCCCCCGAGCCAGACCGCCATCGTCGGGGGCTGGGCTCTCTGGCGATCGCCCGCGACGGGGCTCCGTTCGATGAGGCGGAGCGGGACCTGTTCGCGTACCTGGCTGCTCAGGCCTCGGTCTCGCTCGACAACGCGGGTCTGCACGAGGCGACTCGGGAGGAGGCCGTGACAGACTCCCTCACCGGCCTCTACAACCGCCGCCACTTCGATGCCGCGCTCGACGGGGAGATCGGGCGCTCGCGGCGCTTCGGAGGCGACGTGGGGCTCCTGATGCTCGACCTCGACGGCTTCAAGCCGGTCAACGACGAGCACGGCCACGCCGAGGGAGACCGCGTCCTCTCCGAGCTCGCCGCTCTGCTGCGCACGCTCACCCGCGACGTCGATCACCTCGCTCGCTACGGCGGCGACGAGATCGCGGTCATCCTTCCCGAGACCGACGTCGAGGGCGCGCAGCTCCTGGCTGAGCGCGTCCGTGCAGGCGTCGAGCGCCTGAGCCTGCGCCCGCCGGGGGCCGCTGAGCCGCTGTCCATCACGGCGAGCATCGGCGTCGCCGCCTTCCCCGAGAGCGCGGAGGATCGCCGGGCGCTGCTTCGCGCGGCGGATGGAGCTCTCTACCAAGCGAAGCGCCGCGGCGGCAACCGCGTCATGCGCGCTGATTCCACCGCTGTGCCGCGCTAGGCTTCCGGCCCGTGGGCGTACTCGACGACGCCATCCGCGAGCACCTCGCGCTGAGACGCCGCCACGGCGTGAGCGCGGCGGAGCTGGAGCGTCAGGAGAAGGAGGCGCTCGGCCCCGCCAGGCGCCCGTCGCCGCGCGAGGCCGCCGGGCAGGCCGCCTCGGCCCCGGCCGAGCCGCCGGGCGCAGACATCGTCGCGCCCGGCGACGCGCCCGTCCTAGCCGACCGGCCCGCAGCCGGCGATCTGCTCGCCGACGAGGCCCCGGCGGACGAGGCTCAGGCGCACGAGCACTTCGAGGAGTACGGAGTGGAGCCGCTCGACGCGGCGAGCGAGGAGGCGACCCGGATCAGCGCGCCCGGCGCCCTCGACGACGAGCGGATCCTCGACGAGGAGGAGCTCGCGGAGGAGGAGCTCGCCGACGAGCTTGCCGGACGCGAGGGCGGTCTCGAGGATTCCGAGGGGCCGGAGTCTCCGACGGAGGAGCACGCGACCGTGTTCAGCCCACCGCGGGCAGCCGGTCCGGTCGAGTCGGTCGGGGACGGGGAGGAGCTCCCGGAAGGCGAGCCCGCGGAGGAGGAGCCGCTGCTCGCCGACGAGAGGGCGCTCGACGAAGAAGCCGCGCCTGCGGACGACGATGAGCTGCTCGAAGAGGAGGCCGAGCTGGCGGAGGCCGATGAGCCGCTTCCCGAGGGATCGCCCGCACACGCGGCGGGTGCCGACGAGGACGAGGACGTCCTGGACGATACGCCCGACTTCCTCCAGGAGACGCCCGAGCACGAGCGGCTCTGGTTCGAGCAGAAGCCGCCGCGCGACTTCGACCTCGACCGCTAGCCCGTCGCCTGCATCTCGGGCGGCCGCGGCCTGCGTCGTCCGCTAGCTGATGTACCCGCGCGTTCGCGCTGCGTCGGCGACGCGCTCGATCCCGACTTCGTAGGCCGCCAGCCGGAACGGCACCTCGTCCTTCTCGGCGCGCGCGGCCACCTCGCGGTAGGCGCGGCGCATGATCCGCCCGAGCCTCTCGTTGACCTCGCGCTCCTCCCAGCGGAAGTGTTGGAGGTTCTGCGCCCACTCGAAGTACGAGACCACGACGCCGCCCGCGTTTGCCATCACGTCGGGGACAACGAACACGCCCCTGTCCTCGAGAATCTCGTCCGCGGCCGGCGTCGTGGGGCTGTTCGCTCCCTCGACGATCAGCTTGCACCGCAGCCGCCCCGCATTGCTCTTGTGGATCATGCCCCCGAGCGCCGCCGGGATGAAGACCTCGCAGTCGGTCTCGAGCAGCTCGACCGGCGAGATCTCCTCGCCGCCCTCGAAGTCCGAAAGACGCCCGCCATCGGCGACGTGCGATGCGAGCGCCTCGGCGTCCAGACCCTCGTCCGAGCGGACAGCCCCGAACGCGTCCGATGCCGCCACGAGCTTGGCCCCGAGCTCCTGCATGAGGCGCGCCGCCCACGAGCCGACGTTGCCGAAGCCCTGCACCGTGAACCGGGTCTCGGAAGGGCGGATGCCGAGCGCGGCCGCAGCCTCGCGGTACATGTAGACGACGCCGCGGCCGGTTGCCGCCTCGCGCCCGTACGAGCCCTCGAGCGAGATCGGCTTGCCCGTGACGATCGCCGGCGTGTGGCCGTGGAGCTTGCCGTACTCGTCCATCATCCAGGCCATCGTCTGGGCGTTGGTGTTGACGTCCGGTGCGGGGATGTCGCGCGTCGGGCCGAGTACCTTGTCGATCTTGCTCATGAAGGAGCGCGCCACCTTCTCCTTCTCGTGCTCCTCGAGCTCGTCCGCGGGGCAGTTGACGCCGCCCTTGGCGCCGCCGTAGGGAATCCCGGCGATCGCCGTCTTCCACGTCATCAGCGACGCGAGCGCGCGGATCTCGTCGAGATCGACCTCCGGGTGGAAGCGAACGCCGCCCTTGTACGGGCCGCGGGCGCCGTTGTGCTGGACGCGGTAGCCGGTGTAGACGTGGATCCGGCCGTCGGTCTGGGTGACAGGGATCTGCACCTGCACCTCCCGGTAGGCCGAGCGCAGGACCGCCGCCACGTCGTCGCGCAACCCGATCCGCTCAGCGGCGCGGTTGAAGTAGTGGTTGACGATCTCGAAGTTCGAGAGCTCGGCGCGCCCGCCGGCGGGCGTGGAGCCCGGGGCCTCCGGCGTCGCCTGCCCGTCGCCGGTCCCGCCCTCGTGGAGCGCCTGCTTCTCGGTGACCGTGTCACCGATCTCCTGGTCGGTGCCGGTCCGGCCGTCCTGCTCCTTGGCTTCCGCGTCGTGCGAGTCCTTCGTCGCCGTCCGCGCCTCGTCGTCCGCCATCGTCTCCTCCGGTCGCTACCCATCCTCTACCCACGAGAAGGCGGGCGCAACCGGGGCCCCGAGCGGATGCCCAGTAGGCTTGCTTCCGCTCTGGGCCTTGATCTACCGGTTCTTCTTCAAGTCGATCATCCAGCGCCTCCCCGCTGAGGCCGCACACTCACTCGCCGCGCGGACCTTGCGCGCCCTCACCGCCATTCCCGGCCTTCGCGCCGGACTGTGGCGAGCGCTTCAGCCGAAGGATTCGACCCTGCACGTGAGAGCGCTCGGCCGGACCTTCCCCAGTCCGCTCGGTGTCGCCGGAGGCATGGACAAGGACGCGACCTGGTTCGAGAGCCTCGGCGCACTGGGGTTCGGCTTCGTCGAGGTGGGCACCGTGACGGCGCGAAGACAGCGCGGGAACGACGGCAAGCGCGTGTGGCGGCTGCCCGAGGACCGCGCCGTGCTCAACCGGCTGGGCTTCCCGAACTCGGGCGCGGAGGTCGCGGCGCGCCGGCTGCGCAACCGGAGCGGCCAGACGATCGTCGGAGTGAACGTCGGAAAGTCGATGGCCGTCCCCGTCGACGAAGCCGGCGGCGATTACCGAGCCTCGGTCCGCCGGCTCGCCCCGCTCGCGGACTTCCTGGTCCTGAACGTCAGCTCACCCAACACTCCGGGGCTGCGTGGAATGCAGGCGGTCGACGCGCTGCGAGCTCTCGCCGCCGAGGTGCGCGACGAGCTCAGCACGGTCGGCGCGCACGTCCCGTTGCTTCCGAAGATCGGCCCCGATTTGAGCGACGAGGAGATCGACGCGATCGCCGACCTCGCGCTCGAGCTAGAGCTCGACGGCATCGTCGCGACCAACACCACGGCGGGACGCGATGGGCTGGTCTCGGACCCGGCCCTCTGGAGCCGCGATGGCGGAATCTCAGGCGCTCCGCTGAAGGTGAGGGCGCTGGAGGTTCTCGAGCGGCTCCACGAGCGTGTCGGGCGGCAGCTCGTGCTCGTCTCCGTCGGCGGGATCGAGACGGTGGATGACGCATGGCAGCGCCTGCGCGCAGGGGCGACCCTGATCGAGGCGTATACGGGGTTCGTCTACGGCGGCCCGCTCTGGCCGTCCCGTATCAATCGCGGTCTGGCTCGGCGGCTTCGCGACTCCGAGCACGCGTCGCTGCAGGATTTGGTGGGGGCCGCGGCGCTCCCCGGCGCGATGGAGCCCGAGCGGACTCCTTAGCTGATGCTTGAGTGACGCCGAACCTTTACTTAGGCGACTTGTCCCGTTTCTTGGTGCACCGCACCCGGGTCGGTGCAGGTCTTCGAACGAAAGTGGAGCCAGCCGGGCTCGAACCGGCGACCTCCTGCTTGCAGGGCAGGCGCTCTTCCAACTGAGCTATGGCCCCGACAGGACTTCGAGTCTAACCGCGGGCCTTCGACCCCACCGTCGCGCTGGCCGGCCGCGCGAAGAGCGCTGGAGGCGAGGCTAAGATGTCGCCGACAGATGCGCTCCCTGCCTCATCGGGACCGCGCCCGGCGGCTCGAGTGCGCTCAGCCCGCCATCTAGACGTGACGTCCGACGACGACAGCTCGAGTACCGGCCCGCGTTCGGCGGGGAGACGATGGCGCTCGAGCTGATCGCCGCCCTCGCGCTGGTCGCCGCGAATGGCTTCTTCGTAGCCACCGAGTTCTCGATCACTCGCCTACGACCCACCCAGGTCGACGACTTCGAGCGTCAGAAGCGGCCGGGCGCGCGCTCGGTGCGCCACGCCGTGGATCACCTCGATGCCTATCTCGCGGCCTGCCAGCTCGGGATCACGATCGCGAGCCTGGGCCTCGGTGCGCTCGCCGAGCCGGTGTTCGAGGCGCTGCTGGAGCCGCTGATCGGAGAGGGCGCCGAGGTCGTCGGGCTGCCGATCGCCTTCCTGATCGCCTTCCTGGTGACCACGACGCTCCACGTGGTCCTCGGCGAGCTGTCGCCGAAGAGCCTGGCGATCTCGCGCACGGCACGGACGTCGCTGCTCGTGGCGCCGGTGATGCGGATCTTCTACCTCGTCACGAAGCCGCTCGTGGATCTCTTCAACGGGATGGGCAATCTGGTACTCAAGCCGTTCGGCGTTCCCCCGGCGCGCGAGGTCGGCCACTCGCCCCACTCGGAGCAGGAACTGCGCTCGTTGCTGCGCCAGAGCCAGGTCGCCGGCGAGATCCAGCCCGAGGACTGGCGGTTGTCCGAAAACATCTTTTCGTTCGGCGACATGCGGGTGCGGGAGGTGATGATGCCGCGGCCGGAGATCGACTACGTGACGACCGATGGCGACGTCCGCGGGGCCGCCGGTCGCGCCATGGACACCGGCCACACGCGCCTACCCCTCTGCGACCCGGAGAGCGGGGGCCTGGACGCGGTCGTGGGCGTAGTGCACATCAAGGACCTACTCTCGGTGGCGCTGAAGGGAGAGGACACGAAGCTGGGCGACCTCGCGCGCGAGGTCAGCCGCTTCTCGGAGTCCACGCTGATCGACGAGGTGCTGCGGGAGCTCCAGCGGCGCCACCAGCACATGTCGCTGGTCGTGGACGAGCACGGGACGACCGTCGGGCTGGTGACGCTCGAGGACATCCTCGAGGAGCTGGTCGGGGAGATCGAGGACGAGTTCGACGTCGAGGCGGCCGAGCACATCCGGCGCGACGGCGACGCCACCGTCGTCGACGGATCGACTCCGATTCGCCTCCTCGCCCAAGAGCTCGGGTTCGAGCTGCCGGACCCCCATGAGGCCACGATTGGCGGCCACATCCTCGAGATGCTCGGCAGGATGCCGGAGGTCGGAGAGGTGATCGACCTCGACGGCTACCGGGCGGAGATCGAGAGCCGGACCGACGCCCAGATAACGGGGCTGCGCTTCCGGCGCAGGCAGGAGGCGTGAGGCAGGCGTCGGAGCCGCCGGACCCGGCGCGTCGCGGCGCCGGAGGCTCGCTGCGAGCGACGGTGCTGGGTCCCGCGGCCGACACCCCGCTCGCGAGGGCCGCCCAGGTCAGCCTGCAGTTCCTCCTCGTCGCCGCGGCGCTCGCCGTTGCCGGATACGTCGTCGTCCAGCTCCGGCTGGTGGTGCTGCCGCTCCTCGTGGCCGTCTTCCTGGCGACGGTCCTGATGCCGGCGGCCGACTGGCTGCGCCGCCGCATCCCGGACGCGATCGCCGCGTTTGTGGTGATGCTCGTCGCGCTCGCCCTGCTGGGCGGCCTGACCGCCGTGCTTGCGCCGTCGGTGGTCAGCGAGTTCGGCGACCTCGGCGAGAGCCTGCGCGAGGGGCTCGGCCAGATCGGCTCGACGCTCGAGCGCGTCGGCTTCTCGCAGGCGGAGATCGACGGCGCCATCGACGACGCGCTGACCTCGCTGCAGGACAACGTCGGCGGCATCGGCCAGGGCGTCGTGACTGGCGCGCTGTTCGTGGGCGAGCTCGTCACCGGGCTGCTGCTCGCGCTCGTGCTGCTGTTCTTCCTGCTGAAGGACGGCCACGGGATCTGGAACTGGATCGTGGCGCTCGTCCCGGCCCGCAGGCGCGACGGCCTCCGCGAGGTCGGGAGCGCCTCGTGGTCGACGCTCGGGCACTACCTGCGCGGAGTGGCGCTGGTCGCGCTCTTCGACGGCGTCACGATCGGCGTCGCGCTCGCGATCCTCGGCGTTCCGCTCGTCCTCCCCCTCGCCGTACTCACGTTCTTCGGCGCCTTCTTCCCGCTCGTGGGCGCCTTCACCGCCGGCTTCGTTGCCGCGCTGGTCGCGCTCGTGTCGGAGGGGCCGGTGACCGCGCTGATCGTGGTCGGGGTGATCGTGGCGATCCAGCAGCTCGAGGGCGACCTCATCTACCCGGTGCTGGTCGGGCGCCAGATTCGCCTGCACCCGGTGGCGATCCTGCTGGTGCTCACCGCCGGAGCTGTCGTGGCCGGGATCGTGGGAGCGCTGTTCGCGGTTCCCGTCGCGGCGGTCGGCTGGACCGCGATCCAGCACCTGCGCGGCGAGCGCCGGCCGAAGGACATCACGCCCCCGCCCGGCGAAGGCTGACGCTACCGGCGCCCGGGGCGCCCGCCCGACGGGACCGCCTCGAACAGCTTCTCCGCCTGCCCGGACGGGTCCTCGGAGTCGAGCAGCACCACGCCAAGGGTGCGCCCGTCGCGGCGGACGACGGCCGCGAGCGAGGACCCCGCCTGCTCGGTGAAGCCGGTCTTGAGCCCGATCGTGCCCGCGTAGCCCTCCTGTAGCAGCGGGTTGGTGGTGGCGAGGTGTCGCCTGCCGCCGGCGATCGGAAAGTCGACCACCGCGCGCGGCTTGCGCGCGACGCGCTCGATCAGGGGCTCGGCCATCGCGAGACGCGTCAGGGCGCCGAGGTCGGCCGCGCACGAGCGGTTCTCGGGCTCGAGCCCGTGGGCCGAGACGAAGCGAGTGCAGTCGAGCTCGAGCCGCCGCGCGCGCCGGTTCATGCCCTCGACGAAGCGCGCGACCGAGCCGGCGCTCTCGATCGCCAGCGCGGTCGAGGCGTCGTTCGCGGAGGAGATCAGCATCGCGTGAAAGAGGGCGCCGACGGAAACGCGCATCCCCGCCTCGAGCCCGACCGCTGAGCCCAGCACCCCGCCGGAGGCCTCGAGGCCCGCGGCGTCGCTGCCGATCTCCACCTGACGGCGGGGGCGGCGGAGGTCCTCGGCGACCAGCAGCGCGGTCATGATCTTCGTGAGGCTCGCCACCGGCCGCTCGTCATGCGCGTGGCGACGCCACAGGACGTCGCCGCTGTCGAGGTCGAATAGCAGGCCCGCCGCCGGCGGATCCTCGAACTCGACCGCCACCTCGTCGCGCCCTCCCAGCGAGAGCGCCGCCTCGTCGGCGCGGCTCGGGTGCGGCCGTCCCTCCGGGGCGGGCTCACGCTCGGCTCCCGGCGTCAGGACGCCGAGCGTGCCGAGCCGCGACGAGTCGCCGACGTCTCCGTCTCCGAAGGCGAGCCACCCGGCCACGCCGGCGACGAGGCCCGCCGCCACCGCCAGCCGGCGCCGGAGACGCCCGCGGGTGCCGCGCCGACCGCCGAGCGAAGGTCCGTCCCAGCCGAGCCCCCGCTTGCGGCCGCCCTGGAGCGGGCTATTCATCGTCCGCCGAGGTGAGCGCGCCGAGCACGCCGAATCCGAGGACGACGATGATCACGAACGAGAGCACCACGATCACGGTCACGCCGTCCTCGAGCGCGACGCTGAGCGTGAGGAAGGCGAGCAGCCCGACGAGGGCGACCGCCCCGGCGAGGATCAGCGTTCGGGCCATCGGTCGCGCTCCTCAGTAGACGGGTATCCGCCGGTCGATCTCATAGTCGCGGTGCGGGCGGTTCGCGACCAGCTTGATCAGCAGGAGGCCGAATATGAAGCCGCCGATGTGGGCGAAGTAGGCGACCCCGCCCATGCCGCCGACCGGCTGGGCGAGCTCCGCCGTGCCGTAGAGCACCTGGATCAGGAACCACAGGCCGAGCACGAGCAGCGCCGGGAGCTCGATCAGCGTGATGAAGAAGATGATGATCACGAGCGTCTTGACGCGGGCGCGCGGGTACAGCAGCGCGTAGCCTCCCAGCACCGCCGCCACCGCGCCGCTCGCCCCGATCGTGGGGGCTGTGGAGTCCGGCTCGAGCAGCGTCTGCGCGAGCAGCGCCACCAGGCCGCCCGCGAGGTAGAAGGCGATGAACCGAAACCGACCCATCGAGTCCTCGATGTTGTTGCCGAAGATCCAGAGGAACAGCATGTTGCCGAGCAGGTGGAGCAGGCCGCCGTGCATGAACATCGAGGTGAGGAGCGTGAGCCACACCGGCGGCTGGTCCGGCGCCTGACCCTGCACGCCGGTCATTCCCTCGCACGCGATCCGGCCCCCGCCGGCAGTCACGGCGCACTCGCTGCCGGGGTGGCTGATCTCGAACGGGATCGCGCCGTACTCGACAACCCGCTGCTGGTCCACCGAGGCGCCGCTCAGCGACAGGCTGGCCTCCTGGAAGAGGAAGAACATCAGGACGTTCGCGACGATCAGGCCGACCGTCAGGACCGGAAAGCGGCGCGTCGGGATGTTGTCCTTGAGCGGAAACACTCGTCAGGGGGCACGGTGGCAAGCGAGCAGGCTGACAGATGACGTCGCACTCCAGGGGTCGCAAGCCCGCAGAGAGCGCCATTCGCGCTAGCGGATCGCGACGATCCGCCATCGTGACTCTCGCTCGGCGAGGATGAGCAGGGCCGGCTTCCCTCCCTCGTCGATCCGAACGCGGGCCACGGTCCCCTCGACCGTGAGCTGCTCGATCTCGACTGGAGCGAAGAAGCCGCGGCGCTCGAGGATTCCGGCGTAGAACTCCTCGCAGGACTCTCCGACCCCCGCGGCGATGCGGGCCTCGAGCTGTGGGGCGAAGACCTCGTCGCAGAGGTTCTCGAAGCCGCTGTCGTCCGGCGCCGCGTCGAACTCGTCGATCACCGTGGCGACCTCGGCCTCCTCGCCGGCGAAGCGCTCGGCGTTCGATTCGTGGTCGAAGACGCCGCTGGCCGCCAGCAGACCGGCAACCGCGAAGATCAGGATCCAGCCGAACCCGAGCACGACGCCCGCCGTCGCGAGGCCTCGTCCGCGCCGCCCGGCGGATCGGCGGATCCTCCGTAGCGCGACGAACCCGAACGGGAGCGCGAGGATGAAGACGCCGACGATCCCGAGCACAAGCGAGGCGACCGCGAGCCCGTCGGGGGGGCCTTCGGCGGGCGCGGGCCCGGCACCCGGTCGTCCCGAGCCGGGCGGCGTGTGCCCGGTCCAATTCGTCCCGTCCCACCAGCGGAGGTGATCTGGACGGGAGGGGTCGCGGTACCAGCCGGCTGGCGCGGCCGGCGTGACGGGCCCGGCCGGCGTGAACGCGGCGCCCGCGGACTGTGGAGGCCCCTGCCCCTCCGACATGCTCGAAGGCTACTGCGGGATCGCTACTCGATGGCCGCGTGCTCGAGCGTCTGCTCGGCGTGGTAGCTCGAGCGCACGAGCGGGCCGGCCGCGACCGCCTCGAACCCCAGCGCGTAGGCCTCGCGCTCGAGGTCGGCGAACTCGTCCGGGTGCCAGTAGCGGACCACCGGCAGGTGCTCGCGCGTCGGGCGCAGGTACTGCCCGACCGTCAGGACCTGCACCTCGTGTTCGCGCAGGGCCGCGAACGTCTCGAGCAGCTCGGCGCGCGTCTCGCCGAGGCCCACCATCAGGCCCGACTTCGTCACCACGCCGTCGCCGCCGATCTGCTTGGCGTTGCGCAGGACGCGGCAGGAGCGTCGAAAGCGCGAGCCCCGCCGCGCCAGCGGGTAGAGCCGCGGCACGGTCTCGACGTTGTGGTTGAAGACGTCGGGGCGCTCGGCCACGACGCGGGCGAGCGGCATCTCCTGGCCCTGGAAGTCGGGCGTCAGCACCTCGACCTTGCAGCCCGGAGCGAGCCGGCGGATCGAGCGGATCACGCCCACGAAGGCGCTCGACCCGAGGTCGGGAAGGTCGTCGCGGTCCACGCTCGTCACGACGGCGTGGCGCAGCCCCATGCGCTTGACCGACTGCGCGACCCGCAGGGGCTCGAGCGGGTCGGCATGGGTCGGCTTCCCGGTCTTGACATTGCAGAAGCCGCAGCGCCGGGTGCAGGTGTCGCCGAGGATCATGAACGTGGCCGTCCCGCGCTCCCAACATTCGCCGATGTTCGGGCAGGCCGCCTCCTCGCAGACGGTGTTCAGCGACTGGCCGTCGATCATGCCCTTGAGCTCGCGGAACGAGGCGCCGCCGGGGGCGGGCACCTTCAGCCACGGCGGCTTGCGCTCGCGAAACGGGCGCACCTCGCCCATGTCGAGCACGCGCGCGCCGCCGGGGTTCGCGCGCGAGCGGGTGGCGCTCACCGGGCGGCTCCCGCGAGGGCCACTGTCCGGCGCTCGCGTCCGGGATCGGCGGCATCCAGTAGCCGGCGCGACGACACGAGCCGCTGGCGCAGCCCGAGCTTCTCGGCGAAGCGCCACGCGACCCGCCTGCGAAAGCACGCCATCGCGCCGGTCCGCCGCGTCTCGAGGTACACCGAGCTCATCCGGACGTTGTCGATTCCGCACGGCACGATCCATTCGAACGGCTGGAGGTCGCAGTCGACGTTGACCGCGAAGCCGTGCGTCGTAACGCCGCGCGAGACGTGCACGCCGATCGATCCGATCTTGCGCTCGCCGACCCACACGCCGGTCAGGCCCTCGCGGATCTCGGCGGCGATCCCCTCGTCCGCCAGCGCTTGGATCAGGGCGCGCTCGATCGCGCGCAGGTAGGCCATCACGTCGCTGATCGCGACGATCGGATAGCCGACGATCTGGCCCGGCCCGTGGTAGGTGACGCGGCCGCCGCGGTCGGTCGGACGCACGTCGATGCCCTGCGTCCGGTACCAGTCCTCGCCCATCGGGAGGTCGCTCGCGGCGGTCCTGCGCCCCTTCGTGTAGACGGGCGGGTGCTCCAGTAGCAGCAGCGTGTCGGGGATCTCGCCGGCGATACGCGCCGTCCGCACGCGCGCCTGAAGCGCCTCGGCCTCCTCGTAGGGGATGCGGCCCAGGTGGGCCACCCACAGTTCCTCTGAGGCGGGGCGTGGGGCACGCGGCATCGACACCGATGGTATCCGGCGTACGGCGCCCATCTAGGCTCTCGCTCGGTGAGCTCCGAGGAGCGATTCTGGCCGCGCCGGCTTCGCTGGCGGCTCCGTGGCGCGTGGCAGTGGCCCGCGTTCGCCGTGCTCACGCTCGCCGACGGATTCATCATCCACCTGCTGTCTCCGACCGGCGAGGACACTGACGTCTTCCTCGGCGTGATCCTCGCTTCGTTTGGGAACCTCCTGCTGGTGGGGCTGATCGCTCCGTGGCTGGCGCGCCGGCTCGTCGAGCGCCAGCGGCGCGGTGAGGCCGCCACCGGCGAGGCGGGGCCGCCGGTCGAGGTGGTGCACGACCGCACCGGCACCGCGCTCCTCTGCGCCGGCGCGGTGGCGCTGCTCGTGTCGAGCCTCGCCCTCCAGCCGCTGATCGTCTCGGAGACCGACGCCACCGAGGAGAATGCGCGCCTCGTGCAGAGCTACGTCGAGGCGCACGGCAGCGAGGAGGTCTTGCGCAACCTCCAGACGGCGAACACGATCCGCCTCGGCGACGGCTTCTTTCGCACCTGCATCGCGCTCGACGACCGCACCCAGGCGTTCTGCCTGCTGGTCGACCTCAACGTCGACCCGCCGTCGGTCCGCGAGGATGCCAACCCGGTGCCCAACGACGACTTCCCGGGGCTCGACGGGAACGCCTGAGCCGTAACTCCGGGCCGCTGTGCTGGATTGGCCTCGCCATGCGAGGGCTATGCAGGACGGCGTCCTCCGCGCCGGGTCAGGACGCGGCCACCAGCAGCCCGCCCACCCGTCGCGCCAGTCCCTCGCCGCCGCCGCGCATGACCGCGTCGTGGTTCCAGCGGAAGGCCGGGCGCAGCAGCGGCGCGAGCCGGTTCATCCACGGCGTCGTGGTCGCGACGTCCCACTCGTAGATAACGGCCGTCACGCCGTCGCGCTCGAACAGGCGCCAGCGACCGCGGCCCTCGAGATCTCCGCTGGTGACGCCCTCGATCCGAAATGGACGCTCGACGACAGTGGTGCGGCTCTCGAACTCGACCGCGTACGGCAGGCGGCTGCGCCATCGCTGTCGCGCGACGCTGCCCACCTTCTGCTCGCCCCCGGGGTCGAGCTCGACGACGCTCTCGACCCCCGGCCACCACTCGGGCCAGCGCTCGGCGTCGTGGATCGCCTCCCAGACCGCCACCACCGGCGCCTCGATCAGCCAGGTCGTGAGGAACCGGTATTCCACGGGGCCGCTACCCGTCGAGCGACACCATCACGTGCTTGACCTGGGTGTAGTCCTCGAGCGAGTACATCGA
>Ga0136615_10000572_pt1 | contig 16909 bp, 15 predicted proteins | sample AntDrymUQ2882206_2_FD_106647 | JGI IMG/M metagenome (GOLD analysis project Ga0136615, IMG submission 106647) | Polar desert sand microbial communities from Dry Valleys, Antarctica - metaG UQ288 (22.06) | ecosystem: Environmental > Terrestrial > Soil > Desert | place: Antarctica: Dry Valley...
CCGGCGCCGGCGAGCCCATGGCGTGCACGGCGAGCATGCGGGCGACGGTCGCGGACCACGGGTAGCGCTCGGCCCGGCGGCGGGCGGCGGCACGGCGCGCGTCGGGGTCCCAGGACAGCACCTCGCGCAGCGCCCCCGCGACGGCGCTGGGGTGGGAGAACGTGGGCACGCCCACGCCCGGCCCGAGCAGCTCGGCGATCGCACCGCGGCGCGCCGACACCACGGGGGTGGCGCTGGCCAGCGCTTCCAAGGCGGCCAGGCCGAAGGTCTCCACCGGCCCCGGGGTCAGCGCGACATCGGCGCTGGCGAGCAGCGCCGCGAGCGTCGGGCGGTCCGCCACGTAGCCGAGGAAGGTCACCGGCAAGCCGGCGGCGACGCGCTCGAGCGCCGGCCGCAGGGGACCCTCGCCGGCGTACACCAGGGCGACGTCGACGCCGCGGCGGCGCAGCGCACGCACGGCCTCCACCGCCAGATGCGGGCGCTTCTCGGGGGCCAGCCGCCCCACGCACACCAGCAGGGGCTGACCGGGCGCGGCGAAGCGCGCGCGCAGCGCGTGGTCCGCCTGCCCCGGCGAGAACGCGTCGAGGTCGACGCCCAGCGGGACCCGCACCACGTTGCGGGCCTCGATGCGGAGAAACTCCTCGGCAGCCCAGCGGGTGCTGCAGACCACGTGTTCGAAGTTCGCGGCCAGGCGACGGTTCCAGCCGTCGGCGGCCCGGCGCGTCGGGGCGGCCCGCCCGGAGCGCTCGGCCAGCAGCGCGTCCAGGCGCTCGTGGGAGATCACGGTGGACGGCACGCCGTGCTCGCGCGCCCAGGCGCCCAGGCCCACCAGGGTCAGGCGGTCGGACACCTCGAGCCGGTCCGGGGCGAGGTCCTCGAGCAGCCGGCGAACCTTCCCGCGGTCCACGATGACCCGGTAGCCGCCGGAGCCGGCCAGCCGCGGCGAGCGCACCGAGATGCGGCGGCCCGCGGGGGTGTCCTCGTCGGCGTCGGTCGGGCCGGGTACCACCAGGACGCGCTCGTGGCCCGCCGCGCGGTAGCCGCGGCCGAGGGCCTCCAGGACCGTCTTGATGCCGCCCGACGAGGGGGCGACGAAGTTCGCCGCCTGCACGATCTTCACGCGACCGCCTCCTCGCTGGTGGTGCTCTCCAGCACCGCGCGGTAGTGCCCCAGCAACTGGTCACCGAGCACCTCCCAGCTGCGGCCCACGACGCTCGCGTGTGCCCTGCGACCCATACCGGCGCGGCGGGGCGCGTCCTGCACCAGCGCGCGGACCGCGCGGCCCAGCGCCTCGGGGTCGTCGGGCGCGCACAGCAAGCCGGTCTCCCCGTCGCGGACTCGATCCACTAGACCTCCTGAGGAAGGAGCTACCACGGGGACGCCCGCGCACAGCGCCTCCTGGGCTGCTTGACAGAAGGTCTCGTCGGTGCCGGGGTGGACGAAGATGTCGAGGGAGGCGACGGCGCGGGCGAGGTCGGCGCCCTGCAGGCAGCCGAGGAAGGCCGCGCCGGGCATACGCCGCTGCAGCGAGGCGCGCAGCGGGCCGTCGCCCACCACGACCACCCGCGAGCCATCCTGAGCGGCGAGCGGCACGAGGCGCTCGACCCGCTTCTCCGCGGCGACGCGGCCCACGTAGCCGACCAGCACCTCGCCGTCGGGAGCGAGGCGGGCGCGCAGCCCGGCGTCGCGGTGCTCGGGTGCGAACATGCGCGCGTCGACCCCGCGGCCCCACAGCGCGACCCGCTCGACGCCGTTGCGGCGCAGGTCCATCAGCGCGTGCGAGGACGGCGCCAGGGTCCTTGCGCAGCCGCCGTGGACGTGGCGCAGCCAGGCCCACAGCACGGGCCGGGCCACGGACAGGCGGTAGCGCGCGGCGAAGCGCACGATGTCGGTCTGGTAGACGGCGATCGCGGGGACGCCCAGCCGCGCCGCCACCGCAGCGCCCTGCGCCCCCAGCGCGATGGGCGAGGCCAGGTGGACCACGTCGGGGGCAAAGGCCGTGAACTCGGCCTCCAGCTTCCGCCACGGCCGCCCGAGGGCGAACGAGCGGTACCAGGGCAGGACGACGGAGGGCACGCGGACGACCGGCGTGCCGGCGTGGTCGGTAGGGCCCCGGCCGGGCGCGAGGACGAGGGCCTCGTGGCCGCGGGCCGACAGGTGCTCCACCACCCGCGCCACGGAGTTCGTGACCCCGTTGACCTGCGGATAGAAGCTCTCCGTGACGATGGCGACGCGCATCGATGGTCAATCTAGGCATGGTTACGGGGCGCGATGGCATCCGCGAGGTATCCGGCGGACGTCGCGAGAGGGAAGGATTCGTGCCGCCATGCGCTGCGCAGCGTGGCCGTCCCCTGCTCCAGGGTCATGCCATCCCTCCCCAGAGCGCCGGGGCCGACGACGAGGTCGCGGTCGTACAGCGCGGCGGTTGTGGCCGGCAGCGGCGTGGGCCGCCCGTCGCTGAAGCCCGCGGCCCGCAGCGCCGTAACGACCTCGGCGAGCGTGCGGACCTGTGGCCCGACGAGCTCGATGACGAGCGCGAGGTCGTTGCGGGTGGCGCTGCGGTCCAGCGCGTCCGCCTGCGCGAGGGCGGCGGCGAGATCGGCCACCGCGAGCGGGGCGTGGCAGGCCTCCGGCCGCACGGCGGCGCCGGCGGCCAGGCGCCGGGTGAGCTCGTCGCCTGGCCCGTAGGTGAGCGCGCGGCGGACCACGATCGACTCCAGGGTCGCGTCGGCCAGCAGCGCCTCGGCGTCGGCGCAGGCCTGCAGGTAGGCCACGCCGCCGGGGTCGTCCGCGCCGAGGTGGGAGGCCCAGACCAGACGGCGGCAGCCCGCACCGAGCGCCGCGGACAGCACCCCGGCCAGGCCGTCCAGCTCGTCGTCGGGCGCGGTGAGCGGCCCGCCCCAGCAGTGGACCACGGTGTGCACCTGCTCCAGTGCCAGCTCCAGGCGGCCCTCGTCGTCCAGCGTGCCCACCGCGGTCTTGCAGCCCAGGCGCCGGAAGTCCTCGGCGTCGCCGGCGACCTCGGCGTCGAGGTAGACGCGCACCTCCCCGCCGGTCCGCCGCAGCGCCCGCACCGCGGCCCGGCCCAGCGCCGTCTCGGCGCCCGTTACCAGCACCGGCACCGGCTCACCCCGCCCCGGACTCGCCGAGCGTCAGCACGCCCTTGCCGACCAGACGGTGCTGGCGTAGCGCGTCGATGACCTCCAGCGCCTGCTCCCAAGGCCGCACTTCGCCGAGGACGGGCGCCAGCCGACCGTCCGCCACCAGCTCCGCCAGCACGGCGAGGTCGCGCCCGAAGGTCGCCTCGCCCGTGGCGTAGACGAAGAACGCGATCAGCCGGGCGAGCGGCGCGGAGCCGAAGTCGGTGAACGCCAGCGAGCTGCGCCCCCCGCTCGCCAGGCCGTAGGCCGTCAGCGTGCCGCCGGGCGCCAGCCGGTGGACGGCGTCGACGAGCACCTGCCCGCCCACCGCCTCCAGCACCAGGTCGAAGGGGCCGTGTTCCTCGCCGAGCTCGCGGACCACGTCGGCCACCCCCAGCGCCCGCACCTCCTCCACCCGGGAAGGCCCGCTGACGTGGGCGGTGACGAAGGCGCCCGCGGCCAACCCGAGCTGGACGGCGAACTGGCCGACCCCGCCGCTCGCGCCGGTGACCAGCAGCCGGCGCCCGAGCAGCGGGCCGCCGGTGCCGAGCGCGCGCAGCGCCGTCAGCCCGGCGACCGGCAGCGAGGCGGCGGCCTCGAAGGACACCTCGTCGGGCAGGGCCGCCACCCGGTGCGTCGGCACGGCGACGCGCTCGGCCCAGCCACCCGCGTCGGCGAGCCCGACCACCCGCGCCCCCTGGGGCGGACCGCTGCCGTCCGCGGCGGGCGCCGCCACCACCCCGGCGACGTCCTGGCCGAGATGCCAGCCGTCGCGGCGCTGCTCCAGCAGCGACAGCTCGCCGCGGTTCAGCGCGAACGCCCGCACGGCGATGACCACCTCGGCGGGACCGGGCGACGGCTCGTCGGCCTCGCGGCGGATCAGGCCGCCGGGCGCCGAGGGGTCGGTGACGTAGCCGAGCACGTGATCCCTTCTCGCCCGCGCCCCGAACAGACGCCTCCTCAAGGCGCGCACAGGCTACCGCGCAGTAGCCTTGCGCTCCGAGCCAATCGAGGAGGACCCGCGTGGATCTCGACCTCAGCGCCGAGCAGGAGGCTTTCCGCGACGAGGTGCGGGCCTGGCTGGCGGCCAACGTCCCCGTCGAGCCGCTGCCTCCGTCGTCGACGGCCGAGGGTTTCGCCGCCCACCGCGAGTGGGAGCGGCGGCTGTCCGAGGCGGGCTACGCCGCGATCAGCTGGCCCAAGGTCTACGGCGGGCGCGACGCCGACCTGCTGACCGCGGCGATCTTCGCCGAGGAGTACGCGCGGGCGTCCGGCCCCGCCCGCGTGAACCTGCTGGCCCTCGGCCTGGCCGGGCCCACCATCATGGCCTTCGGGACCGACGAGCAGAAACGGCGCTGGCTTCCCGGGATCCTGTCGGCCGACGCCATCTGGTGCCAGGGGTTCAGCGAGCCCGACGCCGGCAGCGACCTGGCCGCCCTGCGCACCAGCGCGGTCCGCGAGGGTGAATCGGGTGATTTCTACCTCGTGAACGGGCAGAAGATCTGGACCTCGGTGGGGCGCTTCGCCGACTGGATGTTCGCCCTGGTCCGCACGGACCGCGAGGCGCCCAAGCACAAGGGCATCACGTTCCTGATGATCGACATGCGCTCGCCCGGCATCGAGGTGCGCCCGATCGTGCAGATCAACGGCGACGCGGGCTTCGCCGAGGTGTTCCTCACCGACGTGCGGGCGCCGGTGGCCAACGTCGTGGGTGCCGAGCACGACGGCTGGCGCGTCGCGATGACCACCCTGGGCTTCGAGCGCGGCGCCGGCCTCGGCGCCCACGTGCGCTTCTCCGCCGACGTCGCCGAGCTGGTCGGGCTGGTCAAGGCGATTGGGCTGGAGGACGACCCGCTGATCCGCGACCAGGTCGCCCGCCTGTACACCGAGACCGAGGTCTTCAAGCACAACGTCTACCGCACGCTGACCGCCATGGCGAAGGGCCGCGCGATCGGGCCGGAGGCCAGCCTGAACAAGCTGTACTGGTCGGAGATGGAGGCCCGCATCTACGAGACCGGCATGGGTGCGCTCGGGCCGTACGGCGAGCTGACCCACAAGGCGGACGCCGCCGTCGCGTCGGACCACTGGACCCACCAGTACTGGTACTCCCGGGCCTCGCTGATCTACGCCGGCACCAGTGAGATCCAGAAGAACATCATCTCCGAGCGGGTGCTCGGCCTGCCGAAAGAGGGGCGGTTCTCGTGAATTTCGACTTCAGCGAGGACCAGTACGCGCTGCGTGACGCCGCGCGAGACTTCTTCGCCGGGGAGTCCTCGCCCGGCTACGTCCGCTCCACCTGGGAGTCCGAGACGGCCCGCAGCCCCGAACTGTGGCGCAAGCTGGCCGAGACCGGCTTCGTCGGCCTGACGGTGCCCGAGGAGCACGGCGGGCTGGGCCTGGACGAGGTCGACCTCGTGCTGCTGCTGGAGGAGGCGGGCTACGCCGCGCTGCCCGAGCCGCTGCTGGAGACTACTGCGATCGGCGTGCCACTGCTGCGCGAGGCGGGCACCGAGGCGCAGCAGAAGAAGTGGCTACCAAAGGTGGCCGGCGGCGAGGCGGTGCTCACCGTGCAGCTGGTCGACGCCCCCTTCGTCGTCGACGCCCACATCGCCGACCTGCTCCTGCTCGAGCGCGCCGGCCAACTCCACGCCGTTCCGGCGGCACGGTTCTCCGCGACCCTGCAGCCGTCGATGGACGGCGCGCGGCGCCTCTTCTCGGTCGCGGCCGAGACCGGCGACGACACCCGCATGACGGGGGGTGCGCCGGAGGCCGCCCGCGCCTACGACCGCGGCGCGGCCGGCGCCGCCGCGCTGCTGAACGGCGTGAGCCAGCGCCTGCTGGACCTGAGCGTGGCATACGTGAAGGACCGCCAGCAGTTCGGGCGCCCGGTCGGATCCTTCCAGGCGGTGAAGCACAAGCTCGCCGAGACCCTGCTGGTCACCGAGACAGCCAAGGCCGCCGCCTGGTACGCCGCCTACGCGATCGCCACCGACGCACCCGACCGCTCCGCCGCCGCGAGCATCGCGAAGTCCTACGCCAGCGATGCGCAGAACAAGGCGAACGCGGAGTCGCTCCAGGTCCACGGCGGGATCGGCTTCACCTGGGAGCACGACCTGCACCTGTGGCTCAAGCGCGGCAAGGCCCTCGAGCAGGCATACGGCTCCGCGACCGCCCATCGCGCCCGGCTGGCCGAGCGCCTGTTCGCCTGACCGCGCCCTAGGCTTCCTCCATGACGCATGTGGAGAAGACGGTCGAGGTCGAGCGGCCCGTGGACGCGGTGTACCGGGCGCTGTCGTCGTGGTCCTGGGAGCCGGAGGACGACGCCGAGCTGGACGTGATGGAGAGGGTCGGCGGCGAGGCGGTGGCCTGGCGCGGCGCCGAGGACGGCGGCGACACCTGGCGCGCGTCGCTGATCGCGCTGAGCCCGCGCCGCACCCGGGTCGACCTCGACGTCGAGCACGACCCGCACGGCCTGCGAGAGCGCGCCGCCGACGCCTTTGGCGCCCTCGAACGCCGTATCGCCGAGGACCTGACCCGCTTCAAGGCCCACGTCGAGTCCACGACCCCGGCCCCTGACGGCCCGTAGCCAACTCGGGTCAGGCGCGCGGTCGGGGATTCCCGCCCAGTGCTCGGGTTCGAGCTGGTGCGCTCGCTGTCGCAGGTAGACGGGCTGGTCACGAGCGAGGGGACCATCTACCCCTGCTCTCCCGGCTGCGGCGGGGACCGGTTGGTGACGACGTTCTGGCGCGAGTCCGAGTCGGGCACGCCACGGCGCTACTACCAGTTGACCGACGCGGGTCGGGCGGCGCTGGCCGACTTCACCCGCGACTGGGCCCGTTTCCGTGATGGCGTCGACACACTGCTCAGACTGGAGGGCTCCGATGACCGCCCTGCACTGACCCGCTGGTCGCCGGATACCTGCGCCGGCTCGACGCGGCGTCCGCCGGACTGCCGCCACAGCGGCGCCAGGAGCTCGTGGCGGAGATCCGCGAACACATCGATGAGGCCCTGCGCTCGACCGGCTCGGCCGGCGAGGCGGCCGTGCGGAACGTCCTGGAGCGGCTCGGTCCGCCAGAGGAGATCGTCGAGGCTGCCGTCGAGCGGACAGATCCGCCGTCCGAGCGGGGGCGGGTGGGCGTCTTGGAGGTGGTGGCACTGCTCGCGCTGCTCATCCCGATGGCTGGCTGGCTCGTCGGCTCGGTCCTCGTGCTGCTCTCGCGCTCGTGGACGAGCCGCGAGCGCTGGATCGGCCTGACGCTCGCTGGTCGCGTCACTGGCGATGCCGGCGACCATACTCGGCCCGCCGGAGGCCTCGCTGATCCTGGGCATCGTCGGCGGACCCAGCGCCGCCGTCTACCTCGCGTGGCGGCTTTGGGCCACCGCCCGCCCGTAGCGGCTCGCGCTACCCGACCGAAATCACCACGACAGTGCGTGGGCCGACTTCCTCGACGCAGAGGAAATCGTGCGGGACGCCGACCTGAGGAGCTGGGCCGAGTGCGGGGGCGTGAAATCACCGCGGGCTGCGAAGCGGCACGAGGCCTCTTCGCTGGTCAGCGGTGGAATCGGACCTGGGATCAGCGGCCATGGCTGGCCTGATCCTGTTCCACGACTACACGTCGCCTGCGTCGGCGGTGGCGGTGGCGCGGGTGCAGCGGCTGGCCGATGAGGGGCTGGCCGTGTCCTTCGAGGGTTTCGAGGCCGTGGGCGTCGACGCGACGCTGCCGGTGACCGTCGAAGTGCTCGCCGCGCTGGACGAGCTGGGCGACGCGGCGGCGGCGGAGGGGCTTGTGCTGCGCCGCCCGCCGGGGCTGCCGCCGACCGCCCTCGCCCACGTCACCGGCGCCATCGCGGAGGAGGCTGGCCTAGGCGCGTCGTGGCGGGACGCCTGCTACCGCGCGTTCTGGAGCCGCGGCGCCGCGATCGGGGACCGCGACGTGCTGCTGGAGCTTGCCGCCGAGGCCGGGCTGGACACCGCCGCCGTGGCCACCGCGCTCGGCGACCGGCTGTTCGTCGCCTCCGTCCGCCGCCGCGTGGGCGGGCACCGTCGCAACGGGGTGGGCGGCGTCCCCACGATCCTCGCCAGCCGCACCCTCGTGCCCGGCCTGCTTCCGTCCGACGAGCTGCGGACCCTCGCCGCCCTGCCCTGATGGTACGGGTCCGGGCGCGCCTGGCCCGCTAGGGTGGCCGCCGTGCTGCGACGGTCGGCATGGCGACGACGGGGTGACCAATGCGGGGACGATCCGGTGCGGTGCTGCTCGCCTGTGCACTGCTGCTGGCGGGCGGCTGCTCGCGGGGGCAGGAGGAGACCGCGGGGTCCTCGGCCAGCGGGTCGGCGGCGACGACCACGCCCCTGACGCCCCCTGACGAGGCGGCCACGGCGACAGCCGAGCCGAGCGTCCCCAGCTCGTCCAGCCCGGTGCCGGCCACGACCGCCGAGGCGCCCGCCAGCCCCGAAGCGTCGGGCGACGCCCCGACGCAGCTGGTGGGCGTCGCCGTCGCCGCGCCCGAGGGCTACGAGGTGGTAGCCCTGCCCGAGGAGTTCGCCGCGCAGCTCGCGCAGTTGACCCAGGAGTCCGACCAGCAGGTGGCAGCGCTGGAGGCTGCCGGCATCACCGACGCCGAGGGCAACGAGGCGGCGGTCGTGCTGGTCACCCGCTACTCAGGCATCGATGTGACCACCCCGGAGTTCGACGCCCAGCGCCGGACCCAGGCCGAAGCCCAGGGCGCGGTCCTGGCCGACGAGGTGATCGCGGGCACGCCCATGCTGACCAGTGCGACGCCCCCGCTGGTCTCCTGGACGCAGGGTCACGACACGCTGGTCGTGGTGTCCAGCACGGGGGCGATGGGACTGGAGGAGCTGCGCGGTATGGCGGTCGCGATGCTCGCGGCGGGCTGACTTCGGCGTCTAGTAGACGTCGGGGTCGCGGCGCTCCACGATGCGCTCCTGCCGGACCTCGGTGACCGGCGTCTCCACGCTGCGCACGACCCGGCGCCGGTTCATCAGGCCGAACAGCACCACGGCGAGCCCGGCCACGATGAGGATGACACCGATCACACTGATGTCGATCCCGACGATCGTGAACTCGACAGCGAACAGCAGGATGGCTCCGATGGCCGCGAGAGTGATCCCCCCACCGACGGTCGACATGCTGGCTCCTCGACACTCCGCGCGCGACGCTGACCGCCGCGCATCACGCACAGGCTACCCAGGCGCCGCGCAACGCAACGTGGCGTCGCCCGAGCGGGCGGCTCAGAGCACCGCCGGCTCACGGTAGGTGCCGTAGACCTCCTTCAGAGCCCCGCAGATCTCGCCCAACGTGGCGTCGGCGCGGACGGTGTCGAGCAGCACGGGGATGAGGTTGGCGTCCGTGCGCGCCTCGGTGCGCAGGTGCGCGAGGGCCGCAGCCGTCCGCTGCTCGTCCCGTTCGGCCCGGTAGCGGCCGAGCCGTGCGGCTTGGGCGCGCTCGACCTCGGCGGAGATGCGCAGGATCTCGAGTTCGCCCTCGCCGTCGGCCGCGTGGACGTTCACGCCGACGACGCGCTTCGTGCCCTTCTCCAGCTGCTGCTGGTAGGTGAACGCGGCATCGGCGATCTCGGAGGAGAACCAGCCGCTCTCGATGCCCGCCAGCAGCCCGCCCGTCATGGTGCCGTCCGGCGAGCGCTGCAGGATCTGGCGGAAGTACTCCTCGGCGTCGGCCTCGACCCTGTCGGTCATCCACTCGACGAACCACGAGCCGCCGAGCGGATCGATGCTGTTGGTGACCCCGGTCTCCTCGGCGATGACCTGCTGCGTGCGCAGCGCGACGCGCGAGGCGTGCTCGCTGGGCAGCGCGAGCACCTCGTCCAGCGCGTTGGTATGCAGCGACTGCGTCCCGCCCAGCACCGCCGACAGCGCCTCCAGCGCGGTCCGCACCACGTTGTTGTCGGGCTGCTGGGCGGTCAGCGACACCCCCGCCGTCTGGGTGTGGAAGCGCAGACGCATCGCCTCCTGCGCCGTGGCGCCATAGCGGTCGCGCAGCCAGCGCGCCCAGATCCGCCGGGCGGCGCGGAACTTGCCGATCTCCTCGAAGAAGTCGATATGGGCGTCGAAGAAGAAGGACAGGCGCCGGGCGAAGGCGTTGACGTCGAGGCCGCGGGACTGGCCGAGCTCCACGTAGCTGAAGCCCGCGGCCAGCGTGAAGGCCAGCTCCTGGGCCGCGGTCGAGCCGGCCTCGCGGATGTGGTACCCGGATACCGACAGCGGGTGGTAGCGCGGGACCTCGGCCGCCGTGAAGGCCATGAGGTCGCCGATGAGGCGCAGATGGGGCTCGGGTGGGAACAGCCACTCCTTCTGCGCGATGTACTCCTTGTGGATGTCGGTCTGCAGCGTGCCGCCGAGCTCGGCCATCGACGCGCCCTGGCGCTCCGCGGCGACCACGTACATCGCGAACAGCACCACCGCGGGCCCGTTGATGGTCATCGAGGTGGTGATCTCGCCGAGGGGGATGCCGGAGAACAGGCGCTCCACGTCGTCGAGAGTGTCCACCGCCACGCCGCAGTGGCCCACCTCGCCGGCGCTCTCGGGCTCGTCGGAGTCGCGGCCCATGAGCGTTGGCATGTCGAAGGCCACGGATAGCCCGTGCTGGCCCGCACGCAGCAGGTCGTGGTAGCGCGAGTTGGTGTCCTCGACCGAGCCGAAACCGGCGAACTGCCGGATGGTCCAGGGCCGCCCGCGGTACATGGTCTCATAGACCCCCCGGGTGAAGGGGAAGCGTCCCGGCTCGCCGATGCGCTCGGGGTCCACGGTGTAGTTGTGCGGGCCCACGAGCGCGGGCACCTCGACGCCCGACAGCGTGGTGTGGTCAGGCTGTTCGGCGTGCTCGGACGTCACACTCGCTCCTGGCGTTCGGCTTGTGGCGGCCCCGCCCAGTGTGCCCCCGGTCCGCACCGCGCGTGCCATCCTGGTGCCTGCCCACCACACACAGGAATGCCGGATGGTCACGACGCCCGAGGACCTGACTGGCGCCGCGCCCTCGCTCACGTCGCTGAACCCCGCGACCGGTGACGTCGTGGGCGTGCACCCGCTTCTGTGGCCCCGACGCGGTGGGTGCGGCGGTCGGCCAAGGCCGTCACGCGCCAGCGCTTCGCATCCCCGCTGGACCTGACGAGCTTCTCCCGCTCCCCGCGCACCGTGGGCCACCGCGATGCGCATCCTGCGTCTGCGCCACGGTCGCCGCTGACGACCTCCGCGCGGTCATGCCCCCGCAGGGACCGCCCCGTGGCGGCTCGTGGCGGCCGGGTCTGGCGGCCGCTTTGTCCGGCTGGTGCGATCGCTGACTCCATCGGCCAACTTCTGAGCCCGGCGGCTCCGCTGGGAGTGCCGGTTGGTGCGATCCATGACCCTCAAGGTCATCGAGCGCACCAGCCGGACAAATCGCCGACGGGTTGGCGGCCCCGAAGAGTAGGGGCGCGGCCGATAAGCTAGGGCGTCGGTGACGGGCTGGGTGAGGCGTTCGCCGTGCCCGGGGTGGGCGCCGGGGCCGGCACGAGCACCCCCGGGCTGGGCGCCGGCGACGGGTTCGAGGTCGGCGAGGGCGACGGGCTGGGCGCGACCATCGGGCTCGGGTCGGGCTCCGGCGGTTCCGGGTCCGAGGGCGCGGGGTCCGGAGGGGGTGGGTTCGAGGAGCCCGGGCGCGGCGGTGCCGGGTCCGCGGGCACCGGGTCCGCCGGGTCCGCGGGCGCCGGGTCCGCCGGGGCGGGGTCCGCCGGGGCGGGGCCGGTCGGCGCGGGCGCCGGGGCGAGCGCGGGTGGCACGGCGGGCTGGCCGGCGGGCGGGCGCGCGATGGTGGCGCCGCCGCCCGATGCGCTGGGCGCCGCGGACGCGATGGCGACGGGCTCGGACACGGCCGGCGCCGGCGCGGGCGCCGGCGCGGCCAGTAGTCCCACGAACGGGAACGGTGCGAGCCGACGGGTCACGGCACGCGGCGCGGTGACGCCGGCCCCCGCGGGCGCGGGCACGGCGGCGGCGCCGTCTTGCAGGTTGTCGGCGGCCCCCGCCAGGTTGGCGCGGGAGCGCAGCCCGGGGATGCCGGCCGCGAGCGCGACCGCGGCGATCGCGAGGAGCAGCAGCCCGGCCCCGGTAGTCGAGAAGCGGCTGGCCGCGCCGTGCCCGGGCGAGCCTCCTGCCGGCACGGCGGGCACCGGCTGGAAGACCGCGTCGAGGACTGGCGGCGGGAGGACGCCGCGTGAGTCCGGGTGGCGGACGGCGCCGGCCGTGCGCCACCGCAGCACGCTCCCGCGCCGGGACGCCGGTCCCGGCCGAGGCCGAGGCCGCGTGCGCGCCCGGACCGCCTGGTTGGCGGCCCCCAGCGCCGGTTGAGACCGCGGGCGGATGATCTCCCGCGGCGCCACCCCGTCCGGCACGTAGGGCAGCGACCGCGTGACAGGTTGTGACGCCTCCCGCCTCCCGCCCGCGGCCTCGGCGACCCCTGCGGCCTCGGTGGGCCCCACTGCCTCGGTGGTGGGTAGACCCTCGGCGGGAGTGGGCTGGACGTCCGGGGTGGGGAGGACCAGGGCGAGGGTCGGGTCGAGGGCGTGGGAGGCCACGGCGTTCGTCGGCGTCCCTCGAGGGCCTCGCCGCGGATCGCGGGGACCCCAGGCGGGTCGGCGGAAACTCAACGTGCTCCTCCGGTGCGCCGGCCAGCCGCCGGGGTCTGAGGCGGGCGATGCGCAGAGCATGATTGATCGGACAGATCGGAGACGCAGACTACGTCCTAGAAGCACGGCACGGAAGCCCGTGCGGCGTCGCGACCGGAGGAGGGGTTCCTACGTGGGCGCAGGCTCACACAGCGCGGGTGTGGGAGTCGGGGGCGTCGGCTCGTCCCACGGCATGCTGGCGTCCACCGACGATCCTCACCCACACCTCAGCGCGCGGACGGTCGTCATCGCACCATCCCAGACTAGGACCAAGCAAACGAGACAGCCGTCCCACCTGGTCGGGGAGCCGCCCTTCAGGCCGTGTCGATCGTGGCCAGCAGGACGTCCGCGGCGGCGTAGGGGTCTAGCTGGCGGGCGGCGACCTGCCGCGCGAGGTCGTCAAGGGCCGCGCCCTCCCCCAGCCCCGCGACGCGGCGGCGGATGGTCTCCAGCGCGATGTCGGCGACCTGCCGTCGCGCTCGGGCCAGACGCCGGTCGTCGAGCACGCCGGACGTCGACAGCCAGTCGCGGTGGCGGTCGATCGCGTCGGCGAGCTCGGCCACGCCGTCGCCGGTGGCCGCCACGGTCTTGAGGATCGGCGCGAGCCACTCGCCGTGGCCCAGCGCCTGCATGTCCCGCAGTTCGCGCACGGTGCGGTCGGCGCCCTCGCGGTCGGCCTTGTTCACGCAGTAGACGTCGGCGATCTCCAGGATGCCGGCCTTCGCCGCCTGGATCGCGTCGCCCATCCCCGGTGCGAGCGCCACCACGGTGGTGTCCGCGAGCGAGGCGATCTCGACCTCGGCCTGGCCCACGCCCACGGTCTCCACGAGGACCACGTCGAAGCCCGCCGCGTCGAGCACCGTCAGCGCCTGCGGCGCCGCCCAGGACAGCCCGCCGAGGTGACCGCGGCTGGCCATCGAGCGCACGTACACGGCGTCATCGAGCACGTGGTCCTGCATGCGGACGCGGTCGCCGAGCAGCGCGCCACCGCTGAACGGTGACGTGGGATCGATCGCCAGGACGGCGACCGTGCGGCCGCGGCGGCGCCACTCGGTGACCAGCGCGTTGGACAGCGTCGACTTCCCGACCCCCGGCGAACCCGTGACGCCCACCAGCGCGGCTCGTCCGCTGCGGCCGTGCAGGCCCGCGACCGCCGCGCGCAGCCGCGCGGGCGTCCCGTCCTCCACGTAGGTGAGCAGGCGGGCGAGGGCGCGCCGCTCACCCGCGACGACCCGATCGACGAGCTCGGCAGCCTCCATGACCCGTGAAGCTAGCGATGGCGTGCTGCTCCTTGACAGCGCGCCACCCGCTGCCGAGCTTCTATGCTGATACTCATAGATCGTGTATTTGGTATGGAGCGGGCACCGAGGAGGCGGGGATCGACGTGGCCCAGATCGCCGAGCGTGCCCGCGCGCTGGCCGACCTTGTGCGTCTGCCCGCCGTGCTCACGGTGCCCGGCGACGTCCTGACCGGCAACGCGATGACCGGCGGCGCGCTGACCGGAGCGTCCGCACGACCGGCGCGCACACTGGGCCTGTGCGCCGCGTCGGCGGGCCTGTACCTCGGCGGCATGGCGCTGAACGACTGGGCGGACCGCGAGGTCGACGCACGGGAGCGCCCTGCACGGCCGCTGCCCTCCGGCCGGGTGACGCCGAGCACCGCGCTCGTGACGGCCGCCGGCCTGACCGCTGCGGGTCTGGGAGCCGCGGCGCTGGCCGGCGGGCGCCGTTCACTTGCCACGGCCGCGGCGGTGGCCGTGGCGGCCTGGTCCTACGACCTGGGGGCGAAGTCGACGCCAGCGGGTCCAGCCGTGATGGCGTCGGCCCGCGTCCTCGACGTCTTGCTGGGCGCCGACGGCCGTTTCGCTGGCGCAGCCCCGGCCGCGGCGGCCATCTGGCTCCACACCGCCGTCACCACCGCCCTCAGCCGCCACGAAGCCGGGGCGGGGGCTGCGCACGACGGGCGCGCCCCCGCCGGCGGTGCGGCCGGGGCGGGGACCCCGGCCGACATGCCCCACGCGGCCACCACCCGCAGCGCGACGGCCGGCGCGGCGGGGTGGGCGGTGGCGGGGACCGGTGTGGTGACGGTGGGAACAGCGGTGCTGGCGGTGCGGCGGGCGGGCGGGCGGCGGGGTCGGCTGGCGGCGGCGCTGGCACTGATCGGCGCGTATGCGGGGACGGTCGGCGGGGCGCAGCTGGCGGCGCGGCGAGACCCGGCGCCGCCGGCGGTGCAGCGGGCGGTGGGGGCGGGGGTGCTCGGCCTGGTGCTGCTCGAGGCCGGCCTGCTGGCCGCGGCCGGGGCCACCCTGCCCGCCACCGGTGTGGCGGCGGCCTGGCCGCTCGCCAGAGCGCTCAACCGGAAGCGGTCGGTCACGTGACCCCCGCCGACGTGACCCTACCCGAGCTGTGCGCCGCGCTGGCCGACCGGCTCAGCGAGCAGGCCGCCGACTGGTTGGCGCGCACCGAGACCGCGGCGGCCGACTGCGCCACCGCCCTGCACGCCGCCTTCCCCGCCGTCGGGCGCCGGCTCGGCCGCGGGCCCCTCTTCCCCGACACCGCCTCCGGCGACGCCCGCGACCTGCACGCGTGGACCGTCGACGACGCGGGCCGCGCGGTCCTCCTCGCCGCACGCCCCGCCCGGGCCGAAGACCTAACCACCCTCTACCGCGCCGGCGACGCGGCCGAGCGGCGCGGCGTGCTGCGCGCGCTGGACGTCGTCGAGCTGGACGGCCCCGGGGAGGATGCGGGCGCGGAGCTTGTGGCCGACGCGCTGCGGACCAACGACCTGCGCCTCGTCGCCGCCGCCCTTGGCCCGTTCGGCCTGGCCGCCCTCGACGACGACGCGCTCGCCCACGCCGTGCTGAAATGCGTCTTCAGCGGCGTGCCGCTGACGGAGATCGCCGGCCTGGCCACACGGGCGACACCCAGGCTCGCGCGCATGCTCGCCGCCTACGCCCACGAGCGCGTCGCCGCCGGCCGCGCCGTGCCGGCCGAGATCTGGCCGCTGGTCGACGCCCACCCACCCGCCGGCGAGCTCGACGCCCTCACCGCCGAGCTCCACGCCGGCGTCGAGGCCCGCCGGGACGCGGCTCGCGGCGCGCTGCGTGATCGCCGCCGCGCCCACGTACCCGAGGAAACCTGATGCGGATCTTCGACCCGCATATCCACATGACGTCGCGGACCACCGACGACTACGAGCGCATGGCCGCCTCCGGCGTCCGCGCGATCGTCGAACCGGCGTTCTGGCTGGGCCAGCCGCGCACCTCGGTCGGCAGCTTCGTCGACTACTTCGACGCGCTGCTGGGCTGGGAGCCGTTCCGCGCCTCACAGTTCGGCATCCGCCACCACTGCGCGCTCGCGCTGAACCCGAAGGAGGCCAACGACACGGGGTTGGCCCGCGACGTCCTCGCCGTCCTGCCCCGCTACCTCGCCAAGGACGGTGTGGTGGCGGTCGGCGAGGTGGGCTACGACGCCCAGACCCCCGCCGAGGAGGCCGCTTTCGCGGCGCAGGTCGAGATGGCGATCGCCGCCGACCTCCCCGTGATGGTCCACACCCCCCACCGCGACAAGCTGGCGGGAACCCGCCGCACCCTCGACCTGTGCCGGGCGGCGGGCCTGCCGCCCGAGCGCACCCTCGTCGACCACCTCAACGAGCTCACCGTGCCGGTCGTCGCCGAGCGCGGGTGCTGGATGGCCTGCTCGGTCTATCCGGACACCAAGATGGACGAGGACCGCATGGTGGCGATCGTGCAGGAGTACGGCACGGAGCGGCTGCTGGTGAACTCGGCGGCGGACTGGGGCCGCTCTGACCCGCTCAAGGTGGCCAAGACCGCCGCCGCCATGGCCGAGGCCGGCCTCGACGGCGACGCGATCGACACGCTGATGTGGCGCAACCCCGTCACCTTCTTCTCTGCCAGCGGGCGGCTGGAGCTGGACTCGGGGCGGGAGGTAGCCGGTGATGCCACCTTCGCAGGCAACTCGCTGCTGCGCAGCGAGCGCGCCTGATGCGCCTGCTCCATCCGGACGGCTCGACCGTCCACCTCGCGTACTGCGCGAACGTCCACGCTGCCGAGGACCTGAACGGCCTGCTCGACA
>Ga0136615_10000573_pt1 | contig 16903 bp, 15 predicted proteins | sample AntDrymUQ2882206_2_FD_106647 | JGI IMG/M metagenome (GOLD analysis project Ga0136615, IMG submission 106647) | Polar desert sand microbial communities from Dry Valleys, Antarctica - metaG UQ288 (22.06) | ecosystem: Environmental > Terrestrial > Soil > Desert | place: Antarctica: Dry Valley...
ATACGGCAGGGCGTCTTCGGGGACTTCGCGCAGAGTGGGCGCGGCGCGGTCTTTCTCCGATAGGGCCGGCTCTTCGATGGGCCACTCTATCCTTATCTCCGGGTCGTTCCAGAGGACCGCGCCCTCCGCCTCGCGGTTGTACGGGGCGGTGCATTTGTAGGCGAGCAGGGCGTTCTCGCTCGTTACCTGGAAGCCGTGGGCGAAGCCTTCTGGGACCCAGAGCTGTCGCTTGTTCTCTTCCGAAAGCGTGACGCCGGTCCACTCCCCGAAGGTTGGGGAGCCGGCCCGGATATCCACGGCCACGTCGAAGACCTTGCCACGCGGGACGTGGAGCAGCTTGCCCTGCCCATCCGGGTTCTGGTAGTGGAGGCCACGCAGCACGCCCCGCGCCGAGAACGAGAGGTTGTCCTGGACGAAGCGATGCGGCAGTCCCGCGTCCCGATAACGAGCTTCGTTATACGTCTCCATGAAGAAGCCCCGCGAGTCCCCGAACACGTCTGGCTCGATGACGAGCACGCCGGGGAGAGACGTCTCGATCACCTTCACGGATGAAGCTCTTCCACGAGGTCCAACAGATACTGGCCGTAGTTGTTCTTCGTCAAGGGCTTCGCGAGCCGGGCGACCTGTTCGGCGTCAATGTAGCCCATGCGGTAGGAGATCTCCTCAGGACAAGATACCTTGAGACCCTGCCGCTTCTCGATGGTCTCGATGAAAGTATTCGCCTCCAAAAGCGCCTCATGGGTGCCGGAATCCAACCACGCCATCCCGCGTCCCATCAGCTCGACCGAGAGTTTGCCGCGCCGGAGGTACTCGACGTTGACGTCGGTGATCTCCAGCTCACCCCTCGCCGATGGCTCCATCCCAGCCGCGATGTCGAGCACGCCGTTGTCGTAGAAATAAAGGCCCGTGATCGCATAGTGTGACCGCGGCCTCTCCGGCTTCTCCTCGATGGAGAGAACCGTCCCATCACCATCGAACTCGACCACACCATATCGCTCCGGATCCCTCACGTAGTACCCGAAGACCGTCGCGCCGTCCGTCCGCGCCGACGCCCGCCGCAGCGTCTGTCCGAAGCCCTGACCGTAGAAGATATTGTCTCCAAGCACCAGCGCCACGGGATCTTTCCCGACGAACTCCCGCCCGACCACGAAGGCGTCGGCGAGGCCCAGGGGCTCGGGCTGGACGGCGTGGCTCAGGGAGATGCCCCAGTGGGAGCCATCGCCCAGCAGCCGCTCGAAGCGCGGCAGGTCCTCGGGGGTGGAGATCACGAGTATGTCCCTGATGCCGGCGAGCATCAGGGTGGATAGAGGGTAGTAGATCAAGGGCTTGTCGTAGACCGGCAGCAGTTGCTTGCTGACCACGTGGGTCAGTGGATACAGCCGCGTCCCGGACCCGCCGGCCAGCACGATGCCTTTCCTCTTGACGCTCTCAGTCACCTCTTCAGTCAAGCACAGTGGGTGCCTGGTGACCACCGCTGGGAAGATAGCGGAGATCGTCTGCTAGACTGACCGCCGGAAAGGATGAGAAAATTCGTGGACAATATCCGCCGTTCGCTCAAAGGTCTTGCCCGGCGCAACCCGAAGCTCCGGCGATCCTATCACCGGCTGAAAGGCCGTCTTCACCAGGCCAGGCTCACGACCGGGACGGCTCATCGGACGGGCGGCATCAGGCCGGAGAACGTGGTCTGGATCTTCGGTTCGGGGAGATCTGGCTCGACGTGGCTCAGGAGCATAATGGCCGAAATGAAGCATCATCGCGTGTGGGAGGAGCCGATGGTCGGGAGGCTCTTTGGAGACTTCCATGCGAGAGCCCAGGAGGGGAACCTGCTCTCCTCCGATTTCATCATGGGAGATCCAATCCGGCGAGGTTGGATCCAATCCATAAGAACCTTCGTCCTCGATGGCATCCGTCTCTCGCATCCGCGCCTCACTCCAGACGAATACCTTATCGTCAAGGAGCCCAACGGCTCCACGGGCGCGCCGCTCCTCATGGAAGCGCTGCCGGAGAGCCGCATGATCCTGCTGGTCCGTGACCCGCGAGACGCCGTGGCCTCTTCCCTGGACGGCGCGAAGGGAGAGAGCTGGCTGCACGAGTGGCGCGGCGGGGACCGGGCGGATCGCCAGAACCTCGCCGACGAACGTCCGGATCGCTTCGTGCGCCGGAGGGCCGCCTCGTACCGGCGGCACATGATGAAGGCCCGCGAAGCCTACGAAGCCCATCGTGGACGCAAAACACTCGTGCGCTACGAAGACCTCCGGACGGATACGCCGGGCACGATGGCGCGCATCTACTCCGAACTCGGGATACCGGCGGAGAAAAAAGACCTCGCCCGTGCGGTCGAGCGGCACTCGTGGGAGCGGTTGCCGGAGAGTGAAAAGGGGGCTGGCAAATTCTATCGCAAAGGTACACCGGGAGGATGGCGCGATGACCTCACGCCGGAGCAGGCCCGGATCGTCGAGGAGATTACGGCCCCCCTGATACGGAAGTTCTATCCCGAAGACTCCGCGCCACGCGCTTGAAACGCCGGGAGCGGGCGTGGTAGCTTTCAGGCGAAATGACCTCCAGCCTTTATAGGCTGCTCTTTCGAAAGGCGCGACCACTTTGGACGTTCGGTCTCAGACATTCAGGTGGGGTGTTATCCGGAGCTATCGCAAGTGGCTGCCCGAGATCCCCGACCACGCCATCTCCTCTATCGGCGAAGGCGACACGCCGCTCATAGAAGCCACCCGTATCTCCGAGCGCGTCGGCGCGAGTGTTCACCTCAAGTTCGAGGGGATGAACCCGACGGGATCTTTCAAGGACCGCGGCATGACGGTCGCCCTCAGCCGGGCGAAGGCCGCCGGGAACCGCGTCTGCGTGTGCGCCTCGACCGGCAACACCGCCGCCTCCGCCGCAGCCTACGCTGCGCGGGCCGGTCTGGATTGTCTCGTCGTTGTGCCGGCCGGTAAGATCGCCATGGGCAAAGCCGTCCAGATACTGGCGCACGGCGCCCGGATCGTGCAGATCAAAGGCAACTTCGACGCCGCCTTGAAACTCTCTCGCCGGATGGACGAAGACCGCGGCGACGTGGCCCTGGTCAACTCCGTGAACCCGGATCGCATCGAGGGCCAGAAGACGGCCGCATTCGAGGTCTGCGAAGTCCTCGGCCAACCGCCGGACGCCCTCGCCATCCCCGTCGGCAACGCCGGGAACATCACCGCCTACTGGAAGGGCTTCTCCGAGTGGCGCGACGCCGGACAAGCCGACAGCGCGCCGAGGATGCTCGGCTTCCAGGCAGAGGGCGCGTCCCCGCTCGTGACGGGCCACGACTTCGAGGAACCGGAGACGGTGGCGAGCGCCATCCGCATCGGCTCCCCCGCGAGCAAGGAAGGCGCTCTCTCCGCGATGCGCGAGTCTGGCGGCCTCATCGAGAGCGTCACCGACGAAGAGATACTGGCAGCCCAGTTGCTTCTGGCGCGAGAAGAGGGCGTATTCTGCGAGCCGGCCTCCGCCGCCGGGATCGCCGGTCTCCTCAAGCTCGCCCGCGAAGGACGCGCCCCCGAGGGCACCGTGGTCAGTGTCCTCACCGGCCACGGCCTCAAGGACCCGGACATCATATTGAAGAGCGCGAAGCTGCCCGAACCCGTCGAGGCGACCTTCGAGGCCGTCGCAAAGGTCATGGAGGCGTCGTCCTGAGCCTCGAAGGCATCGGTTCGGCCACCTTCGGTCCTTCCCGGCTCCCGCGCTCTTCGTGATCTCCGTCCGCGTCCCGGCGACCTCGGCGAACCTGGGGCCTGGCTACGACGCGGTCGGGTTGGCTTTGTCTCTTTCCATGCGCGTGGGCCTGGACCGGGCCTCCGCCCCGTCCATCGAGGTGCGCGGCGTTGGGGCCGGCCTCATCCCGCGCGGACCAGAGCATCCCGCCTACCGGGCGGCGCGTTTCGTGGCGGAGATCGTGGGCGAGTCCGGCATCCACTTCCGGCTCCTCCAGGAGAACGGCATCCCCCCCACCCGCGGACTCGGCGGCAGCGCGGCGGCCCTGGTGGGTGGCGCGGTCGCGGCGAACGAAATGTTCGGGGGCCAGATCGCCGCCCCCGACCTCCTCAACATCGTCTGCGAGCTCGACGGCCATCCGGACAATGCCGCCCCGGCCTTCCTCGGCGGCCTCGTCATCGGCACCCTCACCCCAGAGGGCGTGAGCGCAGTGCGCCTGGAACCGAAGGACCTGAAAGTGGCCGTCGCCGTCCCTGATTTCGCCGTCTCCACCACCGCAGCCCGGCGCGCCCTCCCGGAGAACGTCCCGCACCGTGACGCCGTCTTCAACGTCGGCCGTTCCGGACTCCTGTTGGGCGCTCTGGCGACCGGCGAGTACCACCTCCTGCGCGTCGCCATGCAAGACCGCCTCCACCAACCCTACCGCTCACACCTCGTCCCCGGCCTCGAAGACGTGATCGAGGCGGCGCTTGCGAACGGCGCCCACGGGGCGTGCCTCTCCGGTTCCGGCCCAACCGTCCTCGCCTTCTCCCCCGAAACGCACGCCCGGAAGATAGCCTCCGCGATGCGAAAGGCCTTCGAGTCGTGGGGCGTCGAGGCGAAAGCCTGGGCGCTTGACGTGGACCTCGCCGGGGCGCGGGTCGAGCCGCCTGGAGAGGTCTCCGCTCCTGGCTCCGTGCCGGCGTTTTAGGAGGCCGATCCTCCGGTCGTCCGGCCGGGACGCGGGAAGCTGGAGCGCAGGAAGGCGTCCCACGTCCGATCCGGCATGAGCCGCCTGAGCGTCATCAGCAGCCTCGCCGATGGAGTAACGGCGTATCGCGCCCGCGGTCTCTCGGCGGAGATGGCGCGCTCGATGACCCCGGCGACAGTCTCGGGGCCTCCGCCCAGCCTCGCCAGCGGTCCCCGTTCATAGGTGTCACGGGTCGCCCGTACCACGGCGGCGTCGAACGTGGCGTAGAGACCGCCCGTCTCGGGTCCACCCATCGAGCCAACGGCCGCCTCAGCGTAGCCGGTGCGGATGATGCCCGGTTCGATGAGGATGACCTCGACTCCGAAGCCCGCCACCTCGAAGCGCAGCGCGTCGCTCAACGCCTCGACGGCGTGCTTGGTGGCATGGTAGTAACCGCCGCCCGGGAAGGTCAGCTTTCCGCCCATCGAAGACAGGTTGACGATGCGCCCGTGTCCCTGCCGCCTCATCCCCGGCAGCACGAACTGGCACATCCGCGCCAGCCCGAACACGTTGGTCTCAAACTGCCGGCGAACCTTATCCATCGACACCGCCTCCACCGCCCCGGACTGGCTGTAGCCCGCGTTGTTGACGAGGATCCCGACCGCGCCCTCGGCCTTCTCGACTTCCTCGACGGCCGTTCGCATCGAGTCCTCGTCCGTCACGTCGAGCGTGAGCAGCCTGCATCCGCGCTGTTCCAGACCGGCGATGTCCTCGACCTTGCGGGCGGTGGCGTAGACGGTCCATCCCCTGCCCGCCAACCGCTCCGCCGTCGCCCGACCGATGCCTGAAGAGCAGCCGGTGATCAAAACCACCCTCGAAGCTCCGATACCAGCCACCACATCCCTCCTTCCGAGAGGTTTCATTTACCCCATCATCCCACGATTTCGTCCGCCACTCCGCCCGGTAGAGTTATACTTCGTATAACAAACTTGAGAGGAGTGTTTCGGGATGAAGATTGAGCGGGAGTTGAAGAAGGTTGGCGGGTCGGTGATGGTGCCGATACCCGCGGAGATCCTGCGCGAGCTTCGATGGGAGGCGGGGCTGAAGGTGGCTATTGATTCGGAGGGTGAGGGGGTCCGGATTGGGCCGGTCGCCAGGAGGCCGTCGCCTGAGGTCATGGAGTTCGTGGCGGAGTTCTTCGAGGAGTACGACGCGGCCATGCGCGAGCTGGCGGATCGTTGAGCGAAGAGCGCACGGTGGCGGTCGAGGATCTGGTCTGGATCCACTCCGCCGCCATCGCCCGGTACGGGGGGGCCTCCGGTATCCGCGACGCTGGTTCCCTGGAGGCAGCGGTAGCCCGTCCCTATACGAGCTTCGGCGGAACCGAGATGTTCCTCGGACCTTTCGCGAAAGCAGCCGCGCTCATGGAGTCGATCATACAGCGACACCCATTCGTGGATGGCAACAAAAGGACCGGCGTCGCATCCGCCGTTTATCTGTTGCGAAGGCACGACTATCGGCTGGCAGGAGTCTCCAACGCACAGCTCGTCGAGTTGGCCCTTGACGTCGCGGCGCACCGCATGGACCTGGACGAATTGGCCCGGTGGTTCGAGGATCATGCCGAATCCCTTTGAAAACCGCCAAAAAGAAGCTATGTGCAACTTGACAACCTTCTACCGTTGTGTAACCCTTCACGCACTTGCGAGCGAACGAGCGAGGGACGTTGAGCGAAGTTTCGGAAACGGCGCGGAGGAAGAGGATCTCGGGCTTGATGCTCAAGATCCCGCGCCTGCTCACCCCGCCCATCCACCCGCGAGTACCCACGCTCGCCGTCCTACCCTCCCCACGACTAATTACGGGGGCGGGCCGGGGCGACGTACCCCAGTCCGCCTAGAGCCGCAGGCGGGACTCAAAAGCTCCCGTCGCCGGCCGAGGGTTTCCTTTTTACTTTCGACTGCATATGGATGGGAGAACCGTGGAGAACACCGCCCTCAACATCGAGTTCAAACCGCGCACCGGCAGCGAGGCTATGTGTGAGGCGCTGCTGGACGAGGGAGTCGAGCACCTCTTCGGATACCCTGGGGGCGCGATCATGCCTTTCTACGACGCCCTCCCCGATTACCCGCTAAAGCACGTCCTCGTCCGCCACGAACAGGCCGCGGCCCACGCCGCCGACGGCTACGCCCGTGCGACGGGCCGCGTCGGGGTATGCGTGGCGACGAGCGGTCCCGGCGCGACCAACCTGGTAACGGGCCTCGCCACGGCCCAGATGGACTCGGTGCCGATGGTCGCCATAACAGGGCAGGTCGGGCGTCCGGCGCTGGGCAAGGACTCCTTTCAGGAGACGAACGTGATGGGCATGACGCTGCCTTTCACCAAGCATTCGTTCCTAGTCGAGGACCCGGACGAGCTCTATCCGACGATGCGGCGGGCGTTCGAGATCGCGCGTAGCGGCAGGCCCGGTCCCGTGCTCGTTGACGTGCCGAAGGACGTGATGTTCGCCGCGTGCAACGACAACGGCTACCGGCGCTTGAGGGAGGCCGATGCGCCGCTCGTCTCCCCTGCGCTGGAGCGGGCGACGATGTTGCTGAGAAACGCGAAGCGTCCGATCATCCTTGCCGGGCACGGCGTCACGCTCTCCGGGGCGGAGATGGAACTGCGGCTGCTGGCGGAGCGAGCGGGCATCCCGGTCGTGACGACGCTGCTCGGGATCAGTGCTTTCCCAGACGACCATCCACTGTACCTGGGATGGCCGGGGATGCACGGCATGGCGAGCGTCAACCGGGCCATAGATCGTTCCGACCTCCTCTTCGCCGTCGGGATGCGCTTCGACGACAGAATAACGGGCGCCGCCGACCGCTTCGCCCCGAACGCGAAGCTCATCCACATAGACGTTGATCCCTCCGAGCTCGGCAAGGTTATCGAACCGACGGTGGGGATAGCAGCGGATGCGAAGCTCGCCCTGCGCACCGTCCTCGGCCACCTGGAGAACGCCCCGGCGGAGTCCGGCTGCGGCGCATGGCGCGAGGAGATTGCAAAGAGCCAGGAGCCGGAGAAGCAGCGCCGCGAGGGAGCGCGCGAGGAGTACGGCCCCATCCGCATCATGGACGCCATCAGGGACGCCACCGGAGGCGATGTGCGGCTCGTCACGGACGTGGGCCAGCACCAGATGTGGGCCGCGCAGTTCTTCGAGTTCACCAAGCAGAACAGCCACATCACCTCGGGCGGCCTCGGGACGATGGGCTTCGCCCTGCCGGCGGCGATGGGCGTGGCGTTCGCCTACCCGGACGACGAGGTGTGGGTCGTGGCCGGGGACGGCGGCTTTCAGATGAACTTGCAGGAGCTCGCCACCATCAGGGACTTTGGCCTGAACATAAAAGTCGCCATCCTCAACAACGGATACCTCGGGATGGTGCGCCAGTGGCAGCAGTTCTTCCACAACCGCCGCTACTCGCAGACGCCCATCACCGGGCCGCGCTACGAGGAGATGGCGTCGGCCTACGGGCTCGCCGGACGCACGGTGGAGCCGGGTGGAGACATCGAAGAGGCCATCGCGTGGGCGCGGGGACACGAAGGATGCACCATCCTCGACTTCCACATAGACCCCGAGGCCAACGTGTACCCCATGATCCCCTCAGGCATGAGCGTCCACGAGATGATCGAAGACGATGGCGCGTAGCTCCGCCGGTACGGCGAGGGCCACATCCACGCTGGGGATACGTCTCGCCGGCGGCATATACGCCCTCAACCGCTTCTTGATGACGCTTCAGAACAAGCGCGTCCCCATAACCGGCGTCACCGTTGACGGCACCCGCGAAGCGGCCCGCGTCACCCTGCGCCTCGACTGCCCGGAGGAGACGGCGCGCCGCTACACGGCCCTCCTCTCCTCGCTAGAGGACGTGGATGAAGTGTGGCCCGCCGAGGAGAGCATGGAGGTCGCGCTCGTCAGGTCCGCCGGTGACGGCTGGCGCGAGGGCGCTGAGCGAGCCGGGATAGGGTTTCACGAGGACGGCGGCACAGTCGTGGCCTCGGGCGCGCCGGAGAAGATGGAAGCCTGGCTCGGTTCTCTGGAAGGCGAAGAAAGAGACATCATGCGGCTTGGCCCCATGGCCCGGCCTGGGAACGGAGGAGATTAGATGGCGCGAGTATATCGCGAAGGAGACATAGGAAATGAGATCACCGACCGCAAGGTCGCGGTGCTTGGATACGGCAGCCAGGGCCACGCCCATGCGCTGAACCTCAAGGAGTCAGGCTGCGACGTTACCGTCGGGCTCTACGAGGGCTCGAAGAGCCGGGCCGAGGCCGAAGACGCCGGGCTACGGGTGATGAGCAACGCCGAGGCATCCGAATGGGCCGACGTGGTGATGATGACCATTCCCGATGAGAAGCAGCCAACCGTCTTCAAAGAAGAAGTCGCGCCGAACCTTTCGGAGGGCGACCTCATGCTCTTCGCGCACGGCTTCAACATACACTTCAACCAGATCACCGTCTCCCCCGAGATAGACCTCGGCCTCATCGCCCCGAAAGGTCCGGGACACGTGCTGCGCCGCCTCTACGTCGAGGGCAAGGGGATGCCGGCGCTCTTCGCGGTGCAAAACGACGCCTCCGGTCAGGCGCGGGACCTCGTTCTTTCCTACGCTCGCGGCATCGGTTGCGGGCGGGCCGGGGTGCTTGAGACTACCTTCGCGGAGGAGACCGAGACGGACCTCTTCGGGGAGCAGGCGGTGCTGTGCGGCGGGCTGACCGCACTCTTGACGGCGGGATTCGAGACGCTCGTGGAGGCCGGGTATCAGCCGGAACTCGCATACTACGAGTGCGTGAACGAGTTGAAGTTGATCGTTGACCTCATCTACGAGGGCGGGCTGGCCCAGATGCGGTACTCGATCTCCAACACCGCCGAGTACGGTGACTACACGGCGGGACCCAAGATCATTGACCAGGCCGTGAAGGACCGGATGCGCGACATCCTGACCGACATCCAGAACGGCAAGTGGGCGAAGGACTGGGTACTGGAGAACCAGTCCGGCGGGTCGAGCTTCCTGGCGATGCGCCGCCGGGAGGCAGAGTCGCGGGTCGAAAAAGTCGGACAGGGACTGCGGGCCCTCGCCGCCGAAGGCGCCGAGACCGGAACGGGAGGTAACTGAAGATGAGCGAACGCAAGGCATTCGCCGTCTCGCAAGAGGAATGGTGCTATCACGACGGCGAGTTGGTCAGGATGGGCGACGTCAGGCTATCCCCGGCCACCCACGCCCTGAACTATGGCACGGGCGTCTTCGAGGGCATCCGGGCGTACTGGAACGAGGATAAGGGCACGCTGCAAGCCCTCAAGCTGCGCGAGCACTACGAGCGGTTCGAGAAGTCGTGCCGGATGCTGCGCATAGACCTGCCGCACACGGTGGATGAATTGTGTGACGTGACGCTGGAGATCCTGCGCCGCAATGCGCCGCGGCAGGACACGTACATCCGGCCTCTGGCATACAAGTCCGCCGAGTCGGTCGGGGTGAAGCTGGCGATCGCCGACTCGCTCTCCATTTTCACGGTCCCGATGGGCAACTACGTGGAGCTGACGGGCCTGAAGGTCTGCGTCTCCTCGTGGCGCCGGACATCGGACACGGCGATACCGGCCCGCGGAAAGTTCACGGGCTCGTACATAAACACGGCGCTCGCGGTGGACGAGGCCCAGAGGGCTGGCTTCGACGACGCCATTTTTCTTACCCAGGACGGGCACGTCTCCGAGGCCAGCGCGGCCAACATCTTCCTGGTCAGGAAGGGCGGGCTCATCACGCCCCCCGTCACGGCGGACATCCTGGAGGGGATCACCCGCGACGCAGTGATGGAACTGGCGAAGAAAGAGCTGGACATGCCTCTCGAAAAGCGAGACGTGGACCGCACTGAACTGTACGCCGCCGACGAGGTGTTCCTGACTGGGACGGGGTACCAGATCGCGCCCGTCACCATGATAGACGGCCGTCCCGTCGGGACCGGCGAGATGGGCCCGGTCGCGGGCCGGTTGCAGGAACTGTACTTCCGGGCCGCCCGCGGCGACGACCCGGACTACGCAGACTGGACCGTCGCCGTGGAAGTTGCGGAGCGGGCGGCGGGATGAGATACTGCCGCCCCTCATGAGGGAGAATTTCTAGACATCTTGCGCATCTCTCGCCACATCCTACGACTAACCAGGGTGGCCGCCGGGCGAATTATCAGCCCCGGTATCTAGCCGGCTGCCCACGGTCACCAGCCACCAGAGTCGCTTTTTTCCAATAGGGTTCCAAACGTAGGAGGACGAGAGACATGCGTCGAGTAGAGATCTTCGACACCACTTTGCGCGACGGCGAGCAGTCGCCCGGCATCTCCCTTTCCGTGGAGGAGAAAGTGGAGATCGCGCACCAACTCGGACGGTTGAAGGTGGATGTGATCGAAGCCGGTTTCCCCATCACGAGCGAGGGGGACTTCGAGTCGGTCAGCCGCATCGCCGCCGAGGTGAAGGGTCCGACCATCGCCGGACTCGCCCGCATCCACGAGCAGGACATCGAACGCGCCTGGGAGGCCGTGCAGTGGTCGGACAGGCCGCGCATCCACACCTTCGTCGGGACCTCGGACCTGCACATCGAACACCAGATGCGCTCGAACCGCGAGGACATTCTGCAGAAGGCCGGGGAGGCGGTTCGCTTCGCAAAGAGCCTCTGCGATAACGTGGAGTTCTCCCCGATGGACGCGACGCGCACGGACATCGGGTACCTGGCCGAGATCGTGGCGGCCGCCGTGGAGGCCGGGGCCGACGTGGTGAACATCGCGGACACCGTTGGCTACACGACGCCGGTGGAGTTCGCGGCGTTCTTGAAGGAGTTGCAGGAAAGGGTTCCTGGGCTCAAGGAGCGCGTGCTCTCGGTGCATTGCCACGACGACCTGGGGATGGCGGTTGCGAACTCGCTCGCGGGCGTCGAGGTCGGGGCGCGGCAGGTCGAGGTCGCGGTGAACGGCATCGGGGAGCGGGCCGGAAACGCTTCGCTTGAGGAGGTCGTGATGGCGCTCGCCACGCGCGGCGATTTCTACGGCGTCGAGGTCGGGGTGGAGACAAAGCAGTTGGCAAATACTTCGCGCTTGATCTCCAACGTCACCGGCTACGAGGTCCCCCCGAACAAGGCCATCGTCGGCCGCAACGCATTCCTGCACGAGTCCGGCATCCACCAGGATGGGGTTTTGAAAGACCGGCGCACCTTCGAGATCATGACCAAAGAAGATATCGGCCTGGAAGGCACCAACATCTTCCTCGGAAAACACTCAGGCCGCCACGCCCTCAAGGAAGCCCTCGAAGAACTCGGCTACACCCTGGAAGGCGAAGTGTTGAAGAGGGCCTTCGTGCGCTTCAAGGAGATAGCGGACCACAAGAAGACCGTGTCGGCGGCAGACCTCGAAGCTATAGCCGCCGACGAGGTGGGCTCCTTCGAGGGCAAGTTCGTGCTGGACTCGTTCAGGGTGGTGGCGGCGACGGGCAGGCAGAGCCGGGCGGCGGTGACCATCTCGCACGCCGAGCACGGCACGTTCGAGGCTGAGGCCGAGGGCGAAGGCCCGGTGGACGCCGTGTTCCGCGCCATAGACTCGGCGACCAGCATCAAGGGCCGCCTGACGGACTTCCGCATAGACGCCGTGACCGGCGGCAAGGACGCCCTCGGAGAAGTGCGGGTCACGGTGGAGTTCGATGGCAACGAGTACGCCGGACGGGGCCTTTCGCAGGACGTGGTGGAGGCGGCTGCGCGCGCCTACGTGCGGGCGGCGAACGTGTACTCGTCGGGCCGGGTGAAGTCTCCGTGGGAAGCCTCGCAGGTAACGCCGTAACGGAGCGGCGGGAGCGAGACTCCGCCTCCATTCCCGGCTACGGGAGGATGGGCGGCGCCGTACCCATCTTCCACCCGCTGGGGATGGAGGAACGGGCCGCTGAGGTGCGGGACCTGCTGGAGACCGGAACCGGGGTGCTCTCGGAAACATTGTCCATCGAGACGCCGAAACTGGGGGCGCTACTCGTCGCTGATGCAGACTGGCGGGAAGCCCCACGCGAGCATGAGCGTCCGTACCCGCCTGGGTTGCCGTACCTCACGCAGTCCGTCGAACCGCCGGTTCTGGTGCTGCCCGAGACCCTCTCCCCCGCCTTCCGGCCCCACGCGGGCGCGACGTGGCCGCTCGTCGTCTGGCACGAGCTGGCGCACGCCTTCCTGCTGCAAAAGCCCGTCCCCCGCGTCCCGGCATGGCTGCGGGAGTTCGTGCCGCAGGCTCTCTCGGCGGCGGTCGCGCAACGGGCCTGCCTGCTCGACGGGCACCTCGCCCGGATAGAGTCGGCTCCCGGCTTCACCGTCAGGGAGTTTGCCGCGCCGGCGGACGCGGAGCGGCAGATGGAGTTCCAGAACCTGTTGCTCCGGCTCGGCGCGGCGGCGCTGGAGGAGTTCGGCGAAGGCTTTTTACGGAAGCTCGCGCACGGGCTGTGGAAAGAAACGGAAGTCGTCGGAGAAGAGCGGGCGGAGGAGTTGTTGGCGGGCTCTCTGGGTCATTGCAGACGGGAGTGGCTCGAAGGACGTCCGGAGTTTTAGGAGGAAAGATGCGAGATTCGTTCGACATACTGTTATTGCCCGGCGACGGCATCGGGCCCGAGGTAGTCGGCTCCGCCAGGACCGTGATGGACGCGGCGGCGGATCATTTCGGGGTGAAGCTACGCTACGAGGAACGCAAGATCGGCGGCGTAGCCATCCGCGAGGAAGGCGAACCCGTCTCCGATGAGACGCTGGAGGCGGCCAAGAACTCCGACGCCATATTGCTTGGCGCGGTCGGCCACCCGGACTTCGACCGCGGCCCTCAGAGGCCCGAGGCCGGTCTTCTGAAGCTGCGCAAGCATCTCGGCGTCTTCGCCAATTTGCGGCCCGTCGCCGCGATACCGGCCATCCTCTCCGCTTCGCCGCTGAAGAAAGAGGTCCTTGAGGGTGTTGATATCTTGATCGTACGCGAGCTAACCGGCGGCGCGTATTTCGGGGAGAAGGAGGAGGGCGAGGAGCGGGCGAGCGACCTCTCCGTGTACACGCGGGAGGAAGTCGAAAGGGTCGCGCGGGTGGCGTTCGAGGCGGCTGAGGGGCGCGGTGGCCGGGTCACGTCCGTGGACAAGGCAAACGTGATGGCGACGAGCCGGCTGTGGCGGGCCGTGGTGTCGGACGTGGCGGGCGAGTACCCGGATGTGGCCCTGGATCACCTCCTGGTGGATGCCGCCGCGATGCTGCTCATCCAGAACCCGCGCCGCTTCGATGTGATCGTCACCGAGAACCTCTTCGGCGACATCCTCTCCGATGAAGCAGCCATCCTCCCCGGCTCGATGGGCATGCTGTCGTCTGCCTCGTTGGGAGAACCGGGCGTGCCCGGCATCTTCGAGCCCGTCCACGGCTCCGCCCCTGATATCGTCGGTACGCATAAAGCGAACCCCTACGCGACCATCCTCTCGGCGGCGGCGATGTTCCGGCATTCGCTCGGCCGCCCCGACGTGGCAGGCGCCATCGAACGCGGCGTCTCGGTAGCGATGGAGGCCCATTACCTGACGCCAGACCTGGGCGGAGACAAGACCACGGAAGAAGTAACCGAAGCCGTGACCCGGTGGGTCACCGCGGGAGAGGGCGTGGCATGAGCATAAAGCTGTTCGATACGACGCTACGGGACGGGACCCAGCGCGAGGGCGTCAGCCTCACTGCGGAGGACAAGGCCCGCATTGCCCGCGAACTAGACGCCCTCGGCATCCATTACATAGAGGCCGGCTTCCCGGCATCCAACCCGAAGGACCTCGAGTTCTTCGAGGGCTTCGACGCCTCGGAGCTGGAGCGTGCGAAGCTGGTGGCCTTCACCCGCGCCAGGCGCCCGAACGGAAAGGCCGAAGACGACCCGGCGGTGACGCTGCTAACGCAACTCTCCGCGCCGGTCGCGTGCATCGTGGCGAAAAGCTGGAAGTTGCACGTCGAGAAGGTGCTGCGGACCACGCCGGAGGAGAACCTGGCTTCCATACGGGACACGGTGGCGTACCTGGCGGACGCCGGGAAAGAAGTCATATTCGACGCCGAGCACTACTTCGACGGTTTCAGGAACGATCCGGACCACGCGCTCTCCGTACTGCGAGCAGCGGCCGAATCCGGCGCGACGACGCTAGTCCTCTGCGACACCAACGGCGGCACGCTCCCGACGGAACTGAAGGCGATAGTGAGTCGTACCGTGCGGGAATTCCCTGACGTGGAGATCGGCATCCACACCCACAACGACGCCGGTTGCGGGGTGGCGAACGCGCTGGCGGCGGTCGAAGCCGGGGCGACGCACGTACAGGGGACGATCAACGGCGTCGGGGAGCGGTGCGGCAACTGCGACCTGGTCACGACCATCGCCAACCTGCAATTGAAGATGGGCCTGAGAGTAGTCGAAGACGAGGCGCTGGCGCGGTTGACCGAGGGGTCCAACTACGTCGCCGAATTGATGAACCTCACCCCCGACGGCCACCGGCCCTACGTGGGGAGGAGCGCCTTCGCCCACAAGGGCGGGCTGCACGTGGACGGCATCTCCAAAGACCCGGCGACCTACGAGCACGTCGCGCCCGAGGCCGTCGGCAACGCACGGCGCATGCCCGTCGGGGAGCTCTCGGGGAAGAACACCATCCGCACCAAAGCCGAGGAACTGGGTCTCGACGCAGGCGACGTGAACGCGGTGCTGGCGGCCATGAAGCAGAAAGAGCACGATGGCTACCACTATGAGGCAGCCGACGCCTCCTTCGCCCTGCTCATTGGCCGCACGACCGGCGAGGAGCGTCCGCTCTTCGAGCTGGAGAGCTTCCGCATCATTTCCGAGAAGCGGGCGGATAGAGAGACCACGGTCGAGGCGACCATAAAGCTCTTCGTGAAGGGGGAGCGCGTGATCTCGACCGCCGAAGGCAACGGCCCCGTGAACGCACTGGACAACGCCCTGCGCAAAGCCATCGAACCACACTACCCGGAACTAAGAACCATCCACCTCGCCAACTACAAGGTCCGCATCCTCGACGAGCACCGGGCGACGGCGGCCACCACCCGCGTCCTCATAGATTCATCAGACGGGAAGAAGATGTGGGGAGCGGTCGGGGTCTCGGAGAACATCATCGAGGCGAGTTGGCGGGCTCTGGTGGACGGGTTGGAATATGGGGTACACAGAGCAAAGAAGGAGTAGCTTCTCCGGGGTCAGCTGGAGCCGCCGCCAGAGGCGGGATCCTCGATCTCGGCCCGTAGCGCCTCGCGCATCCGGTCGAACTCTTCGCGTAGCGACGAGAGGAGGTCCGGAGCCTGCTCCAGGTCAGCGGAGGCGCCTGCGATCTGAAGCTTTTCCGAGACCTCGGACATCCGCCGGCCTCCCATGTTGCCGGAACTACCTTTGAGGGAGTGTGAGATCCGCTCCACGGAGTGAGCGTCTCCTTCTTCGACCGCCACGCCGAGGGCTTCGATCCGAGGTGGCGCGTCTTCGAGGAACATCTCCACCAGCTCTTCCAACAGCCCTGGCGAGCCCTCCTCCAGGTCGCGCAGGCCCGAGATCACCTCCGGGTCCAGCGCCGGCTCATCCTCAGGGAGGGTTTCGCCCTTCCCATCCGGGGCAGGCTCCGCGCCCGCGACCCAGCGCGCGAGGACAGCCTCGAGCTCCTCGACCCTCACGGGCTTGACGACGTAGTCATCCATGCCGGCCTGCAGGGCTTTCTCCCGATCGCCCTGCATGGCGTTGGCCGTCATCGCGATTATCGGGACGCGCCAGCCAGGCTCTTTCTCGCGGCGCCTGATCTCAGCCGTGGACTCGTAGCCGCCCATACGGGGCATCTGCACGTCCATCAGGATGGCGGAGTACGGGGTCCGGGAGGATGCTTCCAGAGCTTCCAGACCATCCTTCGCGACATCCACCCTGTACCCGAGCCGCTCCAGTATCTTGACCGCCACCTTCTGGTTCACCTCGTTGTCTTCGACCAGAAGGAGCCGCGCGCCGGAGACGATCCTCCGTTCCCGGATGGAGTGACGGGTGATGAGAGACGCCTCTTCCGTTTCGTCGTCCCGTGATCCCAGGACCGTGGCTATAGTGTCGTAGAGTTCGGAATTCTTCGCGGGTTTGGTGAGGTAGGCGGAGATCCCTGCCCGGCTGGCGGCCCCGCCTTCACCGGGACGGCCCATGGAGGTAAGCAGGATCAGACGGGTGGCGGAGATGGAATCATCGGCTTTGATGCGGCGCGCCAGCTCCATG
>Ga0136615_10000575_pt1 | contig 16899 bp, 21 predicted proteins | sample AntDrymUQ2882206_2_FD_106647 | JGI IMG/M metagenome (GOLD analysis project Ga0136615, IMG submission 106647) | Polar desert sand microbial communities from Dry Valleys, Antarctica - metaG UQ288 (22.06) | ecosystem: Environmental > Terrestrial > Soil > Desert | place: Antarctica: Dry Valley...
CCCTCCTCGTCGAACGAGATCAGCTCCATCAGCGCGATGCCGATGCCCTCGGCGAGACCGCCGTGGATCTGGCCGTCGACGACCATCGGGTTGATCCGCACGCCACAGTCATCGACCGCGATGAAGCGCCGGACCTTGACGTGGGCGGTGTCGGGGTCGACGTCCACGACGGCGATGTAGGCGCCGTAGGGGTAGGTGAGGTTCGGCGGGTCGTAGATCACCTGAGCGTCGAGGCCGCCCTCCATCTCGGCCGGCATCGGCTCGCCGCTGTAGGCACGCTCGGCGATGTCCTCGATCATCGCTCCCTGCTCCGGGTCGCCCTTGACGTACCAGCGGCCCTTCTCCCAGGCGAGGTCCTCGGGCCTCGTCTCGAGCATCGTCGCCGCGATCAGGCGGGCCTTGTCGCGCACCTTGCGCGAGACGATCGCGACCGCCCCGCCTGAGACCGGCGTCGAGCGGCTGCCGTAGGTGCCGAGGCCATAGGGCGACTTGTCGGTGTCGCCGTGGCGGACCTCGACGTCCTCCGGCGGGATGCCGAGCTCCTCCGCGACGATCTGCGCGAACGTCGTCTCGTGCCCCTGGCCCTGGGTCTGCGCGCTGATCGAGACGACGGCCTTGCCGGAGGGGTGCACGCGCAGGTCGGCGCCGTCGTTCATGGACAGCCCGAGGATGTCCATGTGCTTGCGCGGGCCCGCGCCGACGCCCTCGGTGAAGAAGGAGACGCCGATGCCCATCAGCTCGCCGCGGGCGCGCTTCTCCGCCTGCTCGCGCCGCAGGTCGGCGTAGCCGGCGAGCTCCATCGCGACGCCCATCGTCTGGGCGTACTGGCCGGAGTCGTACGTCCAGCCCGTGGTCGTCTCGTACGGAAACTGCTCCGGGGCGATGAAGGAGCGCATGCGCAGGTCGATCGGGTCGGCCTGCATCTCCAGCGCGAGCGCGTCGACCATCCGCTCGACGAGGTAGACGGCCTCGGTGATGCGGAACGAGCACCGGTAGGCGACGCCGCCCGGCGCCTTGTTGGAGTAGATCGCCTTCACCTTCACGTGCGAGGCCTGCAGGTCGTAGGAGCCGCAGACGATGTGGAAGAACCCGGCCGGGAACTTCGTCGGCTGCGCGGTCGAGTCGAAGGCGCCGTGGTCGGCGATCGCATCGACCCGCAGGCCGGTGATCCGGCCGTCCTTGGCGCACATGTCGGCGTGCATGACGTAGTCGCGGGCGAAGCCCGTGGACATCAGGTTCTCCGAGCGGTTCTCCACCCACTTGACCGGCACGCCGGCGACGATCGAGCCGGCGATCGCGCACACGTAGCCCGGGTAGACCGGCACCTTGTTGCCGAAGCCGCCGCCGATGTCGTGGCAGCGGATCCGGATCATGTGCTCGGCGAGCCCCGCGACGTGCGCGTAGACCGTGCGGTGCGCGTGCGGAGCCTGGTTGCCGTTGTAGATGTCGAGCTGGCCGGTCTGCGGGTCGAAGTCGGCGATGATCCCGCACGTCTCGAGCGGCGCCGGGTGGCAGCGCGGATAGATGATGTCGCGCGAGACGATCGTGTCGGCCTCGGCGAAGGCGCGGGCGGTCGCCGCCTCGTCGCCCGCCTCCCAGGTCGGGCTTGCGAGGTTGTCGCGCTGCCCGGCCTTGTCGTCGCGGATCAGCGGCGCGTCGGGGTCGAGCGCCCTGCGGGCGTTGACGACCGCCGGAAGCGGGTCGTACTCGACGTCGATCAGCGCGAGCGCGTCGTTGGCCGAGTACTCGTCGGTCGCGATCACGAACGCGACCTCCTGCCCCTGGAAGCGGACCTTGTCGCCGGCCAGCACGGCCTGCGTGTCGTAGGAGATCGTCGGCATCCAGGCCAGCCCGAGCGTCTCGAGGTCCTTGGCGGTGATCACGGCGGCCACGTTCGGATGGGCCAGCGCCTCCGAGGTGTCGATCGAGACGATCCGCGCGTGCGCGTACGGGCTGCGCAGGACCGCGCCGTAGACCATCCCCGGCAGCTTGATGTCGTCCAGATAGGTGCCCTGGCCGCGGATGAAGCGCGGGTCCTCCTTGCGCTTGAGGCGGCCGAAGCCGATCGGGCGCTCGGTCGACGGGCTCGGGAGGTTCTCGACGACGGCCAACGGTTACGCCTCCTGCCGCGTGGCGGCTTCGTGTTCAGCTGCCCAGCGCACCGCGCTCACGATGTTCTTGTAGCCGGTGCAGCGGCAGATGGCGCCGGAGATCGCGGTCCGGATCTCGTGCTCGGTGGGGTCCGGGTTCTCGTCGAGCAGGGCGCGCGCGGTCATCAGCATGCCCGGCGTGCAGAAGCCGCACTGCAGCGCGTGGCGCTCGTAGAACCCCTGCTGCACCGGGTCCAGCCGCCCGTCGACCTCCAGCGACTCCACGGTGCGGATCTCGTGGCCCTCGCACATGGCGGCGAGGATCGTGCACGACTTGACGGGCTTGCCGTCCATCAGCACCACGCAGGCCCCGCAGTTCGACGTGTCGCAGCCCCAGTGAGTGCCCGTCAGGTCGAGCGTCTCTCGCAGGAAGTGCACGAGCAGCTGGCGCGGCTCGATCTCGGCTGCGCGGGGCTCGCCGTTGACGGTGATCGAGACGTTCATGCCGTGCCGCCCAGTGCCCGCTCCGTCGCCCGCCGCAGTGCGCGCCGGGTGAGCACGCCGACGAGATGGCGCTTGTAGTCGACCGGTCCGCGCCCGTCGGCGCTCGGGGAGCAGTCCGCCGACGCGATCTCCCCGGCCTCCGCGAAGAGCGCCTCCGACGGCGGCTGACCGCGCAGCAGCGCCTCGGCCCGCTCGAGGTGGACGGTCGTCGGGGCGACCGCGCTGAGCGCGACGCCGGCGTCCGCGATCCGGCCCTCCTCGATCCACAGGGCCGCGGAGGCCGCGGCGATCGCCCAGTCGCCGGCGCGCCGCTCGACCTTCTCGTGCGCGCTGCCGGACGCCAGCCCGCCCGCCGGCAGCGGCAGCCGGACCTCGGTCACCAGCTCGGACTGGTCCACCGCCGTGACGTACGGGCCGACGTGGAAGCTGTCCATGCCCACCATGCGCTCTTCCCCGCCGCCGCGGATCACGACCTGCGCCTTGGCCGCCGAGCAGACCGCCGAGAGGTCCTCCGCGGCGTCGGCCTGGCAGAGGGAGCCGCCGATCGTCCCGCGGTTGCGCACCACCGGGTCGGCGATCACCGTCTCGGCGTCGCGGAAGAGCGGGAAGCGCCGCGCGAGCAGCTCCGACTCCAGCAGGTCGACGTGCCGGGTCAGCGCGCCGATCCGGATCTCGCCGTCCTCCTCGCGGATGTACGCGAGCTCCGTCAGGTCGTTGATGTCGATCAGGTGCTCGGGGGCAGCCAGCCGCAGCTTCATCATCGGGAGCAGGCTGTGGCCGCCGGCGATGATCCGGGCGTCGCCGCCGAGCCGTGCGAGCGCCTCGATCGCCCCATCGACGCTGGTCGCGCGTTCGTACGCAAAGGGCGCGGGGGTCTGCACGGTCTTCCTCTCGCGATCAGGGCCGGCGGGACGGGCGCCGCTTGCGGGGCGCGCCGATGTCGTCGCGCTGCTCGTAGCGCACGGGGGCGTCGGCGCCGATGACCGGCGAGGTCGGCAGCTTCTCCGGGGCGGTGTGGCGGACGTCGGGGTAGAGCTGCCGCGCCGCCAGGCTGCCGCCCTCGACGTTGCGCAGCACCGCGCCCGCCGGGCTCAGCGCAGCGATCGGCGCCTCGCGGCCGAGCCGTGCGAGCGTGAGCGCTCCTCGGGTGTAGACCTCGCCGATCCGCGTCGGCACGACGCCGGCGCTCTCGGGGAAGGCGCGAAGACCGGCGGTGGCGGCGCCCGGGTACAGGCCGTCGACGAGCCCGGCGGCATCGCGCATGCCGGCCTTCTGCACAAGCAGGCCCTCGAGCAGGTCGACGCCGGTGTCGAGCTGGGCGTTGATGTCGGCCACGACCTCGTTGACGGGTGCGCTCTTCTCGACGATCTCGCTTACGCCGGCGATCACGTCGTCCAGCCCGGCGGTGATCTTGCGCAGCGCGATGACCGTCGACACCAGGTAGAAGACGAGCGCGAGGACGATCAGCACGACCGCCGCGATCATCACGACGGCAGCGGCGGCGACGGCGAACACGATCACTGCCGGTCCTCCTGCTCGGCGTCGTCGAGGACCACGTCGAGCGAGCCGCCGTAGTCGGCGAGCCCCGCGACCGTCTGCTCGATCTGGTCGCGCGTGGTCAGCAGCAGCGCGGTCGCGTCGAGGTCCTTGGACCCGGCGGCCGCCATGGACGCGATCCCCTGCACCGTCGGGACGATGCTCGTGGCCGCCTCCAGCACCCCGCGCAGGAGGTAGACGACCACCGGGAGGACGACCAGCAGCAGGACGGCGTTGCCGATCCACCAGAGGGTCATCGCGGCCTCCGCTCGGCGACGATCGCGGCCTTGCGGGCGATGCCCGGGAGGGCGCCGAGGATGACGTCGAACTGGGCGTTGATCGCGCGGACGGCGGGCTCGAGCGGGCGCAGGTGCCCGGACTCGACGCCCTCCAGCGCCGAGCGCAGGGCCGCGAGGCCCTCCGAGATCGCCACGAGCCCCTGGCGGACCCGGATCAGGGCGACGGCGAGCACGGCGACGACGAGCACGGCGAGCAGGACGCTCAAGACGATCATGCCGTCCGCGCCCCCGCTTCCGGTTCACCGTAGCCGTCGGTGAGCGCGTTCATGTAGCCGTCCTGGACGACGGCCTCCGTGACGATCTCGGCCAGCACGGGCGCGGTGGCCTCGAGCTGCGGGATGTGCGCGGTGTTGGCGCCGACGGCGCCGGCGACCGTGAGCAGGCCCTCGACCGAGCGCCGGATGCGGCCGATCGCCTGCAGGAGCAGCACGAGCAGGATCGCGACGACGATCGCCGCGGCGAGCCCTATCAGCAGGGCGATCGTCCAGTAGGTGTCGCCCGAGACGGCGAACACCGTCACCTGCCGACCGCCACCTTGCGCAGGCTGCGGGCCGCGTGCAGGATCCGCACGCCGGAGTCGTTGATCCGGGCGATGCCCGCCAGCTCCGTGGTCTGCCGGCGCACGACCTCGACCGCGTCCTCGGCGGCCTTGGCCTGGCGGGCGATCCGCATCGCCAGCATCACGATCGTGATGAGGATCGCGGCGGCGACCGCGATCACGACGACGCCGAGCACGATCCCAACCAGCCACTGGCCGGCCCCCACCGTCAGCATGCGCACCCGTTCATCGGCTCCTCCTCGCTCCCACACGAGCGTACTTCAGCGTCAGATCGATTTCCAGTGAGATGGCGCTCACAGGCCGGTCCGGCGGGCTGCGGCGCCGGCGTCACGCTGGTCGGGCTCCGCCCCCTCGGGCGCGTTCTGCCCGCCGTCGGTCACCGCGTCGGCGTTGTCGCCGGCGCTGAGGTCGATGCCCTCCTCGGTCGCCGGCTCGTCGGAGCCGGTCGTCTTCCCGAGCACGTCGCTGCCGAGCTCCGGGTCGTCGTCGAGCAGCTCGCGCGACGCGTCGGACCCGCCGAGCTCGGCGGGCACGACCCCCTCGTCGGCCTTGGCCGCCCACGGGCCCTTCTCGGCGGCTTCCGCCGCGTCCGGCGTGGTCCCGCCCCGCTGCTCGCTCGGCTTCTGCGGGCCCTGCTCCTCGTCGCTGCCTGCCATGCGGTCCGCCTCCCCGCTCGAAGGAAGGCTGGACTCTAGTGCCCCGTCCCGCAACCATCGACACGGACCACTAGGCCACCTCGGCGGCGCGGGGGTGGATCGGCCCGCTCGCCTCGGCCAGGCGGCCGCCGCGGCGGTGCGCGCGCAGGGCGAGGATCTCCCCGAGCACGGCGATCGCGGTCTCGGACGGTGTGCGGGCGCCGACGTCCAGGCCGCACGGCGAGCTGATGCGGCCCAGCGCCGCCTCGGCCACGCCGGCCGCGCGCAGGCGCTCCGCCCGGTCGTCGTGGGTGCGGCGGCTGCCCAGCGCGCCGATGTAGCCGGCGCCCGTCTCGAGTGCGGCGATCAGCGCGGGCTCGTCGAACTTCGGGTCGTGCGTGAAGACGAGCACGGCGTCGCGCGCGCCGAGCTCCTGCCCCGCGAGGTACTCGGCGGGCCACGACACGACGACCTCGGCGTGCTCGCGGAAGCGCGGGCTCTGGACGAACGCCGCGCGCGCGTCGACGATCGTGACGGCGTAGCCGATCTCGGTGGCGAGCTTGGCGAGCGCTGCGGAGAAGTCGATCGCGCCGAACACGACCATGCGCGGCGGCGCGGCGAACGCCTGGATCGCGACGCGCAGCTCGGCGCCCATCGTCTCGCCCTTCGCGCTGTAGCCGCGGACGGCCGACCGGCCCTCGTCGAGGTATCCGCGCGCGTCGCGCGCGACGCTGTCGTCGAGCAGCTCCGTGTGCTCGAGCCCGCCGGCCGCGCCGTCGTCCAGCACGACCATCATCGCCCCGGCCGAGGGGCCGTCGAGCACGGTGGCGAGGGCGACGGGCCGGTCCTGCACGATGGCGTCCCGCAGTGCCTCCAGCACGCCGCGGGCGCACAGCTCGTGCACGAACACCCGCACGGTGCCGCCGCACATCAGCCCGACGTCGACGGCCTGCTGGTCCGAGATCCCGTAGGTCGCGACCCGCGGCGGCGCTCCGGCCAGGATGCCGTGGGCCTCCTCGACCAGCGCTCCCTCGACGCAACCGCCGGTGACCGAGCCCTCGATCCGGCCGGAGTCGTCGACCAGCATCTCCGCGCCCGGGTCGAGGGGAGCCGACCCGATCGCCTCCACCAGCGTCGCGGCCACGACGCGCCGCCCCTCCGCGAGCCACTTCAGGGCGACGACGAGCGACCGGGGTGGCATGCCGGGAACGCTAGCGCTTCGAGGCCGACACGATCTCCGGCTGCGGGTCGGCGTCTCCCGCGGCCACGGGAGCTCGAGGTCGACGATCGCGACATGGGCGACGACGTGAATTGTTCCCGCCCTGGATCTGCTCCACCACGCGACCGTCGCGGATCGACACGGACCTCCCGGCCACGCGCTGCTTCGGCACGGTGGCCCGGGAGGTCCGCGACGCCCGCGGCTGGCTGGCCGCTACTCCGGCTCCGGTGCCGTGAGCCGCACGCGTGGCGCCACCACGCGCTTTCATTGCCCTAGCTCATGCCCTACGCTTGTCCGATGCGCAAGACGAGCGTGTACCTCGACGAAGCGCTGGCCGAGCGCCTTGCACGTCTCGCCCGCCAGGAGGGGCGGTCGCAAGCCGAGGTGCTGCGCACGGCGGCGGTCGCGGGGTACTCATCGACGGAGTAGCGATCGACGGCGAGCCCCGTATGGGCGCTGCCGACGATGCCCGAGCGGCGGTCGATCGTCAGCAGCGTCTGGACCATGTCGCTGCGCGGCTCACGGTAGGACACGGCTCCGGCGGAGAGGTCCAGCCGCTCGCCGAGCACGCCGATCATCGCCTCGAGCCGGTCGACCGGGGTCCGGGTGCCGAGGCGGTCGAGCTGCGCGAGGGCGTCGTCCAGGCAGACGAGCACGAGGGCCTCCGGCTCGTCGCGCCGGCGCCGGCGCCGGTTCGGGCGGTGCGGGCTCGTGCGTGCCAGCTGGAGACGGTCTCGGCCTCGGCGACGCAGACGCGGCCGCGGCCGGCGCGCTTCGCCGCATAGAGCGCCGCGTCGGCGGCGCGCAGCAGGTCGGCGCTGTGCGCGATCCCCGCGTCGGTTCCCGCGACGCCGAGCGACAGCCGGATCGGCCCCTGCGGATCGGATTCGAGCGCGACCCGGCCTGCTCGGCGAGGCGACGCGACAGCTCCCGGTCGGCGTCCTCGAGCAGGAGGCAGAGCTCGTCGCCGCCCATGCGGCAGATCAGCGTGCGACCGGGCGCCTCCGCCGCGGTCCGCGTCAGCACGCGCGCGACGGCCTGCAGCGCCGCGTCGCCCGCCGCGTGCCCGTCGCGGTCGTTGAGCTCCTTGAAGGCGTCGAGGTCGCACAGGATCAGCGAGAGGTCGCCGCCGGCGTGTCCGCCCTGCGCCGGGAACAGCACGTCGAGGCGCAGCTCGAGCGCACGGCGGTTGGCCAGGCCGGTCAGCGGATCCTCGAAGGCCAGCCGGCTCATGCGCTTCGCGGCCTCGGCGTAGCCGACGGTCATGCCCAGCTGGTCCCCGAGGGCTTCGAGGAGCGAGTGCAGCGTCGCGGCCGGCAGCGGCCCCGGGCCGGGCGCGACGCACAGCTCACCCCACGCGCGTGCGTGGACGACGGCAGGGGACCTGATGCACGACGGTCCCGCGCACGGCTCGCCGAGCGCGACCAGCCCGCGCAGGCTGCCGTCCTACGCGTGGCGGCTGACGACCACGCCGCGGGCCGCGGTGGCCGCTCGAACCTGCTCGGCGACCCGTGCCACCACGGCCGCGAGCCCGTCGGCGTCGGGAGACACCGCGTCGACGCGGGCCGGCAGGCCCGGCTCGGGGAGCACGGCGAAGGTCATGGCCGGGTCACGACCCGTCCGGGTGGCACACATCCGGCTGATCCGCCGCTGCGCCGGGCACTGCAGCCCTTGGGCCCGCGACGGCCGTGTCAAGATCGATCGCGGTGGAGCCGCACGAACTGACGCTCGCCGACGGCTCCCAGCTGCTCGTGCGCCCGATCGCGCCCGAGGACCGCGAGGCGCTGCGCGCCGCCTTCGAGCGGCTGAGCCTGAAGTCGCGCTACCGGCGGTTCTTCAGCCCGATGGACACGCTCACGGAGTGGCAGCTCGACTACCTGACCGAGGTCGACTACCACGACCACGAGGCGCTGGTGGCGATCGACCGGAGCTCGGGATCGGGGATCGTCGGGGTCGCGCGCTTCGTGCGTGCGGGGGACATGACGGACGAGGCGGAACCCGCGATCGTGGTGGTCGACGACTGGCAGCGGCGCGGCGTCGGGGCCGCCTTGCTGGCGGCGCTGGCCGAGCGCTCCCGCGAGGAGGGCGTGACGCGTTACAAAGCGCTCGTCCTGGCCGAGAACGACGACGTCCTGCGGCTGCTCGGCCAGGTCGGGGAGGTCCACCGGAGCCTGCGGGGCTGCCACCTCGAGGTCGAGGTGATCCTGGACGTCGAGGACGCCGTCGCTTCGCCGCTCACCACCGTGCTGCGCGCGGTCGCCGCCGGTGCGCTCTCGCCTGGGCGGGCGCTGCTCCAGCGCCTGACGCGGATGGGCCGCGATGACGAGCGCGAGGAGCCGGTCGCCCCGCGCAACACGATCGTGGTCGGCACGGACGGCTCGGCGGGCCGCTCCGTGCGCCGCGCCGCCGAGGTGGCCGGTGTCCTCGGCGCCTCCGTCGAGCTCGTGACCGCCCGCTGCTCGACGACGTCGACGCGGTCGACGAGGCGCTGCGCGAGGTCGCGCGCGGCCTGAGCGACGACGGGCTCGACGTGTCCGTCCACGTGCGTCGCGGCGACCCGGCGTCGTCGCTCGTCGACGTCGCCGTGGAGGAGCGCGCGCGCCTCATCGTGGTCGCCGTCTCCGCGCGCACGGGACCCGCCCGGCTGCTGTCGGGCAGCGTCGCGGAGACCGTCGCGAGCGAGGCGCCGTGCGACGTGCTCGTGGTCCGCGGGCCCTGAGGCGTCAGGACACCCGCTCGGTCACGCGCCGCGGCACGCGCGCCGCGACCCGCCAGCCGTCGTCGCCGGTGGGACCGGCGGAGAACGTCCCGCCGCGGGCTCCGAGCCGGTCGGCCAGCCCGCGCAGGCCGTGGCCGGTGCCATGACCGTCCAGCGCCGGCGTGCGCTGCGCCGGGCAGTTGACCACCGCCGGTGTCCGTGGCCGTGGTGCGCTGGTGCGAGGCCGGCGAGGCCGAGGCGACGCCGGGCTGGGCGCCGCCGGCACACCCGATCACCGTCGTGATCGCGGACGACCAGCGCCTCGTGCGGACGGGCTTCCGGGTCATCCTCGACGCCGAGCCCGACATCACGATCGTCGGGGAGGCCGGGGACGGGCGCAGCGCGGTCGACGTTCGTGACGCGCAGGAGCCCCGACGTCGCGCTGATGGACATCCGCATGCCCGAGCTCTCATCGTCACCCGCGCGGGTGAGCGCGCCGGCCGGCGATCGCCCGCCCGGGTGACGACGGGCACCAGGCGCGGCGCAGATGCTCTCCCGGCCAACCCAACGAGGAGAGGACGAACATGCAGGTCACCGCTCGAGCAGGGTCGTCGCCACCGGCATCGCCGCCGCGCTGGCGGCCGCGGTCGCCGTCCCCGCGCTCAGCGGCGCGCAGGCGCCGACCGCCGTCACGATCACCGTCCAGGAGAAGGTGCGCACCGTCGCCACCGACGACCTCGCACCGAAGTCGAGGTCCGGCCGTGTGAGCGCCGGCGACCGGTTGTGCACCGTGACCTACCGCTTCGCCGACGGGCAGATCGTCGCCGCGGGCGCGTTCAAGCTCGACGGCAGCGCCGAGGTCCCGATAGTCGGCGGCACCGGCGCCTACGCGGGCGCGAGCGGGACGGTGAAGGCCGGGCGGCCCGCGCGCGGCTTCGACAGCGCCGACGTCATCACGATCACCCCGGCGGCCTGAGCACCGCGACGAAGGGGTGAGCGATCGTTCACGTAGCATCGCGGGGGTCGTGACTGGAGAGCAAGATGCCACCGGGGTGCAGCGAGCCCGCGGGCCGCGGCCCGTAGGCTCCTGCGCATGCGAGCAGTGATCCGGGAGGTCGGGCCGCGCGACGGCTTCCAGAACGAGCCGGAGCGGATCGACACCGCGGACAAGATCCGCCTGATCGACCGCCTGGCGCGCACCGGCCTGACCCGGCTCGAGGTGACGAGCTTCGTGCGCGCCGACGCCATCCCGCAGCTGGCCGACGCGGCCGACGTCCTGAACGGCATCGACCCTCCCGGCGGCGTCGCCCTCGGCGTGCTCGCGCCCAACGAGCGCGGCCTCGAGGCCGCGCTGGGCCTGCGCGAGCGCTTCCACGAGGTCGTCGTCTTCCTCAGCGCGTCCGAGACGCACAACCGCAAGAACGTCAACCGGCCGATCGCCGACTCGCTTGCGACCGTGCAGCGCATGCTGCCCCGGATCGCCGAGGCCGGCCTGCGCCCGCTGGGCTCGATCGCCACCTCCTTCGGCTGCCCCTACGAGGGTCGCGTGCCGGCGGAGCGCGTGCTGGACCTGGCCGAGCGGATGGCCGAAGCCGGCGCGCAGGAGATCGGGTTCGGCGACACCACGGGCATGGCCAACCCGCGTCAGGTGCGCGAGTTCTACGCCCTCGCGCTGGAGCGCCTGCCGGGCGTCGAGCTCACCGCCCACTTCCACAACACCCGAGGGCAGGGGCTCGCGAACGCGCTGGCCGCCCTCGACGTCGGCATCACGAGCTTCGAGTCGAGCTTCGGTGAGCTCGGCGGCTGCCCGGTGCCGCCGGGGTCCACCGGCAACATCGCCACGGAGGACCTCGTCTCGATGTTCCACGAGATGGACGTCGAGACCGGCATCGACCTCGAGGCGCTGCTCGAGGCGAGCCGCGACGTCCAGGACGTCCTCGGGCGCTCGCTCGGCAGCCACGTCCTCACCGCCGGACCCGTGAGCTGGGCCGATCGGCCGCCGGCCGGCGCGTGATGCCGGGGCCGCTGGCCGGCATCCGGGTCGTGGAGATCGGATCGATCGGGCCCGGTCCGTTCTGCGCGATGGTCCTCGCCGACCTCGGGGCCGAGGTGCTGCGCGTCGACCGCGCAGTCGGCGGCGGGCTCGTCGGCCCCGGCACCGACTTCGGCGCGGATCTGCTGAACCGCGGCCGGCGCTCGATTGCCGTCGACCTCAAGCACCCGGATGGTCCGGAGGTCGTGCTCGGCCTCGTCCAGCAGGCCGACGCGCTGGTCGAGGGCTTTCGCCCCGGCGTGTGCGAGCGGCTGGGCATCGGGCCGGAGGCCTGCCACGAGCGCAACCCCCGGCTCGTCTATGGCCGCATGACCGGCTACGGGCAGGACGGCCCGATGGCGCAGGCGGTCGGGCACGACCTGAACTACGTGGCCCAGAGCGGCGTCCTCGGGATGATCGGCCGCCACGGGCAGCCGCCCACGCCGCCGCTGAACCTGGTCGGCGACTTCGCCGGCGGCGGGCTGCTGCTCGCGTTCGGGATCCTCGCCGCCCTGCTCGAGCGCGGGCGCTCGGGAAAGGGCCAGGTGGTCGACGCCGCCATGGTCGAGGGCGCCGCGCTGCTCGGCGCGCCGTTCTTCGGCTACGTGCAGACCGGCGTGTGGTCGACCGAACGGGGCACCAACGTCCTCGACTCGGGCGCGCCGTTCTACGACGCCTACGAGACCGCTGAAGGGCGCTGGCTGACCGTGGCGGCGCTCGAGCCGCAGTTCTACGCCGCGCTGCTGGAGCTGCTCGGCCTCGCCGGCGAGGACCTGCCCGACCAGCTCGACCGCGCGCGCTGGCCGGAGATGAAGGAGCGCTTCGCCGCCGTCATCCGGACGCGCACGCGCGCCGACTGGTGCGCGGCCGCCGAGGGCGTCGAGGCGTGCGTGGCGCCCGTGCTGGGCGTCGACGAGGTCGCCGACGACCCGCACCTGCGCGCCCGCGGCGCCTTCGTCGACCACGAGGGCCTGCTGCAGCCGGCGCCGGCTCCGCGCTTCAGCCGCACGCCCGCGTCGCTCTCCCACCGCCCGCCCGAGCCGGGCGAGCACACCGCCGCGGCGCTGACGGACTGGGGCTTCGCGGGGGAGCGGATCGCCGCGCTCGAGCGATCAGGCGCGGTCGGTAGGGCTCTTGGTCGTTAACCAGCGTTCACATCTGTGCTACCTTCCGGCACGTGGGCCGCGCGTACGAGACGCTTTTCTACCGGGTCGAGGAGACGGGCGTGGCGACGATCGCGCTCGACCAGCCGGATGCGCGCAACGCGCTCTCCGAGCCGATGCTGCGAGACCTCCTCGCCGCGTTCGCGGCCGCAAGGGACGACGGCGCGGTCCGCTGCGTGATCCTCGCCTCGACGCATCCGACCACGTTCTCCGCGGGCGCGAACCTCGGCGGCATGGCCGCCGACGTGCCGCTGGCCGACAAGCATGAGCGCAACGGCCTCTTCCCGCGGCTGTTCACCCTGATCGGCGAGCTCGGCAAGCCGGTGATCTGCGCGGTCGGCGGGCACTGCCTCGGCGGCGGCCTCGGCCTGGCGCTGGCCTGCGACCTGATCGTGGCGTCGGAGAGCGCGACCTTCGCGACCCCCGAGATCACGGTCGGGGTGTTCCCGTTCATGATCGCCGCGCTGATCTACCGCAACCTCCCGCGCAAGAAGGCGACCCAGCTGATGCTGCTCGGGGAGCGCATCGGCGCCGCGGAGGCCGAGGCGCTGGGCATCGTCAACATCGTCGTGGCGCCCGACCGGCTCGACGCCACCGCAAGCGAGTGGGCGACCTCGCTCGCCGCCAAGTCCCCGCTGCTGATGAAGCTCGGCAAGGACGCGCTTTGGAGCCAGGGTGACCTGCCGCTCGAGGCCGCGTGGGAGCTGTTGCGCTCGCAGCTGACGATCGCGCTCTCCACCGAGGACATGCGCGAGGGCGTTGCGGCGTTCTTCGACAAGCGCGACCCCGTCTGGACGGGCCGGTGACGGCGCTTCCGCACCGGGAGGCGACGCTCTCGCCGTGGCTCGAGGCGTCCGAAGCGACGCCCGAGCGCGACGCGGAGTTCGTCACGCTGTCGGGCGAGGAGGTGCGGCCGCTCTACACGGAGGCCGACCTGCCGGCGCCGGAGGCGATCGGGCTGCCGGGCGAGTATCCGTTCACGGAGGGCAAGCAGATCGACCGCGTCACCGCCGTGCGCGCGCGCCGCGAGGGCGACGCGGTCGACGCGGCCCTGGGCCGGCTGCGGACGGTTGCCGTGGGCGACGGGAACCTGATGCCGACGCTGGTGGAGTGCGCGCGCGTGCACGCCACCGAAGGCGAGATCATCAGCGCGCTCCAGGAGGTCTGGGGCGCGTACACCGAGACGCCGGTCTTCTAGGGGTCGAACGGAGTGGGGAGGGAGCGCCAGATCCTCGACACCGCCGCCGCGCTCTTCTACGAGAAGGGCTTCCACGGCGTGGGCGTGGACGAGATCGGCGAGCGGGTCGGCATCAGCGGGCCCGCCCTCTACCGCCATTTCGCCGGCAAGGACGAGATCCTCGCCACGCTCTTCGACGAGGCGATGGACGAGCTGATCAGCGCCACGTCGGTGGTGTTCGACGACCCGCACCGTGACCTCGACCGCCTGATCCGCCACCACGTCGAGCTCGCCATCAGCCACCGGCACCTGGTCAACGTCTACCAGCGCGAGGACCGCTCGCTGGCGCAGCCCTGGCGGCGGCACTTCGACCGCCGGATGCGCCAGTACGCCTCGCGCTGGGAGGCGGCGCTGCAGCGCTGCTATCCCGGCGCGGCGCCGCCGCACATCGTCGCCGGGACCCAGGCGGCGATCGGGCTGATCCACTCGGTCGCCTACTGGCGCGTGAAGGCGGTCCAGGGCGACGACGACCTGCCCGACTTCCTCTGCCGGCTCGTCACGCAGGGCCTCTCGACGCTCGAGCTGCCCGTCGCCCCCAACGCCCCCGCGGTCAGCGCGCGCTGACCCGGGTCCGCGTCGGTCGGGACGGCGCGACGCGGATCCTGCGCGACGCGCCGGTCAGCGACCAACCAAATTGCTGAAAGGCTTGCGCTACAAGCCTCGTATGGTACGTTCCCGATCGGGCACGGAGCATGTACGACTACGGCTTCTTCTCGTTCGACTCCAAGGCGGACTTCCTCAGCCGCTCCGAGGCGTTCTGGAACCCGGACAAGACCCGGTTCTGGCAGGACGCCGGCGTCGACCTCGTGATCGACCGGCGCGAGGGCTACGTGTTCTGGGACATGGCGGGCCGGCGACTCGTCGACCTGCACCTCAACGGCGGCACCTACAACCTCGGGCACCGCAATCCGGAGCTCATCGCCGTGCTCGAGCAGGCGATGGGGCGCTTCGACATCGGCAACCACCACTTCCCGGCGCTCGCGCGCACGGCGCTCGCCGAGGCGCTGGTGGCGACCTGCCCGCCGAACCTGCGCCGCGTGATCTACGCCTCCGGCGGCGGCGAGGCGACCGACATCGCGATCAAGACCGCTCGCCACACCCGCCAGCGGCGCAAGATCGTCTCGATCCGCAAGGGCTACCACGGCCACACGGGCCTGGCGGTGGCGACGGGCGACGAGCGCTTCTCGGCCCTCTTCCTCTCCGACCGGCCCGAGGAGTTCGCGCAGGTGCCGTTCAACGACCTTGGTGCGATGGAGGAGGCGCTGGCGGGCGGCGACGTCGCCGGCGTGGTGATCGAGACGATCCCCGCGACCTACGGCTTCCCGCTGCCCGCGCCGGGCTACCTGCAGGCCGTCAAGGCGCTGTGCGAGCGCCACGGCGCGCTCTACATCGCCGACGAGGTGCAGACCGGGCTGATGCGCACGGGCGAGATGTGGGGCGTGGCCAAGGCGGGGATCGAGCCCGACATCATGATCGTCGGCAAGGGGATCACCGGCGGCATGTACCCGATCGCGTGCGCCGTCGTCTCCGAGGAGTGCTCGGCGTGGCTCAAGGAGGACGGCTTCGGCCACATCTCCACCGGCGGCGGCGCCGAGCTCGGCTGCATCGTCGCGCTCCGCGTGCTCGAGATCTGCGGCCGGCCCGAGGTGCGCTCGATGGTCCACTACATCGCCGACCGCTTCCGGGCCGGGCTGCGCGAGCTGCAGGAGCTGCATCCCGACTGGCTCGTCGGGATCCGCCAGGACGGCGTCGTGATGGGGCTCGAGTTCGACCACCCGCAGGGCGCCAAGCTCGTGATGCGGCGGCTCTACGAGCACGGCGTGTGGGCGATCTTCTCGACGCTCGACCCGCGCGTGCTGCAGTTCAAGCCGGGGATCCTGCTCGGGCCGGACCTCGTCGACGAGGTGCTCGACCGCGCCGGCGTCGCGATCGCCCGGGCGCGCGAGGACGCGGCGTCGACGCGCGAGGCGGCGTTGCGGTGAGCGCGGCGATCGCCGAGGCCCCGCCGGGCGCCCCGCGCGCCCGCATGATGCTGCAGCGCGCCCGCTGGGCGGCCACCGCGTTCGCCGGCTTCGACGCCGAGCGCACGCGCGCCGTGGTCGAGGCGGTCGCCGAGATGGCATACCAGAACGCCGAAAGGTTTGCCGTCAAGGCGGTCGAGGAGACCGGCATGGGCGTGGCGGAGCACAAGCGGCGCAAGAACGAGGCCTGCTCGCGCGGCCTGCTCGAGCGCTACGCGCCCGAGGACTACGTGCGCGTGCGGGTGGACCCGGGGGCCAAGATCGTCGCGGTCCCCAAGCCGGCCGGCGTCGTGCTCGCGCTGACGCCCTCCACGAACCCGATCGCGACCGTGTTCTTCAACGTCATCCTCGCCCTGATGACCCGCAACGCCGTCGTCGTCTCGCCGCATCCCCTGGCCCGGGTCTCCTCGGCGGACGCCGTGGCCCTGCTGGCGCAGGCCGCCGCCTCGGCGGGCGCGCCCGACGGCTGCCTGCAGGTGGTGGAGGAGCCGACGATCCCGCTGATCGAGGCGCTGATGGCCGACGCCGAGGTCGACGTCATCGTCGCCACGGGCGGCACGGCGGTGGTCCGCGCCGCCTACCGCTCGGGCAACCCGTCGCTCGGGGTCGGGCCGGGCAACGTCCCGGCGCTGGTCGACGCGACGGCCGACGTGGCGCGCGCCGCGGCCTGCCTGGCCGACTCCAAGGCGTTCGACAACTCGATCCTGTGCACCAACGAGTCGGTCGCGATCGTCGAGGAGCGGGTCGGAGGCGCGCTGGAGCGCGAGCTCGCGCGCAACGGCGCCCACGTCCTCGACGCCGACGGCGCCGACCGGGTGCGGGCGGCGCTCTACCCAGACGGGCGGATCGAGACGGCGCTGGCCGGCAAGGACGCGGCCGCGCTGGCGGCGGCGGCCGAGCTGCGCG
>Ga0136615_10000577_pt1 | contig 16872 bp, 19 predicted proteins | sample AntDrymUQ2882206_2_FD_106647 | JGI IMG/M metagenome (GOLD analysis project Ga0136615, IMG submission 106647) | Polar desert sand microbial communities from Dry Valleys, Antarctica - metaG UQ288 (22.06) | ecosystem: Environmental > Terrestrial > Soil > Desert | place: Antarctica: Dry Valley...
TCCCCTCGTAGACGAACGCCTTCATGTCCACGAGGTCGATCACGCCGCGCATGTCGTGCTCGGTGCCGATCGGTATCTCGGTGGCCACGGCGTGCGCCCCGAACGCCTGCTTGAGCGAGTCGAGCGTCCGGAAGAAGTCGGCCCGCTCGCGGTCGAGCATGTTCACGAAGAGGAGCCGCGAGAGGCCGAGCGCGTCGGCGCGCTCCCACAGCCGCTGCGTCGCGACCTCGACGCCCATCACCCCGTTGACCACGAACACGGCGCTCTCGCAGACGCGCAGCGCGCAGAGCGCGTCGGCCACGAAGCTCGGCTCGCCGGGAGTGTCGATCAGGTTGATCTTGCAGCCGCCCCACTCGAACGAGCCGAGGCTCGCGGCGATCGACATCGCGCGCGCCTTCTCGTCCGGAGCCGAGTCGGAGACCGTCGTCCCGTCCGCCACCGAGCCGAGACGGTTGGCGGCGCCGGCCTCGAACAGCAGCGCCTCGTTCAGGGAGGTCTTCCCGCTACCGCGGTGGCCGACGAGTGCCACGTTGCGGATCGCGTCCGCCTGCGCGTGTGCCATCTGGCTCCTCTCTCCTCGCTGGAGACGGAACATAACGCCCGCCGCGCGCCGCCGGGCCGCCGCCTCGCGGGCGCGTGCACCACGCCGCGGGGGCGCGTTTCACGCCTACCAGGGGTTTCATGCCGCGAGGCGAGCATTGCTTCTGCGAAGTGGTCATCGAGAAAGTCTCTCTTAGTGACCAGTTTCAAAAGGATGTGGCCATCGAGCACGGTCGACCCGGGCAATGGGCGGCTGGCTCGGCGGGCCGACTGTCAGGCTCGGGCGCCCCGCCGGCAGTGGCGTCAGGCGCGCGGGTGCGAGCGCGCGTACTGGCGTCGCAGCCGCCCCTGCTCGACGCGCGTATAGATCTGCGTAGTGCTGATCGTGGCGTGGCCGAGCAGCTCCTGGATCGCGCGCAGATCCGCGCCGCCCTCGAGCAGGTGGGTGGCGAACGAGTGCCGTAGCGCGTGCGGGGAGAGGCCGGTGGGGAAGTCGGGCGGCAGGCCGGCGCGGCGTGCCCAGCGGGCGAGCCGGCGGCGGACGTCGGAGGTCGAGAGGCGGCGCCCGGACTTCGAGAGGAAGAGCGCGGGCTCGGCGCGGGCCGCGGCCGGCTCGGGGCGGGAGGCGGCCCCCCCGGATGGCGCCGCCAGGGCCGGGCGGCCACGGTCGAGGTAGCGCTCGAGCGCGCGCCAGGCGGGCTCGCCCGCGGGGATGACGCGCGTGCGACCCCCCTTGCCGGTCACGCGCAGCTCCTCGCCGTCGGGGTCGAGGTCGGCCACGTCGAGGTTCGTGAGCTCCTCGGCGCGCAGGCCGCCGGCGTAGGCGAGCTCGAGCATCGCGCGGTCGCGCAGCGCGAGCGGCTCGCCAGCCGGGACGCTCTCAAGGAGCGCCACCGCCTCCACGGGCTTGAGCACGCGCGGCAGGTAGGAGTCACGCTTGGGGCTCGCGACGAGGTCCGCAGGGTTCGCCGCGACCGCCTCGCGCTCGAGCGCTCGGCGGTAGAACGAGCGGATCGCCGCGAGCTTGCGCGCCACGGTCGAGCGCGACGCCCCGCCCTCCGAGAGAGCCGCCGCATAGCGGCGCAGGTCGCGCGGGCCGAGGGCGACCGGATCGAGCTCGTGCGCCTGCGCCCAGCGCGCCAGCCGCTCGACGTCGCGCCCGTAGGCGCGCCGGGTGTTCTCGGCCATCCCGAGCCGGACCAGCGTCGCGTCGAAGTCGCGCAGCGCGTCCGCCCACGTAGGCTCAAGCGCGATGTCGGTGTTCTTCGTCAACACGAGCGACGGCCGCGTGGCCTCCCGCCGTCAGCTCTCGGCCGCTGGGCTCACCGACGCCTCAGAGCGCCCGGTCGCGCCCTGGCACCCGATCCAGGGGCCGAGCGACGCATCCACGATGTGGTATGCGGTGCTTTCAAAGCGTGAGCGCGGGGTCTTCATCGGCACCCTCTGCGTTCGACACACCGGGCGCCAGGCCTCCCTCGAGCGCAGCGGGTGGAGCGAGGTGCCGATCGAGGAGATCGGCGCCGGGCTGTAGGGCGGACGCACCGGGTCCCAGACGGCCCGGGCGGATCCGAGGCGCCTACTGGATGTAGATCGGCGTCTGGACCGGGACCTGGTCGTAGAGCTCGATCACGTCCGGGATCGCCATCCGGATGCAGCCGTGCGAGGCCGAACTGCCCAGCGAGGCGACGTCGTCGGTCCCGTGGATGCCGGCGCCGTCGTAGATCCCGAGCCAGCGCTCCTTGAGCGGGTTCTTCGCCGTGCCGCCCGGGATCACCTGGCCGGCAAGGCTACCGCCCCACTCGGGGACGCTCCACGCGGGGTCCACCGCCTTGTTCTGGATGTGGTAGAGGCCGGCCGGCGTCTCGAAGCCGACAGAGCCGACGGCGATGCTGTAGGTCTTCTGCAGCTTCAGGTTCTCGTAGAAGCGAAGCTCGTACGAGCCCCTGTCCACGGTCATGTAGTACGGGAACTCCTCGGCGAGCTCGGCCTCGGTGACGTCCGGCTTGACCGTGTCGAGGCTCGCCTTGACCTGGACGTTGCGATCCGGGCTCTCGAGCTGCGCGACGACCCGCCGCGTGAGCTTCTTTGACTTGACCTCGACGCCGTCCTCGGCGGCCACCGTCTCGAGGCCGGTGCCCGACGGGATCACCTCGGCGTCCTGGGGCGAGCGGTTCATCTCGTCCTCGACGCTCGCGACGAGGTCCTGGACGGCGTCGCGCGAGTAGGTCACGCGCGAGGGCAGATCGGCATTCTCGGTGCCGCCGGTCAGGTCGCGCAGGGTACGGCTGAGGATGTTGCCCTCTCGGCTCTCGGTCAGGGCGTCGCGGACCATCGCCCGCAGGTCGGTGTCGACCTTCGCGTCCTCGGCTGACAGCTCGAAGCGCTCGTCGCCCGCCTTGACCTCGATCGTCTCCTCGAGCGGGCGCTTGATCTCGGCGGCGAGCTCCTCGCGCGCCTGGTCCGCCGTCATGCCGCCGACGTCCACCCCGCCGACGGTCACGCCGTCCGCGATCATGTCCTCGCGCGAGGAGTCATACGCGTACACGCCCGCCGCGCCAGCCAGCAGCAACACGACGAGTACCGCCGCGAATACGAACGGTGCCTTGCCCATCCCGACGGGATTCTACGCACCGATGCCGACGAGCGACAAGTTGCACGAGTTTCGTGCAACTTGTCTTGCGATTCTCAGGAGGCGCCGTTCTCGGCTCGCGCGAGCGCCTTGTCGATCGCGGCGAGCACCGTCCGCCGGTCCTGCGAGCGGCGCTCGTGCTCGCGCAGGGCGGAGAGCTGCGCCGGCTCGAGGGCCGCCACCATCGGCACGATCTCGCTCGCGTTGAGGTCGTCGTAGCCCTCGATCGCGGGCGCGGGCGTCCGCTCTCCCGCCCCGCGCCGCTCGAGCTCCGCCGGTTGACCCGAGTCCTCGCGCTCCTCGCGACGCCCGGCGGCATCGCGCACGTTCGGGCTCCAGCGCAGGAACTCCTCGACCTCGCGCTCGTAGTGGTAGGGCTCCTCGACGGCGCGCAGGATCGGGTGGAGGCGGAAGTGCTCGGACAGCTTCAAGACGCTTTCGCGGCTCGTGTAGCGATAGCGGAAGCCTGTTGCCTTGAGCTTGCGGTTGTCGAGCCCGCGCCCGAAGCGAAGCTGGCCGAGCATCTCCGGCGGGATGTGCACGCCAAGCCGGCGGGCGACGGCCGCGGCGACGCCCGTCCCCCACGGGGGCAGCGCCGGCGCGTAGCTCTTGCCGAGCATGCCGGCGACCTCGGAGAGCGTGAGCACGCCGTCGCCTGCGACGTTGAAGATCCCGGGCTGCTGGTGCTCGACGACGTGCGCGAGCGCGTTGACGACGTCGTCCTCGTGGACGAACTGGTAGCGCGGGTCGAAGCCGAGGATCATCGGGACGGCGGGGAGCGCGAGCAGCTTGGTGTGAGAGGTGCGCACGTCCGGGCCGAGGACGTTCGCGAAGCGCAGCAGCGTCACGAGCGTCCGCGGGTTCTTCTCCGCGAAGTCCGCGACGGACGCCTCGGCCTCCACGATGTCGCGCTCGATCGGCGTGCCGGGAGCGTACGGGCGGGTCATCTCCTCGGTGAAGAAGGCGGGGTCGTCCTGGGCGGAGCCGTAGTAGTGGGCCGACGACTTGAAGACGAACTTGCGGACCGTGGAGCCCGATCCGCCGCAGGCGGCCAGGACGTTCATCGTCCCCATCACGTTGTTCTCGTGCGCCGCACGGGACGCGACGGTGGTCGAGTCGACGGTGAGGCGGGTATCGATCACCGTGTCGATCTCCGCCGCGATCACGACCCTGCGCAGCAGCGCGTGCTGGGTGCCCACGCGCACGAACTCGGTGCGCTCGAGCTCACGCGTCGGGTCGCGCGAGTCCACCCCGATCACACACTCGATCGACGGGTCGCGCTCCAGGCGCTGCGCGAGCAGGCCACCCCAGTAGGTCGAGAGGCCGGTGACGAGGATGCGGCGCGAGGGCGGCGCGTCCGGCGCCCCGGCCGGGCCCGGGCCGCTGCGGCGCTCCGGCGCGGCGGTGGCCTCCATCAGCCGAACCAGACGGACTTGCGCGTCTGCACCATCTCGAACAGGTTCTCCTGGATCCGCGCCCTGACCTCGTGCGCGACCGACTGGACGAGCGACTTGTCCTCGTGGAGCCCCTCGCTGTCGAAGTAGATCGGCTCGAGGAAGCGGACCTTGAACTTCGCCGGCAGGTAGCCGAGCATCCCGAGCACGCCGAAGTGGGGGAAGGTCGGGGTGATCGGGAAGTAGATCAGCCCGGTGAGCCGCTTGAGCGCGCCGACGTGGGCGAAGATCGGCGCCGCCTCCTCCGCGCCGACGACGCAGACGGGCACGATCGGCGCCTGCGCGCGCATGGCGGCCTCCACGAAGCCGCCGCGACCGAAGCGGCGCAGCTTGTAGCGGTTCTTGTAGAGCTTCTCGGACCCCTTGCGACCCTCGGGGAAGACCAGCACCAGCTCGCCCTCGTCGTAGAGCAGGCGCTGCACGTTGGCGGGGTGGGCGGCCACGCACCCGAGCTTCGGGACCAGCATCGAGAAGCCCGGGTAGCCCTTGAAGAAGTGCTCGACGGTGATGTGGAGCTGGCGCGGGTGCGCGTGCTCCTCGCGGATGCCCTTGGCGATCATCGGCGCGTCGGGCGGCAGCGCGCCGGAGTGGTTCGACACGAGCAGCGCGCCGCCCGAGGCGGGCACGTTCTCGACGCCCTCGACCTCGCAGCGGAACCAGTAGTTGTAGAAGAAGTCGTAGAGCGTCCGGTCGAAGAGGCCCTCGATCCGCTCCGAGCGGCCCCAGTCCGAGAGGCGGCGCTCGGGCTCGACGCCCGGAAGGTGCTCGCGAAGGTCCTCGTCGCGGCGGGCGGGAACCGGCGCCGGGGGGGCGCTCCCGCCCTCGGGCAACACCTCGTCCACGCGCAGGCTGCTGCGTTGCTCGTCCGCCACCGGGCGATTGTGGCAGCTGGTCGGAGTGGGCGCCCCGACGGCCGATACGGTACGGGCGATGGCGTCGAACCTCCGCTCGCGGACGCGCCGAGTCGCTCGCCGCGGCGTCCGCCGTGCGGTGCCGGCCAGGGTCGCGCCGGCGAACCTGAGCGCCTCGGCCCGCCGCGCCGCCCGCAGCCAGCTCGACGGAGTCCTGCCGTCGGGCGCCTATCCGACGCCGCCGTGGGCCGCGCGCCGGGCCGACGGCGACTACGGGCAGCCCGCCACGCAGAGCTGGCGCGAGATCGACTGGAGCGAGCACGTCCGTCAGGCGGAGGTGGAGGGACGGACCGTCCGCTACGTGGACCTGGGCGAGGGAGACGCCCCGCCGGTCGTGTTCGTCCACGGGCTGGGCGGCAACTGGCAGAACTGGCTCGAGAACCTGCCCCGTGTCGCCCAGAGCCGCCGCGTGCTCGCGCTCGACCTGCCCGGCTTCGGGGAGTCCGAGATGCCGGCCTCGAAGATCTCGATCTCCGGCTACGCGGAGCTCGTGGACGCCTGGCTGGAGCGGCTCGGCGTCGGGCACGTCGCCGTGGTGGGCAACTCGATGGGCGGGTTCATCGCGGCCGAGCTCGCGATCCGCTACCCGGAGCGCGTCGAGCGCCTGGCGCTGGTGTCGGCCGCGGGGATCTCGATCACCAACCTCAGACGCCGCCCAACGATGACGATCGCGCGCGCCGCGACGGTCGTCGGCGCCCTGACCGCGTCGCGCAGCAGGGCCATCATCGCGCGCGAGCGGTTGCGGCACGCCGTGATCTCGCCGGTCATACGCCACCCAACGCTGATCGCGCCCGACCTCCTCTACGAGGTCATGCAGGGCTCCGGGAAGCCCGGCTACATCGACGCGCTCGACGCCCTCACGAGCTACGACTTCCGCGACCGCATCGGCGAGATCCGCGCCCCCGCGCTGATCGTGTGGGGCCGCGAGGACGTGCTCGTGCCGGTCAGGGATGCCGACGAGTTCGAGCGGCAGATCCCAAGCTCGCGCCGGCTGATCATGGACGACACCGGGCACGCTCCGATGCTCGAGCGGCCCGAGCACTTCAACCGCTGCCTGGTCGGCTTCCTCTCCGGTCAGTAGGTCAGCGCGCCCTCGGCCGCCGAGCCGACGTGGCGGGCGTACTTGCCGAGCACGCCCGACTCGTACGCCGGTGGAGGCGGCTCGTAGGCCTCGACGCGGCGCCGGATCTCGTCGTCGGCCAGCTCGACGTTGAGCTCGCGCGCCGGGACGTCGAAGACCACGGCGTCCCCGTCGCGGATCGCCGCGATCGGGCCACCGTGGGGCGCCTCGGGCGCCACGTGGCCGGCCATCAGACCGTGGGTCGCGCCCGAGAACCTGCCGTCGGTGAGCAGCGCCACCGATTCGCCGAGCCCCTCGCCGACGAGCGCGGCGGTGACCGCGAGCATCTCCCGCATGCCGGGTCCGCCGGCCGGCCCCTCGTTGCGGATGACCACGACGTCGCCGGCCTCGACCCGGGATGCCTTGATCGCAGCGAAGGCGTCCTCCTCGCTCTCGAACACCCGCGCCGGCCCACGATGGTGCGTGCGGCCGTGCCCGGCGAGCTTGACCACGCATCCGTCCGGCGCCAGGTTGCCGCGCAGGATCGCGAGGCCGCCGGTGGACTGGATCGGGTCCTCGAGCGAGCGCACGACCTCCTGGCCGTCGGCTTCCTCCGCCTCCGCGACCTCCTCACCGAGCGATCGCCCGGTGACCGTCGCCGCATCGGCGTGCATCAGGCCGCCGTCCACCAGCCGCTTCGCCACCAGCCGCAGGCCGCCGGCCCGGTAGAGGTCGGTGGCCACGAAGCGGCCACCCGGCTTGAGGTCGGCGATCAGCGGCGTGCGCGCGCTGACGCGGTCGAAGTCGTCGATCGTGAGCGCCACGCCGGCCTCGCGCGCGACCGCCAGCAGGTGGAGCACCGCGTTCGTCGATCCCCCGGTGGCCGCGACCGACGCGATCGCGTTCTCCAGGCCCTCGGCAGTGATCACCGCGCTCGGGCGCTGGTCGCGCTCGATCAGGTCCAGCAGCAGGCGTCCGCAGCTCTCGGCCACGTCGCCCTTGCGGCCGTCCTCGGCCGGGACCATGCCGCTGCCCATCGGCGAGATGCCGAGCGCCTCGAACGCGAGCGCCATGGTGTTGGCCGTGAACTGTCCGGCGCAGGCGCCGGCGCCGGGCGAGGCCTCCGCCTCGAGCTCCGCCAGGTCGGCGTCCGACATGTCGCCGGCCGCGTGGGCGCCGACCGCCTCGAAGACGTCCTGGATCGTGACGTCGCGGCCGCGCCATCGGCCGGGTGCGATCGAGCCCCCGTAGAGCATCAGCGCCGGCATGTCGAGGCGCGCGAGGGCCATCACGCAGCCCGGGATCGTCTTGTCGCAGCCCGACAGCGCCACCACGCCGTCGAACTGGCGGCCACGGGCAACGAGCTCGATCGAGTCCGCGATGACCTCGCGGCTGACGAGCGAGGTCTTCATGCCCTCCGTCCCCATCGTGATCCCGTCGGAGACGGCGACCGTGTTGTACTCCATGGGGGTGCCGCCGGCGGCGCGGACGCCGTCCTTCACCCGCTCAGCCAGCCGCCGCAGGTGGAAGTTGCAGGGCATCGTCTCGGTCCACGTGTTGGCGATGCCGACGATCGGGCGCGCGAGCGCCTCGGCGTCGAACCCGATGCCCGCGTAGTAGGCCCGCGCGGGCGCGCGGTCAGGCCCCTCGACGAGAGCCCGGCTGCCCAGGCGGCGCTCGACGCTCACGAGCCGCCAGCCGTCGGACCGCCGGCCAACGCGCGCGGGCGGCCGCTCATCCGCGCGATGCGACCTGGCCGCCGCCGCGCCGCTGGCGCTCCCACTCGGCCAGGCGCCAGATGTCGCGACGCACCCGCCCGGGATCGACCTGGCGCCCGGGGAGGTGCATGTTGGCGCTCGCGACGAGCCGCCGCTCGTCGCCCGTGAGCGCCATCCACTTGGCCAGCACGTCGTCGGAGTCGGGGAGCCGCGAGACCGAAAGCGACGACGCGAGTTCGGGGAACTCCACGCAGTACTCGCTCAGCAGCTGGCGGGTCTCCGGCACGAAGGCCACGAGCGGCTTTTGGGGGTAGATCAGGTAGGCGTAGACACCGCTGCGGCGCGCGCTCCCCGCGGCCCCGGGGCGACGCGCCTGGGCGCCCCACACGCGGATGAACCCGAGGTCGCGGTACATCGCCCACTCCTCCTCGTTGACGCAGGAGCGAAGTAGCTCGCGGGCGCGCTGCTCGGCGCGCCGTTCGCGACCCGGGTCGGGCAGGTCGAGGACCTCGCGCCCCGTCCGCTCGCCGCGCCGCTCGGCGAGTCGCCGGCGGGCGCTGCCAACGCCCCGCGCGATCGCCGGCAGCGCGAGGACCGCGGCCAAGACCAGAAGGGCGAGGAGCGCCAGCAGCATCGATCGAAGGCCGCTAGCCGCCCGCGGCGCGCGGAAAGAAGATCACGCGCTCGGCCTGCGACGGAATCTCGTCGTAGTGGCGGACCATCAGCGCCTCGCGGCGGCCGCTCGCCCGGTCGCGAGTGGGCACCGCCGCCCACATGCCCGCGTCGAGCTGGCGCCGGAACTCCTCGATGAGGCGTTCCTCGTCCTCGCGCGCGCGCCGATCGCCCTCGGCGAGAAGGACCTCGCCGTGACCCGGCCTCATGCGTAAAAACCTGATGTTCGCCATCCTTTGCGCTGCCTCTCCCGACTCGAAGGCGTCGCGATTATGTCAAAGCGACGGCGCCCGGCCGCCGCGCGATGCCGAGGGCGTCGACCGGTCCGGCGCCCGCGCCGAGCCCTCGCAGGCCGTCGCGCACCGCGGCCGCCGCCACCCTCCTTGCGGCGCGCGCCGCGTCGAGCGGTGCGGCCCCGCGGGCGAGGAACGCGGCCAGCGCCGAGGAGTGGGTGCAGCCCGACCCGTGCGCGGCGCCGTCGGGATGGCGATCCCCCGGAAGCGCCACGAACTGAGCGCCGTCGAAGAAGACGTCCGTGGCCTCCGCGCGGTGCCCGCCGGTCACGACGACCGCGTCCGGGCCGAGGGCATGGACCGCGCGAGCGAGCGACTCGGCGTCCTCGCCCGCCTCGGGCCCCGGCCTGTCCGCATCCGCATCGGCCTCCGCCCCCGCGAGCACCCGCGCCTCCGAGAGGTTGGGCGTGGCGACCGTGGCTCGCGGGAGCAGGCGCCCCCGCAGGGCCCGCCGGGCGTCCTCGTCCAGCAGCACGGCGCCGCTCTCGGCGACCATCACAGGGTCGAGCACCACCGGCACGTTCGCGACGAGGCCGAGCGCCTGCTCGACCGCCTCGATCGTCTCCGCCGACCCGAGCATCCCGATCTTCACCGCGTCCACGCCGATGTCGCCGGCGACCGCTCGCACCTGGTCCACGATCGACTCCGGCGGCACCGCGTGGACCGAGCGGACCCCGATCGTGTTCTGAGCGGTGATCGCAGTGATCGCCGTCATCCCGTGGACGCCGCAGCTCGCGAGCGCCTTGAGGTCAGCCTGGATGCCCGCTCCCCCGCCGGAGTCGGACCCCGCGATGGCGAGGACGCGAGGCGGCGAGTCCGCGGTGGTGGTCATCGCATCGGAAGGCTAGCCGCGGCCGGTGCGCTCGTAGGCACCGAGCCCGTCGCGGGTGACGAGGCCCATGAGCTCGAGGCGCCCGAGCGCGGCTCGAACCTCGCCCGCGGACAGCCGCGCCGACCGGCCGATCGCCTCGACTCCCTCCCCCGCCTCCACGGCGTCCAGCACCAGCCGGACGGATGGCTCCAACTCGACGACGCCCGACACCTCACGGACGGCGGCCGCGAGCGCCTCCCGGCGCCTGCGCAGATCCGGACTCAGATCGTCGCTCCGGTCACCGGCCTCGTCGCGCCGTGCCCTGGAGCCGGCGCTCGATCGCCCGCGGCCGCGCGCGCGTAGCTCACCGACGCCGAGCAGGTCGTCGAGGACGTCCTCCGGCCCGCGGATCACGCGCGCTCCGTCGCGCAGCAGCTCGTTGGAACCGGCCGCCCGCCCGCCGGTGACGCGCCCCGGAACCGCCCCGACGTCGCGCCCGAGCTGGGTCGCGAAGTCGGCCGTGATCAGCGAGCCGGAGGCCTGCTGAGCCTCGACCACCACCGTGAGCTGACCGAGCGCCGCCATGATGCGGTTGCGAGCCGGAAAGCTCCACCGCATCGGAGCCGTACCGGGAGGCAGCTCCGAGACGATCGCGGCGCGCGCCCGGATCGCCTCGTAGAGGGTGCGATGCGAGGACGGATAGGGCACGTCGGCTCCGGACGCCAGCACCGCGATCGCCCCGCGACCGCCCTTCATCGCGCCGCGATGGGCGGCCGCGTCCACCCCGAGCGCCAGCCCGCTCACCACAGTGACGCCCGCGGCCGACAGCCCGCGGCCGAGCGTGGCCGCCACCTCGAGCGCGTGGGGGGTGGCCGAGCGGCCGCCCACGATCGTCACGACCGGCTCGGCCAGCAGCGCGGACAGGCGGCTTCGACCGCCGGCGACGTAGAGCGCCGCGGGCGCGTCCGAGAGCCGGAGCAGACCGCCGGGATAGCACGGCGAGTGACGGCACAGGCAATCGAGCCCCGCGCGGCCCAGCTCTCGCCGCGCGCGATCGACGTCGAACTCGCGCCTGAAGCGGTCCAGCTGGCGGCTGGCGCCCTGGCCGCCGACGGCCTTGACGAGGTCGTCGTCCGAGAGCTCGAGCAGGCCGGCCGGGCGCCGGTCGCCGCCGTCGAGCAGGCCGGCGATGCGTTGCGAGAGGCGCCCCAGGAGGGCGCCGCGCCGCAGGCACTCGGCGCAGGCCGACGACCCCTCGTTGCCGTCGCCCGCCGGCGGACTGGCGGCCCGCTCGTCAGCATGCGCCTTCACGCCGCGGCCCGCCAAGCGGCCCCCATCCGGTAGGCGAGCGCCTCATCGAGGTGAGCGGCCCGGATCGACTCGCTCCCCGCAAGGTCGGCGATCGTGCGGGCGAGCCGCAGCACCCGGTCATGACCACGGGCGCTCAGGCTCGGGTCGCGCCGGCATTGGCCGAGCCGCACGCGGGCGTCTCGCTCGAGGCGGAGGGGGCCGCCGGTCGGTCCGCCGCTCGTCGCCGCGTCCGAGAGGCGCGCGCTCGCTTCCAGCCGCTCGCGCGCCCGCGTCTGGGCGGCGGCAACCCGCTCGCGCACCGCCGCGCTCTCGCTGCTGGGGTCTCGCGGCCGCGGTCCCATCGCGCCCCCAGGAGCGGGCCCCAGGGCGCAGACGAGGTCGATCCGGTCGAGCAGCGGACCGCTCAGCTTGCGCCGGTAGCGAGCGCGGTCCGTGGCCGAGCAGACGCAGTCGTCGCCGGGCCTGCCGCAGGGGCAGTCGTTGCACGCCCCCACCAGCATGAAGGCGGCCGGGAACGCGAGCGTGCGCTGGCGCCTGGTGATGTCGACGCTGCCGGCCTCGAGCGGTTCACGCAGCGCCTCGAGCGCCGACCGGGAGAACTCCGCAAGCTCGTCGAGGAACAGCACGCCGCGGTGCGCGAGCGTGATCTCGCCCGGTCGCGGGCCGGGGCCGCCCCCGACCAGGCCGGACGGTGAGATCGTGTGGTGGGGCGCCCTGAACGGGCGCTCGGCCGCGAGCCGCCCGCCGGCGAGGCCGGCGACGCTGTGCACCCGGGTGATCTCGAGTGCCTCCTCGATCGTCGGCGGCGGCAGGATTCCCGGCAGGCGCCGCGCGAGCATCGTCTTCCCAACTCCCGGTGGACCGACCATCAACAGGTGGTGACCGCCCGTGGCCGCGATCTCGAGCGCGCGCCGCGCGTCGGCCTGACCGCGGACGTCGCCCAGGTCGAGGCCTCCCCCATCCCGCCTCAACACGGGTGCGGGCGGCGGCCGCGCCGGCGGGAGCCTGCCGCGCAGGAGGTCCGCCATCAGCGCCAGGGACGGCACTCCACAGACCTCGATTCCCTCGACAAGCGCAGCCTCGGGAGCGTTCTCGACCGGGACGATCAGCCGCTCGAATCCGGCGCTCCGGGCGCCCAACGCGAGCGCGATCGCCCCCGGCACCGGCCGCAGCGCGCCGCTCAGGGACAGCTCGCCGCAAACGGCGTAGGAGCCGAGGGACGTCGCCGGGACCTGGCTGGAGGCGGCCAGGAGCGCGACCGCCAGCGCGAGGTCGAAGCTCGGCCCGGACTTGCGAAGGTCGGCCGGGGCCAGGTTGGCCGTCAGGCGCTTGAGCGGGAAGTCGAGCTGCGAGTTCAACAGCGCCGCCCGGACACGCTCGCGAGCCTCGCGAACCGCGGCGTCGGGCAAACCGACGACGGTGAAGGCGGGAAGGCCACGCCGGACGTCGACCTCGACGGTCACCTCGACGCTGTCGACGCCCTCGATGGCAAAGGTGGCGACGCTCGCGAGCATCGTCCACGACGCTACGCGGCTGCGCCTCACCCGGGCGCTGCGAGCGTTACGACTGGGCTCCAGCATCGTGACTTCCCGGTGCGGGTGGCTCGGCGCCGGCCGCAGGGTTACGAATTCGTTGCACGCGGGCGTCGATCCGTGAGCCGAGCTCGTCTAGCGTCGCTCCGCGTGCACGTGGACGGTCGTCGCGCAACCGGAGCGCTCGGGGAGCGGCTGGCCGAGGCTCACCTCACGCGCGAGGGCTACCGCGTGCTCGAGCGCAATGCCCGGACCCGCCACGGCGAGCTCGATCTCGTCGTGGTCGGGCACGGGTGCCTCGTCTTCTGCGAGGTCCGCGCGCGCGTCGCGGCCGCAGGGGGTGCCGGCCGTGGGGCATACGATGCCGCCGGACCGCTCGAGTCGATCGGGCCGCAGAAACGGCGGCGACTGCGGCAGCTCGCGCGCGAGTGGCTGGCCGCGCGCTGCGCTTCGGCCGAAGGGGACGGAGAGGACCTGCCTTCAGGCGTGCGGCGGCTGCGCTTCGATGCCGTCGGAATCATCCTTTCCCGCGACGGCACGCTCCTCGACCTCGAGCACGTCGAGGATGCGTTCTGACGAGCTCTGCCGATCGGACGGCGGCGGGAGCGCGCGCGTCGGCTCAGCCCTCGAGCGCAAGCTGCTGATACGCGATCGACTGAAACGACAGGCGGTGGAGCGGTGAGATCCCGTTCAAGGCGATCGCGGCGCGGTGCTCGGGCGTCGAGTAGCCGACGTTGGCCGCGAAGTCCCAGCCCGGATGGCGCGACTCGGCGCGGCGCATGTAGCGGTCGCGCGTGACCTTTGCGAGGACGGAGGCGGCGGCGATCGCGGCGCTACGGGAGTCGCCGCCCACGACCGCGCGCTGCTCGCGCGGAAGCTCCGGGATCCTGAACCCGTCCGAGAGGCACACGAGATCGCCCTCGCCGCCGCCGGATACGCCGTCGCGCGTCACCGCGAGCAGCGCCGAGCGCAGGGCGTCGATGTTCGTCACATGGAGGCCGTGCGCGTCGATCCCGCGAACGCAGCGGGAGACGATCGCGGCCCGGCTCGCCGCCCTCAGCACCAGCGGGTAGAGCTCCTCCCGGCCGGCCTCGTCGTGCTGCTTGGAGTCGTTGAGGCGCGCGAGCGCGCGCCGGTCCGACAGCGAGAGGCGCTCGAGGTCGAACAGGACCGCCGCGGCCACGAGCGGCCCGGCGAGGGAGCCGCGGCCGGCCTCGTCGGCGCCCGCCACGAAGCGCCGCCCGAGCGACCGGTCGAACGCGAACAGGCGGCGGCCGCTGCGGCGCCGGCGTGCCTGGCCGCGGCGACGGGCCGGCGCCGGCGCTCGGCCCTCGTGGCTAGAGCCCTCCGATCCTGTCGATCGGCCAGTAGGTGAGGAAGGCGTTGCCGATGACGGAGTCCTCGGGGACGGGGCCCCAGACACGGCTATCGGCGCTCGATCCACGGTTGTCGCCCATCATAAAAAAGTGCCCCGGCGGAATCGTGATCTCGTTTGGGAGGTTGCAGTTGCCGCAGGCCACGTCGCCCTTGACGTACGGCTCGTCGAGCGGCTCACCGTTGATGTTGACGATGCCGTCGATCACCGTCAGCTCGTCGCCCGGCTCCCCCACCACGCGCTTGATGAAGTTCATCTCGGACTCGCCCGCGGTGGGCTCGGGGCAGGCCTCGGCGGCCTGGTCGTAGTCAGCGGTCCCGCACTTGTTCTCGTCGGCTCCCGCGGGCGGCTTGAACACCACGATGTCGCCGATATGCGGCTCGGAGAACCGAAGGCTGACGCGATCGACCAGGACGCGCTGGCCGACTTCCAGCGTGGGCACCATCGACTCGCTCGGGATCCGAAACGGCTTGATCAGCACCGCCTGGATGCCGAGCGCCAGCCCCAGCGCCACGGCGACGATCAGCAGCAGCTCGACGAAGGAGCTGCGGCGTCGCCCGCGCCCGCGCTGGGCGACTGGCGGCACTACCGGTCCGCCGGCTCTTCGTCCGCGCTCGCCTCCGGCTGCTCGTCGGCCTCGGTGGAGGGCTCGGAGTCGGCCGGCGTCGGTGCCGTGTCCTCGAGCGCGCCCTTTGAGTCGGCCATCTCCTCGCTCGGCGGTTCCGCGAGCGCCTCGGCGGCGGGGCCGGTGTACTGGCGCTCGCGCACGCGGGCGCGCCGGCCGACCCGGCCGCGCAGGTAGTACAGCTTGGCGCGCCGAACGTCGCCGCGGCCGGCGACCTCGATGCGCTCGATCTTCGGCGAGTGGAGCGGGAAGGTGCGCTCGACGCCGACTCCGAAGGACTGCTTGCGCACCGTGAAGGTCTCGCGGGCCCCCGGTCCCTGGCGCTTGATCACGACGCCCTCGAACACCTGCGTCCGGCGGCGGCTTCCCTCGACGACCTGGAAGTGCACCTTCAGGCGGTCCCCGGCGTCGAAGCGCGGGACCTTGCGCAGTTGCTCGCGCTCGAGGCTGTCGATGACTCGGCTCATGGCACGCTGAGGGCGCGGCGCCCACGTCGGGTTCCGGCGGGACGGCGCGCGGAGCAATGGTAGCGGCGGCCGGACCTCGGCGGATTCGCCGTGCCGCGGGGCTAGCCGCGGCGCTCGCCCCGCCGGCGGCTCTGCTCGAGCCGCCAGTCGCGGACGCGCGCGTGGTCGCCGGAGAGCAGCACGTCGGGCACGCGATGGCCCCTCCACTCCGCCGGGCGCGTGTAGTGCGGGTACTCCGGCGCCCCCCCAAGCGCCGGACTGAAGGACTCCTCGGTCGCGCTGTCGGCATGGCCGAGCGCCCCCGGGAGCTTTCGCACCACGGCATCGCAGACCACCATCGCCGCGAGCTCTCCACCGGAGAGGACGTAGCGCCCGACCGAGACGACGTCGGACGCAAGGTGCTCGTGCACGCGTTCGTCGAAGCCCTCGTAGCGGCCGCAGAGGAGCGTCAGGATGGGCTCGTCCGCCAGCTCGTCCGCGAGCGCATCGTCGAACGCGCGCCCGCTCGCGGCCAGCGCCACGACGCGCCCGTCGCGACCGAGCTCCGCCCGGTCCGTGCCGTGACGGGCACGCAGCGCCGCCTCCACCACGTCGACGCGGATCACCATCCCCGCGCCGCCTCCGTAGGGGGTGTCGTCCACCTGCCCGCCGCTCAACGGCGTGCCCGCGCGCAGGTCGATCGCCTCGAGCTCGTGCCCCAGCGAGCGCGCGTTGCGGATGTGGCGCTGCTCGAAGAACCAATCGAACCAGCGCGGAAAGAGGGTGAAGACGTCGATCCTCATGCCCAACAACGCGGCTGCCGCGGAAGCCCGTGCGGCGAGAACCCGCCTCGACCCGCCCGGGACGCCAAGCTCAGTCCACCACGTCGACCAGCACGCGCCCACCATGCTTGGTTGCGGAGGCGCGCATCACCGCTCGCAGCGCGTTGACCGTGCGCCCCTGGCGCCCGATCACCTGCCCGAGATCGCCCTCGGCGACGCGGAGCTCGAGCACCGTGGTCCCATCCTCCTCCTCGAAGGACTCGACGCTGACCTCGCTCGGCTCGTCCACGAGCGCCCGCGCGAGGTACGCGAGCAGGTCCCGGGCCATCAGGAGGGCGCGTCGACCGGCGGCGGCGTGGCCCGAGCCGCGTGCGCGCCGATGCCGCTGGCCCGCATTAGCTTTCGCACCGTGTTCGACGGCTGCGCGCCGCGATCGAGCCAGTGGCGCAAGCGCTCCTCGTCGAGCACGATCTCCGACGGCTCGGTCTGCGCGTTGTAGCGGCCGATCGTCTCGATCACGCGCCCGTCGCGCGGCGAGCGCTGGTCGGCGACCACCACGCGCCAGATGGGATTTCTGCGGCTGCCCACGCGGGTCAGCCTCACTCGTACGGCCAAGCTCGATCGACCTCCGATGGAACGGGTTCGGGTCGGGACGCCGGCGGAGCGCCGCGCGACCGGCGCTGAACGTTACCTGCCGCCGACGAGCTCCTGCA
>Ga0136615_10000578_pt1 | contig 16859 bp, 12 predicted proteins | sample AntDrymUQ2882206_2_FD_106647 | JGI IMG/M metagenome (GOLD analysis project Ga0136615, IMG submission 106647) | Polar desert sand microbial communities from Dry Valleys, Antarctica - metaG UQ288 (22.06) | ecosystem: Environmental > Terrestrial > Soil > Desert | place: Antarctica: Dry Valley...
CAACACCGGGGACACTGCCTGGATCCTCACCAGCGCCGCACTCGTGCTGCTGATGACCCCGGGCCTGGCGCTCTTCTACGGCGGCATGGTTCGCGTGAAGAGCGTCCTAAACATGATGATGATGAGCTTCGGCGCGCTGGCGATGATCAGCGTCCTGTGGGTTCTCTACGGCTACTCGGTCTCCTTCGGGAACGACGTCGGCGCGGGCCTGTTGGGTGACCCGACCGAGTTCCTGGGTCTCGCGGGCCTGATGGAAGACACCACGAGCGAGGCCGGCGGGCTGCCGACGATGGCCTTTGTCGGTTTCCAGGCGGGGTTCGCCATCATCACCACCGCCTTGATCTCGGGGGCGATCGCCGAACGCGCCAAGTTCGGCGCCTGGATGGTCTTCGTCGGGATCTGGGTGACGATCGTCTACTTCCCGGTCGCCCACTGGGTTTTCGACTTCACCCTGACCGACGACGACGGGGTCGTCACCCACGTCGGCGGCTGGATCGCCAACAACCTGGGGGCGATCGACCTCGCCGGTGGTACGGCGGTGCACATCAACGCCGGGGCTGCGGGGTTGGCGCTGGCTCTTGTTCTGGGCAAGCGCACCGGCTTCGGCGGTGAGGCGATGCGACCGCACAACCTGCCACTGGTCATGATCGGTGCCGGCCTGCTGTGGTTCGGCTGGTTCGGGTTCAACGCCGGATCGGCGGTCGCGGCCAACAACACCGCCGCGGTCGCCTGGGTGAACACCTTCGTTGCCACCGGCGCTGCCTGCCTGGGTTGGTTGCTGGTCGAGAAGCTCCGCGACGGGCACTCGACATCGCTGGGTGGAGCCTCCGGCGTCGTGGCCGGACTCGTCGCCATCACGCCGGCCTGTTCCGCGGTGTCGCCGGTCGGTGCCATCGGTCTCGGCGCCGTCTCCGGCGCCCTCTGTGCGTTGGCCGTGGGGCTGAAGTACCGGTTCGGTTATGACGACTCTCTCGACGTCGTCGGCGTCCACCTGGTCGGTGGTCTGGTCGGCACGATCGGGGTCGGCTTCCTGGCCACCGCCGCGGCTCCGGCCGGTATTGATGGTCTGCTCTACGGCGGCGGGGCCGATCAGCTTTGGCGACAAGTCGTCGGCGCGTTCGCGGTCCTGGTCGTGAGCTTCGTGGCCACCTATCTGATCGGCTTCCTGATCGAGAAGACCATGGGCTTCCGAATCAATCAGGACGATGAATTAGCCGGCATCGACAACGTGGTGCACGCCGAGACCGGCTACGACTTCAGCGCGCTCGGCGGTGGAGGGTCGCACGTACCGGAGTCCGCACTGCCGGCCAGACCGCCGCGGCCTGCGGGGCCGTCGTTGTTCGCCGAGTCCACGCCACACCGCAGCCCGGAAGGAACCTCGGCATGAAGCTCGTCACGGGCATCGTCAAGCCGTTCAAACTCGACGACGTCAAGACCGCACTCGAACTACACGGCGTGGAGGGACTGACGGTCACCGAGGTCCAGGGCTACGGACGCCAGCGAGGACACACCGAGGTCTATCGCGGCGCCGAGTACCAGGTCGACTTCGTGCCAAAGGTGAAGATCGAAGTCTTGGTCTCCGACGAACGCTCCACCGCGGTTCTGGAGGCGCTCGTGGAGGCGGCGCGGACCGGTCAGATCGGCGACGGCAAGGTCTGGATCACCGACATCGAGGATCTGGCGCGGGTGCGAACCGGAGAGCGAGGTCCGGACGCGATCTGACCGGAGGGCGGGCGCCGGCAGTGGTGAGTGACCCCGTCCGCCGGGATTCGATGCCGCTGCCGATGCCGCTGCGACCCACGCAGGTCGCGGCGGCATCGGGTCGCCTGGAACGTACGACGTTGCTCGACACCTGGCTCGCCTCCCTGCTGCCCGCGCGTCCTGGGGTAGCTCTGGTGGCCGTCGGCGGGCTGGGCCGACGCGAGCCCGCTCCGTACGGCGATCTCGATCTCATCCTGGTGCACGACGAGCTGCCGGATGTCGCCTCGGTCGCCCAAGCGGTGTGGTATCCGATCTGGGACGCCGGGATGAGCCTCGACCATGCGGTGCGCACAGTGGCGCAATCCGTGCAGGTGGCCGAAGTCGACGCTGTTGCGGCACTGGGACTCCTGGACCTACGTCGGGTCGCCGGCGACGAGGAGCTTGCCCAGCGGCTGCGCCAGGCCGTCGCCGCGACCTGGCGGGCGAGGTCGCGAACACTCTTGCCTTTGCTGCGGGCCGAGCGAAACCGGCGCGGTCAGCTTGCCGGAGACACCGCGTACCTGGTCGAACCCGACCTCAAGGAGGGCCGCGGAGGGCTGCGTGACGTGCTGATCCTGCGGGCGTTGGCCGATGCTCAGCTCAGCGATCAACCGGGCCATGCCGTCGAGGCCGCCTACAACACCCTGCTCGACGTACGAGACGCCTTGCACCGCTGCTCACAACGGCGCACCGATGTCCTGGTGCGTCAGGAACAGATTCCGGTCATGCTGGCGCTGAGGTTGGAGTCCGAAGACGACCTCCTCCGAGAAGTGTCCGGCGCGGCAAGGACCATTGCCTTCGCTACCGCGGCCGGGTGGCGCCGGGTCGACTCTGGGCGCACAACCGGGCGCGGCAGAGGGTGGTGGTCGGGTCGCCGCCAGCCGGTCAGGACCCCCTTGCTGGAGGGCGTAGTCGCCCACGAGGGCGAGGTCGCCCTGGCTCGCGGCATCGACCCGGGAGAGGACCCCGTCCTGCCCCTGCGGGTGGCCGCGGCCGCTGCTGAGTCAGGGCTGGCAATCTCGCCGGCCACGATGCTGGTGTTGGTCGACAGACACCAGCCGCTGAGCGATCCGTGGCCGGCCGCGGCTCGGTCGTGGTTCGTCCGGCTCCTGGCCGCCGGCCGCGGAATCGTCGATGTCTTCGAAGCGTTTGACCAGTCGGGACTGTTGTGCGAGTACCTGCCTGAGTGGGCGCGCATTCGTGGTCTGCCACAACGTCATCCAGCGCATCTGTACACAGTGGACAGGCATCTGGTCGAAACGGCTGTCATAGCTGGCGAGCTGACCCGGCGGGTGCGTCGGCCAGACCTGCTGTTGATCGCAGCCCTGGTGCACGACATCGGCAAGGGCAGTGAGCGCGACCATTGCCTGGAAGGAGTAGAGATCGTCGCAGCGATGACTGGGCGGATGGGCCTGGGCGCTTCCGAAGCTGCGACGGTCACGCTGATGGTCGGCCAGCACCTGCTCCTGCCGCATACCGCCATGCGCCGTGATCCGTCCGATCCGGCGACGATCGGCCTGATCGCTGACCGGATCGAGGGCCGCCTGGACCAGTTGCATCTCCTGCATGCCCTGGCCGAGGCTGACGCTCGGGCCACCGGGCCGGGCGTCTGGTCGCCGTGGCGAGCCCACGTCATCGGCGACCTTGTGAGTCACGTCGCGGCAGCCTTGGCGCCCGATGTCCCGCCCTCACCAAGCCTTGGGTCCGCAGCTGGACATCGCCCTGACGGGGCGAATGAGGGGAACACTGCTACGTACCTATCCTCGCAGGGGTCGCCTGAATCGTTCCGGCAGATCGAGGACAACACGCTGCGAGTGCAGATGCGCCCGGATGTCGACGGTTTCGAGGTAGCGGTGGACGCCGGCGACCAGGCCGGCCTGCTCTCTCAGGTCGCCGGTGTCCTAGCCCTGCATCAGCTCGAGATCCGGCATGCGACGGTGTCCAGCATCGGCGGTCGGGCGCAGGACGTCTTCGCCGTACGACCGCTCTTCGGTCGACCGCCGGACGCGAGCCTGATTGCCGCAGACCTGCGTTCAAGCCTGACCGGCACGCTTCCACTGGGTGAGCGACTGGCCGCCCGGGAGCGGGCGTATCTGCGCGCTTCCCGGCCAGCGCAGCCGACCGAGGTGATCTGGTACGACGATGCCGCCGCGGAGGCGACCGTGGTCGAGGTTCGGGCGGGAGACCGGGCCGGACTTCTATATGGGCTCGCGTCAGTCTTCGACGAGGCCGGCATCGACGTCATCTCTGCGCGGGTGGAGACCTTCGGCTCCGATGCCATCGATGTGTTCTACCTGCCCATGGAGGGGGCCCTGACCGAGGAGGTGCGGCGTGGGCTCAGCGAGAGGTTGCAGGTTGCAGCGGACCAGTGATGATGGCCGGGGTGCGAGCACGGCGTTCGTGCAGGGCAAGCAGGGTCACCGAGGTCAGAAGTACGACGAAGCCGATCCACTGAGAGCCATCCAGCGACCCATCCAGCAAGGTGACCCCGATCAGGGCGGCGGTCAGCGGGAAGGCGAGCTCTCCCAGGGTGGCGCGTGAGGCGGCGGTGCCGGCCAGCCCGCGGTAGTAGAGCAGGAGCCCGAGCAGGCCAGGGATGAGGGCCAGCAGGACCAGGCCGGGGAGGTCGGCGGCCGCGGGCACCAGCGGGTCGCCCAGGGTCAGCACGATGAGGAACGAGGCGATCAGCCCGAAGAGGAAGCGCAGCATCGTCACGTGCTGGGTGGCCATCGCCGTAGCGGCGTACCTGCCGAGCACCGTTCCACCGGCCCACAGCGTGGCTGCTCCGATCGCCAGCAGTGCCGCCTGCGCCTGGCTCAAGGCAATGCCCAGCGGATCGGCGAAGGTCAGCAGCCAGGCGCCGATCAGGGTGGGAACGAGGAAGAATGGAAAACGCGCCGTGACTCGCTCACCGAGGAGCACCGCGGCGCCGGCGATGGCGATCACCGGCTGAAGCTTCTGCAACACCAACGGCGTGACCGGATCACCCAGTGCGAACGCCGCCGTGAACAGGGTGGTGGCCACCGCGGACGCACCGATGCCGATGGCCAGGATCGCCAGCTGAACCCTTCGTGGAGCCGTGGTGAAGGCACGTACGGCGCCTGGCAGCCAGGGCAGGACCAGAACACAGATGATCGCGTGCTCGGCGAACACGATCGTGCTCGGCTCGAGGTCGCTGACCAGCGGGACACGCAGCAGGCCGTCGGTTCCCCACAGGGCGGCAGCGAGGATCACCAGCCACAAGCGATCCCTACGTCGGGGCGAGTCGGCTTGGGCGGGCACCTGCGATGTGCCGGCGTCGGTGGTCACCGGTCAAGTCTGACTCACCCCGCAGTTCTACGAGCGGGGCCTCCTGATCGACGTCGCTGTCACGGTGACCGGCGCCAGACACGCCGACGGATGTCAACGGGTTTGCCGGCTCGTTGTGCGACCGTGCTGAACGGAGGCACCACACAGCGCCTGCATGGAGGCCCGACATGGAACACAGCGTGATCATGCTTGGCAGCGTGACCAGCTTGGCCTGCCGCAACTGCGCTCGGACGACCGAATTCGAACGGCCACCGTGCGCCGACGGTCACGGCGCGGACTGCCCAGAGTGGTACTGCACCGAGTGCGGCGCGGCGACCATCGTCGGTCGGCAGAGCAGGAGATGGGTCGTCCGGGCCGCCGCTGCCGGTCAACCAGTGGCCAGGGCGACCAGACAGTCATAGGCACCGTTGCAGCGGTTCTGGTCGATCGGCGTCGAGCTGTACTGCAGAACGTGTAATAGGTCCAACCACTGGGCAAGGTGCCGACCGTGGAGGCAGATCCAGCCACCACAGCGGCACGGTGGCGCCGAACCCGTGGCCACTGCCCACACACTGGTTCCACCAGCTGGTGGAGGTGTAGATCACCGGGAAGCGCCCGGTCATCGAGAAGCCGTTGTACTGGTGGGTGAAGTACGGGTTCCGGTATGTCGTGCCCTCGGTCGCCTTGACGTAGGCGAATCGTTTTCCGGCGTTGTCCTGGGCCTGCCAGATGACGTTGCCCTGATAGCTGGAGACATCGATGCCAGTTACCGAAGCCACCGCAGCGGTTGGCGTGACACCACTGGACTCTTCGCCCTCGTGCGCAGCGATCGTGGCGCCCATCGAGTGATTTCCCGTCCGGTTCTGCACCTGTATCGGCGGGTCCGTCCGGGTCGGTGCGGCCGCGGCCAGGACCGGCCAACGGGCCGAGTAGGACGGCGACCCCCAGACCAGCAAGGAAAGCCGAGAGCCGCCGGGTCATATGCCCGGCCCCGCTCACTCGCATCTTGAGCACCCCCGGGTCTTACCTCGATCGCTGAGCCGGCCCAGCTGAGCCAGGATTATCGGGGCACCGGGACGCCGTTGTCACGGGTCGGGATCCAACCTCGTGGTTTCACTGCTTGGCTAGACTGGGCAAGCGCGCGGCGCACTGTTCCGGCCGGCGCGCGCCAGTCTCTGAGAGGTTCCCCCGCGTGTTCGCGACCCTGTCCGACCGACTCGAGAATGCCTTCTCGGGCCTGCGCAGCAAGGGCCGGCTCACCGAAGCCGACATCGATGCCACCTGCCGCGAGATCCGCATCGCCCTGCTGGAAGCCGATGTGGCGCTGCCGGTCGTCAAGAGCTTTGTGGCAGCGATCAAGGAGCGAGCCCGCGGCAGTGAGGTCTCTCGTGCCCTGAATCCCGCACAGCAGGTCATCAAGATCGTCAATGAGGAACTCATCGCCATACTGGGCGGGCAGACTCGACGACTGCAGTTCGCAAAGCTTCCGCCGACCACCATCATGCTGGCTGGCCTCCAGGGGTCCGGAAAGACCACCCTGGCCGGCAAGCTGGGGTTGTGGTTGCGTGAGCAGGGCCACACCCCGCTGCTGGTCGCGGCCGACCTGCAGCGGCCCAATGCGGTCACCCAACTCCAGGTCGTCGGCGAGCAGGCCGGCGTGGACGTGTTCGCGCCGGAGCCCGGCAACGGCGTGGGCGACCCGGTCGCCGTCGCCCGGGCCTCGGTTGATCACGCAGCCCGGACCATGCACGACATCGTCATCGTGGACACTGCTGGGCGGCTCGGTGTCGACGACGAGCTGATGGGGCAGGCCGCCGCCATCCGCGATGTCCTCACCCCCGAAGAGATCCTGTTCGTCGTCGACGCGATGATCGGCCAGGACGCGGTCACGACCGCGGAGGCATTCCGCGACGGCGTCGGGTTCAGCGGCGTGGTGCTCACCAAGCTCGACGGCGACGCCCGAGGTGGGGCCGCGCTGTCGGTGCGTGAGATCACCGGCAGGCCGATCATGTTCGCTTCCACCGGTGAGAAGCTCAGCGACTTCGACGTCTTCCACCCGGAACGGATGGCCTCCCGCATCCTCGGGATGGGCGACATCCTGAGCTTGATCGAACAGGCCGAGAAGACCTTCGACGCCGACGAGGCCGAGGAGATGGCCGGGAAGCTGGTCTCTGGCGACGGCTTCACCCTCGATGACTTCCTGGACCAGATGATGGCCATCCGGCGGATGGGTCCGATCGGGAACCTGCTCGGAATGCTGCCTGGCACCGGACAGATGAAGGACGCGCTGGCCCAGGTGGACGACAAGGACCTCGACCGTACGGCGGCGATCATCCGCTCGATGACCCCGCTCGAGCGGGCCGATCCGAGGATCATCAAGGGGTCGCGTCGGGTCCGCATCGCGAACGGCTCGGGCGTCACGGTCACCGAGGTCAACGGACTCGTGGAGCGCTTCTTCGAAGCCCGCAAGATGATGACCCAGATGGCCGGGGGGATGGGCCTGCCGGGCGCGCGGTCGATGTCGAAGAAGGCCAAAGGGCGCCAGCAGCAACTGCAGGCCCGCAAGAGCGCCAAGGGCAAGAAGGGCGGCGGCCAGGCTCGCAAACCGGGAGTTGTACGGGACGGCGACCACTCGGGTGGTCCAGGCGCATCCGGCCAAGACCTGAACCAGTTGATGGGTGCCAGCGGACTCCCGCCGGGTATGCAGCTGCCGGATCTGTCGGCACTGGGCTTCGGCAAGAGGAAGTAGCAGCCGAGGGTGGTGACCGCCCCGCGCCCATCCCTGCACCTGGAGGGGGTGGTGCTGCCCGGCGAGGAGTCGCGAGACCTGTGGGTGCGGGACGGGCGGATCAGCTTCGACTCCGTACCCGGTGCCACGACTGTCGCCACGGGGTGCTGGCTCGTTCCGGGTCTGGTAGATGCGCACAACCACATCGGACTCGAACCCTCGGGTCCGACTGTCGACGTCAATGCCCAGCGGGCTCAGGCACTGGTCGACCGTGATGCCGGGGCGCTGCTGATCCGTGATTGCGGCGTGCCCGTGGACACCAGGCACCTCGACGAGCAGGCAGACCTTCCCCGGATCATCCGTGCCGGGCGCCATCTTGCGCCACGCCGGCGCTACATCCCCGGGGTGGCGATGGAGTTGGATGATCCTGCCGAACTCGCTGCGGCCGCCACTGGGCAGGCTCGAGCCGGTGACGGCTGGATCAAGTTGGTGGGTGACTGGATCGAGCGCGGCCTTGGTGATCTTGCACCGTGCTGGCCGGCCGAGGCGATCCAGGACGCGATCACAGCTGCCCACGAAGCCGGTGCCCGGGTGACCGCGCACGTGTTCGGCGCTGACGCGCTACCGGATCTGATCTCGGCAGGCATCGACTGCATCGAACACGGCACCGGCCTGTCCACCGACCTCATCGACGAACTCGCTGCCCGGAAAACGGCGCTGGTGCCCACTCTGATCAACGTCGACAACTTCCCGTCCTTCGCCGCCGCCGGCGAAGCGAAGTTTCCGGGATACGCCGCACACATGCGGCGGCTGCACGCTGGTGCCCGGGAGATGGTGGCCTCGGCGTACGACGCAGGCGTGCCGATCTATGCCGGCACCGACGCCGGCGGGTCTTTGGCGCACGGGCTGATCGCGCAGGAGATCGCAGCGCTGGCCGGGGCTGGGATAACCCCGACCGACGCGCTGGCCGCGGGCTCCTGGGCAGCGCGCACCTGGCTGGGCCTGCCCGGAATCGAGGACAGGGCACCGGCAGACCTGATTGCCTACGACGTGGACCCGCGTGCGGACCTGACGGTGCTCGGGCGACCCGCCAGGATCATCCTGCGCGGCATCGTCGTCGCCTGACTGTTGCGTCGTGCCTCCGACCTCGGGGTGGGGCATGACCAACCCGGAGCCGGGAGTTCTGTTTCCCAGCGCCCCTTCCGGCTGAAGGTCACCCGGCGTCACCGATCCTTGCCTGGGTCGAGGACCGGCTTCACGTCCACGATCGGAGTGCCGTGCAGAGCCTCCAGGTCCGACACCTTGATCCGCGATCCTTCGATCGCAAGGACCGACACCCTGTGCAGCCCAATGGGGTTGGGCCGATCGGGGGACCGGGTGAGAAACACTCCGGTCGAGGGTCTGCTCAGGTCTCCCCGCGGATGAACGGTCAGCACGTCGCGGCGGGCTCGATCCAGCCAGGTGAGCACCAACAGGTGGGTACCGATGGCGAGATCTCGAAACCCCTCACCGATGGCCTGATCGAGAACGAGCCAGGCGTCTGGTGCACCCTCATCACCCTGCAACGGGGCCTGGGCACGGTCCACCAACGGGGACTCGACCCATCCGATCGGATGCACCACGAGGGTTCCCTGGATCACTGTGCTCTCCTGTGGTCTCGTGACAGGCTCATCGGCGCTGCGACCCCCGGTCGTCTGCTAGGGCAGGAGTGACCGAGCTGCTGCATCAGGCCCACCCGGCTGCCAGGCTAGAGGTCTGCCCGGGCCGCCTGTGCCTCGTCGGCAATGGGTCGACGCACACCATCGCGACCGAGGCCGATTACGTGGTCGAGTGCCAGGCGATAGGCGGCGTCGAAGGCATCCGCTGCCGGCAGCTCGACGTCCGGACGGACCCCGGTGCCCTCCCAGTTGGTGCCGGTGACGGGGTTGATCGCTCGCCCCTGCGGGACGGCCAGTTGTAGATGCGGGCCGATCCGATAGCGGGCACCGGGGTGGGCGCCGCCTCTGGTGCGCTCGCCGACGACCGTGGCGCGGCCACGGCTCTGCAGGTCATAGCTGAATTCCTCAGCGCCAGAAAATGTAGTCGAGCTGGTCAGCACGTAGACCGGTTTGGAACCGCCGAACTTCGCCCCTGGGACGGATGGCGCTGTCCAGAACTGTCGCGTCTGGTCGCCGGGTCGGTCGTAGATGTCGTTGAGGTGCGTCGGCTCGTCGAACAGGTAGCTGCAGTAGTGCGCCACCATCAGCGGGGAGCCACCGGGGCAACGTCGGAGATCGATGAGCAGGACGTCGGTGCCGGCCAGCAGGGTCATCGCCGCCGAGGCGATGTGGGCTGCGACGTTGGCGTCGTGCAGGGTGCGGATGTCGAGATAGCCGACGTTGCCGTCGAGCCGCTGGGCGGCTGCGACACCGCCGGCCGACAGGAGCACCTCCTGGCGATAGGCGACTTCGTCGAAAACCTCAGCCTCCGCGTCATCCTGCACCGGGATCTCGTCAACGCTGTGCAGCAGTCGGAGATGTCGGTCGCCGTTCACCGACTGCAAGGCCTGCGTGACGGCAACGCCGAACTCCTCGTCCGACGAGAGGCCAACGACAGCGCCCGCGGAGTGACGCCGTCGTAACAGTTCGACAACCTGCTCGGCGACGTCCGGGAAGACGTAGTACCTGGTGAGCAACGCGCAGACTTGATCGAGCTCCCGGGAGCGATCGGGCGACGACATATCCGCACACTATGAGCGGCCGCAATCGGTATTGGCGCTACCTTGCGGGTCTTTCGCCCGCTTTGGGGGTTCTGCAACGCCCGCACAGCACGTGAAGCGCCGTCAAGGACATCGAGCGACGCCGGGTGAGGCGATCGGACGTGGCCTGAAAGACTGCGCGGCGTGTTGTTGCGGATGTCGACCCTGTTCGTCCGGACCCTGCGCGAGGACCCGGCCGACGCCGAGATCCCGAGCCACCGGCTGTTGGTCCGCGCCGGATACATCCGGCGGGCTGCGGCCGGTGGATACACCTGGCTTCCGTTGGGCTATCGCGTCTATCGCAACGTCGAGCGGGTCGTGCGCGAGGAGATGGACCGGATGGGCGCCCAGGAGGTCCACTTCCCGGCGCTGCTTCCCCGGGAGCCGTACGAGGCGAGTGGCCGCTGGTCCGAGTACGGGGACAACGTCTTCCGGGTCAATGACCGCCGCGGCGCCGAGCACATGCTGGCGCCGACCCACGAGGAGATGTTCACCCTGCTGGTGAAGGACCTCTACTCCTCGTACAAGGACCTCCCGCTCTGGCTCTACCAGATCCAGACGAAGTTCCGGGACGAGGCGCGGCCGCGGGCGGGACTGTTGCGCTTGCGAGAGTTCGTCATGAAGGACTCCTACTCCTTCGACACCTCCGATGCCGGGCTCGACGCCTCCTATGCCGCACACCGAAGGGCCTACATCGCCACCTTCGACCGGCTCGGGTTGGACTACGTCATCGTCTCGGCGATGTCCGGCGCGATGGGGGGCTCGCGCAGCGAGGAGTTCCTGCATCCCAATCAGGTTGGTGAGGACACCTTCGTCCGCAGCGCCGGTGGGTATGCCGCGAACGTCGAGGCGGTACGGACGCCGGTGCCCGACCCGATTGCGTACGACGACCTCCCGGCGGCCCACGTCGAGGACACTCCGGACACCCCGACCATCGACACTCTCGTCGCGCTGGCCAACGAACGGTTCCCCCGTACCGGCCGGCCTTGGTCAGCCGGCGACACGCTGAAGAACGTTCTCGTCATGCTCACCCACCCGGACGGCAGCCGTGAGCCGCTGGCGATCGGGCTGGCCGGCGATCGCGAAGTGGACCCCAAACGTCTTGAGGCCCAGGTGGATCCGGCTACGGTCGAGCCGTTCACCGAGGCCGACTTCAACGCCAATCCAGAACTGGTCAAGGGCTACATCGGTCCGGCCGCACTAGGCGAGAAGTCCGTGAGCGGCATCCGATACCTCGTCGATCCACGGGTCGTCGAAGGCACCCGCTGGCTGACCGGTGCCAACGGGGCAGGCCGGCACGTCTTCGATCTGGTGTGTGGCCGCGACTTCACGCCGGACGGGACGATCGAGGCAGCCGAGATCAAGGCAGGGGACCATGCCCCCGACGGGTCCGGATCCCTCCAGCTGGCCAGGGGCATCGAGATCGGGCACATCTTCCAACTCGGTCGCAAGTACGCCGAGGCGCTCGATCTCAAGGTCCTCGACGAAAACGGGAAGCTCGTGACGGTGACCATGGGCTCGTACGGCATCGGGGTGTCCCGGGCCGTGGCCGCAATCGCCGAGTCCACCCACGACGAGTCGGGCCTGTGCTGGCCGCGGGAGGTCTCGCCGGCCGACGTACACATCGTGGCGACCGGCAAAGATCCTGCCGTCTTCGAAGCCGCCGACCGGCTGGCCGGGGAACTCGTCGATGCGGGGCTGACCGTGCTCTACGACGACCGGCGCAAGGTCAGCCCAGGGATCAAGTTCACCGATGCGGAACTGATCGGGATACCGACCATCGTCGCTGTCGGTCGGGGCCTGGCCGACGGCGTGGTCGAAACGCGGGATCGCCGAACCGACGAGCGCAAGGATCTGGCCGTGCTCGACGCGGCATCGCTCATCCAAGAGTCCGTCCGAGGCTGACCTTCTGGGAGCCGGCTGACGAATCTAGGCTGCCTCGTGTGGCGCGCCCTCCCGTCCTGACACCTCAAGGCCAGGACTTTCCCCGCTGGTACCAGGACGTCATCGCCAAGGCAGAACTGGCCGACAACGGCCCCGTCCGCGGGACGATGGTGATCAGGCCGTGGGGGTACGCGATCTGGGAGCGGATGCAGCGGGAGGTCGACGACCGGATCAAGGCCACCGGGGCACAGAACGCATACTTCCCGCTGTTCATCCCGCAGAGCTACCTGCAGCGCGAGGCCGAGCACATCGAGGGCTTCAGCCCTGAGCTAGCCGTGGTCACCCATGCCGGCGGCAAGGAACTCGAGGAACCCGTCGTCGTCCGGCCGACGTCGGAAACGATCGTGAACAGCTTCTTCGCCAAGTGGGTGCAGTCCTATCGCGACCTGCCGCTGCTGGTGAACAACTGGTCCAACGTCGTTCGCTGGGAGCTGCGGCCGCGGATCTTCCTGCGTACCACCGAGTTTCTCTGGCAGGAGGGGCACACCTGCCACGCCACGCAAGCCGATGCCGGCGCGTACGCCCGCCGGATCCTGGACGAGGTCTACGCCGACTTCATGGAGTCGGTCCTGGCGATCCCGGTGCTGCGCGGCCGAAAGACCCGGCGGGAGCGCTTCGCCGGCGCGGTGAACACGTTGACCTGCGAAGCGATGATGCGCGACGGCAAGGCACTGCAGATGGGTACCAGTCATGAACTCGGCCAGAACTTCGCCAAGAGCTTCGGCGTTGCGTTCTCGACCGCCGACGGCGAGCAGAGCTATGTCTGGCAGACCTCGTGGGGGGTGTCCACCCGGATGGTCGGCGGGCTGATCATGTGCCATGGCGACGACTCGGGTTTACGGATCCCGCCGAGACTGGCACCGACCCAGGCGGTGGTCATGGTGGTCAAGGAGGGCGATGGCGTGAGCGAGGCTGCGGCCCAACTGGTCTCAGAGTTAAGTGCGGCTGGAGTGCGGTGTGAGCTGGACGCCCGGACCGACACCGCGTTCGGTCGCCGGGCCATCGACCGGGAACTCAAAGGGATACCGGTACGGATCGAGGTTGGGCCGCGGGAAGTCGCCGAGGGCAACGCGATGCTGGTACGACGGATCTCGGCCACCAAGGAACGGAAATCCTTGGCCGGGCTGACAGCCGCGGTTACCGAGGCCTTGGTCCAGGATCAGGACCTGCTGTTCGCCGAAGCATTGGCGCGCCGGGAGGGCTCCACGGCCGACGTGGGGAGTTTCGGCGAGGCAGTCGAGGCGGCGGCCAGCGGATGGGCTCGGATCACGTGGGCTGCCCTCGGGCACGAGGGAGAAGCGGCTATCGCCGAGCAAGGGGTCAGCGTGCGGTGCTTGTTGCGAGCCGACGGTGGCGTGCCCGAGCGGGACGACGAGCCGGAGCTGTTCGCCATTGTCGGCCGGTCCTACTGACGGCAGCCAGCGCGGCGTCGAGTCTTCCCCCGGGTATCAGAAGCTTCGGTGTGTCACCGAAGCAGATGACCGCTGGCGATGAGTTGGGTCATCGCCTCGGCCGGCTGAGGTTGGGCGAACAGGTGTCCCTGGGCGTGGATGCAGCCCAGCTCGGCGAGGCTGTCCCGCTGTTCGACGGTTTCGACGCCCTCGGCGATGAGGTCCAAGCCGAGTGCCTTGGCCATGGCGGTGATGGCGGCCACGATCGCCCTCAGTTCGGGGTCGTGAGGTAGTCCTTCGACGAAGGATCGGTCGATCTTGACGGTGCTGACCGGGAGGCGTTTCAACTGCGCCAGCGACGAGAAACCCGTGCCGAAGTCGTCGATGGCGATCCCGACGCCCAGGTGTTTGAGCGCGTCGAGGAGCGCAGGAGCCGAGGTCACATCCTGCATCAGGGTCGACTCGCTGATCTCCAGGATCAACCTGGCCGGGTCGACTCCGCTGGCGGCCACGGCCGATTCGATCATCGTGGTCAGCAAGGGATCGGACAGCTGTCGCCCCGACAGGTTCACCCCGAGGTCTAGGAGACTTGCCGAGTCGCTCGATCGGTCCCAGGACGCCAGCTGCAGGCAAGCCTGCTGAAGCGCCCAGCTCCCCAGCTGCAGGATCAACCCGGTGTCCTCGGCGATCGACAGAAAGTCGTCCGGCCCGAGTAATCCGCGCTCTGGATGATTCCAGCGGAGCAACGCTTCCACACCGATGATCTCACCGCTGAGCAGGGCGACGATCGGTTGGTAGACGAGGACGAGTTGGTTGTCGGCTACCGCGTCGCGCAGGCCTGTCACGGTCGACAGTCGTTCGGCAGCCTCTCGGCGGAGTTTGTCGGTGTAGAGGGCAACCCCGGAGCGGCCGCGGCGTTTGGCCTCGTACATCGCTGTGTCAGCCTCTCGAAGCAGCGTGGCTGCATCTGGGGGCACGGGACCGGCGCTGTCGGCGATGGCGATTCCTACGCTGGCGGTGATCCCTACCTCGACGCCGTCGAGGTCCAGGTGCGGTGCCAACAGCGTCGGCAGATCAGCGGCCCGCCGGACGACGTCTGCCACGCTCGCGAACTGGTCGGAGCAGAGGGCGAACTCGTCACCACCGAGGCGGGCAAGCAGTTCATGTGTGTGCAGGCTCTCGTGCATTCGGTTGGCGACAGTGACCAGAAGCCGATCACCGGCTGCGTGTCCGAGGCTGTCATTCACGTCTTTGAAACCGTCCAGGTCACAGAACAGCACCGCGAACTGACCCTTACCTTCAGTCGACCATGCCGCGAGCCGCTCCTCGACCTTCTTTACGAACCAAGTCCGGTTGCCGAGTTCTGTCAACGGGTCCTGCATGGTTCGTCCGCGCAGCACTTCGAGAGCGCCGAGGGTCTGCAGGCAGCTGCCCAGTTGCGCGGCCAACAGTTCCAAGCGCCCGACCAGGACGGTCCCCGGAGCGGTCGCTTCATCGTCGGCACAGATCAGCATCGACCGACACTCACCCGCTGCGAACACCGGCACGATGATCAGTGCCTGCGCACCGGCACTGCGTAGAGCCTGATAGCCGACGAATGCGGCACCTTCATCGGAACCAGCTGTGTAGCAAGAAGTTCCGTGGCGTACCTGACTGGCAATCGCTGACCAATCGGATGCCGGGACGTCGTGCAACCGTGCTCCGATGGCACCGACCGCCGCCTTGACCTCTCCGGCTCCCGCTGCACCGAGATCGATCATCGCTCCGGACGACATCCGGGTGATGTCCCTGGCGGCGTTGACGACGTAACTGGACAATTCCTCGATCTGGCTCATCGCGGCCATTCGTACGGCGTGCCCACCCAGTTGGTCGGCTGCCGATTCCTCTGGCGGGCCGCCCAGTTCGGCCAGCCGCTCACCAAACAGCCGTGCACACTCCTCGACGACGGGCAAAGCCGCGGCCGGTAACACAGTCAACGATTCGACGTTGAGGATGCCCACCACCGCCTTGGCCATTCGGATCGGGACGCACACCTCTTCACATATCCCGGGTACCGCCCCGATGAAGTCGGGAGTGTCCGCCGTTCGGACGCGGACTGACTGGCCGCTTCGGTAGGTGTTGCCAGCGACCCCGGCGCTGATCGGCAGACCATCCTGCACCTGCCAATACCCGCGCTGACCAAGGCATCTCAACCGGTCGCCGCGGGCTAAGTACAGGCTGGGCATCGGCAAGTCCAGAGCGAGCAGGTGATCGAGGGTGAAGTCGACGGCTGTTGCCAGATCCGGCGCACCGGCCAACGCCGCTCGCAGACTGGTGGTGCCGTGGGAGCTCGGGTCAGCCACACTAGCCAGCACGCAGGCCCCCCTTCTCTGCTCTTTCCCCCACCCGCCATCACGCAGTGTGCCATCTAGCTTTCATTCGGTGAGCGCGCCGAAAGATCTTCCCCGTGCACTCGCGGGTGACTGAGCGGTCAGCACTTGGACCGGTCTGGCAGAATGGGTTCGCGAACGTGCCGCGCGGCCCTCTACCCGCTGCGGACCACGTCCATGAAGTGTCGCAGTTTCGGACCCACCCGGCGGCCGCGCACTCACCGGCACCAGAACTCGAGGAGCAGTCCCGCACGTGTCAACCAAGATCAAGCTCATGCGGCGCGGCAAGATGCGCCAGCCGTACTACCGCATCGTCGTCGCCGACTCGCGCACCAAGCGCGATGGTCGCTCGATCGAGGAGATCGGCAAGTACCACCCCAAGGAGGATCCCTCCTACATGGAAGTCGACGCCGAACGAGTCGCGTACTGGTTGAGTGTCGGCGCGCAGCCGACCGACGCAGTCAGGGCGATCCTGCGGGTGACCGGCGACTGGCAGAAGTTCGCCGGCGAACCGGCCCCCGAGCCGATGAAGGTCAAGGCGGCCAAGCCCGACCGTCGGGCCGCTTTCGAGGCCGCCACCCAGCACACCGCAGCTGTACCCGAGGCCTCAGCGACCACGCCGAAGAAGAAGGCCGGCAAGGCAGACGACGCCAAGGCTGACG
>Ga0136615_10000579_pt1 | contig 16848 bp, 19 predicted proteins | sample AntDrymUQ2882206_2_FD_106647 | JGI IMG/M metagenome (GOLD analysis project Ga0136615, IMG submission 106647) | Polar desert sand microbial communities from Dry Valleys, Antarctica - metaG UQ288 (22.06) | ecosystem: Environmental > Terrestrial > Soil > Desert | place: Antarctica: Dry Valley...
GGCGTTCTCCGAGCTCGGGGAGGACACCGAACGCGGACGCGCGTTCTCCGAGCGACTGTTCGGCTGGCAGTTCGAGCCCGGTCCGTCCGGAAGCGGCTTCACCATCGCCTCGCCGAGTATCCCCGGGGGCATGCACGGAAGCGACGCGGGTGCCGCCCCGTACCTCGTCTGCAAGGTCGATGACATCGAAGCCGCGCTCAGGCGCGTGCGCGAGCTCGGCGGCAGCGTCGAGGAGATGGAGGTCGAGGGCGACGCCGAGTCGACGGCGCAGCACGGCGGCTTCAAGCTTTGCCGCGACGACCAGGGCTCCCAATTCGGGCTGCATCAGCCGCCGAGCAGGTCGTAGTGGGGCACGTCTCCTGGCTCACGACCGCACCGGTGAAGGGCCTCGCGCTCGTCGCAGAGGACGAGGTGCTGCTCGAGCGCCACGGCGTCGCGCACAACCGCCGCTTCTGCCTCGTGGACGAGGACCGACGCCGCTACGGCGCCCTCCGCGACGGGCGGATCCAGCTTGTGCAGCCGCGCTATGACGCGGAGGCCGGGCGGCTCGCGCTCGAGTTCCCGGACGGGGACGTCGCTCAAGGGCCGGTCGCGCTCGGCGAAGAGATCACGACCGATCTCTTCGACGCCCGGGTGCGCGGCCGGATCGTCGAGGGCCCGTGGGGAGCTGCGCTCTCTGCGTTCATCGGCCGTCCGCTGAGACTCATGTACGTCGAGAGCCCCGGGGGAAGCGTCGACCGCAGCAGGGGTCCGGTCTCGATCGTCTCGGACGCGTCGCTCGACGAGCTCGGTCGGCGCTCTGGCGGAGACGAGCCGGTGGACGGCCGCCGGTTCAGGATGTTGATCGGCGTCGGCGGAGTCGCGGCACACGAGGAGGACGGCTGGTGCGGCCGCGAGGTTCGAATCGGTGAGGCCGTCGTCCGGCCGCTCGAGCCCGTTGCCCGCTGCGCGATCACGACCCAGAACCCGGATACCGGCAGGCCCGATTTCGACACGCTGCGGGAGATCAAGCGCTACCGCGGCCCACGGCTCGAGGATGGCAAGAGCATCGACTTCGGCGTCTTCGGCGAGGTCGTCGAGCCCGGCCGCATCCGCCGGGGCGACCCTGTCGAGCCCGTCTAGCCGCGCGGGTTTACTTTCACTTCCGAGCGCGGGGTACTGTCTCCCTATCCGTAACCTGAACCACCTCTCAGGTCGGCAGGTGGGCGGCATCCTCGCGGTTCTGCTCCTCTCGCTCGCCTCTCCGGCGCTCGCCGCGCCACCTTCGCAGGCGACCTACGACGCCGTGGTCGACCAGGTCCTTGCCGAGCCCTATCAGCCCGCTTACGTTCCGGCAGGCTTCGACACCGCCTTCCCGGGCATGGTGGCCAACACCCTGCCCGCACAGGACTACACGACCGGATCGGTTCCCGGCAATCCGGATCACCCGGAGTGGCCGGCGGAGTTCCAGCAGATCGTGATCTCCTCGGCTGACGGCGCGCCGCTCACCGCGCGCCTCGCCCTGCAGCCCGGCACACGCCCCGGTGTCGTCGTCGTGCACGGCTTCAACACCAACGGCAAGGAGTCGGTGATCCGCTGGGCCGCGATGCTGGCGAAGAACGGCTACAACGTGCTGGCCGCCGACCAGCGCGACTTCCGGGCGGAGTTCCAGGCCGGCTACGGGTATCCGAACTGGCTGCAGACCTTCGGCTGGAAGGAGACCGAGGACGTGGTCGCCGCGGGTCGCTACCTCGACGCGCAGCCCGGGGTCAGCTCGGTCGGCGTGATCGGCTTCAGCCTCGGGGGACAGGACACCGTGCTCGCGCTCGAGGTCGACGCCGACTCGGGCGATCCGGTCTTCGACGCAGCGCTGAACTTCAGCGGCCCGGCCGACCAGAACACGCAGGTCTACAGCGGCGCCGTGCCTCCCGGCTGCCAGACCCCCGCCTGCACCTACCCGGCCACCGGAGCGCTGATCGCGCTCGTCGTCCCCCCGTCCACCTACACGGATCCCTGCCGCGTCCTCCGGGACGCTTCGGGCTACTACGGGCCCGATCCCTACACCATCCTCTCGAAGGAATCCGCGTACCGCGCGCAGCTGCGCGCGCTCGTGCCGCTCCTGAACCTCTACTCGGAGGACGACTCGCTGGTGAAGCCGTACAACGCGACGATGATGGCCGGCTACAACACGGGGGCGCCGCTGCAGCGAACGGTTCTCGTCCGGCAGGGCGAGCACGCGTACTTCTACGATCGCTGGTGGCAGCAGCGAGCCACGCTGCTGTACTTCAAAGGACTGCTTCCCGGCGCTGCCGCCGACGCTCTGATCGGAACGGTCGCGACCGTCAACCAGACGCCGGGCGGCGCCAGCTTCTCGAGCCAGCTCGTGCCACTCGGCTCGCCCGACCGCACCGACGCCGACGCATTCCTCGGTCCGTACATCTGCGACACCTCGCGGCCCCCGCCCGCGACGGCCGTGCTGTGCGCAGGCCGGCATGCGACGGTGGTCGGGGACGACGGGCCGAACGAGCTCAACGGAACTCCCGGCGCGGACGTCATCGTCGGGGGGCCGGGCGACGACACGATCGACGGCGGCGGGGGCAGCGACCACGTCTGTGGCGGCGCAGGCACTGACATGGTGCGAGGAGGAGCGGGCAGCGACCTCGTCGACCCCGGAGCCGGCGACGACCGGGCCGAGGGAGGCGACGGCTCCGACGCTCTCGTCTACACCGATGCGCCCTCGGGGGTCACCGCGAACCTGGCGACGGGTGCGGCCTCGGGCGGTGGGGGCACGGACAGCTTCGAGGGCTTCGAGTCCGTGCTCGGCTCGACCTTCGCCGACAACCTCACCGGGGACGCTGCCCGCAACAACCTGCTCGCCCAGGGCGGCAACGACACGCTCCACGGCGAGGACGGCGCCGACGGTCTCGACCCCGGCGGCGGCACCGACGTCGTCAACGGCGGGGGCGGCTTCGACAACGCCTCGTACTTCTTCCGGACGCTTGCCGTCACGCTCACGCTCGACGGCCAGGCGAACGACGGCTCCAGCCTGGAGGGCGACAACATCGGGCCGAGCGGTGACATCGAGGCCCTGCAGGCAGGTCCCGCGAACGACTCGCTCACGGGCAACGGCGCCGACAACAACCTCTTCGGCCAGGGAGGAAACGACACCCTGAACGGCGAGGGAGGAAACGACGGGATCGATCCCGGTCCCGGCCAGGACACCCTGAACGGCGGACAGGGCTTCGACATCGCGTCCTACTTCTTCCGTGCGGCGGGCGTGACGCTCTCGCTCGACAACTCGGCCAACGACGGGGAGCCGCAGGAGGGCGACAACATCGGCCCCGGCGGCGACGTCGAGGGCCTCCAGGGGGGACGGGGGAACGACACCTTGACCGGCAACAACGCCCCCAACCGCTTCAATGGCCAGGCTGGCGACGACTCGATCACGAGCCGCGACGGCCCGCCCGCCCAAGCTGACACGGTGCTCTGCGGGCCTGGAGCGGATTCGGTCATCGCCGACGCCTCGGACGTCTTCCCCGAGGTGCCGTCCGCCTGCGAGACCGTGACGCTCGGCTAGAGCTAGAAGGTCTCGAGCGAGGCCCGCCGCCGGCTCTCGACCTCGAAGACACGGAAGAGGATGAAGGCGGCCGCAGCGTAGGCCGCGCCGATCGCGAGCTCCGTCCAGACGGTGCTCGCCACCTCGCCGAGAGAAGCGCCGCGCGCCACCTCGCGTGCGGCCTCGATCCCGTGCGTCAGGGGCACGACCCGTCCCACGGCCTCCATCCACCCGGGCAGCTCCTCGAGCGGGATGTTGACGCCGCAGAAGAGCAGCATCAGGAAGTAGACGAGGTTCGAGGCGAAGAAGACATCGCGGGCGCGCAGCCCGATCGAGCCGAGCAGCATGCCGAGCGCCGTGCACGAGAACACGGTCACGAGCAGGACGGTCGCGAGCGCCGGCAGACTGCCCGCGTCGAGGCTGAAGTCGAGCAGGGTGACGCCGACGAGGAAGCCGAAGACCGAGACGACGAGCCCGTTGACGATGTTCGGCACGGCGCGGCCGAGGAAGACCGCCAGCCGGCTCGCCGGTGTCGCGAGGAGCGGGGAGAGCGTCCCGAACTGGCGCTCGTTGGCGATCGTCATCGTCATCCCGTAGATGCCGGACATCGCGCTCACCTGGACAGCGTTGCCGACGACGAAGAAGGTGTCGTCCTGCAGGCCCGTGAAGCGGCCGAGGTAGGCGAAGAAGAGGATCTGGAAGAGCGGACTGCCGAGCATGGTCGTCACGTACATGACTGGACGGATCCAGTTGAAGAGCGCCCGGTAGCTGATCAGGCCGCCGATCGCGAAGACGCGGAGTGCGGCGGTCACGTGAGCGCCAGGGTGGCGCGTTGCCGGGCGAGGCGCTCGAAGTTCGCCATCGTCAGCGTTCCGATCGCGAGGTAGACGGCCGAGAGGAGCAGGCACATCCCGAGCGCGAGCACCGGGTCGCCGCCCCCGAGCGCCGCGTCGCGCACGGCCCGCACGCCCCAGGTCGGTGCGAGCACCCACGAGAGCGGCTCCACCCACCCCGGCAGCAGCGACACCGGCACGAGCAGGCCGGTGACCAGCCAGACCGGGTATTCGAGCAGGTTCGAGAACGCCGAGGCCTGGCGGTAGAGGACGAAGGTCGAGGCCATCACGAGCCCGAGCAGCCCGAGCCCGATCGTGGTCACCGGAAGGGCGAGCACGAACAGGAGCGGGTGCTCGAGGTCGAGCGGCACGCCGAAGAGGATCCGCCCCCAGAACAGCGTCGCGACGATCGAGTAGAGGCCGTTCGTGGCCGTCGCGAGCGTGAGCGGAAGCATGGTGAAGAGGAAGCGCGGCGGCGCCGCGACCAGAATCTCGAGCGTGCCCTGCCAGCGTTGCCACTGGATCGCGCCGCCCGAGCCGAAGAGCGTCGACGACCACATGCCCATCAGCCCGGCGCCGAGGGCGACATAGAGGAGCGTGCCCTCGCGCGTCCCCGAGCGCCACATGTAGAAGCCGATCGTCGCGAAGATGATCGGCTGGAACACCGAGATGAGCACGAAGAAGATGGAGCTCAGCAGGCTCTTCTGGTGGAAGAGCCAGCCGATCCAGAAGAGGCGGAGCGCGTGTGTCACGCCCGTTCCAGCGTCGCGTGGCGGCGGCTCTGCCTCTCCATGAAGCGCAGGAAGCCGTAGCCCGCGGCGCCGTAGGCGACCCCGACGGCGGCCTCGGCAGCGACGAGGCCGGCCACCCCGGAGAGCGAACCGCCGTCCGCCAGGCGCCGTGCGGCTTCGATGCCCCGCGTGAGCGGCATGGCCTCCGAGATCGCGCCCATCCAACCCGGCAGCTCGGCAAGCGGGACATTCGCGCCGGTGAAGATCAGGAGCAGGCCGAAGACGATGTTCAGCAGCACCGCGGTCTCGCGGACGCGGAGTCCGATTCCCGCGAGCACGAGGCCGAGCCCGGTGCAGGAGAACGCGCAGACGACGATCACGAGCCCGAGCGGCGCCAGCGCGGCGGCGGGGATGTCGATGCCGAGGATGGCGCCGCCGATCGCCAGCGAGAAGGCGGCGACGAAGGCGCCGTTGACGACGACGGGCAGCGAGCGGCCGAGGAAGAGCGGCAGCCGGCCGGCCGGGGTGACCAGCACGAACCCGAGCGTCTGCTGGTAGCGCTCGCCGGCGATCGTGTTCGTCATCGCGAAGAGGCACGGGACGGAGGCGTACTGGAGCGCGTTCCCGATCACGTAGAACTCGTCCGACTCGAGCTCGGCGGCGCGGCCGATGTAGGCGAAGAGCAGGATCTGGAAGAGCGGCGTGATCACGAGCGTCGGCACGAAGATCCACGGGGACATGAACCCGAAGAGCGCCCGGAAGCTCATCAGCCCGCCGACGAAGAAGACGCGCGCCGAGGTCATGTGAGGGAGAGCGTGGCCCGGGCGCGGGCGGCCCGGAGAACCGTGTCGAGGAGCAGGATCCCGGTCAGGGTGTAGCCCGCGGCGAGACCGAGGCAGACGAGCAGGTCCGGATAGGGCGAGCCGCCGAGGGCTGACTCCCGGATCGCGTTCATGCCCCAGGTCGGGGCGAGTGCCCACGAGATCGGCCGCACCCAGCCCGGGAAGAGCGAGATGGGGATCAGGAAGCCGCAGACGAGCCACACGGGATACTCGAGCACCGCACCCATCGCCCAGGCCGTGCGGTAGCGGACGAACAGGACCGCGAGCACGAACCCGAGCGCCCCGATCGAGACGATCGTCGCCGGAACGGCCGCGACGAAGGCGACCGGCACGTCGAGGGTCAGCTCGATGCCGAACAGGAAGCGGCCCCACAGCAGCGTCCCGACCATGCAGTAGACGCCGATCGTCGCGCTCGCGACGGTGATCGGGAGCAGGACGACCGAGAAGTGCACCGGGGCCGCGACAAGGAGTTCCAGTGTCCCGTGCCAGCGGGCGCGCTGGAGGGCGGAGCTCGACGGCACGCTCGTCGCCGTCCAGACCCCCATGACCGCCGCGCCCAGCGACGCGAAGAGCAGCGAATCGGGATCGTTGCCCGCGCGGAACATGAAGAAGGCGATCGTGGCGAAGAACAGAGGCCACACAACGGCCAGGAGGCCGTCGAAGGCCGACTGGGACATCATCTTGACGTGGACGACCCAGCCGACCCTCAGCAGCCGGAGCGTTCTCATTCGCTGACTAGCGCGACGTAGGCGTCCTCGAGCGTGGGCTCGCGCGAGGCGACGCGCCCGACGTTGGCACCGTCGAGCTGCCCCAGGAGCGCGTGCGTCAACTCCTCACCGGGCTCCGACTGCACGACGAGCACCTGCGCCTGGTCGCGCTCCTCGACGGCCACGCCGCGGACGCCGGGAACGGCACGCAGCCGCTCGACGCACCCCTCGGGGACGCCGTACACCTCGATCTCGACGACGGTCCCTTCCGAGACGCGGTTCTTGAGCTCCTGCGGCGTACCCTCGGCGACGATCTCGCCCTTCGCGATCACGGCGATGCGGTCGCAGAGCGCGTCGGCCTCGAACATGTAGTGGGTCGTCAGGAGCACGGTCTTGCCGGACTCGGTGAGCGAGGCGATGGTCGCGCGCAGCTCCCGCGCGCCGACGGGGTCGACGCCGATCGTGGGCTCGTCGAGGAAGACGACGGGCGGGTCGTGGAGGAGGCCGCGCGCGATGTGGAGGCGCTGCCGCATCCCGCGCGAGTAGCCCTCCACCCGCTCCTTCTCGCGGCCCTTGAGCCCGACGAGTTCGAGCAGCTCGTCGATGCGAGGGCGCTGCTCGCGCGGCGGTACGCCGTAGAGCTCGGCGAAGTAGCGCAGGTTGTCGAGCCCGGGCAGCCGCTCGTAGAGGCCCCGGTCGCCTCCGAAGACGTAGCCGATCCGCTTGCGCACCTCGCGCGGGTTCTCTGCGACGTCGAAGCCGAGCACGCGCGCGCTGCCGGAGGTGGGGAGGAGCAGCGTGATCAGCATCTTGATCGTCGTCGTCTTGCCGGCGCCGTTCGGCCCGAGGAGGCCGAAGAGCTCGCCCTCGGCGACCTCGAAGCTGACGCCCTTCACCGCCTCGACCTCGAGCGAGCGGCGGCGGATGAGGCCGGTGCTCGTCCGGTAGGTGCGGCGGAGCTCGTGCGACTCGATCACGGCCATGCGAGCAGGATAGGCGCGCCTTCCGGCGCCGTACAGCGATTCGGCCGCGGCCGAAAGCTCAGGCCGAGCGGGCGGCCGAAAGTTCGGCGGCGAGCAGCTCCAGAAGCGAGGAGCCCCTTTCGGTGAGGCGGTAGACGACGAGGCGCCCAACCCGCCGGCGACGGACGACGCCCGCTCGGTCGAGCACGGCGAGATGCTCGGACACGGTGCTCGGGCTGAGCCCGAGGCGCAGCGCGAGCGCGCTCGTGGTCGACGCCTCCTCGAGGGCGCCCAGGACGGCGGCCCGGCCGCGGCCGAGCAGGAGCTCGAGCGGCGCCTCGCGGTCCTCGTCGATCACGCGGCTGCCCCAGATCGCGGCTGTTCCGCGTGCCGCGTAGGACACGGTCGGGCGCCACGGGCCTTCGATCGAGACGAAGGCCGAGCCGCCGAAGACGAGCGGCACGAGCAGGAGGCCGCGTCCGTCGCAGCGCACGTGCTCCTCGTGGTGCTTGTCGACCTCGAGCACGGGCGCACGCCAGCGGAAGCGCGGCCCGAGGCTTGCCAGCAGGCTCTCCGGGCCCTCGCGCGTCAGGCGGTCTGCCTGGACGAGCAGTTCGCCCTCGAGGAGCGTCCGCAGGCGGGGCCAGCGCCCGGCCAGAACGAGGTCCCAGTACCGCTCGAGGAGGCGAGCCAGGTTCTCGAGCGCGCGCTCGGGGTCGTCGACATACGGTGCGAGCGGGCCGGGAGTGTCGCCGGGATAGGCGAGGCGCACTTCGGTTTGCACCTGCTGCGGAGGCGTGGCCCGAAGGCGGGCGAGCTCGTCCTCGAAGCGCGGCGCCGCCTCAGACGGCGGAGGCAGGAGGAAGTCGGGGATGTAGCCGCGTACCCGCAGGAGCACTCGGAGCGGCTCCAGGTCGAGCCCGGCGAGTGCCGGCCGCACCTCGGCGCTCCACGCTTCCCACTCCGACGGCTCGCCCTTCAGGCCCTCGGCGAGCGCGAAGCTTGCGACGGTCTCCCACAGCGGGCTGTAGGCGAGCCGGGTCCGGAGTAGATCCTCCTCCGAGAGCTCGACGCTGATCATGTCTCGTACTCTACGAGCCGTGTCCAACCTCGCTGTCGTCCAGCGCTCGTACGACGCGTTCGCCCGTGGGGACATGGAAGCCGTCCTCGCCGACATGGACGAGGACATCATCTGGGAGCAGGCGCAGGGGCTTCCGCACGGAGGCACGTACAACGGGCTGGCGTCGGTGCGCCGCGCGGTCTTCGACCCGCTCGACGCGGAGTGGTGGGATGGGTTCTCGGCCGAGCCGTCCGAGCTCGTCGACGCGGGCGAGCACGTGCTCGTGCTCGGGCGCTACCGGGGTCGCGCGAAGGCCACCGGCCGCCGCCTCGACGTCCCCTTCGCCCACCTCTGGACGCTGCGCGAGGGCAGGGCCGTGCGCTTCCGGCAGTTCCTCGACACGGCCGGCTGGCGCCAGGCGCTGGAGCGCTGACACCATGGGAATCGCCCACTGGGATGAGGTCGAGGGCCGCCGGCGCACGAAGGGCGAGATGGACGCGACCTGGCAGCTGCTCGGGCGAGCCGCCGGCACACAGGGCGTCGGGGTGAACCGCGTGCGGGTCGAGCCGGGGATGCTTCCGACTCCGCCGCATTCCCACGGCGCGTCGGAGGAGCTCTTCTTCGTCCTCGGCGGCTCGGGCCTCGCCTGGCAGGACGAGGCCGTGCACGAGGTGCGCGCCGGCGACTGCGTGGTGCACCGGGCCAACGAGCTGGAGCACACTTTCCGGGGCGGCCCGGACGGGCTCGAGTTCCTCGTGTACGGCACGAACCACCCGACCGAGGTCGGCTGGCTCCCGCGCTCGGGCGCGGTCCGCCTCGGCTGGCCCTGGGTCGAGGGTCGCACCGACGATCCCTGGGACCTCGAGGCGCAGGCCGGGCCGCTCGCCGTCGGCGAGCCGGCGGAGCGCCCGGCGAACATCGTGCACCTCGACGACGTGGAGGAGGGCGGCGAGGACGGCGTAACCTGGAAGCGGCTTGCGGACGCGGCCGGTTCGCACGCGACCGGGCTGCACTGGGAGCACCTGCCTCCCGGCCGGATGGGCGCGATACCGCATTGCCATTCCGAGGAGGAGGAGGTGTTCGTGATCCTCGACGGCGACGGCACGCTCGAGCTCTGGCCGTCACCGGTTGCCGAGGCGCGCGGCGCGAAGCGCGAGGACGTCTCCGTTCGCGCCGGCCATCTCATCGCGCGCCCGCCCGGCACGAGGATCGGGCATGCGTTCCGGGCAGGACCGACCGGGATCACGATGCTCATCTACGGGACGAGGCGCCCCAACGACATCTGCTACTACCCCCGCTCGCGCAAGATCTACTGGCGCGGCGTGGGGGTGATCGGCCGCATCGAGTCGCTCGAGTACATGGACGGCGAGCCGCCCGGCTGACCTACTCGTTCCCGAAGAACAGCCTCCGGCCGACTCGCGCTTCGACGCGCAGGTAGCGCCACAGACGATGCGAGCCCACCGGCGCCTCGCGGACGATGTTGCAGACGCCGACAACCGCTTCGTAGTTCGGCGCGTCGGCCAGGATGTAGGCCGTCCAGGGCCAGTCGGGTGAAGGTCCGACCATGAGTTGATCGTCGTCGAAGGTTCCCAGCACCTTCAGGCCGAAGCGCTCCTCGAGGTTTGCGAACGCCTCGGTGAGCGGCCCGAGGATCTCGGGGAGGCGCGCAGACTCCTCCTCGAAGAACGTCTGGGAGACGCCGAAGCAGAAGAGCACGCGCAACGCCATGACGAGCGGAGCTTGACAGCGGCGGAGCCAGTGTGGGATGAGAGCCGCCCATGAGGCTCGAGGGCAGGACGGCGATCGTGACGGGAGCGGCGCAGGGTCTCGGCGAGGCGATCGCGGCCGGCTTCCTGGCGGAGGGCGCCCGCGTCGTCCTCGCCGACCTCGACGAGGGGCTGGCGCGGGCCACCTCCTCCCGGCTCGATGCCTCTGGCGAGCGCGTGTGGGCGGCGGCGCTCGACGTCCGTAGCCGGGATTCGATCGAGCGCGTCTTCGACGCGACGTCCTCGCGGTGGGGAGGTGTGGACGTCCTCGTCAACAACGCCGCCCGGACGGTGATGCGCCCCTTCTTCGAGGTCGAGGAGCGCGAGTGGGACGATGTGCTCGCGGTCAACCTGCGCGGCGTCCTCTTCGGCTGTCAGATCGCGGGCCTGCACATGCGGGAGCGCGGTTGGGGGCGCATCGTGAACCTGACCTCGCTGGCCGGCCAGGCCGGGTCGCAGATCATGGGGGCTCACTACTCCGCTTCGAAGGCCGGCATCCTGGCTCTGACGAAGGTGGCCGCCCGGGAGCTCGCGTCGAACGGCGTCACGGTCAACGCGATCGCTCCGGCGGCGATCAGCGGGCCGACCATGGACACGCTTCCGCCCGAGCGCGTGGAGGCGCTCGCCCGCTCGATCCCCGTCGGAAGGATCGGACGGCCGAACGAGGTCGCGGGGGCGGCGGTCTACCTCGCCTCGGAGGAGGCCGGCTACGTGACGGGGGCGACGCTGGACGTCAACGGCGGCCAGCTCATGCGATGAGTGGCTACGGGCACGCGGTCGAGCGGCTGAGCCAGGCGATCCTCGGGACGCCCGGGGATCTCGACCCCGCGATCCGCACTGCGATCGAGGCCTACGCAGCCGATCTTCCCGAGCGCCCGCGGGGAATCCCACCCGATCTCCTCCCGTACGTGGAGAAGGTGGCACGGCACGCCCACACGATCGTGGACGCGGACATCGAGCGGCTGAGGGCAGCGGGCTTCTCCGAGGACGCGATCCTCGAGGCGACACTCGCCGCTGCACTCGGCGCGGCGCGCGGCCGGCTCGGGCGCGGACTCACCGCCCTCGGGGGATGACGAGGGCGGCTCGCCCGTTATCCTGCTCGGCGTGAGGCTGGCGCGGCTGGAAGAAGCGCGGAGCCCCGAGCTCGAGGCGCTCGAGCGCGAGCGCGGGTTCGTGTCCGACATCCTGCGCGTGCTCACCTATCGGCCGGAGCTCTTCGGCGCGCCGTTCTCGCAGCTCCTGCAGGAGGTGATGCGAGGGCCGTCGAGCTGGAGTGTCGGCGAGCGGGAGCTCTTCGCCGCCTTCGTCTCGTCCCAGAACCAGTGCCGGTTCTGAACGGAGTCCCACGGCGCGGTCGCGTCGGTCGCGCTCGGGAGTGAAGAGCTCGTGGACGCGGTGCTCGCCGACTGGCGCACGGCGCCCGTCGACGAGAGTCTCCGCGCAACGCTCGGCCTGCTCGAGACGATGACGCTTCGTCCGGCCGAGCTTCGGCCGGACGACATCGAGCGCGTTCGGGCCCGAGGGGTCGGAGACGACGCGATCGCGGATGCGATGGCGGTCGCAGCGTGCTTCAACCTGATCGACCGTGTCGCCGACGCGCTCGGGGCCGAGCCGATGTCGAACGTGCTTTCGCGAAAGCAGTTGCTCGCGCATGAAGCGGCATTCCTGGAGCGCGGATACGTCTAGGCGAACGTGACACGCTCCACGTAGCATCCGGGTCGCTACCCGCCCTGCTCGGGCGGAAGTAAGCGTTTTTGGAAGACCGCAATCACGGAGGGTCTCGCCTTCGTCTAAAGGACGGCAGGCAGGTAACCACAAAGGAGGATCCATGCAGGAAAAGCCAGGGCTGAAAAAGCTCGCGGCAGGAGTCGCCGTTGCGCTCGTGGGCGCGCTGGCACTGACGGCAGGCGCCGTCGCCAAGGTTTCAGGTCCGGCGTCGCCGTCGGCCTCGTCCGCCGAGCTCGCCCGCGCGCAGGCGAACTGCCGGTCGGCCGAGATCGGCGTCGCCGCACCGCTCACGGGACCGGCTGCGTTCCTCGGTCAGGAGCAGCTCTCCTGGGCGCAGTTCGCGGTGCGGCAGTTCAACCAGTCACGGCGCACGAACTTCCGGCTCGTGCAGGGCGACACGCAGCTTTCCGCATCGCTCGCTCGCACCGTCGCCCGTCAGTTCGTGGGGCGCCGCAACATCATGGGCGTGGTTGGCCCCTCGACGAGCCAGGCCGTCATCTCCGGCGCAGGTTTGTTCGAGGCCGCAAGCCTCGCGGCCGTCTCGCCGTCGGCGACCCGCATCGACCTCACGAACGGTCAGTTCCGGACGTTCTTCCGCGTCGTCCCGAACGACTCGGGCCAGGCGCGGAGCATCGTCGCCTACTCGGTCGACACCATCAAGGCGACTCGGGCCGTCGTGGTCGACTCGCAGGACGACTACAGCACCGCCCTCGCGGCCGGACTGCAGTCGGCATTCCGGGCGCGGAACGTCCAGGTCGACCGCGAGTCGGTAAGCAATACGACGACCGACTTCTCGACGATCGCGACGAGGGTCTCGGCCGACGCGCAGGTGGTCGTCTTCGCGACGCAGACCCCGGCGGCGGCACAGGCACTCTCGGATCAGCTGCTCTCGCAGGGTAAGCGGGCAGTGGTCTTCGGAACCGACGGTGCGTTCTCGCCCGACGAGTTCAAGCCCCGTAACGGCTTCGTGTCGGGGTTCGCCCCAGACATCAAGGCGAGCCGGACGGCGCGCAGTCTCGTGGCGGCCTATAACAGGTTCTCGCGAAACCGCACGTTCGGCACCTTCGGCCCGCCCGCGTACATGTCGGCGACCGTGCTGATGACGGCAATCAACGCCGCCTGCCGCGACGGCAGGGCGACCCGGGCCGAGGTCACGCGGTTCGTTCGGATCACCCGCCTCGCCTCGATCCTCGGCGGCACCATCCGGTTCACCGCCAGGGGCGACCTGACCGATCCCGATTGGTTCGTGTTCAAGGTCACCAACGGCACGTACGAGACCGTCGGCTAGTCGAGACGGAAACTCCGGGAACGGCCCGCCTGCGATGGTGGGCCGTTCCCGTTTCTGTTAGGAACGCTGCGGCAGTGGACTGGACCACCTTCATTCAGCTCACGGTCAACGGGCTCACACTGGGCAGCGTCTACGCACTGATCGCGCTGGGCTATTCGATGGTGTACGGCATCCTCAAGCTGCTCAACTTCGCACACGGCGAGGTCTTCATGGTGGGCGCGTTCATCGGGTGGGGCGTGCTCAACCTGCTCGGAGGCGCCGTCGACCCGAGGGTCCCGGTCTGGCTCCTGATCACCCTGATGACGGCTGCCGCGATGCTCGGTGCGGGATTGCTCGGCGTGGTGATCGAGCGCTTCGCCTACCGGCCGCTCCGCAACGCCCCGCGCATCGCGCCGCTGATCAGCGCGCTCGGGGTCTCCTTCTTCCTCCAGAACAGCGTGCTGATCCTGTACGGAGCGAACTTCAAGACCTACGACACCTTCACGCTCGTCGATCCGTTCTCGGGCATCCAGTTGGGTGGCGTCAACGTTTGGATCATCCGTATCGTCGTCTTCGTCTCCGCGATCGCAATGATGCTCGGCCTCTTCGCCCTCGTCCGCTACAGCCGGCTCGGGAAGGCGATGCGGGCCACGTCGTTCGATCGCGAGGCGGCTTCGATGATGGGGATCGACGTCGACAAGGTGATCGTGAAGACGTTCTTCATCGGCTCGGCGCTCGCTGGCGCGGCGGGCGTGCTCGTGGGGCTCGTCTTCGGGCAGATCAACCACTTCATGGGCTTCAACTACGGGCTCAAGGGCTTCACCGCCGCGGTGATCGGAGGGATCGGGAGCATCCCGGGCGCCATGTTCGGCGGTCTCTTCATCGGGCTCGCGGAGGCGTACTCGGCCGGCTATATCTCGTCGGTGTTCCAGGATCTGATCGTCTTCTCGCTCCTGGTCGTGGTGCTGCTCGTACGCCCGAGCGGCCTCTTCGGGCGCGCGACGATCCAGAAGGTCTAGCCGGTGGCCGACGGCGACCCGGTCGATCTCCCCGCACCGCCCGACGCTCAGAACCGGCCCAGGATCGGCGTCGACGAGTGGGTCGGGCAGGTCGAGGACCGGCGGGAACACGGTCCGCGGGTACGTCTCGTCAACGCCTGGAATGAGCTGCACCTCGCGGCCAAGCTCGCGATCTTCGTCGGCCCGGCGGCGTTCCTGCCTTTCGTCGTCAGCTCGGACTACTGGATGCAGGTCGCGGTCATCACGGCGCTCTACGCCGTCCTCGCCGTGGGTCTCAACGTCGCGGTCGGGTTCGCAGGCCTCCTCGACCTGGGCTACGTCGCCTTCTTCGGCTTCGGCGCCTACGCCTACACGTGGCTTGCTTCCGAGCACTTCGACCTGCACTGGGATGCGACCTACGCGATTCCGACCGTGGTCGTCGCCTCGGCGGCGCTCGGCTTCATCGTCGGCTTGCCCTCGCGGCGCCTCGTGGGCGACTACCTGGCGATCGTGACGCTGTTCTTCCTCTTCATCTTCAACACGCTTCTGCTCAACGCCGATCGCATCAACATCCCCTTCAAGGAAGGCTCGATCAACTTCACCCGGGGGCCGAACGGGATCTCGACGGTCGATCCGATGAGCTTCTTCGGGCTCGAGCTGCGGACGCTCGACCACTACTTCTGGCTCTCGCTCGTCACCTTCGCCGTCGTCGTGGGCGCTCTTTACCTGCTGAACGAGTCGCGGACGGGACGCGCCTGGCGTGCATTGCGCGAGGATCCGCTCGCCGCCGAGCTGATGAGCATGCCCGTGAACCGGCTGAAGCTGCTCGCCTTCTCGATCGGGGCCGCCGCGGCGGGGCTCACCGGCTCGATCTTCGCCGCCCAGAACGGCTCCGTGTTCCCGGTCGACTTCGACCTCACGCTCCTGATCAGCCTCTACGCCTTCGTCATCCTCGGCGGCGCCGGGAGCATCCTCGGCGTCGCGATCGGCGCCGTCACGATCAACGTCGCGCTCGAGCTGCTGCGGACGCCCGAGAATGCCAGCTTCGTCTTCTACTTCCTCCTCCTCGTCGCGATCGTCGCGATCCTGCGCCGAAGGGCGGCAGCGGTGCTCGCGGGCATCGTCGTCCTCGGCTTCCTCCTCCGCCTCGCCGCCGAGGGGGTGAAGCCTTCGTGGACGACAGGGGAGGACAGGGGCCTCACGTGGGTCGATCGGCTCGTCGAGGACTGGGTGCTCCTGCCGACGGACATCGCCCGGATCGACGATGTCGCCTACATCGGGCTCATCGCCGCGGTGCTGGCGCTGCTGCAGCTGCGTGGCTTCGTACGCCTGGCCGCGCTCGTTCCCGTGCTCTACCTCGCGGTCTTCGTGTGGCAGAACGTGCTCGTGATCCAGCCGAGCGTGGCTCGGTACATCATGCTCGGGGCGATGCTCGTCGCACTCATGGCCGCGCGTCCGCAGGGGCTCTTCGGGACGCCGCGCGTGGAGATCGTGTGACTCCGGCGATCCTCGAGCTCCGTGGCCTGACGAAGGCCTTCGGCGGGCTCACGTGCGTGAACGCGCTCGACCTCGAGGTGCGGGAGCGCGAGATCGTGAGCATCATCGGGCCGAACGGCGCCGGCAAGACCACGGTCTTCAACGTGATCACCGGCATCTTCCGGCCGGACGGCGGCGACATCCTGCTCGACGGCGCGAGCATCGTCGGTCTGGAGCCGCACGAGATCACGAACCGCGGCGTCGCCCGTACCTTCCAGACGCTCCGGCTCTTCCTGAACATGACCGTCAAGGAGAACGTGATGGCGGCGGCCTACGGGCACACGAAGGCAGGCGTCCTCCGCTCGGTGCTGCGCACGCCGGGAGCCCGGCGCGAGGAGCGCGAGATCAACCGCCTTGCCGAGGAGCGTCTCTCGTTCTTCGGCCAGCGCCTGATGGGCTATCGCTGGAACCAGCCGGCCTACAGCCTGTCCTACGCGAACCGGCGCCGGCTCGAGATCGCCCGCGCCACCGCGACGAACCCGCGCATCCTGCTCCTCGACGAGCCGGCCGCGGGGATGAACCCCTCCGAGACGCACGAGATCACCGAGCTGATCGGCCAGCTCCGCGAGGAGGGCGGCTACACGATCCTCGTGATCGAGCACGACATGCACGTCGTCGAGGGGATCTCCGATCGCGTCGTCGCGCTGGATCACGGCGTCAAGATCGCGGAGGGCTCCTTCGAGGCGGTGGCGACCGACGAGCAGGTCGTCGAGGCCTACCTCGGGCGCCGGGAGGCGACGACCAAGTGACGTCGCAGCTCCCTCGGCTAGTACGACCGCAGCCGATGTCGGGCGGAGCCGGGCTCTGCCCGGCGGGAGCCCTCGGTTCGGTGGGGACGAGAGAGCTGTGAAGGAGGGGGCACACGGGGGAACCACGGGTTCCC
>Ga0136615_10000581_pt1 | contig 16820 bp, 12 predicted proteins | sample AntDrymUQ2882206_2_FD_106647 | JGI IMG/M metagenome (GOLD analysis project Ga0136615, IMG submission 106647) | Polar desert sand microbial communities from Dry Valleys, Antarctica - metaG UQ288 (22.06) | ecosystem: Environmental > Terrestrial > Soil > Desert | place: Antarctica: Dry Valley...
GAGTGGTCGTGGGCGGGGGCGGAGTTGTCGTGGTCCTGGTTGGTGTCGTGGTTTTGGTCGTGGTGGGCTGCGTTGGAACGGTGGGCTGCGTCGGAGCGGTGGGCTGCGTTGGCACGGTGGGCTGTGTCGGCACAGTCAGCTGCGGACCTGTGGTCCGGATCGTCGTACCTGGCGCCCGCCCAGTCGGGTCGGAGTCTGAGTCTGAGTCGGAGTCGGAAGCCGAATCCGTCTCCGGCGGGTCCGGTGCGGGGATGAACCGCTCCACGGCCTTGGCTTTCGCGTCGGTGCGGGGCGGGGCGTCACACGTGGGTCGGGTGATCGTGTTGTTGTCCAGGCTGACCGTGCCGTTTCGAGCCAGTACCCGTCCCTCGACGGTTGTTCCGGCTTGCAGACTCACGGAGGTGAACGCCAGGATGCTCCCGACGAAGCGGGCGTCGGCGCCAAGCGTCGCTGATGTTCCGACCTGCCAGAACACGTTGCAGGCTTGAGCCCCGTTGATCAGATTGATGGTCCCGCTGTCCTCGGTGACCAGGGTGGATACCGCCTGGAAGATGAACAGGGCGTTCTTGTCATTCTGTCCGTCCAGGGTGAGCGTTCCGCTCAGGCCGAGTTCGGCTTCCTTCTTGTACACACCGGGAGGCAGCGTCAGCCCATCCAGGGTATCCGGCAGCGCCACGCCCGAGGACCTGTTCTCCGCGTCGTAGTAGGCGGTGGTCAGATCTGACTGGGCCCGCAGCGCAGTGGCGTCGGCGGCGTGCTGATCACCGTTGACTATTCCGGGCGGGAAGCCGGTGATGGCCTCGCCGGACTTGGCGCCGCCCAGGTCGCCGTTGATCACCGAGGGCCCGGTGTTGTCCACCGTGCTGCCGGCCAGCACCGCGAAGGACAGGGCAGTGTTCTCGGCAACCGCCGGTGGGGCCTCGTCCTCTTCCGCCCCGAGGATCACGATGGCCACCACCGCCATGGCCAGTACGGCGACAGCCGCCACGATGGCCACGATGATGGCGCGCGGAGAACGCTCTCGCAGCCCGTCCATCCAGTCTGCGATGCCGTCCCACATGCCACTTAGCCGGTCCATCAACGCTGATGGTAGCTGTGACGGCCGCTGTCGGATCCTGTTTCGGCCCCTCGACGGCGCGCTCTTGTAGCTTGCTCACCGGTGGGCTGCTTACCCTCGGCGTCGGGTACTCACCATCGGGGCCCTGCGATGCCTACCTTGAGGGAGGACCATGGCTCATCTGGTGACCAACCTGGTCGCGGCCGCCCGCGATCACCCGTCCAATCCGGCGGTGCGCCTGGACGAAGCCGTTCTCAGTTATTCCGACCTGCTCGAGGCAGCGAGTCGAGTAGCCGCGTTCCTGCGCGCACGTGGGCTGGTGCCTGGGGACCGGATCTGCCTCGTGCTACCCAACGTTCCCGCCTTCCCGGTGCTGTTCTACGGGTCGCTGATGGCCGGTTGCGTCGTCCTGCCGCTGAACCCATTACTCAGGGCTCGTGAGATCGAGTACTACCTCGAAGACTCTGGGACCAGCCTGGTCTTTGCCTCGGACCAGGCCGGCGAGGCCGCGGCCATCGCAGCCCTGTCAGTAGGTGTTGAGTGCTTGCTCGTGGGTGCGACCGGACCACGTGGCGACCAGTTGGCTGACGTAGCGGCCAACGGCATCGCGGTGGACGTTGCCGACGACGACACCGCAGTTCTCCTCTACACCTCCTGGGTAACCGGCAAGCCCCGCGGAGCTCAGCTGACCCACGCAAACCTGAGTACGAACGCCGCCACGTCAGCGACCGTCCTGAAGTGCACCTCCGACGACGTCCTGATGGGCTGCCTGCCGATGTTCCACCTCTTCGGCCTGACCGGCGCCCTGAATGCGGCGGTGTCTGCGGCGGCTTGCCTGACATTGATGCCCCGCTTTCAGCCAGCGAAGGCCCTCGAGGTCATCGGGAGGGACAAGGTAACGATCTTCGAAGGGGTACCCACGATGTATTCAGCCCTGCTGCAGATGCAGAACCGAGACGCCTACGACGTCTCGACCCTGCGCACCTGCGTGACCGGTGGTTCCGCCATGCCGGTAGCGGTGTTGAAGTCCTTCGAGGAGGCCTTCGGCTGCATCGTGCTCGAGGGCTACGGCTTGTCCGAGACATCTCCGGTGGCCGCCTTCAACCACATGGATGCCGAACGCAAGCCCGGCTCGATCGGCACGCCGGTCGCTGGTACGGAGTTGCGGCTGGTCAACGACGGCGGTCAGCTCATCCCGGCCGGGAACGACGGGGTTGGCGAGATCGAGATCCGCGGCGAAGGGGTCATGAAGGGATATTGGGAACACCCCGAGGACACCGACAAGATCCTCCGCGACGGTTGGTTGCGCTCCGGCGACCTAGCCACCCGTGACAAGGACGGCTACTACTTCATCGTCGACCGAAAGAAGGATCTGATCATCCGAGGCGGCTACAACGTCTATCCCGGAGAGATCGAAGATGCGCTGCGCGAGCACGAGGCGGTTGCCGATGTCGCGGTCATCGGCATCGACCATGGTCACCTCGGCGAGGAGGTGGGCGCCGCCGTCATCCTGGAACCCGGTGCCTTCACCACGGTCGCCGAACTACGGAACTTCGCAAAGCTTCGGCTGGCTGCCTACAAGTATCCGCGTTACGTATGGATAGTCGACGAGCTGCCCAGAGACGCCACCGGAGTCGTCGTACGCCGCGAAGTGTCCCCCCCGCCGCAGGACGAGCCAGCCCGCCCCGGCTAGCCGATCTCGATGACCACGAGGCCGACGCCCACGCTCTGGGTGAACGTCTCTGCGGTGAACTCGTTGATCGGCCCATCGCGCAGGGACGGCTCGTACACCGCAATGGGCAGGGGCCGCTCCAGTGTGATGGTGACCGGCAAAGACTCGACCGGCAGATAGGAACCGCTCAACTCGTTGCGATCCCACTTGTAGAGGTCGACGGCCTGCCAGATGGCCAGCAGATGCTTCCCGTCCGAGCGGTGCAGTAGCGCGCTACGCAGCGTGTCGGCCGGGGTAGCGGTGGGCACGTTGGCTGGGTTGCTGATGGCCACGCGCAGTCCGGGCGGGGTGTGCCGCGCTTCACCGTCCCGCACGAGGGCCAGCAGCCGGCGCGTCGCCTCGAACCCCGGCTTGCGCACCCATGTCCTGGGGTCCGGAGATGGAGTTTCGACCAGCCCGAAACCCGCCTCTCTGATCGTGTCGTCACTGTCATAGGGAGGTGGTTCGTCGAGGAGTTCGTAGGCGAAGAAAGTCCGGTCCTCGAGCAGGTGGACGAACAGGTGCTTGGGCGCGTAGAGGCTGGCAACCGCCGGAGGGACGAGCCAGGCACCGCCGCCGTACCCGCGGTCGATCGACGTTGTGTAGCCGCCTTCGGAGACGCACAGCGGTTTTCCGGGATGCAGGGGTTCTAGGACGTCGAGTCGCTCGTCGATCAGGTACTCGGGATCCTCGTCATTCGGGTAGAGGTGCACGTCCCCGCGATCCATCCACTGCGAGAGGTCACCCAGCGCTGCCACGTCCGGGGCAATCGCGGCCGGCCCGCCTTTCATGTTCAGTGGGGGCCCCTGGACCAGCACGTCGTCAAAGGCCGAACGCTTCCGGGTCTGCTCCCACAGCGCCTGCATGGCCCACCTGGTGGTCTGGGCCCAGTCGGCCGCCCTGCTTGCGGAATTCGGTTCGTTCGGGCCGGTCAGCGAGTCCAAGAGGTCGAGGTCAGTATTGGCCCGCAGCCAGTCCAGCTGCTCGTTGACCACAGACCGAGCCGCGTCGAGGCTGGTGACGTCCTGGGACAACAGGATCGGGGCGCACCAGCGCACTCCACTCGCGGTGAGCCGATCCATCGCGCGCCGCACGACGGCACGCCCATGGTCGGTACGGGGCAGGTACTGCCGTACCGCTCCGACCCCCAGCTCTAGCAGCCACCGCAGCGCTGCGTCGGTGTTTCCCCAGGACGGACTCCCGAGGAAGGACAGATGACAGTTCATCCCGTACGAGTCGAATGCAGCCCTCGCCGGCATGGCCGGCACGAGAGGGAGATCCTTGCCCTCGAGTGCCGCGAGAGCGGTGCCCGGTCTCAACCAGGAGAACGGCGCCATGGCTGTCGCACCCAGCAGTAATTGCCGACGAGTCAAGTCGGGCACCTTGACCTCCTCGACCGACTCACCACCTCGCAGCGAAGGCGCCTGACTTGGTCATTGCCTCGGATGCATCCACGACCCCGCATTTCGTCGTACCGGTTCAGCCTACCCTCGGGTCGGAATTCAGTCGCCGACTGAACCGTAGAAGACGCGCTCGACGACGCTGCGAGTACGGCGTGTCACGCGGAGATAGTCCTCGAGGAACTCCCCGGCGACGCGCTCCGGTGGGTAACCCATCGCCCGGGTCACTCCCAGCAGCTCCTTCCCCAAGCGGGGCAGCTGGTCGCCGGCCCGGCCGCGGACCAACATGATCGCGTTGCGTGAGCGACTGGCCATCATCCAGCCGGCTTCCAGGGCCAGGGCGTCGCCCTCCCCGAGCAGACCCAGGCCGACCATGGCACGCAGTGCCTCCAGAGTGCCGGTACTTCGCAGCGACTCATGTTCTCCGGCATGTCGCAGTTGCAGCAGCTGAGTGGTCCACTCCACGTCGGCCAGAGCGCCGCGGCCGAGCTTGGTATGGGCGGCCGGGTCAGCGCCTCGTGGTAGGCGTTCGGAATCCACTCGCGCTTTGATCCGGCGGATCTCGACGACGTCGGCCTTCGGTAGCCCGTCGGATGGATATCGGAGCGGATCGATCAACGACACGAACTCTGCGCCCAGCTGCACGTCTCCGGCCACCGGAACGGCGCGCAGCAGGGCCTGGCGCTCCCACACCTGAGCCCAGCGTCGGTAGTACGCCCGATAGGAGGCCAGCGACCGTACGACCGGGCCGTTGCGCCCCTCGGGCCGAAGCCCGCTGTCGATGCTCAGCGGTGGGTCCGAGCCCGGAGCCGCGAGCAGGGTCCGGAGTCTTTCAGCGACGGCGGCGGCGGCTCGAGCGCACACCCGCTCGTCCGCCCCGTCCTTGGGATCGTGCACGAACAGCACGTCGGCATCCGAGCCGTAGCTCATCTCGCGGCCACCCAGACGTCCCATGCCGATGACCACGAAACGCGCCGGCAGTTCGGCTTCGGATCCGGCAACCTCGCGAACCGCGGCTGCGAGCGCCGCGCGGATCGTGGCCGTCGCCGCGTCGCTGAGACCGGCCAGAACCTGCCGGTGCTGGGCAACCCCAAGCAGGTCGCTCATCGCCAACCGCAACAGCTCGTGGCGGCGCAGCGCCCGTACGGCTGCGACTGCCTCCACCGGATCGGAGGTGCGGGCCACCACCGCGGTCCAGGCCGCGGTCAGGTCCGTCAGCGCGGCCGGGCGCAGTTGCGCATCATCCCCGAGCAGCTTGAGTGCCTCCGGCGCGCCGCCGAGCAGGTCGGCGACGAACTTGCTGGCGCCCAATAACCGGCCGAGCCGCTCGAGCACGTTCATCTCGTCCCGGAGAAGTCGCAGATACCAGGGTGTGCGGCCGAGTTGTTCGGACACCGACCGGTAGGCGAGCAGGCCCGCATCCGGATCGGCAGAATTCGTGAAGCTCTGCAGCACCACCGGCAACAGCAGCCGTTGCAGGGCCGCGGTCCGGCTGACCCCCGAGGTCAGGGCGCCCAGGTGTGCCAGAGCGGCCTCGGGTGCGCTGAACCCGAGGGCGGCCAACCAGCCGCGAGCCGCGTCCGGAGCGAGCCGCAGCTGATCACCGGGAACGCGGGAGACGGCATTGAGCAGCGGCCGGTAGAACAACTTCTCGTGGAGCCGCCGTACGTGGCGGGTATGCAGGCTGAGTTCCGCGGATAGTACGTCGGCCGGCTCCCCGCGGTGATCCGGGCGGTATCCCAAAGATCTTGCCAACCAACGCAGTTGCCGACGATCGTCGGGAAGCAGGTGAGTGCGGCGCAGACGCATGAGCTGCAGGCGATGCTCCACGGTCCGCAGCAGGCGATAGGACACCGCCAGGATCTCGCCGTCCGCACGGCCGATGTATCCCCCCGCCGTGAGTTCGCTGAGGGCCGGCAGCGTCCCGCCGAGGCGAAGCTTCTCATCGGTCCGCCCGTGCACGAGTTGGAGCAGCTGGACGGAGAACTCGACGTCTCGCAGGCCGCCCGGGCCGAGCTTGAGTTCGCGATCGGCGAGTTGGGTCGGGATGTTGGCCTCAACCTGTCGTCGCATCTTCTGGACGTCTTCGACGAAGTGCTCCCGCTCGGCCGCTGCCCAGACCATCGGGCGAAGCTGCTCGACGTAGGCCGCCCCGAGTTCGGGGTCACCGGCAACGGGGCGCATCTTGAGCAACGCCTGGAACTCCCAGGTCCGCGCCCACTTCTGGTAGTAGGTGACGTGCGAGTCCAAGGTGCGCACGAGCGGCCCGGTCTTGCCCTCCGGCCGAAGTGCTGCATCGACCGGCCAGGCCACCTGGGCACAGATCGCCATGACGTCGGCCGCCAGCCGCGTCGCCGTACGGTCGGCCGGCTCAGCGACGAAGACGACGTCGACGTCGCTCACATAGTTCAACTCACGTCCACCGCACTTGCCCATCGCGATGATCGCCAATCGAACGCTGGGGGCGGCGTCGGACACGCTGCCTGCCGCCAGGGCCAGCGCCGCGCACAGCGTTGCGGCGGCCAGGTCGGACAGTTCGCCGGTCACCTGCTCGAGGTCGGCGGACTCCGCCAGATCGCGAGTGGCCAGCACCAACAGAGCCCGCCGGTAGGCCAGGCGCAGCGCTGCGACTCCCTCGCGGCGGTCGATCGTCGCGACGCCCCCCCCCGTACCGGTGGGTGGGGCATCCGGATCGGCGCCGACCACCGCGAGGAGTTGCGCGGTGATGTCGGCCGCCGATCTCGACTGTGTGCACAGTGGGTCATGACTCAGCAGTCGCCAGTCGCCGGGATGGGCGACCAGGTGATCGCCGAGTGCGCTGCTGGCACCGAGAACCGCACACAGCCTTCTACGCAGGGCAGGATCGGTAGCCAGTGCGCGCTGCAGTTCTTCGGGCTGATCGCCACCCAGCGCCAGCCGGTGCAGTGAGCGCAGCGCCAGATCCGGGTCACCGGCCCGGGTGAGGGCGGCCAGTACTTCAGCCGCCCCGTCACCGGCCGGTGTATCGGTGTCGGCGTCCCATAGGCCGAGCGTTGGCTCGACGATCAGATCCGCGGCTTGGCTGGCCTCAGCGAAACCCAACCGGGACAACCGCGCGGCGCGGCGCTGGCTGGAGCCCCGGACCGCCACCCGCTAGGCCGCAGCGCTGGGCTTCGTCACGACCGCCGCGAAGCGGGAAGCAAAGGCTCCCCACACCTGGGCGATCTCCTCGTGTGCCCCGGGGCCTGCCTCGGCGACGACCCGGTGCCGGTCGAGGCCGGCGCCGGCCAGTCCGGCGGAGTCCTGTTCGGCCCAGCTCGTGATCAGCTGGGGGGTGGTTTCGACATGGAACTGCAGACCCCAAGCGCAAGCACCCACCCGGAAGGCCTGATGCGGGTAGCTCACCGAGTTGGCCAACAGGACGGCACCGGGAGGGAGGGAGTCGATCTCGTCGTGATGCCATTGGATCACCAAGGGGGTGATCGGGAGTTGGGCAAAGATCGGATCCGCGAACGCGGCATCCCGCTTGCCCACGAGCAGGGCGCCGATCTCCGGACCTTGCGAGCCCACCCGTACCGAGCCGCCAGCCTCCTGGGCCAGCAGCTGGCCGCCGAGGCAGATCGCGAGAATCGGCAGCGGCCGGGCCAACGCGTCGCGCAACAACAGGCGTACCTCGCCCATCCACGGAGTGACGTCAGGTGCGTCCGTGGCCGACTGCGCCCCGCCGAGCACGATCAGACCGTCGTAGCCGCTGAGATCGCGCGGCAGGTTCTCCCCCGCGAACGGGCGCCGGATCTCCAGGCGCAGACCGGCGTCGGTCAACCAGTCGCCGAGCGGCCCGATCGGATCGGAGGCGTCAGGCTCGACGACCAGAACAGTTCGCACCTTGGCAGCCTAAGCCTCTCCCAAACTCCTTTAGCCGCGATCCCATCGGTCAAAGAGGCGGCGCCTCCAGCGCGCAGGGTGCGCCAGACCGGGCAAGCCGGCGGTCTGTGGTGACCAGGGGGCAGCGCCGCTCCTCCGCCAGGGCAACATAGAGTCCGTCGAGCACCCGGATTCCTTCACCGAGGTCGAAGGCACGGCGTAGGTGTCGCTCGGTCGTTTCGACGAACTCCTGTCGCAGGGCGGCTGCCTCGGTCAAGGCGGTGATGGCGGTGGTCTCGGCGATGACCCCGGCGCGATGCAGGCGAGCCAGCGCCGACAGAACCTCCGCGGGTTGGTGCGCCGGCGCGCAGAGTTCCTCGTCCTCGAGCCGATCGAGAACCCAACCGGCGGTGAACTGACCCAGCACAACATCCACCAGCGCAGCTGCGTCCAGGACGATCATCGTCCGAAATCTTCCCGAACCTCGGACATGAGTTCCGTCGTGCGAATGGCCGGTTGAGCCGGCCGGTCACGAGCGCGGTCGATCCAGGCCCGGTTCGCATCCAACCGGAGCGCGGCTTCCAGCGCCCGCTGCGCCACGCTCGATATGGACAGACCGCGGTCCTGAGCAGCTCGATAGAGCTCGTCTGACAGGTAGACGCTCACCTTGGGTATACCCCCACTGTACCCCCGCGCGGCCCAGCTGCGTTCAGAGCACGGGGAGGTAGCGGGACAGTTCGAACGGGGTGACCTCGCGCCGGTAGTCGGCCCACTCGGCGCGCTTGTTGCGCAGGAAGAAGTCGAAGGTGTGCTCGCCAAGAGTCTCGGCCACCAACTCACTGCCCTCCATCGCGCGCAGCGCCGCATCCAGGCTGTGCGGAAGGTCGTCGTAGCCGGCCGCCAGGCGTTCGGTGTGAGTGAGGGACCACACGTCGTCCTCGGCCTCGGGCGGCAACTCGTAGCCCTTCTCGATCCCGCGTAACCCGGCAGCCAGCATCAGTGCGAAGGCCAGGTAGGGATTGCACGCCGAGTCGGGCGAACGGATCTCGACCCGGGTGGAATTGGCCTTGCCAGGCTTGTACGACGGGAGCCGGACGAGGGCGGACCGGTTCGCTCGCCCCCAACACACCGAGGACGGCGCCTCGCCCCCGGCGACCAGTCGGCGGTATGAGTTCACCCACTGGTTGGTCACGGCGGTGATCTCGACCGCATGCTGGAGCAGACCGGCGACGAAGGACCGTCCGGTCTGTGACAGTCCCACCTCGTCGCCGGCGTCGTGAAAGGCGTTGCGGTCACCCTCGAACAGAGACACGTGGGTATGCATCGCCGAACCGGGCTGATCGGTGAACGGCTTGGGCATGAACGTCGCATGCACGCCCTGGGACAGCGCGATCTCGCGTACGACGTGGCGCAGGGTCATGATGTTGTCGGCCATGCTGAGGGCATCGGCATAGCGCAGGTCGATCTCCTGCTGGCCGGGTGCTACCTCGTGGTGGCTGAACTCCACCGAAATACCCATGGCCTCGAGGGCAAAGACCGCCTGACGCCGAAAGTCATGTGCCACATCATGAGTGGATAAATCGAAGTAGCCACCATGATCGGCCGGTTCGGGGGCGCTGCCGTCGCTGGGCAGATCCTTGAGCAGGAAGAACTCGATCTCGGGGTGGGTGTAGAAGGTGAACCCCATGTCCGCGGCCTTGGACAGCGTCCGGCGCAGGACATGCCGCGGATCGGCCCAGGACGGCGCACCGTCGGGCATCGTGATGTCGCAGAACATCCGTGCCGAATCTGGTCCGGCCTCATGGGCCCAGGGAAATACCTGGAACGTGCCGGGATCGGGCTTGGCGAGCATGTCGGACTCGAAGACCCGGGCGAAACCCTGGATGGCGGAGCCGTCGAACCCGATCCCCTCGGCGAAAGCGGCCTCGATCTCGGCCGGCGCGACGGCCACTGACTTCAGGAAGCCGAGCACATCGGTGAACCACAGGCGGACGAAGCGGATCTCTCGTTCCTCGAGGGTCCGAAGGACGAACTCCTGCTGGCGGTCCATATCTGGGCAGTCTGCCTCGGTCTTGTTACCGTCGAGTTACGGGTCAGGTAAGGCGGACCCAAGGATCCATTCCTCCCACGGGATGTTCCAGTCACCGAGACCATTGGTGACCTGCAACGACACGCCGGTGCCGGTGACCTGGACGATGTCGCCCCAGCCGAAGTTCTCGTAGAAGTAGCCGGCGTCGGCCGTACTCATGTTCAGGCAGCCGTGCGAGACGTTGCGCAGGCCTTGGTCACCGACCGACCATGGGGCGGCGTGGACGAAGATCCCGGAGTAGGAGAGCCGACTCGCGTACTCCACCTCGAGCCGGTAACCCTCTGGGTCGTCGATCGGGGTTCCGTACGTCGAGGAGTCCATCGTGTACCGGCGGTCCTGCTGCATGACGAGATAGGTCCCGCTCGGCGTACTGAATCCTGATTTGCCCATCGACGTGGGCATCGCCCGCTCGAGGGCGCCGTTGCGGTACACCCGCAGGGTCAGATCGTCGTTGTCCACCTTGGCCACCAGCGAGTCGTGGATGTCGAACTCCAGGTGCTGGTTCTCCTCCCCGTAGATATCGCCCCCCACATTCACCCCGTACACGTTCACGTCGACGACAACATGGGTGCCCGGATTCCAGTGATTCTGCGGGCGGTAGTGCACCTCGCGGTCGCCGAACCAGGACCAGGCACCCACGACCGGGGGTGTGGTGGTCACGGCGAGCCGACGCTCTACGACCGCCCGATCCTCGATGTCCTCGTCGAACCGGACCACGATCGGCATGCCGACGCCGACGCTGTCCATGCTCTGGCTCGGCAGCAGGTAGGGCATCGTGAACGTGCGCGGGGTGAGCGTGCTGATATTGCCGGTCGCAGCGGTGACCTCGCCGGACGCGTTGGCCGCTGTGGCAGTGACGTCGTAGCTCGTGGCGTAGTCAAGCAGCTCAGTGGCCTGCCACTTCGTGGCGTCGGCCGAAAGCGTGCCTGATACGGCGTCGCCCTCCGGGTCGAGAATGACCACCTCGGTCAATGTGCCGTTTCCGGCAAAGATCGTGACGGGGGTCATCGGCGCGAATCGACTCGTACCCAGCGGTGGATCCATGCTCACGACGGCCGGGGCCCGCTCGGCGGACTCGGTCGCCTCGTCGGACTCGGTCGAAGCGGAGGTACCCGGCTTTGCGGCGGCATCCGTCGGTTCGGTGCAGCCGCTGGTGACGAACAACAGGGACAGGACCGCCAGTCCGGCCGCGTACGCGGGCAACCGACGCAACCGTGCGGATGGCTGCGTCACACCCTCTGCTCGCTTTCGCGGTCTGCTCGGCAGGGCGCCCATACCTATCTAGACGCTTTGACCAGCCCTGGGGTTGCGCCCGCGCGCAGAATGCTCCCCCGCCGTGACGCCCGCGACATCATGCCCGGACGTGGGCACCCGTCGGATGTACGAAGATGGCGCCATGGCACCGTTTCGGATGGCGCTGGCGCAGGTGAACATGTGCGTGGGCGACCTCGCGGGCAACGCGGATCGCGTTCGCTCATGGGCGCATGCGGCGCGGCTGGCAGGAGCCGATCTGGTCGCCTTCCCAGAGATGATGATCACTGGATACCCACCGGAGGACCTGGTCCTGCGGAAGTCCTTCGCACAGGCCAGCCAGGCGGCACTGGATGCACTCGCTGCCGATCTGGTCGCGGAGGGGTGCGGAGGGTTGCCCGTCGTCGTGGGTTATCTCGCCCATCACGAGGGTGCCCGCAACGCCGCTGCACTGCTGTACCAGGGCACGGTGATCGCCCGCTACTACAAGCATCACCTGCCCAACTACGGCGTCTTCGACGAGGCGCGGTACTTCCGTTCCGGCACCACTCTGCCGGTGATCACCATCGCTGGGATCGATGTCGCGATCACCATCTGCGAGGACCTGTGGGTCGACGGTGGGCCGTTCGCCGTCGCCGGTCAGGCCGGTGTCGACCTGGTCGTGTGCATCAACGGTTCGCCGTACGAGCGGAACAAGGACGACGTGCGGCTGCCGCTGGTCCGACGCCGCTCCGCTGAGGCGGGAGCGACCGTGGCGTACGTGAACACCGTGGGCGCACAGGATGAGCTGGTCTTCGACGGCGACTCCATGATCGTGGCCCCGACAGGAGAACTGCTCGCCCGGGCCCAGCAGTTCGAGGAACGGCTGCTGCTCGTCGACCTGGACATCGAACCGGGACAGTCGCGACGAGACGGTCCGATCGGTCCGATGACGGTCAACAGGGCGAGGCTTTCGATGGACGACGAGGCGGCCGTACGCAGCCGTCCCGATCTGCCCCCGGTACCGCATTTCCAGCCCATACCCGATCTGGCGGAGGTCTGGGGCGCTCTGGTTTTGGGGCTGCGCGACTACGTCGAGAAGAACCGGTTCGAGTCGGTGATCATCGCCGTATCCGGCGGGATCGACTCGGCGCTGGTCGCCGCACTGGCCGCCGATGCCATCGGAGCCGACCGGGTCTTCGGCGTCTCCCTGCCCAGTAAGTACTCCTCCGAGCACTCCCGAGGTGACGCTGGTGACCTGGCCGAGCGGCTCGGCTGCCATTTCGAGACGATCGCCATCGAAACGATGGTCACCGCTTATCTCGACGCGGTGAAGTTGACCGGGCTGGCCGAGGAGAACCTGCAGGCCCGGGTACGCGGCGCGCTGCTGATGGGCTTGTCCAACCAGCACGGTCACCTGGTCCTGGCAACCGGCAACAAGAGCGAGATCTCGGTCGGGTACTCCACGCTGTACGGCGACAGCGTCGGCGGTTTCGCGCCGATCAAGGACGTCCCGAAGACCCTGGTATGGGAGTTGGCCCGCTGGCGCAACACGGTGGCCGCCGAGCGCGGCGAGGTCGAACCGATCCCGGAGAACTCCATCGCCAAGCCGCCGTCAGCCGAGCTCCGACCGGGACAGCAGGACAGTGACTCGCTACCCGACTACGAGGTCTTGGACGCGATTCTGGCCGACTACATCGACCGTGACCTCGGCCACCGCGAGCTGGTCGAACGCGGCCACGACCCGGAGACGGTCGCCGCGGTGCTGCAGATGGTCGACCGGGCGGAGTACAAGCGGCGGCAGTTTGCTCCCGGCACAAAGATCTCACTGAAGTCGTTCGGACGTGACCGACGTCTCCCGATCACCAGTCGCTGGCGGGAGACGGTCGAGTCCTAGTCGTGTCAGGCTGATTGGACCCGGGGACAGAAGGGTCTGATATGTCGAGCACGAGCGGAACGGCACGACCCGTACGGGTTCGGATCCCGCATCTGCAGGCGCTCAAGGAGTCCTCCGAGCCTTGGCCGATGCTCACCGCCTACGACCAGTACACCGCCGCCATCTTCGACCAGGCCGGCATCCCGGTGCTGCTCGTCGGTGACTCCGCGGCGAACAACGTGTACGGCTATCCGAGTTCGCTGGGTGTCACGATCGAGGAACTGCTTCCGCTGGTTCGCGCCGTTGTCGGTGCCACCAAACAGTCCCTCGTGGTCGCCGACCTGCCGTTCGGCTCCTACGAATCCTCACCCGAGCAGGCGCTGGCAACGTCGGTACGGATGATGAAGGAGGCCGGCGCGCATGCTGTGAAGCTGGAAGGCGGCGTACGGGTAGCAGCGCAGATCCACAAGATCACCGAGGCTGGCATACCGCTCATGGCGCACATCGGGTTCACCCCGCAGAGCGAGCACCGCTTGGGCGGGTACAAGATCCAGGGCCGTGGCGCGGGTGCCGATCAGTTGCTCGCCGACGCGCACGCCATACAGGAGGCCGGTGCCTTCGCAGTCGTGCTGGAGATGGTTCCGGGTGAGCTCTCCGGACAGGTCACCAAAGAACTGACGATCCCCACGATTGGGATCGGCGCCGGACCGGCCTGCGATGCCCAGGTGCTGGTCTGGCAGGACATGGCCGGCCTGAACACCGGCAAGGTGCCGCGGTTCGTCAAGCAGTACGCAGACCTCGACGGTGTCCTTCGGGGGGCGGCTGCAGCGTACGCAACCGACGTGCGCGCCGGAACATTCCCGGGTCCGGAGCACACCTACAGCTGAGCTGGCCTGCTCCGGCCGGTCTAGAACTCGCGCGCCAGTTGAGCCCCCAGCACGTCCCATGCTTCGAGCAGCGATGGCCCGTACCAGGTCAGGTGCCGGCCACTGACTAGCGCGATCTGCTTGTCGGGGAAGGCTTCTGGGCCATCATCAGCGGCGAACTGGTATGGCTCGTCGGGAAGTACGACGAGGTCAGCGATTCTGACCCGCTCGTCCCCCAGTTCGATTCTCGGGTATCGCTCGACGTGGTCGGCAAAGACGTTGTCCACCCCGAGAATGCGCAGGACGTCTCCGGCGAAGGTGTCGTGCCCCAGGACCATCCAGGGCCGCCGCCAGATCGGAACCACTGCCCGACGGCGTGACATGGGTGCGACGGGCTGGTGCCAGAGCCGGCGGGTACGGATCAGCCAGTCCGGCTCCCCTCCGGTGAGGGCATGCAGGAGGGCGCTGAGGCTGTCGAGTGCCTGGGTGACAGTTGCCGGCGCAGTCACCCAGACCGCGATCCCGCTGTCCCGCAGTGCCGAGATGTCACTCGGACGGTTCTCCTCCGCATTGGCCACCACGAGATCGGGACCCAGGGCCCGGATGGCGTCGAGGTTCGGCCACTTGGTGCCCCCGACCCGGGGAAGGTCGAGATCGGCTGGATGGGTGCACCAGTCGGTCACCCCGACCAGGAGGTGGCGATGGGTGGCCGCGATGGATTCGGTGAGCGATGGCACGAGGCAGACGACCCGCCGTGGTCCGCGCCCCGGCATCGACCGGCCCTGATCGTCGACCGGCCCGTGATCTGGCTGCTGCACCTCGGATCCCGCTTATCGCCTGGACACCCGGATCATCGGGACACCGCGAGACGAACCGTACGGGCGTCGACGTCGGCCGCGATGACCTTGACCCGAACCGTCGCCCCCAACGAGAGGTCGGGTCCCGTGCATCTCGCGCGAACCGCCAGGTCACTGAGCACGACGGTGGCGTCCCTGCTGCCACGGCTGCCGACTTCGACGACGACGCCGTCGAGGATCTGACCGATGCGGTCGGCGAGAACTGCCGCCTCGGTCGCATCGAGGCAGGCACGTTGCAGTTCGTTGTCGCGACGGTCTGCCGCGGTCATCGCTGCTGGCAGGTCTGGCAGTCGACTCCGCGCCCAGTGCTCGACGTCGCCTCCCTCCCGGATGCCGAGGCATACCTCGTTGGCGTATCGGTCGGCCAGCCGTCTGAGTGGCGCTGTGACGTGCGCGTACGGAGCGCCCACGCCGGCATGCTCGATCTGTTCGGGTGATGAACCATCGAAGGCGGTGTATCCCGACCCGCGCAACAGCCCAGCCGCCTCGTCGATGAAGGCTGCCTGCTGTGGGCTGCCTCCGTCCACAGTAGACAGAACCTCGGCGGGCGAGGCGTCTGACGCCCAGTCGATTCCCAGCGACGCCGCAACGCGGCGAAGCTGCTCGACTGCGTGGTGATCGGCAGCCGGCAGGGTACGGAGGAGGCCGACGCCGGCATCCAGCATGAGGCGCGCGGCCGCCCGTCCGGTCAGCAGCGAGATCTGGGCGTTCCACCGTTCTACCGGCAGTTGGGACCGAAAGGACAGCTGCCACGAGCCGTCCTGTGCCCGCACGACCTCCTGGTCCGGGATGGGAAGTTCGAGCGCTCCTCGCTCACGTGCCTGGTCGACAAGAATCGGTCCCAGCTCGGCCAGCGCCACGATGCTGGGATGCGCGGCACGGCGGTCGATGTCAGCTTGCACCTGCGCGTAGCTGAGTTTGGCGATGCTGCGCACTTGGTGACGGGTGACGTCGACGGTGGTCAGGTTTGCACTCTCGTCCAGGTGCAGAGCCCACACCACCGCAGGACGGTCCTTGTCCGGCAGCAGACTTGCCCCATCTTCGCTCAGCTGCGAAGGGTAGAGCGGCGTCCGGGTATCGGGGCTGTACAGCGTGACACCGCGTCTCCACGCCTCGTCGTCCATCGGGGCACCAGGTCGGACGAAGGCGGCCACATCGGCGATCGCGTAGTGGACCACATACCCATCGGGTGTGCGCTCGATGTGCAACGCCTGATCGAGGTCCAGGCTCTCGGGCGGATCGATGGTGACGAAGGGTAGAACGAGACGCGTTCGGGCACCTTGCGGACCCCTGTGGACACTTTCCCGGGCGTCATCTGACACCGAGGCGGGAAAGCCTTGTGGGACTTCGAGTTCGGTCCGGATGGCGTGGAAGGACAGCGACGCCGCCGTACGGAGACGGCGGCTTGGTGTGGCGCTCAGGTCCAACGCCCCCTAGCGGCGGGCGGCGGCCTTCTTCGTGGGCGCCTTCTTCGCAGTCGTCTTCTTGGCCCCGATCTTCTTGAGGCTGGTCTTGGTCCCGCCCCCGGTGCCAGCAGACGCCTTCTTGGCGGTGGCCTTCTTGGCGGTGGCCTTCTTCGCGGTGGCCTTCCCGGCCGTTGTCTTCTTGGCTGTCGTCTTGTCAGCCACCTTCTTCACCGCCCGCTTGACTGCCGTCTTTGCGGTCGTGGCCTTTTCTGTTGCCTTGGCGGCGACCTTCTTGGTCGGTGCCTTCTTGGCAGTTGTCTTGCGAGCTGGCGCCTTTGTGGCGGTCTTCGTTGCCGACGCCTTTGTGGCGGTGGCCTTACGTGCCGAAGCCTTCGCGGCCATGGTTCCTCCTAGACAAACGAATGTTGCGATCACTGTTGAGTGCTGCGCGGGCCGCGTCAACACTCCACGCCGACCTCAGAGCC
>Ga0136615_10000582_pt1 | contig 16815 bp, 22 predicted proteins | sample AntDrymUQ2882206_2_FD_106647 | JGI IMG/M metagenome (GOLD analysis project Ga0136615, IMG submission 106647) | Polar desert sand microbial communities from Dry Valleys, Antarctica - metaG UQ288 (22.06) | ecosystem: Environmental > Terrestrial > Soil > Desert | place: Antarctica: Dry Valley...
CCTTCTTCATGGCGGTTCCTCCTGTCCTCTCGGACTTGGTTAGCGCCCCGAACGCTCCCAACGGGAGCGGACAGGGCGGGAGGACCGCCGACCAAAGTTCCACGAGGTTCCGGACAACCTCTGTGGGCGGCCCGGGCAAGTACAGCCCAGATACTTCTCCCAGCGGCGCGAACGCGAGCACAAGGCCGAGCCGCCGGACAGCGTCGAAGACGTCCACCGGCCGCGTCAAGTCGATGTTGAGATCTGCCTGAAGTTCCGAGGCCGCAGCGGCCGCGCGTACGTGGGCGTCGCCCCAGCTGATCATGAGCTGCGATCTGGCGGTCGCTCATAGTTGCGCAGGAAGAGCGCGAAGCGCAAGACTTGCTCCTTCCCGTCGGCGTTCATCTCGCCCGTGGCCCGCGCGAGCGCCTGCGCAGTCGGGTCCTCGGCGGTGCCGGCTAGCTCCTCCGGCGGTTCATTGCCGAGCAAGTAATCGACGGGCATCCGATACAAGGCGGCCAGACGCTTGAGCTCAAGGCTCTCGACACGACGAGTGCCTCGCTCGATGTCGGAGATCGCCGATCGGGGGATGCCGGTCTGCTTGGCGACGAACTGCTGGGAAAGATTGGTGAACTCGCGCGCTTCGCGCAGACGACGCGCGAGCTGCTGAGCGTCGTCGGGTTCGAGATGGTCAGGCTCGCGTGTCACCGGGTCCCCTCGCGCGCGGCGAACTCGGCGAACGCGGTGACCGAGCGCATCGTGCGGCGGCGCAGCTTGGGCTTCGGGATCTTCAACTCGGTGCGCTGCCGGAACTCGACGAGGATGTCGAAGAGGTCCAGCGAGTCGACGGGCATGGCGGCACCCTTAGACAGCAGCTCGGTGCGCAGATCGTCGGAATCCGTCTTCAGGAGATCGGCTAGCAGCTCGATGACGAGATCGGCGATCTCTGTCTCGGTAGGGGTGGTCGTGGGTGGTGCGATGGTAGTAGCGGACATCCGGTCACGTCCTCCGTCTGTCGTGTTTCCGACATCGTACCCGAAGATCCGACAGCTTGTCGCATTTCCAGGCACGGCTGTGCGATGATGGGACCATGGGAGCCCCGATGATCGGCATCGACCTGGCTGAGCCGCGGCGCTTGGCAGATCGGCTCGAGCGCACGCCGAGTCTCGCTGAAGAACTCTTCCACGCGGGCGAACAGGCATACGCAGCCACCCAGCCATGTCCGATCGAGAATCTCGCGGCGCGGTTCGCGGCCAAGGAAGCTGTCGTCAAGGCTCTGGGTTTGGACGGATTCGACCCTCTAGACGTCGAGATCCTGCGGGGCGGCGATGAGTGCGGTGTGGCACTTCACGGTGCGGTTGCCGAACGTGCCGAACTTCTCAGGGTGACGGTGACGATCTCGCTCACCCATCTAGAGTCAATGGCGGCCGCCGTCGCACTGGCCCAACCGATGGACCGAGATTGAGGCACCGAGGACGCAGACCGGCTCGACGCGCGGCTTGCTGTACAGTCGATGCGTCGATCTTCGGCGGTCGCCGCTGAACCAAGGATCCGATGGCGGTGGGCGGGAGCTACATCAGCGGCGCGCACTCCGGGTTCCAACCCGTCATCGGGCCTGGGCACGGCGCTGAGCCTGCGCGCCGCTTCTCCCGATCGCGCGGTTCATCGGGTCGACTATTCGACGTCTTCCACCGGCCTGCACCACCCGGTGTTCGACGAGCTGGTCGTGGTCGCCTCCTGGGACCACATCGCGATGCGCTGCCCGTGCAGATCCCGCCGTGGCGGGCGGACAGCGTGAAGCGATGGGAAGCATCCCTCCGGCATGCCGGTTCCTCTCACGCCGCCCGGGCACGCACACGCGCGATGCGCAACAGCTCCCGGTCAACGACGCGTTGCAGGCCGCGCTCAATGCCGTTGCCTCACGCGTCGAGGACACCCTGCCCGTTTCGACATCGATGGTCTGGCCACCACCCGGCAGGACGTCCGCAGCCAGGCGATCGGTTTGTTGCCGCTGAGCATCAAGACCAATCCCGGCCCGCGAATCCTCACAGCTGCTCGCAAGGCTGGCTGGATGGCCGAGGCCATTACCGGCCTGGAGATCGATGATGGCGCCTCGCGCGCAGGATGGCCGAGCGCTCAGATCCTCAACGGGCCCGCCAAGTCGTGGCCGCGGACCGACGCGTCGCTGGCGTACCGAGCGGTGTTCTACGACCGTGGCCAGCTCGACGCATCACCACATGGCCTACGACTGCGCCCAGCACTTGGGTTTCGCCTGCCACTGCGCGCGCCCCGGTGGGCGTCGTCCTCTCCCGCGGCCACGACAGCGACCTTCCCACCGGTATGGACGCGCGCTTCGACCGCGTGAAGCTCGTCGCGATTCGCGGTCGCGAGCGCCGCCATGGCCGCGATCACGGGGTCGGGCCGCGACGCCGGGAGCCCGACTCCACGGATTTGCAGCCGACCGCTCAGCCGATGTCGAACTCGCCGTCCCGCGCGCCCTTGAGGAAGGCATTCCACTCCGCGGGCGTGTAGAGCAGGATCGCGCCGCCGGGGCGCTTGCTGTGGCGGACGGCGACGCGCCGGTCGGGCAGGACTGCCGTCTCCACGCATTCGCCACCACCGGTCGAATAGCTGCTCTTGCGCCAGGCCAGGCTCGCTGGATCGATCCCGTCGATCATGCCATCGCCTCCGTTCACGTCATCGCCTTCGTCAGGGCGGCGATCATAGCCACGGACTCCCGCTGCCTGAGCGCGGCGCGCTTGATCCGGCGCAGCGCCTGCGCGAACGGCTCCGGGTCTTCAAGGTAGATGTCTCCCGCCCGAGTGATGACGTGGGCGAGATCGCGATCCTCGCGGAAGCGCAGGATCGTGAACGAACCGACGAAGCCGGCGTGTGCGCCGGCCGCGAACGGCACGACGCGCAGCTCGACGGTCGGAAGCGCGGCGCAGTCGAGCAGGTGGCGCAGCTGGGCGCGCATCGCCTCCGGCCCGCCGACCACTGCGCGTAGCGCACCCTCGCCGAGGACCGCGTAGACCTCCAGCGCCTCCTCGCCGCCGAGCCGCTCCTGGCGCGCCATGCGAGCGGCAAGCGTGCGCTCGGACCGCTCCCTGCTCGCCATGGGATCCCACGCCTTCAGAACCTCACGCGCGTAGTCGGCCGTCTGCAGCAGGCCCGGCAACGCCACGTCAGCGAACACCTCCACCGTCTGTGCGCGGCGCTCAAGCCAGTCGTAGTCGGCGACGGCTGTCGAGACCACGCCGGGCGACTCCGGCTGGTCGTGGGCCTCCTCGGCGATGCGCATGAGCTCGTCGCGCTCGGGGCCGCGCACGCCGTAGACCTCGAGCGCATAGAACAGCTCGGACGGGTGCGGCATCCGCTCGCCCGTCTCCCAGCGGCTCAGCGTCGCGGGGCGGCGCTTGTTGAGGCTGGCGGCGGCGACGAGCTTCAGTCCGGCCGCCTCGCGCTTCTCGCGCAGCCGCGTGCCGAGCAGGCGAGCGCGCAGCGTCGTGTCGCCAGGGCCGACCTTGATGACCGTCTGCCTGCTGCTCATGTGCCCGGTGGCTCCCGTTCTCGTCTCGCGGAGACCGCGGTTGCGGTCGTGCAGCGATCGTCTCGCGTGATCTCGCGGTGCGTTCACGCCGTGACCCTCGCGTGTCCGAATTGACGCTGATGCGCGCGCATTGACGCAGGTTCGTGGGTGTCTGTCACTCACGTTTTCGTTCACCCGGGCGCGGTAAATTTGCCGCGGAGCCAAGTCAGATCAATTTCTTGACTCGGCCCGCCGGCGTTTGGAAGCCTCGCGCCGATGCCGTCCCCTCCGACCCGCATCTCGACCCGGCCGCGCTACCGGTGGGCGCGCGCCTACCGCGACGGGGAGCTCGTCTGCGGCCGGGTCGACCTGCGGGTCTGGGACAGCGGACGGCTCGGCCTGACGGCGCACGAGCGCCGCGAGGTCGCCGTCCGCTTCCTCGAACGCCTCGCGCAGGGCTTCGGACGCGAGCTCGACGCGCTCGTGCGGCGCCGCGGCGACGTCGCCCGCCGCATCGCCGAGCGGATGGAGGCGATCGAGCTCGTCGCCGACCACACCGACATGGGCGACCTGCGCATCGTCGGCCACGTCCAGCCGCCGCAGCGCCGTCACGGGGAGATGTACGAGATCGAGTTCGGCCTGCGCGAGCTGCCGGACGCGCGCGCCGGTGGCCCCCCGCCAGCCGCGCGGGCGCCGGGTCCACGGATCGGACTGGCCCGCCCGGCAGGCGGTCGCCGCGATGGCTGAGCCCGCGCGCGCCCAGCGTCTGTCGACGGCCGAGCTGAAGGTGCTCAAGATCGCGGCGCACCGCCAGCTTCGGCGCTGGAACGCCGTCGCCCAGCGCGGCGATCTGCGCCGCCCGGACCGCCGCGACAGCCTGCGCCACGCCGTGCGGATCCTGGACGAGTTCCCGGCCGACATCGAGCTGCGAGCCGCCGATCCACCATGAGGACGGCGCCGCACGCGTGAAGCACGCGTCGACCCAGCGACTGCGCCACCGTTCGTTCGCGCAGCCGCGGGGCCCGCCCGGACATCACGCCGGGAACTGCCTCATCTGTCCCGATGCTGACCGGGTCAGCGGACCGCCAGCGGGCCGGCGAACGTCTGGGTCTTCCTCGCCGTCGCCGCTGCGTCGCGGCGTTGATCTCCAAACAGACCGGACCTGGACTTCGCCAAGGTCCAGCTGGCATGGACGACGCCGTCACCCATCTCGCCCAGGGCCTTGGTGTTGACGTTGGTGATGCTGTCGCAGGCCTGGTGATAGCAGGCGTCATACGGCTGGCCGGCGACGCCGCCATAGGTCGCCGCCTGCGCGGCGGTCTTCAAGCCCTCGGCGCCTGAGAACAGTCCGCCGGCCGGGATCCCGACCGCGATGAACGGCCCGTAATCCGAGCGCCCGTCAAAAGCGGTCGGATCGGTCGCCAGCCCTGCGCCGGCGAAGTAGGCGTTGAAGAGGGCTTCGATCTGGCCCGATCCGGGCGGCGCGCTTTGCACGTTGCCACCGACCGGAAATGCCGAGTTGTCGCCGTCGTAGACGAAGCGCACGTAGTTCGGCGAGGCGAGCATGTCGAAGTTGAGGTTGGCGTAGATGTCGCCGAGCGCGTCGCCGAGGTTCTCCACGTAGTGCGTCGAACCCAGGAGGCCCTCCTCCTCGGCGCCCCAGAACGCGAAGCGCAGCGCACGGCGCGGCTTGAGGCCGAGCTTGGCGATCTGGATCGCCATTTCGAGGTCCGTCGCCGAACCCGAGCCGTTGTCGTTGATCCCAGGCCCTGCGGCCACGGAGTCCAGATGTGAGCCGATCACGATCGTCTGCGACCGGTCACCGCCACCGGCGTCGTAGTCGGCGATGACGTTCCGCGTCGTACGGACCTGTGAGATCGTCGTCGTCGACAGGTGGATCGTGACGGCGCCCGCCCGCGTCTGATCGACGAGCTCCGCGCCGATCGCATAGCTCGTGCCGATGACCGGAATCGTCACCCCAGGAGTGCTCAGCGACCCCTGGATGACGACCGTTCGGTCCTCAGGCTGCGTCGGACTCTGCGGCTGACCCTCGTTGAAGACGACCACCGCGGCGGCTCCGGCCGCAGCAGCGTTGTCGGCCTTCTGGCGAAACGGGCAGGTGCCGCGCTGCAGCAGCGCCACGTTCCCGGTGGTGAAGCCCGCGAAATCGGATGCCTCACAACCGCTCGTCGACGTGTTCGGCGGGTTGCCGGCGACCGGGACCACGACATCGATCGCCTGCAGGGCAGCCGTCACGTCTGCGCTGCCCGAGTAGGCCATCGTGGCGAACTCCTCAGCCGCAAACGGCCTCGGGCTCGGCGACACGCGCTCAAAGACCGCAGGTGCGGTCTCCTCGAAGAACGGGAACTGAAACGACTGCTCGCTGACCCTGTAACCCGCCTGCTCGAGCTGACGCTTGACGTAGTCTGCCGACGCCTCGAAGCCCGGGCTGCCAGACACGCGCGTGCCGCCGTTGGCGTTGGCGATGAACTGCAGCGCCCGCTCGTGGCGCAAGACGCCGTTGACCGTCAGCGCGTCGCGCAACCGCTTGGTGTTGACCTCGTCAAGCGCCGCTGCCGATGGCGCGAAGACACCCGCGATGATCAGCACCCCCAGCAAACCCCAACCGGTGGCTCGCATCCGATGGTGCATCTGCCCTCCCCGAGATCGTGAACCGGCGCGCAACGTATCTCACCCCGGGAAGGATCGATGCCGACCTTCGGCAATGAACGGGCTCGGTCGGCGAAGAGCGCGGCCAGCACCTACCGCGGACGCGTCCGCACCGATCGCTCCAGCCGCTCACGCCCGAGACCACGTGCGCGTACGCCACAGTCTCCCGTGCCTTGTCCGAGGATCGCTGCTCGGCTAGCGTCGTCACACAGCGACCCAGGATGAGACGAGGAGCGTCGAGGATGGCCACCCGCTACGTGCACACCTGCCTGCGTGTCCGCGACCCGCAGGCGTCACAGCAGTTCTACGGTGCGCTCGGCTTCGAGCCGCGCGGCCGGCTGAACTTCGCGTCGGCCTACAACCTCTACATGGGGCTGCCGGGTGACGGCGACGTCCTCGAGCTGACGGTCAACCGCGGCCACGACGAGCCCTACGACCTCGGCACGGGCTACAACCACATGGCGCTCACCGTGGACGACATCCACGCCGTGCTGCGTGATCTCGAGCCGCTCGGCGTGCAGCCCGAGAAGGCGCCGTACCACCCCGGCGATCGCGCCGACCTGCCGCTGATCGCCTTCGTGGCCGATCCCGATGGCTACCGGATCGAGCTGATCGACGGCGGGACGTTCGCGACGCCGCAGGATCCCGTCGACGCCTGAGCGCGACGCAAGCCAGCGGGATGCCGCCAACCCGCTACAGCCGCCTCGTATCATCTGGCACGTGACGCCGTCGACGCCGAGTAGGCAGCGATGGTCGCCGAGCGCGCAGCACAGGGGCGCGCTCGTGCTCGGCCTGTCGCTCGCGGCGATCCTGGCGCTCGTCGACATCTGGGCGCAGCCGCCGACGGCGGTGGTCGGATTCGCGCTCGTGGCGCCGTTGGTGACGGCGCTGCTGGCAGCCCCGCGCGAGGTGGCGATCGTCGGCTCGTTCGCTGTCGTGCTGGTCGCGCTCAGCGCGCTGTGGCGCGACAACTTCGGCGAGCTCGTCTACGTCTACCGGATCTGCCTCGTCGCGGCCGCCGGCGCCCTCGCGGCGCTGCTCGCGCGCAGCCGCGCGCAGGTCGGGCGCGATCGGGCGCGCTTCGCCGTGCTCTCCTCGGTGGCGGAGATCGCCGATGGCACGCGCAGCCTGGAAGAGACGGTCGCCGGCCTTCACGACATCGTCGTGCCCGATGTGGCCGACATCTGCATCGTCGACGCCGTCAGCGCCGGCGAGCTGCAGCGCCTCGCGGTGCGCGCCGCCAGCGACGAGATGCATGCCGCCGCGCTCGCCGCGCGCCCGCCCGCGACCGTCGACGGCATCGGCGATCCGGAGCAGCCGCGGCTGCTGACGATCGACGACGCCGTGCTGCGCCAGATCGCGCTTGACGAGGAGGACCTCACGACGCTGCGCGGGCTGCGCGCGACGTCGGCGATGATCGTGCCGCTGCGCGCACGCGGGCGCAGGCTGGGGTCGCTGACGCTCATCGTCACGTCGCGCTCGGGCCGGCGCTTCGGCGCGGAGGACCTCGAGTTCGCCAAGGTGCTCGCCGGCCGCGCCGCGCTGGCGCTCGACAACGCCGGGCTGTTCTCGGAGCTCGAGACGATCGAGGCGCAGCTGACGGCGGCGCTGTCGACGCTCGCCGAGGCGGTCACCGTGCAGCACACCGGCGGCGCGCTCATCTACGCCAACGAGGCGGCCGCGCGGATGCTCGGCTTCGCCTCCGCGCAGGAGCTGCTGGCGACGCCCATCGAGCAGCTCATAGGCACGTTCGACACGACGACCGAGGACGGCTCGCCGCTGCGCCTGGAGGATCTGCCGGGGCGGCAGGTGCTCGCCGGCGTGCGCGAGCCCAAGCCGCTGGTCACGCGCGCGCTGGATCGCAGGACGGGCGAGATCGGCTGGCGCGTCACGAAGGCGTCGGGCGTCTACGGCTCCAACGGCGAGCTGAAGCTCGTCGTCAACGTCATCGAGGACATCACCGAGGTCAAGCGCGCGGAGCTCACGCAGCGCATGCTCGCCCGCGCCGGCGAGCTGCTGTCGTCGTCGCTGGACTACGAGCGCACGCTGCAGCAGGTCGCCGAGCTAGCGGTGCCCCAGCTCGCCGACTGGTGCGTCGTCAGCATGCCCGACGGCCACGGCTACATCCGCGGCGTGGCGGTCGCCCACGCCGACCCCGACAAGGTGACGTTCGCACGGCGCATCGGCGAGCGCTATCCGTCACGTGTCGACGCCCCGAGCGGCAGCTCGCAGGTGCTGCGCGACGGCGTCTCGCAGCTCGTCAACGAGGTCTCCGACGAGATGCTCGCGGCCGCCGCCCAGGACGACGAGCACCTCGAGCTGCTGCGCAGCGTCGGCATGCATGCGGGGCTGATCGTCCCGATGTCGACGGGCGCGAAGATCGTCGGGGTGCTGACGCTGATCAACGCCGAGTCGGGCCGGCGCTTCAAGGCGGCCGACGTCACGCTCGCCGAGGAGCTCGCACGGCGCGCCGGCACGGCGGTCGACAACGCGCGCCTGTACACGGAGCGCTCGAACATCGCGCGCACGCTGCAGACGAGCCTGCTGCCGGGCCACCTGCCGCAGATGCCGGGCTGGTCGGCCGCGACGCTGTACCGGCCGGCCGGGGAGCAGAACTGGGTCGGCGGCGACTTCTACGACGCGTTCGCCGTCCGCGGCGGCTGGCTGGCGATCGTCGGCGACGTCGCCGGGCGCGGCGCGGCGGCGGCGGCGCTGACCGGCCTGGCGCGCCACACGCTGCGCACCGCGGCGACGCTGCTGGAGGATCCGCTCGAGGCGGTCCGCACGCTCAACGGCGAGCTGCTCGGGCTCGAGCGGATGTCGCTGTGCTCGGTCGCCGCCGTGTTGCTGTCTGAGGACGAGGAGGGCCGCGCGATCGCGGAGATCCTCTGCGCGGGCCATGCCCTGCCGCTGCTCGTGCGCGGCGGCGCCGTGCGCCCGATCGGCAGCTTCTCGCCGATGCTCGGCGCCTACGAGATCGACCACTGGGGGCGCACGTCCTACCTGCTGGAGCCCGGCGACCTGCTCGTCCTCTTCACCGACGGCGTATTCGACACCGTCGGCGCGGTCGAGCGGTTCGGCGAGGAGCGTCTGGCGCGCACGCTGGACGGGGCGACCGACGCGCCCGACGCCGTCGCCCGGATCGACGCCGCGCTGAGCGCCTTCGAGGTCGGCGAACAGGCCGACGACACGGCGATCCTCGCCGTGCAGCGCATGCCCGTCGCCGCCATCGCGCGGCACGCCTAGCGGCTGGGCGCAGCGTGTCGCCCGGATGCTCCATGTGAACACGTTCACGACACGCTGGCCTGCGGGACCACATCTGTGCCCCAGCGCGTCGCGCAGATGCTGTATGCCAACACCTTCGCGACACGCTGCCCAGGCGCACGCTTGACCGCACGCCGCGCGAAACGACGCCTGGCGACGAAAACCGCGGGCGCTACCTTTGATCTATGACCACGATCGCCTCTTCCACGCTGTCCAACGGCCTGCCCCTGCACCGGATCGGCCTCGACGGGACTCGCGCGGTGACGATCCTCGTCGCGTTCGACGCCGGCGCCCGCACCGAGCACCCCGACGAGAACGGGATGGCCCACTTCCTCGAGCATCTCGTGTTCAAGGGCGGCGAGAAGTTTCCGCACTATCGCGACGTCAACGAGACGGCCGAGACGCTCGGCGGCTCGCTGAACGCCTACACGTCGCATGACCTCGTCGCGTTTCACATCACCGTCCGCGCCGAGGCGGCCGCCGAGGCCGCCGACCTGCTCACCGACTTCGTCGGCCGCCCGCACCTCGACGCCGAGGAGCTCGACCGCGAGCGCGGCGTCGTCATCCAGGAGATCCAGCGCTACAAGGACGAGCCCTCCTCGGTGGCCGAGGAGCTGATCGATCGCGCCGCGTTCGGCGAGCACCCGCTGGGCCGGCCGGTGCTCGGGCCCGAGGAGCACCTGCGCACGTTCACGCGCGACGCGATGGTCGCCTTCCGCAACCGCCGCTGGGCCGGCGAGCGCGGCGGCGCGTTCGTCGTCGGCAACCTCGAGCACGTGCCGCAGAACGGCGCCTTCGCCAAGCTCTTCGAGCGCTTCCCCGCGCTGCCGGCACCGGAGCCTTTCGAGCCCGCCCCGCCGTTTGCACCGACGGTCATGGTCGACCAGCGCGACACGAACCAGTCGCATCTGCGGATGTCCTATCGCCCGAAGGTGGACGTCTCGGTCCCGTCCAATCGCGCCGCGCTGTCGATCTACGCGACGCTGCTGGGCGGCTCCATGAGCTCGCGCCTGTTCGACGAGATCCGCGAGCAGCGCGGCCTGGCGTACTCCGTGTACGGCGTCTCGCACTCCCACGCCGACGTCCCGCTGCTGCAGCTCAGCGCCGGCCTGGACTCGACGAAGTGCATCGAGGCCTACACGCGCATGCGCGAGATCGTCAGCGAGCTGCGCGACGGCGGTCCGACCGAGGCCGAGGTCCGGCGCGCCCGCGCCTACGCCGCTGGCCGGCGCGTGCTCGCCTTCGAGAACACGAACGCCGTCGCGCGTTACGCCGCCGCGCAGTCGATCATCTTCGACGAGCCGATCGATCCTGACGGCGCGATCGCCGCGCTGGACGCCGTCACGCTCGACGAGGTTGCCGAGGTCGCGCGCGACGTCGCCGACACGCTGGCGATCGCCTGCGTCGGCCCGCACAGCGAGGGTGACTTCGCCTGACCCCGATGCCGCGCTGAACCGCCGCGAGCTCGCGCGCTACGTGGCGCGCGTGAGCGGGCGGTGGCCGCTGGACCGCGCGCTGCTCGGCGGCGCGCGCGTCGCCGACCTGCACGGCGCGCCGCAGCAGCGTGAGCGCGGCCCGGAGTACGTCGTGGTGCTCGTCTCCGACGCGTTCGACGGCGTGCCGTGGCTCGAGCGGTACGTCGCCGGCAACCTGTGGGACGCCGACGAGATGGGCGCCCGCGCCGACATGCACTGCTACACGCCGGCCGAGCTCGAGCGGCGGGTGCAGCGCCTGCGGCCGGTGCGCGAGGCGATCGCCGGCGGGCTGGACCTGCTGACGGCGTGACCGGGGGCGCTCACGAGCGAGCAACCCGCCGCTCGCGCCCCCTGCCTCAGCCAAGGTTTCCGCAGAAGCTCAGCCCGTACGCGATCGCCAGCCGATCCGATTGCGCGCGCGCGGAGCGAAAGGCGTCCAGCGAGCTGCGCACGTCGTTGCCGGCCTTCGCCAGCGCCTGGCGATCCTCGGCGTTCGCGGCGTCCACGAAGCGCCGGGACGCGCCCCGCAGGTCTTCCAGCAGCGGCTGCACGGCGCGCACCGAGCCGACGAACGCCTGCGCCTGCCGGCGCGCCACACCCGCCTCGGGCAGTGACACGTCGCTCAGCCGCGCCGCGAGCTCGTCGTACGTGTCGGCCAGCTCGTTGTTGGCCTCGGCAACCGCCTGCGGCGTCGTCGGCTGCCCGGAGCCGGCCTGCGCGAACTCGCTGAAGAGGTCCTGGCAGACGACGTCCGCCGCGGCGATGAAGCCCTCCTTGGTCTGCGGCCCGGAGTCGTCGCCGCCGCAGCCGGCCAGCAGGACGGTCACGAGCAGGATCGCCGTCGGCGTTCGGGGCCAGAGCACGGCGCCAGGGTAGACCGTCCGCCCGCCGCAGCGCGGCGATCGCGGGCTAGGAGATCGCGATCATGCGCTCGATCGGCACCCGCGCGCGCTCTGCGACGGCGGCGGGCACCTTGACCTCGTGGACGAGGTCGCGCAGGGCGTCGCGCAGCTTCGGCAGCGTGATCATCTTCATGTACATGCAGGCCGCGCGCTCGTTGGCGGCGATGAACTCGGTGTCCGGGGCCGCCTCGCGCAGCGGGTGCAGCATGCCGATCTCCGTCGCCACGATCGCCGTCTGGCCGGGCTTCGCGTCGCTGGCGTAGCGCAGCATCCCGCCGGTGGACAGCATGTGGATTCCGTCCGGCTCGAGGTCGCCGGCGGCGACGTACTCCATGACCGACGTCGAGCAGCCGCACTCGGGATGGATCAGGAAGTCGGCGCCCGGGTGCTCGGCCCGAACCTGCTCGATGTCCTTCGGGCGGATCCCCGCGTGCACATGGCACTCGCCGTCCCAGACGTGCAGCGCGCGCCCGATCCGCCGTTCGACGTACGCGCCGAGGAACATGTCCGGGCCGAACAGGATCTCGACCTCATCCCGCCCACCCCCGTGCTCGCGCAGGATGTGCTCGACGACCGAGACCGCGTTCGCCGAGGTCACGCAGTAGTCCGTCATCGCCTTGATCTCGGCCGTCGTGTTGACGTACATCACCGTGATCGCGCCGGGATGCTGCGTCTGCCAGGCCGCGAGCTGGTCGGGCGTGATCGCGTCGGCGAGCGAGCAGCCGGCGTCGAGGTCGGGGATCAGGACCGTCTTGTCAGGCGACAGGACCGAGGCCGTCTCGGCCATGAAGTGCACGCCGCAGAAGGCGATGACAGCGGCCGGCGAGGCGGCCGCCTGGCGCGACAGGCCGAGCGAGTCGCCGACGTAGTCGGCGACGTCCTGGATCTCGGGCAGCTGGTAGTTGTGGGCGAGGATGACCGCGTCGCGCTGCCGGGCGAGCGCCCGAACCTCGTCCTGCAGTGCGCCGATGTCATAGAGCTGTAGGAGCGTCAAGCCAGCGCCTCCAAGAGCAGCGACAGGTCCAGGGCGGGAGCGGAGTGCGTCAGCGCTCCGATCGAGATCCAGTCTACGCCCGTCTCCGCGTGGGCTCGCAGCGTGTCCAGGCCGATCCCGCCGCTGGCCTCGAGCTTCGCCCGCCCGGCCACATGGGCGACCATCACGCGCAGCTCGCCGGGCCCCATGTTGTCGAGCAGGATCCGCGTCGCGCCCGCCTCCAGTGCCTCGTCGACCTGCGCCCGCGTCGCGCACTCGACCTCCAGCGCCACCTCGGGAGACGCCGCCGTCGCGGCGCGGACCGCGGCGCCCACACCGCCCGCGATGGCGGCGTGGTTCTCCTTGATGAGCACCATGTCGTACAGGCCGGCGCGGTGGTTGACGCCACCGCCTGCGACGACCGCGGCCTTCTCCAGCGCGCGCAGCCCGGGGGTCGTCTTGCGCGTGTCGAGGATCTGCGCGCCGGTGCCCTCCACCGCCGACACGCAGCGGGCCGTCAGCGTCGCCACGCCGGACAGGTGCTGCAGGAAGTTCAGCGCGGTGCGCTCGGCGGCCAGCAGCGCGCGGGCGTCGCCGGTGGCGCGCAGCAGCGGGACGGGCGGGTCGCGCCATTCGCCCTCCGGGCCGAGCCGCTCCAGCCGCACGTCGGGGTCCAGGGCGATGAACGCCGCCTCGGCCGCGGCCAGCCCGTAGACGACGCCGGGTGCCTTCTGCCTGATCGTGGCGACCGCACGCGTCCCGGCCGGGACGGTCGCCTCGGTGGTGAGGTCGGCGTCGCCGATGTCCTCTGCGAGCGCGCGCAGGACGAGCTCTTGCAGCGTCTGTGATCCGTGGCTCACGAGTGCGCGCAGGATACGGGGGAACATGAGCACCATGTCCGACGCACCCATGGAGACGGAGCCGGACCTCGACGGCTGGCTGCCCGAGCCCGAGATCGTCACCCGCCACGAGCGCACGGCGCACGCTGATCCGCAGACGCTGTGGGCGGCCGCGCGCAGCGTGCGCCTCGATCAGACGCGCACGATCGGGCGGCTCGTGCGCTGGCGGATCCCGGGCGTGCCGCACGACCAGTCGTTCATGGGCCTGCTCGCCGGCGACCCGTTCGCGGTGCTCGACGAAGGCGCGCAGCACTCGATCTCCGGGCTCTGCGGGCGGATCTGGACGCTGCAGCGCGACTATGCCGAGCTCGCCGGACCCGACGACTTCATCGGCTGGGACGCGCCGCGCACCGTGCGCGTGCTGTTCGCGCACTGGGTCACGGCGGGACCCGCGCCCCACACGAGCACGCTGCACAGCGAGGCGCGCATCGGGCCGACGGATCCGATCGCGACGATGCGGCTGCGCGCCCTGTGGCTGGCCGTCGGGCCGTTCGAGCGGCTGATCGGCGCCGAGCCGCTGGCGCTCGCCGCGCAGCGCGCGGAGGCGGCCACCGGCGGGCGCCCCTGAGAGGATGCGCGGCGTGCCCGGCGCGCTCGCCACGCTCTTCGCCGGCGGCGCGCGTCCGCGCTGCTACATCGCCAGCCCGCTCGGCTTCTCCGAGGCCGGCCGTGACTACTACGTGCGGCGCTACGTCCCCGCCCTCGCCGAGCACGTCGAGCCGGTCGATCCGTGGAGCCTGTCGCTGCCCGCGGAGTTCGAGGCGGCGGCAGCGCAGGGCCGCGAGTGGGAGTTCGGCCTCGAGGTCGGCGCGCGCAACGCGGCGGCGATCCGCAGCGCAGCGCTGCTGATCGCCCAGCTCGACGGCCAGGAGGTCGATGCCGGCACCGCCTCCGAGGTCGGCTACGCGGCCGCGCTCTACCGGCCCTGCCTCGGCGTGCGCAGCGATCTGCGCGCCACCGGCGAGCCGGGGATGCAGGTGAACCTCCAGCTGGAGGCGTTCATCGTCCTCTCCGGCGGCTTCATCGCGGGCTCGCTGGACGAGCTCGTCGCGCGCCTTGCGCGGCTGCGCGGCCGCTGAGCGCGTCGGCTCAGCTCGCGCCGTCGGCGTCGGGGCGGGGCGACAGCCAGGAGACGAGCGTCACCGCGGCGCGACCGTCGGCGCTGGGCGCGATCTGGATCCGGCGCTGCGGCGGCGCCGGCTCAGGCTCCGCCTCTGCCGGCAGCGACACGAGCGAGATCTTCGTGACGACGCTCATTGCGGGGTCGTTTACCCGCCACGCCGGCGGTCAACGCGGCTGCCGCCGCATGGCAGGATTGCGCCCGCATGCACGAAGCCGAGCTCGTCCTGGTCAGCCTGCTCGTGGCCGTCGCCGGTCTGGCGGCGGCAGCGCGCGCCGCGAACATCCCCTACCCGATCGTCCTCGTCGTCGGCGGACTCGTGCTCGGCTTCGTCCCGGGGATGCCCGAGGCGGAGCTGGCCCCCGACCTCGTGCTGTTCCTGCCACCGCTGCTGTACTCCGCGGCGTTCTTCGCCAACCTCAACGACCTGCGGCGCAACGTGCGCCCGATCTCGCTGCTGGCGATCGGCCTCGTGCTCGCGACGTGTGTGCGGTCGCGGTCGTCGCCCATGCGCTGATCGACGGGTGTCGTGGGCGGCGGCCTTCACGCTGGGGGCGATCGTGGCCCCCACCGACCCGCTCGCCGCGACGGCGATCGCGCGGCGCCAGAACGCGCCGCGCAGCATCGTGTCGGTCATCGAGGGCGAGAGCCTCATCAACGACGGCACGGCGCTGGTCGCCTACAAGGTCGCGGCCGCGGCGGCGCTCGGCGGGGGCTTCTCGATCGTCGACGCGGGCGTGGAGTTCGTGCTCGGCGCGACCGGCGGCATCCTGATCGGCCTCGTGGTCGGCGCGCTGATCGCCGAGATCCGCGGCCGCCTCAACGACATCCCGGTCGAGATCACGATCTCGCTGCTGAGCGGGTACGCGGCCTATCTGCGGCGGAGGCGCTCGGCGCGTCCGGTGTGCTTGCGGCGGTTACGGCCGGCGTCGTGATCGGCTGGCAGGCGCCCCGGATCTCGACCCCGAGCATGCGGCTGCAAGGCTACGCCGTCTGGGAGACGCTGGTCTTCCTGCTCAACGCCCTGCTGTTCGTGCTCATCGGGCTGCAGCTTCCGCTGATCCTCGACGGCCTCGCGGGCCAGTCGGCGCTGAGCCTGATCGGCCAGGCGGCGGCGATCAGCGTGACGGTCACGCTGACGCGGATCGGCTGGCTCAACAGCGTCGTGTTCGTCGTCCGCGCGCTGGATCGCCGCCCGCAGCAGCGCGAGCGGCGCACGAGCTGGCGCACGCGCTGATCGGCGGCTGGTCGGGGATGCGCGGCGCGGTCTCGCTGGCGGCGGCGCTCGCGCTCCCGGCGAACTTCCCGCAGCGCGACGTCGTCCTGCTGATGACGTTCGCGGTGATCTTCACGACGCTCGTTGTGCAGGGCCTGACGCTGCCGACGCTGATCCGCCGCCTCAACGTGCACGACGACGGTGGCGAGGACCGCGAGGAGCTGCTGGGTCGCCGCGCCTCGGTCGACGCCGCGCTGGCGCGGATCGGCGAGCTCGAGAGCGAGGAGTGGACGCGCGATGACACCGTCGAGCGCATGCGGATGGCCTACGAATACCGCCAGCGGCGGCTGGCGTCACGCGCGGGAGATGGTCCGCTCGGTGCTCGACGCCCAGCGCGAGGAGCTCGTCCGGCTGCGCAACCGCGGAGCGATCTCCAACGAGGTCATGCACCGGCTCGAGCGCGAGCTCGACCTCGAGGACGAGCGCCTGGAGATCTGAGGTGGCGCCGCCGGGCTCACGCGGACGATGCGGCGCCGATGTCCTCTCGTCATCGGCACCGCCGTTCGTGTTTCAGGCCGGTCGTTGCGGCTGGGATGTGCTTGCAAAACCCCTTGCTCGCCCAGGCCTACGTCCAGTGCGGGGTGTACCCCGTGGTGATCTCGGGCCGCGGGTGGCGCCAGTCCGGTTCCTTGTCGTAGATCTTGTTGATCGACTGGTTGCGGAAGTAGCGCAGAAGCGGTCCGTAGGTGAACTTCGCCGTGTTCGACGACAGCTTCGCCTTGGAGTCC
>Ga0136615_10000583_pt1 | contig 16815 bp, 19 predicted proteins | sample AntDrymUQ2882206_2_FD_106647 | JGI IMG/M metagenome (GOLD analysis project Ga0136615, IMG submission 106647) | Polar desert sand microbial communities from Dry Valleys, Antarctica - metaG UQ288 (22.06) | ecosystem: Environmental > Terrestrial > Soil > Desert | place: Antarctica: Dry Valley...
CGCCGAAGGAGGTGCGGGCGCGGGTGAGCCGCTGGCGGAAACGCTCGGCCGGGGTGAGCGGCGGTGCGGGCGCCTCGACGACCGCGGTGCCGCCGGGGGTGCCGGTGTCGGCGAGGGCGGTGTCCTCCAGGTCGATCAGCTGGGGCCGCTCGACCCCCTCCAGCTCACCCGGATCGGCGACCGGGGGCGGCGACACGGGCGCCTGCTGACGCAGCGCATCGGCGGTCTCGGCGTCCACCAGCGGGCGCCGCCGGGTGCGACCACGCAGCAGCGACAGCCCCCCGGCCACCACCACCAGCACGCCGATGACGATGGCGATGACGAGCTCGATCACCAGGTCCACGCCCAACCCTCCCCGCTACCGGCCGTGCGCCGGCTCCTCGACGCCAAGCCTAGTGGCGGCAGGCCCGCTCGGGTCCCGTCAACTAGCGGTAGGCCGCGGCGAGGGCGTGCTCGGGCAGCTCGTCGAGGTCATGGACGGCGCCGTCGACGAGGCGCTGGCCGACCACGCGGGACACGCCGTCGTCGCGCATGGCCACCCCGTACAGCGTGTCGGCGATCTCCATGGTGCGGCGCTGGTGGGTGATGACGATGAGCTGGGCGGTGCGCTTGAAGTCGGCGAGGACGTCGAGGAAGCGGGTGAGGTTCACGTCGTCCAGCGCCGCCTCGACCTCGTCGAGCACGTAGAACGGAGACGGCCGCGCGGCGAAGATCGCGAACAGCACGGCCAGCGCGGTCAGTGAGCGCTCCCCGCCGCTCAGCAGCGACAGCCGCTTCACCCGCTTGCCGGCGGGGCGGGCCTCGACCTCGACACCCGTGCCCAGCAGGTCGTCGGGGTCGGTCAGCACCAGCCGACCCTCGCCGCCGGGGAACAGTCGGCCGAAAACACGAGTGAAGTGCTCGGCGACGTCGCGAAAGGCGGCGCCGAAGACCTCCTCGATGCGCGTGTCCACCGCAGCGATCACCTGCTCGAGGTCGCGGCGGGAGGCCCGCAGGTCATCGAGCTGGTCGCTGAGGAAGGTGTGGCGGTCGGCCGCGGCGCGGAACTCCTCCAGGGCCAGCGGGTTCACCGGCCCGAGCAGCCCGACCCTGCGGGCCAGGCGCGCCTCGGTCTCCGCCAGCTCGGCGTCGCGCTCCTCCCCGCCGGCCAGCGGTGAGCCAGGGTCGTCGAGCGGCCGCGCGCGGACCTCGACCAGCGCGGCGTCCGGCTCGACGTCGAGCTCCTCGGCCAGGCGGGCGCGCACCTGGGCGAGCGCCTGCGCCAGCTCGCTGCGGCACAGGTCCTCGGCGTGGCGCTCGCCGACCAGGGCGCCGCGCTCGGCATCCAGGTCGCGCAGCCGTGCGCGCACAGCGCCCAGGTCGCGCTGCTGGCCGCCGCGCGCCTCCTCCCCACGGTCGCGCGCCGCCGCGGCGAGCGCCAGGGAAGCCTCGCAGCGCTCGCGTGCGGCGACGGCGACCGCGGCGATCTGGCGACAGCGTGCCAGGGCGTCGAGGCGGGCGACCCGGCGGCGCTCGCGCTCGGCCAGCCGTCGCTCCACGTCGACCGCCTCGGACTCCAGGGCGGACAGCCGCCGGCGCAGCTCGGACTCGGACTGGTCGGCGGCGCCGACAGCCAGGCGGGCGGTGGTCTCGGCCTCCCGGGTCGCGGCGAGCACGTCCTCCAGGCGCTCCGCCTCGGGGTCACCGCCAGGGGCCTGCTCGGCGTCCCGCGCGGGGGCTGCGACTTCGGCTTCTTGGCCCTCCAGCGCGGCGAGCCGCGCGCGGTGCTCGGCCAGCTCCGAGGCCAGCGCGCTGGCCTCCCCGCGGCGCAGCTCGCGCTCGCGGCGCGCCCCGTCCAGCTCGGAGCGGGAGCGGTCCAGCCGCGCGGCGGCAGCCGAGCGCGCGGCGGCGAGCCGCTGCCGCTCGGCCTCCGCCTCGCCGAGGGCGCCGCTGGCGTCGTCACGCGCCTGGTGCGCGGCGGCGGCGCGCGCGGCCACATCGGCGAGCTCGTTGCCGCAGACCTCGCGGCGGCGTTCGGCCTCCGCCCGGGCGGCCTGGCGGACCACCGCCCCGCCGGGTCCGCCGGCCCCGCCGGCGTACCCCCGGGGTCCCGCCAGCTCGCCGGAGCGGCTCACGAACTGCAGCCCGGGATGGTTCGCCGCGAGCTCCGCGGCGGCGCGCAGGTCCGGCGCGATCCAGGTTCCGCCCAGCACCCCCGCAAGCGCCGCCACCACCCGCGGATCCCCCTCCACCGCCTCCGTCGCCGGCACCCCCCCCGCGGCGCGCAGCGCTTCCCCCACTATCCCCGCCGAGGCCGCCGCCGCCGAGGCCGCCGCCGCGGCCGGGGCGTCCGCTGCCGCAGGCGCCGAGCCTGCGGCGGGGGCGGGGGCGGGGGCGGGGGCGGGGGCAGGAGCGGGTTTGGCGGCGAGCAGGAGGACGGCGCCGCGGGCGGTGTCGACGGCGAAGCGGACGGCGGCACCGGCGGCGGCGGGGTCCTCGGCGACCAGGGCGTCCTGCAGCGGCCCGAGGGCCGCGGCGATCGCCAGGGCGGCGTGCTCGGCGATCCGGATGTGGTCGGTCAGGGGGCCCAGCAGGCCGGGCACCCGGCCCTGTGCCGCGGCCTGGGCCAGCACCGCGGTGCCGGCCGGACCCTCGCCCGCCGGGGCGCGCAGGGTGTCGGCGCGAGCCTCCAGCGCGGCGCGCTCGCGTTCCAGCCGACGCTCCTCGTCCGTCAGCGCGGCGAGGGCCGCGGCGCGCTCGGCGACCAGCGCCCGAGCGCGCTCCACGCTGGCGGCGTGCTCGCGGACTTGCGCATCGAGGCGGCCCAGCTCTGCCTGCCCGCTGTCGACCCCGGCGGTCATCCCGGCGATGCGGGCCTCCAGCGCGCCGATCTGGCTGACCAGCCGGTGCTCCTCGCCCGCCCCCTGCGCCAGCGACGAGCGCACCGCGGCGAGCCGGCCCTCCCAGCGCAGCAAGCGCTCGCGCGCCTCGGCCAGCTGGCGGGCGGCCAAGGCGGCGGCCTGCTCGTGGGCGCGCCGGGCCTGCTCGGCGGCCTGGCGCTGGGCCGCGGCCCCGGCCAGGGCGCGCCGGGCCGTCTCCTGCTCGGCGGCGACGGCGGCCAGCTCGCCGCGCTCGACCTCGGCCCGCGCGTGCAGCTGCGACGGGTCGCGGCCGGCGACGGGCTCCTCCACCGCGTCGGCGAGCCCCGCCCGGCGCTCCTCCACGCGCTCGGTGAGCCCGCGGGCGCGCTCGGTGAGGTTGGCCAGCCGGAAGTGGACCTCGGCGGCGGCGCGAACCTGCAGTGCGAGCGTGCCGAGGGTCTGCTCAAGCCCGCCCTCGGTCGCGCGCGCCTGCGCCAGCCGCGCCTCCAGCGCGGCGAGCGCCTGCTCGGAGGCGGATACCGCAGCGTTGTGCTGCGCGTGCGCGTCGGTCAGCGCCACCAGCTCGCGCAGCGCGCGCACGACACGCACCTCGCGCAGCGCCGCGGACAGCTGCGCGTGCTTGCCCGCCGCCTCCGCCTGGCGCTCCAGCGGCTTCAGCTGGCGCTTCAGCTCGCGCAGGATGTCCGTCAGGCGCTCGAGGTGGCCCTCCATCTGGGCGAGCTTGCGCAGCGCCCGCTCCTTGCGGCGCCGGTGCTTGAGGATGCCGGCCGCCTCCTCGATAAAGGCGCGGCGGTCCAACGGGCCGGCGGACAGCACCGCGTCGAGCTGGCCCTGCCCCACGATGGTGTGGTTCTCGCGGCCCAGCCCGGTGTCGCTGAGCAGTTCGGACACGTCGAGCAGCCGGCAGTCCGTGCCATTGATCGCGTAGGAACCCTCGCCGGTGGTGAACATCGCCCGGCCGAGGGTCACCTCGGTGAAATCGATGGGGAGCAGGCCCGAGGTGTTGTCGATGGTGATCTCGACCGACGCCCGGCCCTGTGCGGGTCGCCCCTCGCGCCGCCGGCCGTTCGTCGCCGCCGAGGGCGCGGGCCCGGAACCGGCGAAGACCACATCCGACATCGCACCGCCGCGCAGCGACTTCGGGCTGGCACTGCCCAGCACCCAAGTCAGCGCGTCGACGATGTTGGACTTCCCGGAGCCGTTCGGGCCCACAATCACCGTGATGCCCGGCTCGAGGTCGAGCACCGTGCGGTCCGCGAACGACTTGAACCCGCGCATGGTCACGTTCTTCAGGAACACGCACCCGACTGTAACGGCGGGTGAGACCGTTCCCGAGGAACCCCGACGGCAGGAGCTCAGCGGCTGGAGAGGGCCACCTGGGACTCGATGTCCACCGCGACCGCGTCGCCCAGCGCCACGCGCAGGATCTCGTTCTCCTCGAGGGCGCGCTGCAACGCGAACTCGAGCTCACCGACCCGCGACCGCAGCGCGGTGTTCTCCGCGAGGAGCCCGTACGGACGGTGGTCCCAACTCCCTACGAGCGCCTTCATCAAATCCTCCTGCACAGCAAGTTTCGCCCGCCGGATCGCGACAGGAACTCGGCGGGGGTGATCAGCTGATCGGCTCCAGTACTGCAGGGTGCCCCGCCGGGCACCGAGCAATCCGCAACTGCGCCCGGGGCACGGAGCGCCGAGTCACTCGGCGCACGCACGGGGGCGCAGGATGCGGGTACGCGGGATGAAGCCCGCTTTCACAAGGGCACTATACGCCCTCGACACCGCCCAGCACAACGGCCCGTCCTGTCCGGCGGCACCGCTGCAGCCCGCACCACGGCAAGCCACGTCGTGGTAGGTGGTGCAGGACCCGTAGTCTGGCGCCGGTGCATCTCACATGAGCGACCATGACCGGCGTGAGCCCGAGTCGCGTCCCGACGCGCGTGCGGTCGCCGCCGCCGTCGAGGACCTGTGGGACCGGCTGATCGAGCTGGCGTCGCGGGTAGGGCCCGACGACCGGTCACTGTCAACGCCCTGCCCGGGCACCGATGTCGGCGGGCTGATCAGTCACGTGGCGGGGGTGCACGCGGCGACTCGCGGCGACCACGGCGCGCCAGACGCGCTGGTCGACAGTCTGCGCAGGGCGCGGGCGGCGCAGGTCGCGGCTTGGGGCGGCGGCGGCCAGGGACGGCCCGGCGCCGTGAACCAGACGTTGCACCGTCGTCTGCTGCAGGCGAGCTGCCTGGACCTGTGGGTCCACACCTACGACCTCGCGACCGCCATCGGCGAGCCGGTCGATCTCGGCGAGGACTCCCCCGCCCTCGGCGAGGCCTGGAGGTACCTGTCGGAGCATCTCCCGCGGCTGCTCGCCCGCCGGCCCGGTCTCGGCGGGGACAGCACCGTGCGCATCGTCGTGCGCGGGGCGGTGGACCACGATGCGGTGGCGGCCGTGCGCGACGGGCGAGGGCTGTGGAGTCCTGACCGGTGCGGCGTCGAGCACATGGTCAGCGGCGAGCCGGGCGCGCTCGTCCTGCTGCTGAGCGGCCGCGGTGACCCTGAGCATTGGCGGCAGCAGGGCGCCCTGGAATGGTCTGGGGCAACAGGCGAGGCGTTCGTGCGCGGCGCACGCCTGTTCGGTTAGCGGCACGGCCTCGCTACCCTGAAGGCCATGTCCCGCCTGCTGGCCCGGTTGCGCGATCCCCGTCGTCTGCTCCTGCTCGCCGCGCTGTACCCGGCGGGCTGGCTCGCCGCCCTGCTGGCGGTGGCCTACGCCGCGTCGCGCTCCCGGCCCGAGGTCGACGAGCCGGTCATGCCCGTGCCGCCTACGGTGCTGCCGCCGGCCCGGATCGTGGCCGTCCCCGAGGTCGGCGAGGTGTTCGTGCGCGACACTGAAGCAGGCCCCGCCCGCCCCGACCCCGCCCGCCCCGACGCCGACCCCAGCCGTCCCGTCATCCTGCTGCTGCACGGCTGGATGCTGCCGGCGGACGCGAACTGGTACACGTGCTATGGGCCGCTGTCGGAGCTGGGCCGGGTGATCGCCGTGGACCACCGCGGCCACGGGCGGGGGCTGCGCCCGGCCGCGCCCTTCCGCCTGGCGGACGCGGCGGACGACGTGGCCGCGCTGCTGCGTCACCTCGGCGTCGGGCCGGTGGTCGCCGTCGGCTACTCGATGGGCGGTCCCATCGCCCAGCTGCTGTGGCAGCGTCACCCCGGCCTGGTGCGCGGGCTCGTGCTGTGCGCTACCAGCGCCACATTCAACGTCAGCCTGCGCGACCGCTGGACCTGGCGGCTCATGGGTGCGCTCCAGCTCACCCTGCGACTGGTGCCGCGGCACTGGTGGGAGCGCATCCTCGCCGGTCAGGCGAAGGGCAGCCGCCTGCGGATCTCGCGGCTCATGACGGCCCAGACGCCGCCGGAGGTGGCCGCGCTGCTGCCGTGGATCGTCAGCGAGCTGGACCGCGGCTCGGCGGAGGACGTCGCCGAGGCCGGGCGCGAGCTGAGCCGCTTCGACGCCCGCGGCTGGGTCGGCAGCATCGACGTACCGGCTGCGGTGCTCATCACCACCTCCGACGCCCTGGTGCCTGAGCGCAACCAACGCGACCTCGCCGCCCGCATCCCGCGGGCCTTCGTGGCCGAACTCGCGCTCGACCACGACGGCGTCGTCACTCATCCCGACGAGTTCGTGCCGGTCCTGCGCAAGGCGGTCGAGCAGGTGCTGGGCTAGTGGTCAGGTCTGGCAGTTGCGGCAGTGGTAGGACAGCACGCCCTCCACCACGGCGGTGTGGCGGATCGGCTGGCGGCAACGGGCGCAGGGCAGGCCGTCGCGGGCCCACACCTTGAGCCAGTCCTGGCCCTCGTCCTCGTCGTCGTCGTCGCACTCCACCGGCACGCCGTCCGCGGTGCGCTGCTTCACCGCCTCGTGCAGGACCTCCAGCAGCGCACGGTACAGCCGGCGGATCTCCTGACTCGACAGCGACGACGATGGGCGGCGGCCGGACAGCCCCGCCGCCCACAGCACCTCGTCGCTGTAGAGGTCGCCGAGGCCGACGACGAAGGTGGGGTCCTCCAGCAGCGTGCGCAGCGGGACGCTGCGACGGACGAGCTCCTCGCCGAACGCCCGCCAGGTGAAGGTGTCGGCCAGCGGGTCGATGCCCACCTTGGACAGCTCGGGCAGCGCGCCCAGCTCGACGGTGGGCGCCACGAAGAACTCCCCGTCCGCGCCGGAGTCGGCGTAGTGCAGCGCGCCCCCCGTGGTGAAGGTGGCGATGAGCTGGTTGTGGCGGCCGCCCTCGGTCGCCGCGGTCTCGCGCGACAGCCCGCCGTGCTCGCCCAGGCGGACGACCACCGCATTGCCGTCGTCGAGGGTGAGCAGGAGGTGGATCCCCCGCCGGGTCACCCCGTCGATCCGCCGGCCCTCGAGGGCCTGGGTGAAATCGGCGAGGTCGGGATGGCGCGCGACCAGGCCGGGCGCGCGCACGGTCACGTCCTTGACGCGCTTGCCGACGACATCGCGCTCGAGGTCCTTGCGGATGACCTCCAGCTCCGGCAGCTGGCTCACGGGCAGACCCCTTCTCCACAGCGGCGATGCAGCGGACGTGAGGTCACCCCGGCGGTGGGGTTGACTCCAAGCTGACGTCGCCATGAGACGTTACCGCGCGCAGACTGTCACGCCGCTGCCGCAGCGCGAGGATGGCCTGCGCAGCCGCGCCCTGCTCGGCCTCCTTCTTGCTGCGCCCGCTGCCATGCCCCAGCGCCCGGCCGTCGATGAGTACCGCGGCACTGAAGCGCTTCTCGTGGTCCGGGCCCTCCTCGGTGACCTCGTAGCGCGGTGTGCCGACGCGCAGCGCCGCGGCCAGCTCCTGCAGCGAGGTCTTTGCGTCGAGGGACTCCTGGCGGGTGGCGATGTCCACGAGCAGTTCCCGGAACAGGCGCGTGAGCAGCTCCGTGGCTGCCGCCATGCTCTGGTCCAGGAACACCGCGCCGAACAGCGCCTCGGTGGTGTCGGCCAGGATCGAGTCCTTGTCGCGGCCCCCCGAGGTCTCCTCGCCGCGGCCCAGGCGGACGTGGGCGCCCACACCGAGCGAGCGCCCGATCGAGGCCAAGCTGGCGGTGTTCACCGTGGCCGCGCGCAGCTTCGCCAGGCGGCCCTCCGGCGAGTCCGGGAACAGCTCGTACAGCAGCGCGGCGACCACGAGGCCGAGGACGGCGTCGCCGAGGAACTCCAGGCGCTCGTTGGTGGGCAGGCCGCCGGCCTCGAAGGCATGGCTGCGGTGGGTGACCGCCAGCTCGAGCAGGCCGCGATCGGTGAACTGCACGCCGAGCGCGTCCTCGAGGTCCGCGAGGTCCGTGCGGGGCGCGGCGGCGCGGCGTCGGTGGGTGGGGGGTGGGTCGGCGCCAAAGGGGTCCGTCACGTCCGCGGCCGTGACGCTCGCCCGGCGGACCCACCGACCAGGGCTTCCACGGCGTCGCCCACCGCCCGCACACCGGCGAGGGCCGCGTCGCCCACCTGGACCGAAACGCCGCGGCGCCGCAGCTCGCGTTCGCTCCCCTCGATGATCTCCACCAGGTCCAGGGAGTCGGCGTGGAGGTCCTCGTCGAAGCGCACGTCGCGCCACGACGCCGCGCCCGCCCTGGCCAGCACCGCCGCGTCCGGGCCCACGCCGAGCACCTCACGGATGCGCACCACCACCAGCTCGAGCACCTCGTCCCCGGTCACTGCCACCAGACCCTCCTGCACCCTCCGCGCCGATCATAAGGATTAGGAGGTCTGGTGGAACAAGACGCCCAGCGCATCCACGAGCCCCTCCGACGCCACCGCCTCGGCGGTCACCAGTGCGGCGACGAGCTCGGACACCCCCGCCGCGCCGTGGGCCACGAGGACGGTCCCGGCGACGCCGAGCAGGACCGCGGCGCCGGGACCGCCGTAGTCGGGTCCGCCACCCGCCAGCGCCTCCACGGTCTTGAGCAGGATGTTGCCGGTGAAGCCGTCGGTCACCACCACGTCGACTTCGCCGCGCAGCACGCCGTCGGGCTCGACGTTGCCGGTGAACCCCGTCAACCCCCCCAGCAGCGCGCCCGCGGCGCGCGCGAGATCCGAGCCCTTGCCGGCTTCGGTGCCCACGTTCAGCAGACCCACGCGGGGTGCGGCCACGCCGCGGGCCCGCGCGTAGGCCACGCCCATGCGCGCGTGGGCGAGCAGCCCCTCCGGCTGGACCTCCGTGCTGCCCCCCGCGTCCACCAGCACCGCGCCACTGCCGGCGCCTCCGCCGCGCACCGGCAGCACCGCCGCGATGGCGGGGCGGCGGACGCCCGGCAGGCGGCCAAGCCCGAGCAGCGCGGCGGCCAGGGTGGCCCCGGTGGAACCCGCGGAGACCACCGCGCCGGCCCGGCCATCGGCCACCAGACCCACGGCCACGCGGATGCTCGCCTCGGGCTTGGCCCGGACCGCGAGCGCGCCCTCCTCGCCCATGCCGATGACGCCGCGCGACGCGGCGAAGGGCAGCGTCGACCCTGTGGCGCTCAGCGCCTCGGGGTCACCCACGAGCACGATGTCGAGGCCGTGCTCGGCGACGGCCGCTGCTGCCGCGGCCACGGGGACGGCCGGCGCGAGGTCCCCGCCCATCGCGTCGAGCGCGATGCGGCGCGAGCGCGGGCCGGGAACGGGGTCCGCGGCGCTACCCCTCGACCTGGAGGACCTGGCGCCCCGCGTAGGTCCCGCAGACCGAGCACACCGTGTGCGGCTGGATCGGCGAGGAGCAGCGGGCGCAGTTCGCGCGCGGCGGCGGGGAGATGCGCAACCACTGCGACTTGCGACTGCGCGTGCGCGAGCGCGACTTCTTCCTCTTCGGAACAGCCACAGCAGGAACTCCTCGGGATCGGTGGGGCGTGGGAGATCGGGATCGGCAACAGAGGATCCCTCGATGGGTCAGATTCAGGCGTCGTCCAGCCGCAGGCCCTCCAGGGCGGCCCAGCGGTGGTCGGCGGCGTCCTCCGCGCAGTCGCAGTCCGCGACGTTGCGGTCCGCGCCGCAGGTGGCGCACAGGCCCTGGCAGTCCGGACGGCACAGCGGCGCCTGGGGCAGCGCGGGGACGAGTGCGTCGCGCAGGAGGGCGCCGAGGTCGATCTGGCCGTCGGCCAGCTCGTAGCCGGCCTCCACGTCCGCGGGGTCGTCTGCCTCGGCGGGGTCCGAGTAGAGCTCGGCGACATCGGTAGAGACCGCAGCGGCCACCCGCTTGAGGCAGCGGGCGCAGGCGACCGTGATGTCGGCGCTGAGCGTGCCGCGCACCCGGACGCCCTCCACGACGCCTTCGGCCACGCCCTTGAGGCGCAGCGGCGAAACCTCCTCGATGAGCGGGAGGTCGACATCGGCGGGGACCTCCAGCCCGAGGTCCAGCAGGCGCGAGGCACCAGGACGGTCGAGGAGGTCGTGCACTCCGAGCACGGAGCGGGGGCGGGCGGGCATGGCGGCGGACCTCAAGACTTCGCAGGACGTGTGCAGAGCGGCGCAACCTGTCGAGGGCGTGCGCACGTTGGCGGTCTGACCGCCGGAGGGTTAAGGCTAGCACTCGGCGCCGGGCGCTCAGTCCTCCGTGCGCTCCTGGTCGAACAGGTGCCCGGCCGGCGGGCCGTCACCGGGGTGGAGCGGGCGGACCACGGCGCCGTCCGGCGTCCCAAGCCCCTGGCGCAGCCGGTCGCGACCCCGCTCCACCTCGTCCATGGTGCGATCCAGCACCGCGGAGAAGTCCGCCAGCTTCGCGTCGACGTAGTCCTCCGCCTCCAGGCGCAGCACTCGCGACCGCTCGTTGGCCTCCGCGAGCACGCGCTCGGCCTCGCGCCGCGCGGCGCGCACCACCTCGGTCTCGCTCACCAAGCGGTCGGCCTCCCCGCGCGCGTCGGCGCGCAGGGTGTCGGCCTGGCGGGCCGCGGCGTCGAGCAGCTCGTCGCGCTCCTTGAGGATCCAGCGTGCCTGGCGCAGGTCCTCGGGCAGGGCGGCACGGGCCTCCGCGACGAGGTCCTCGGCGTCGTGGCGGCTCACCATGACCAGACCCGACAGCGGGACCGGCCGGCCCTCGGCCACGAGCTGGTCGAGCCGCTCGAGGTGCGCTTCGACGTCCACGACGGATGGGTCCTGTGCTCGGCAGCGTGTGCTCGTGCTCATGTCACGCGTCCCCGCAGCTGCGCGGCGACGACGGGCGGCACGAAGGCATCCACGTCGCCGCCGAAGCGGGCGACCTCCTTCACCAACGAGGAGGACAGGAAGGAGTGTAGGGGACTGGTGGTCAGGAACAGCGTCTCCACCCCGCCGATGCTGCGGTTCATCTGCGCCATCTGGAGCTCGTACTCGAAGTCGCTCGCCGCGCGCAGGCCTTTGATGATCACCCCGACGTCCTGCGCGTGGCAGTAGTCCACGAGCAGGCCCGCGAAGCTGTCGACCTCGACGTTGCCGAGGTGGCCGAGGACCTCGGCCAGCAGTGCCAGCCGCTCATCCACCGCGAACAGCGGCTGCTTGCCCGGATTGCACAGGCACGCCACCACCACGCGGTCGAAGCGGGCGGCGACGCGCTCGATGACGTCGAGGTGACCGTTCGTGACGGGGTCGAAGCTCCCGGGGACGACGGCGGCGGCGGTCATGACGGCTCCTCGGCAGGCTCGGGTTGAAGCTCAGGCGAACGGCGCAGGTAGCACAGGACGGTGTCGCCGTAGGTGCGGTTGCGCAGCCAGGCGAAGCCGCCGGGCCGGCCGTGCAGGGTCTCGGCGAGGTCGTCGAGGTGCGGGTCGCGGCGCTCGCGTTCCACCACGGCCAGCGCGTCGTCCGCCAGCGCCCCGGCAGCGGCGAGGGCGTCGAGCAGGCCCAGCACCGCGGGCAGCGCGAGGGCATAGGGCGGGTCGGCGAGCACCAGGTCGAACGGGCCGGGCGGCCCGCCGCGACCGCGGTCCACGCGCAACGCTTCGGCGGGGTCCGCGCAGAAGCGCGCCGCAGCGGCCCGCACCACCCTGGCGCGGGCCCGTAGATGCACTGAGGCGAGGTTGCCGCGCACGGCGCCGACGGCGCGTCTGTCGTCATCGACGAACACCGCGTACTCCGCGCCGCGCGACAGCGCCTCGATGCCCAGCGCCCCGGAGCCGGCGAACAGGTCCAGCACGACCGCGCCCGCCAGCTCCGCAGCGACCGAGGAGAACAGCGCCTCGCGCACGCGGTCGCTGGTGGGCCGCGTGGTCCGGCCCGGCGGCGCGGCCAGTCGATGGCCGCGCGCGGCGCCCGCGATCACCCGCACGCCGCTCCCCCGCTCACCCGGTCTCCAGGGCCGCCAGGCGCTGCTCGCCGTAGCGGCGGCGCACCTCGTGCGCCAGCAGCGGATGCTCGTCGAGGTCGGGGTCCTCGCGCACCAGGGCCGCGGCGTCGTTGCGGGTCTGGGCCACGACCCTCCCGTCACGGGCGAGCTTGGCGAGCTTGAGGTCGGGCAACCCGCTCTGGCGGGTGTCGAACAGGCTGCCCTCGCCACGCAGGGCGAGGTCGCGCTCGGCGAGCAGGAACCCGTCCGCGGTCTGCGCGACCGCCTCCAGCCGCGGGTTCGGCTCGCCCTCCTCGGCGGCGCTGAACAGCACGCACCAGCCCCGCGACGCGCCCCGGCCCACCCGACCACGCATCTGGTGCAGCTGGCTGATGCCGAAGCGGTCGGCATCCTCGATCACCATGACGGTCGCCTGCGGCACGTCGACACCCACCTCGATGACCGTGGTGGCAACGAGGACCGCCACCTCGCCGGAGCGGAAGCGCTCCATGACCAGGTCACGCTCGGCACCCGCAAGGCGGCCGTGCACGAGGCCGACGGGCAGGTCGGGGAAGACGTCGTCGTCCAGGCGGCGGTACACATCCTCGGCCGCGGCGACCTCCTCCAGCGCCTCGGACGACTCCACCAGGGGCGTGACGACGAAGGCGCGCTCCCCCGCCGCCACCCGCTCACGGATGAAGTCGTAGAGCTTGGCCCGGCGAGGGGAGCCGGCGGGGATGACCTGGGTGATCACCTCCTGGCGCCCGGGCGGCAGCTCGTCGAGGACCGTGACGTCGAGGTCGCCGTAGACGGTGAGCGCGAGCGAGCGCGGGATCGGGGTGGCCGTCATCACCAGCACGTCGGGGGCGCGCCCATCGCTGCGCTTGTCCCGCAGCCGGGTGCGGTGCTCCACGCCGAAGCGGTGCTGCTCGTCCACCACCACCACGCCGAGGTCGGCGAACAGCACGCGCTCCTCGATGAGGGCGTGCGTGCCGACCACGAGGTCGACGTCACCGACCGCCAACTCGGCGAGCAGGCCGCGGCGCCGCGCGAGCGTGGTGGAGCCCGTGAGCAGCTCGAGGCGCGGTCCGGCCGGTGCGTTCACCCCGAGCGGCGCGAGCAGCCGGGTCAGGGTGCGCAGGTGCTGCTCGGCGAGCACCTCGGTCGGGGCCATGAGCACCGCCTGGCGGCCCCGGTCCAGCGCGCACAGCATCACCCAGGCCGCCACCAGGGTCTTGCCGCTGCCGACGTCGCCCTGCAGCAGCCGGTGCATCGGCTTGGTGCGGGCGAGGTCGCCGCCGATCTCGTCGAACGCCCGGTACTGCGCGGCCGTCGGGTCGAACGGCAGGGCGGCCACGAAGCGGTTGGCGAGTCGCCCGTCGCCATCCACCGCGCCCCCACCCCGCGGCCCGTTGTCCAGGCCCACGGCCTCGGCCTCCAGGCGCAGGCGGCGCTGCTGCAGGCCGATCTGCAGGCTGAACAGCTCGTCGTAGACCAGCCGGTCGCGGGCCGGGCGCACCGCGTCCAGCGACGGCGGGCGGTGCAGCGTGCGCAGCGCGGTGTCGAGGTCGAGCAGGTCGTGCCGGGCCCGCAGGTCTGCCGGCAGATGCTCGGGCAGCGGGGGCAGCCGCTCCAGCGCCGCGGCGACGAAGCCCGCGATGCGGGTGGACGGCAGGCCCTCGGTGGCGGGGTAGGTGGGGACGATGCGGTCGCTGTCGTCGGGCGTCTCGTCGTCGGCGAGCTCCACGAGCTTGGCGTTCTTGAGCTGCAGGGTGGTGCGGAAGCGCTCGAGGGTCCCGCTCATGGCCACACGTGTGCCCGCCGGGGTGGCGCGCGCCCGCCAATCCTGGTTGAAGAACGGCGCCTCGACGCTGCCCCCGCCCTCGACCATGAGCAGCGCGCGGGCGATCGTCATCTTTCGGCCACGGGGGCGGGCCACCTGCCAGCGCCCGATGGTGCCGACCAAGGTGACCTGGCCGCCCAGCACGGCAGCGGCCAGCGGCACCTGCGCGCCGACGTCGCGGTACTTGTCCTGGTGGGGGTAGTGCTCGAGCAGGTCGCGCACCGTGCGGATGCCGAACGCCGAGCGCAGCATGGCCGCGGCGCGCGTGCTGACGTTCGGCAGCAGCGACACGTCGCCGTCGAGCACCGCCGTGGCCTCCATGTGGCCGCCGAGTGTAGGGGCCGCTGGCAGGTTGCCCCCGTACCGGCGGGCGCGCTACCGTGGATGGTCACCGTGCGCAGGTGCCCCTGTCCGCGCGCCCGCCGTTGCCACCCCCCCGAGCGCGAGGTCAGCCATGTCCGCCGTCTGCGAGATCTGCGACAAGAAGCCGCACTTCGGCTACCAGGTGAGCTTCTCCCACAAGCGCTCCCGACGCCGCTGGAACCCCAACATCCAGCGCATCCGCATCTGGGACAACGGCACCGCCCGCCGGGCCCGCGTCTGCACCTCCTGCATGAAGGCCGGCAAGGTCACTCGCCCACCTCAGCGCACCCAGCAGGCCTGATGCTTTGATGCTCGTGGCGGTGCTGCTATGATGCCGCCATGAGGACCACCGTCACCCTCGACAGCGACACCGCCGAGCTGCTGGAGCAGGCTGTCCGGGAGCGCAGGGTCAGCTTCAAGCAGGCGTTGAATGATGCGGTGCGCGCAGGCCTCGGCCCGCGGCCGACCACGGAGCCCTACCACCTGCGCACGTTCGACCTCGGCGCCCCCTCCGCTCCCCTCACCAAGGCCTTGCAGCTGGCCGCGGACCTCGAGGACGAGGAGCTGATCCGGCGGCTCGAGACCGGCCGGTAGTGCGAGTCCCTGATGCCAACGTGCTCTTGCATGCCGTGAACCGCTCGGCCGCCGAGCACAAGGGCGCGCAGGCCTGGCTGGAGGAAGCCCTCGGGGGGTCCGAGCCGGTGGGCTTCACCTGGATCGTCCTGCTCGCCTTCCTGCGCCTGTCGACCCGGCGAGGGCTGTTCCCCGCTCCGTTGAGGACGGAGGCGGCGACTGGCTACGTGGAGGAGTGGTTGAGCCAGCCCCCCGCCCGGGTGCTGCACCCCACCACACGGCACCTCGATGTCCTCCGAGGACTGCTGCTGTCGGCCGGCACGGCGGGGAACCTGACGAGCGACGCGCACCTCGCCGCGGTGGCCGTGGAACACGGGGCGGAGCTGTGGTCCTACGACCGGGACTTCGCGCGCTTCGAGGGCCTGCGCTGGCGTCGACCGGAGCCGACCTCGGGCTAGCGCTGGAAGTGGTCGAAGCCGAGGCCGGTGAGGTCTCGGGTGGTGCCGTCGTCGAGGGCGAGGACTGCGGCCGGGCCGGGCGGGCGGTCCACGATCTCGCCGATGACGGCCGCGGGGACGTCCTCTGCGGCGCCCGCGGCGGCGGCCAGCTCCTCGGCCCGTTCGGCGGGCACGGCGGCCAGCAGGGCGAAGTCCTCGCCACCGCCGCACACGACCTCCACCCAGTCGGCGCCCAGCGCCCCCAGAACCGAGGCAACCCCTCCCTCGACGGGCAGGGCGCTCGCCCGCACCACCGCGCCGACGCCTGACGCCTCGCACAGGTGGCCCAGATCCGCGCCCAGCCCGTCGGACACGTCCAGCATGGCGGTCGCGCCGCCGCGCGCGAGCACCTGGCCCGCGGCGACCAGCGCCCGCGGCCGGCGGTGTGCCGCGAGCAGCATCGCGTCGGGCTCCACGCCCGCGGCCACCTGGCGCAGGGCGGTGGCGGCGGCGCCCAGCGCGCCCACGACCACCAGGTGGTCGCCGGGCCGAGCGCCGCTGCGCGGCACCGCACCGTGCTCGGCAACATCGCCGAGCACCGTCACCGACAGCGCCAGCGCATCCGCCGAGACGGTATCGCCACCGACGAGGCGCAGCCCCCAGTGCCGGCTGGCCGCGGACAGACCCTCGTAGAGCTCGGTGATCTCCGCCTCACTCACCGCCGGGGGCCGGCACAGGCCGACCACGGCCACCGAGGGCGAGGCCCCCATCGCCGCCACGTCGCTGCAGTTGACCGCCACCGCCTTCCAGCCGACGTCGGCCAGTGACGACAGGTCACGGCGGAAGTGGACCCCCTCCACCAGCACGTCGACGGTCAGGCAGACCTCGCGGTCGCCCACGCGCAGCACGGCGGCGTCGTCCCCGGAGCCCAGCACGAGATCGTCGCCGGCACCCGAGAGGAACGGCGCGAGGCGCGCCAGCAGATCGAACTCGCCCATACCAGGAGTGTGCCGTAGCCCGGCGCCGCGTTGCGCCCCGGTAGCATGCCGCCCATGCCGGTGCTGAACTCCATCGAATTAGAGGGCGTGTCGCACGACAGCTGGTACGCCGCAGCCCATGAGGCGCTGCGCGAGGCCGCGAAGACCCTGCGCCTGATCCGCCGCATGGACGTCCTGGGCACCAGCGCCCACGTCGTGGACGGCGAGGTCACCGAGTACCGCACCCAGGTCCGCCTGCACTTCGAGATCGAGACCTCGCGCTGATCAGGCCCCCACGTACACGAAGGCGGCCCACGCGGCCGGGTGTTCGTGAGCGCGTTCCTGCTCCCAATCGGCACGGTCGGCGGCCGGTAAGGGCTGCTTCGGAAAGATCGCCGCCAACCCGGGGAATGTGGCCAGCTTCTGGGCGTTGGTGGTGTCCCTGACCCAGCGCTGGGCCTGCCTGATGGCCTCAGCAACGTCGCGGCCTTGACGC
>Ga0136615_10000584_pt1 | contig 16807 bp, 14 predicted proteins | sample AntDrymUQ2882206_2_FD_106647 | JGI IMG/M metagenome (GOLD analysis project Ga0136615, IMG submission 106647) | Polar desert sand microbial communities from Dry Valleys, Antarctica - metaG UQ288 (22.06) | ecosystem: Environmental > Terrestrial > Soil > Desert | place: Antarctica: Dry Valley...
GGCCGCCGACCCGCCGGCTTCGCTCGCCCTTCGGGCTCCCTGCGCGGCGGGTCGCTAGGGTCGAGGCCGATACCCATCCATTGCCCTCACTCGGGGTGGAGTGGATATTGGGGTCCGGTCACCTGCGGTCGGCAACGCAGTGATTCTCAAGCCGGACCTTCGCACGCCGGTCAGCGGTGGCGTCCTGCTCGCTCGCGCTTTCGAGCGCGCCGGCCTGCCTGCGGGCGTCCTTTCCGTGTTGCCCGGCGGCGCCGCGGCGGGAGAGGCGCTCGTCATCGATCCGGACGTTGCAATGATCAGCTTCACTGGATCGACAGTCGTGGGCCAGAGGGTCGGTGAGCTGGCCGGGGGACGTCTGAAGAAGGTCGCTTTGGAGCTGGGCGGCAAGAGTCCGCTGATCGTGCTCGACGACTCCGACCTCGACGCGGCGACCTCTGCCGGGGCATGGGCGTCTTTCACGCATCAGGGTCAGGTTTGCATGGCGGCGGGGCGCCATCTTGTGCATGAGCGAGTGGCCGATAGGTACCTCGAGCTGCTCACCGCCAAGGCACATCGTCACGCGTGGCGGCCTGGACGTAGCGCTCGAGGGCGTAGGGCCAGCCTTGCTCGCCCATCATGTGCCTGTAGTCGTCGGCGCCGTCGCCGTGGCGCGAGAAGCCGCGGTGCTCGGCCGCCCTCGCGCGGCTCGACAGCGACCGTCTCGGCGCACCTTGGGACCAGGTGAACTCGCGGCCACCAGTCGGCGAAGCGGTCAAGGAACACCGCGAAGGCCCGATCCGGTGAGATCGGCCACCGTCACAGTCGTGGTGAACGTGTCGCTGACCATGTATCACCCGACCCGGCATGACCTCCCATGAGTGGCGCGCGGTACTCCGGGCGCCATCGAACATAAGGAGGACTGACGTGCTAATGGATCGAGAGGTGGTGATCGGATCGCCAGGCTCCATGCTCGAGGTGGCGGAGTCGGTGCGCGGCCTGGAGCGTGGCCGCAGCGTCGATGACGTCGTTGTGCGACTAACGGACATCGAGCGCCAGAAGGACGGCTACCGCAGCCCAGCGCGCAGAGCGCGGGGGCGACGCGGAAAGGCACCCGACGGCGTCGCCTGCTTCAACTTCCTGTACCTCAGCGTCACCGAGCGCGTTCGAGCGGCAGTGCCCCAGCTCGAGCATCCCGCCTTCGTGGAGCGGCTGACGGTTGTCTTCGCCGAGTTCTACCTCATGTCCTACGATGCCGCGCGCGCCCAGAATTGGGTATCGAAGGCCTGGGCGCCGCTCTTCGAGCAGCGGCTCAGGTCGGAGATCGCGCCGGTCCAGTTCGCACTCGCGGGCATGCACGCCCACATCAACAACGACCTCTCGTGGGCGCTCCTACAGGTCTGGGAGGAGTTCGACATCGAGCCGGCTGACGGTTCCGCGGAGCACCGCGACTTCCGGGAGATCGACAGGATCCTTGCTGAGGTTCAGACGCAGGTTCGGGCGACCCTCGAGTCCGGTTTCCTCAGGTGGCTCAATCGCGCGCTGGGAAGGCTTGACGACCGGGTGGCGAGCTTCAGCATCGCCAAGGCGCGCGCGGAAGCGTGGGACCGAGCGGTCGAGATGCGCGAGCGACCGGAGCTCACGCAGAGTACGGGGCACGAACGCCAGGTAGGCTTCCAGAGCCACCTCATCTTGGCTCCATGACGGAGGCGTCGGCGCGCTCCGTCTCGGTATGAGCATGAGCTCCGTTCTCGACACCGGCGCGCATCGGACCAAGTTCAGCGTCCTGGCTCTCGACGGTGGCGGCATCCGCGGTGTGATTCCGGCGCGCGTGCTTCAAGAGATCGAGGAGCGCCTGCGCCGTCCCGTCTGTGAGCTGTTCGACTTGGTGGCGGGCACCTCGACCGGCGGGATCATCGCCCTTGGGCTGACCAAGCCGAAGCACAGGGGCGCCAGGATGCCGGCGTACTCGGCGTCCGCGCTCGTCGACCTGTACATCGATCACGGGACCGAGATCTTCCCTAGATCTCGCTGGCGCAAAGCAGCCACCCTCGGCGGACTGATCGGCGTCCGTTATTCGGCCAAGCCGCTCGAGGCGTTGCTGGAGCGGAGCTTTGGGGACGCCATGCTGTCTGAGGCGCTCACCGAGGTGGTGATCCCAAGCTACGACCTGTCCGCGCCTGACTCGTTCTTCTTCAAGCGCGCCTACCCGCGCGAGAACGAGAAGTGGGACGTGAGGATGTCCAGCGTGGCTCGTGCCACCAGCGCGGCGCCGACGTACTTCGATCCGGCGCCGCTGCCGGACTTCGATGGAGAAGGACCACATGCGCTCATCGACGGCGGCGTCTACGTGAACAACCCGGCGGTCTCGGGGTATGCCGATGCGCTCGACCTGTTCGAGGACGTTCCAGAGATCCACGTCGTGTCGATCGGGACCGGCAAGCCCCCACGGTCGGCGGGGCGGGGCACGCGCATCCCCGTGGCCTACGCGCGTGCCAGGCATTGGGGTCTCGCTCGGTGGGCGCGCCCCGTCCTCGAAGTCGTCTTCGACGGCGTGGCGCAGGCGGTCGAGTACCAGCTCAAGCGGTTGTGCCGCCACGGGGACGGTAGCCTGCCGCGCTACCACCGCCTGCAGAGCACGCTACCGACGGCGAATCACCAGCTCGATGACGCTTCGCCGGGCAACCTGGAGCGGCTGATGGACGACGCGCACACGCTGCTCAGGGACGATGGCGATAAGCTCGACGCGATCTGCACGGCGTTGGCGGACGTCGCCGTGGATCGGGACGCGGCGCGTCAGGCGCCTGCCTGAGCTCTGGGGATCGTCGATCGGACCGTCCCGAGGTCTCCCTCGGCGCGGCGCAGTAGGGGGGTGGCGCCAAGCGAGCGATGGCGGTCGATCGCCTTCCGAAGCTCTTGCTCAGCCTGCTTGTCGTTGCCCAGGACATTGTGCAGCAGACCGGCGTAGCGGTGAGCGGAGCCCCAGCATCCAGTGAAGCCAGCCTGGACGAGGTGGTCGACATGCGGTGCCAGCATCGACAGCAGCCTGGTGCACATCGCCTCGTCGCGGAGCTCGGCGGCTGCTTCGGACAGCCAGGCGACGGCGGGAAGGAAGAAGAGGCGTTGCGGTATCGCGGCGAACCCCTCGCCCGCCGCCACGGCCAACGCCTCACGCGCCCGCTGGTCGGCTCCGGCCTGCAGGTAGGCCAGCGGCAGGAAAGTACTCCATGGCAGCACCGCGGACCCTTCGGCGACGAGCCGCTCGAGCGTGTCCAGCAGCTCGGGCAGGCGTCCCTGCTCCCGACGGATGGCAAGCAGCTGGGCCGTGAAGTTGGCGAGAGCATCCGGCGTCCCGGCGCGCTCGGCCAGGCGGAGGCCGGCCCAGGCCAGCCGCTCGGTCTTTTCGAAGCGTCCCGCGATCTGCGCCAGCACGCCGCGCCACGCGAGCGTCGAGTGCTCGTACAGGGGCTGGTGCAGCTTGCGCGAGAGCGTTGCGAGCTCGGCGTGCAGCCGGCGTGCACCGTCGAGCTCGCCGGCCTCCATGAGATCGTGGATGAGCCAGTGGCAGGTCAGGGCGGCGGACTCGAACAGTCCCGAGCGCTTGGCCATGGCGAGCGCCTCCTGACCGACGGCCAATCGCTCGTCCAGGTGGCGGACGTGCAGCAGCGCCGCGTGGCGGCTCAAGAGTGCCGCCACGGTGGCGGCGTCATCCCCCGATCTTCGCGCCGTCTGCACGGCCTGGCCGCTTAGCTCTTCGGGCTCCTCGCCCGGGGTGTCGACAGCTAGCGCCTCCGCGAGCCGGGCGAGCAGACGGGCGCGCACGGCCTGTTCGTGTGGGCTCACCACGGCGATCGCTTCCTTCAGCAGTGCGACGTACTCCGGGTCGAGACGGCCTGGCGCGTAGAAGCGGCCGCCGACTCCGAGCGCGGCCTCGACGATCGGCTGCTCGGCTCCGCGCCGGCGCGCCAGGTCAGCGGCCTCGATGAAGGCCTCCCGGGCGCCTGGCTCACCGCCCCGCCAGCGAACCGCGCCAAGAGCGAGCAGGATCTCGATGCGCCGGGCATCGTCGCCCCCGGGCAGCAGGGCAAGTGCCTCGAGCGCACGCGCGTAGAGGGCCGCTGCCTCCTCGTAGGCATGGGCGCCCGCGGCTTCGTTCGCTGCCTGCAGGCAGTACCTCACGGCGCGCTCCGCCCCGCCGACATGGCGCGCCAGGAAGAAGTGGTGCGCGAGCTCCGCCGCGCGGACGCGAGTGCCGCTGGCGCTCTCGAGCTTCTCGCCGGCGCGGAGATGCAGCCGACGACGACGAGCGACGGTCGGAAGAGCGTAGATCGCCTCACGCACCAGTGCGTGACAGAAGGAGAAGCGCCCCAGCTCGTCGGGATGCTCGCTGACCAGCCCCGCGCGGGTCGCCTCCTCCAGCCCGCAAAGGACGTCATCGGGTGGATCGCCGTCCACGCGCTCGAGCGCCGCCAGCGAGAAGTCGCGACCGAGGACGGCTGCGTGCGTCAGCAGCTCGACCGTCGCGGTACCGAGACGATCGAGCCGCCGGACGATGGTGTCCTGGACGCTCTCGGGGACCGGCGGGATCGCTCCGTCCCAGCCGGCTGGCAGCGCAGGCCGGACGTCAGCGATGCTGCGCAGCATCTCGCCGATGAAGAAGGGGTTGCCCGCGGTGTACTCGCACAGCCGCGTGACCTCCTCGGCGCTGATGCGATCCGTCGTACGGGCTGCGACCAGCGCCGCGGTCTCCGTGGCGTCGAAGCCCTCCAGCTCGATGCGGTGCAGGACGTGCTCGCGCCGCAGGTCGGCCAGCAGGCGGCACAAGGGTGCCGCGGCCGTGAGCTCCCCGCCGCGATAGGTCGCCATCACAATGATCGGCGCGTCCCGGACTCGGCGGACCGACTCGCGCAGCAGCAGGAGCGTGGGCTTGTCGGCCCAGTGCAGGTCCTCCAGGATGAGCAAGAGCGGGCGGGGCCGAGCGATGAGGTCGAGCAACGATGCTGCCGCGTCGAACAGCGCATACCGCTGGTTGCCGGCGTCGGGAGGCGGGGCGTCCATCCCCTGATTCCCGGCGCCCATGTCCGGCAGCAGGGGATGAAGGTCGGTGAGCATGTGGCCCAGAGCGGCCTGGGCGTCGTCTCGGCCGAGCCGGCTCGCGACGGGCCGGAACGCCTCGACGAATGGCTGGTACGGGACGACCGTCTCCCGGTCTGCGCGGCCGTAGAGCACAGCCGTGCCGTCCGCGTGCAGCTCGGCGGCGAAACGCGCAGCGAGGCGCGTCTTGCCCATCCCCGGCTCGCCCGTCAGGAGCACGAGCTCTCCACGGCGCTCGCAGGCGGCATCCCAGCGCGCGTGCAGCCACTGAAGCTCCGCCTCCCGCGCCACGAAGCTCCCGCTGTCGCTGCGCACGAGCTGACCCGGCAGCGGCGGCACGGCCGTACCGAGCTCCAATGGGGGTGGCGGCGCGACCGGGGCTGGCGCCGAGGCGGCCACGCCGCCGTGCGTGAGCAGCCGGGCGTGAAGCGCCTGGAGCGGGACGGCCGGTGCGCCACCGAGTTCCTCCCGCAGGAGGACGCGGAGATCGTCGTAGACACCGAGCGCCTCGGCGACGTTACCGGCCGCCGCGAGGGTCTCCATGAGCAGGGCGTAGCCGGACTCCCGATACGGCTCCAGCACGATGAGCGAGCGAGCCAGGCGCTCGCCGGTGGCCAGCTCGGCTCCGCCGATCGCAAGGGCCGCGCGCGCGGCGGTCTCCAGCTGGTCGCAGTGCAGCTCGGCCAGCTCACCGCGCAGCTGGCTGACCCACTCGTCCTGCATCTCGGCGAGCACGGGACGCCGCGTCAGCCTCACCGCCTCGCCCGCCCGGTCCAGGGCCTGGGTAAGGCCTCCCGCTGCCATGGCGGACTTCGCCGCGGCCGCCGCCGCTCGCGCGGCGTCGACGTCGATCCAGACGTCGGGGCCGAGCTCGAGCCTCAGCGCCGACCTCCCCTCCAGCGCGTCATGGCCGACGACGCGTCGAACTCCGGCGAGCAGGCTCCTCAGGGCGGCTTCGGGTGCGCCGGGCAGCTGATCCGGCCAGATGATGCGGATGAGCTCGTCCCGGCGGATCTCTCGCCCGCGACAGGCCAGGAGGTAGGCGAGCAGCCTCCGACCCTGGCGTCCGGGGAGCTCGAGTGTGACGTCGTGGCCATCGATCTCAACCGCAAGGCTGCCGCAGAGGTGAATTCGCATGACTCGACGGACCGGTCCCCCGTGCCTCCCACTGTACCTCGGTTGGCCCGCGATAGCCGGCATGCTCACCGGTCGCAAGCGCATGCTGCGAACGGCTCCTGGGCCGGGTGACCGGCTGTCTAAGAAGGCAGCCGTCGGACCCGGCCCAGGATCAGCGGGCGATCGAGATCATCTGGCGTGCCCCGCCGCGCTGCGCGGGGCCGCCTTGCTCCTATTCGATCCGATCGCGCTCATCGGTTGACGCCGCCACCTTGCCGGCATCGCCTCGCACCTCTCCCAGCGGACCCATGGGCCCATCGGGAGCAATACGACCCTCCCTGTCAGTGAACCTCCTGTCCAACGGACACGTACGGGTGCGGTGCCTTGAGAAACGTGCCGTCGCCGTTGCCGTTGGCACCCGCGGCAGATCCGGTTAGCGGACGCAACCGCGTCGCCATGATGTACTCGGCGAGCGCGGTCCCGGACAGGAAGCCGTGGTCGCCGTCCCACTGGAAGTGCACGCCGAGGTAGATCCGGCTGCGGGCGTTCTCCCTGGCGGCCTCGGTGAAGCTGTTGAAGGCGCGGGTGACGCCGTTCACCAGTGGATTCGGGTCCTCCGTCTTGGCCGTGAACGTCACGTTGTCAGTGCCGAAGTACAGCCGCATGACGCCGGCGTGGGCGGCGCCGAACGTCGCGTGGCCCGAGGTGTACGCCGGGAACGGAGGCGTGACGTGGTTGCCGGTGTCCGGGTCCGTGGCCAGCGGCTCCCAGCTCGCGTCGACCGAGGTCGCGGAGTTGCCATCGCTGTTCGCGAGCTGGATCGCCGTCACCGGGCGCCATAGATCGAGGTCGGTGGCGTACTTTGCGTCCCACGCGACCAGCGCTGCGTCGCCCATGGCCAGGCCCACGAGGGCGAACAGCCGCGCGTTCTCGACCACGTCGAGGCCCCTGAGCGCCGAGACGGTCTGGGTGATCTCGAAGAGCTGGCCCGGCGGCTTGTAGGTGTCGTCGGCGTCGTTGGCCCAGAAGAACGCGATCTTCGTCTGCTCCGCGGTGCGGGAGCTCGAGTCGAATCTCCCCAGCTTCTTGACCTCGTTGAGCTGCGCGGCGTACTCGGTGCTGGCGAGCATCTCGGTCTTCGACTGGTAGCCGCCTGGCCGGGGCGGACGGAACTGCGACCCCTCCTCCATGGTGAACGGGGTGACGCCCGGCCAGTTGGGGCTCGCGGCGGGAGCGCCCGTCTCCCTCCAGTCGCCCGGTTGCGTGCCGGTGACGTACGGGAGGTTGACGTCAGCGCCATCGCCGGTACGCGCCTGCACCATGGCGAGCGCGGCCGCCTTGCCGACTGCCTTGCCGGCGGCGATGGCTGTCGCCGACGTGCCCGCGGGGATGGCGTTCAGTGCGTCCTTGCGCGCTTTGACCAGGTTGATGGTCGTGCTGGGGAAGGCGGCCACGAGGGTGTCGTGCGCGGCGTGGGCGCATGCCGCTTCGATCGAGGCCGTCGAAGGCGCCGGAACCTGGATCAGGTACGGCTCGTGGGTGGTGACGATCGAGTTGACCGCGTCGTAGATCGCTCCGTGCATCATCGCGCTGCCGCGACCGATGGGTCCCGGGGGGCCGCCGACCTGGCGGATGACGTCGAGCAGGACGTTGTTCCAGCGTGTGACTGCGTCGGTCATGGCATGGCTCCTTGTGTGGTGTCGTCGAACAGCGACTGTGCACACCCAGGAGCCGCTACCACCGAGCCTGATACATCGATCGGTCGGGCGGCGGCCGGCGCGGGCGACCGCGCTCGTATCAGGGTCGCGTCGCGGTCCTCTCTGTCAGACGAAGGTGGGGTTCACGGCCTGTGTTCCTCGTCCTACTTCCCCGGAGGAGAGACCCATGTTCAATGCTGGCCTGATCGCCCATGCCCAGTGGTTCGTCGATCCCCATCACGCCTATCCCGTTCAGTGGCAGAGCCTCGGCAGCACGTCGACTATCGCCGCGGTTGGTGCCACGACGCTGCTCGGCCTGGCGATCGTGGCCGCGTCGCGGTCTATCCCCCCGGCCGTGCTGATCCCGTTCAAGCGACTAGCGGGCCTGGTGGACGGAGCTCCACGGCTCATCGGCGTCACGCTTGGACTGGGGCTGATCGGCCTGTCGGTACTCGGGTCGGTGCTGGCTCCCTCCTCGCCCGCGGCGACTATCCCGCTTGGAGCGGTTCTCATCGGCGCCCAAGCCGTCCTCGGCGCGTGGCTGGTCCTCGGTCTCGCTCCTGGCAGGGCCGCTCTCGGAGTGATGGCCTTCACAGCGATCGCCGCGGTGCTGGTCGATCCGATCGTCGTCCTGCAGGCGGCCTACGTGCCAGCGTCGGCGATGGCGCTGCTGGCGTTGGCGGGTACCGGGAGCGCTCGGGCGAGCGCTCCCGCCACGGTCGCGACCTCGCTGCGACTTGGCATGGGTGTCGCTCTGATCGCGGTCGCCATGACCGAGAAGCTCGCCGCCCCGGCGATCACCGAGACGGTCCTGGGCTCGCACCCCGAGCTGAATGTGCTCGCCGTCCTCGGCATTGGCGCCGATCCCGAGACGTTCACGCTCGCCGCCGGATGCGTCGAGATCCTTCTCGGCCTACTACTGCTCGCGGGGACCGCCCCACAGGTGGTCGCGCTCGCGGTGCTGTTTCCGTTTGTCGCCACCCTCCCGCTGTTCGGCGTGACCGAGCTGGTCGGGCATCTGCCGATCTACGGCACGCTGCTCACGCTCGCGGCGCTCGCGCCGTTGCCCGTCGTCGACGCCGCCATCCGGGTGCCGGCCTCCGCGCAGCCGTTGGGATCCACATGAGCACGCCTGCGCAGACCGAGCCGGTCTATCTCTTCGATCGCCGTCAGGAGGAGCGCCGCCTGATCGCGCAATCGCGTCTGTTCGACCCGTTGACCGAGCGGCTTTTCCGCGCGGCGGGCATCCGGCAGGGGATGCGCGTCCTGGACCTGGGGGCCGGCGTCGGCGACACGTCGATGCTTGCCGCCCGGATCGTCGGGCCGCAGGGTTCGGTGCTCGGCGTCGACCTGTCGGCCGAGGCGCTGCAGGCCGCGCACGCACGGGCGTCAGTGGCGGGATTGGACAACGTCGAGTTCCTCCAGGGCGATGGGCTAGCCCTCGACCTGGGGGAGCGCGAGTTCGACGCGGTCGTCGGCCGACTCATCCTGATGTACCTCTCGGACCCGGCCGCTGTCGTGCGATCGGCGACCGGTCACCTGCGCAGCGGTGGTCTGATCTGCTTCCAGGAGGTCGATGCGACCTTCGACGCCTGCTATCCGTCGTCGCCGCTGTGGGCGCAGGCGCGTGCCTGGTTTCTCGAGGCGGCGGCGCGTGCGCGCGTCGAGCTGAGGATGGGGCTGAGGCTGTTCGAGACCTTCGTAGCCGCCGGGCTCCCGGAGCCCGAGCTCTGTCTCGAGGCGGCGGTCGGCGGCGGAAAGGACGCTCCAGCCTTCGCATGGGCCGACGTCTTGCAGGGGATGGTGCCGCTGATGGAGCGGTTCGGCATCGCCACGGCCCGTGAGGTCGACGCCGCGACGCTCGCCGACCGTCTTCTGGCCGAGGTGACCAGTCGGGGCGGCGTCGTCGTCGCTCCGCTGCTCGTCGGGGCCTGGTCGCGGACGCCTATCTAATGGAAGTCGTATCTACGGACCGGGCGCCGTCTCTATTGGTCATAGCCCGCGGCGTTGCGGAGCGCGACCCAACCACCAAGCAAACCGGGGAGGACCGACATGCCAGACCGACTCTACGCCCAGACGAACTCGGCGGAGGAGAACGAGGTGGTTGTTCTGCACCGCCAGCAGGCAGGCACGCTGCTGCCCGCGGGCCGGTACCGCACCGACGGATTCGGCACCGGTGTGGACATCGGCCTCGTGGAGGCGGCGGTGAACTCCCAGGGCTCGGTGGCGCTCGATGAGGATGGGCAATACCTGTTCGCCGTCAACGCCGGAAGCAACGACATCTCGTCGTTTGCCGTCGTGAACGGCGGCCTGCGGCTTGTCGGCAAGGTCAGCTCGGGGGGGCCCGGACCGGTCAGCATCGCCATCCACGACGACCTCCTCTATGTGGCCAACAAGTTCGGTCGCGGGGGCATCGCCGGCTTTCGGATCGACGGCGACGGTGAGCTGCGGCCACTCGAGAACTCACACCGGCCGCTGAGCGCCGAGGGGGCCGCTCCCGCACAGCTGTCGTTCACGCCCGACGGCAAGTTCCTGATCCTGACGGAGCTCGCGACCGACCGGATCGTTACCTATCGGATCGGTCCGAACGGTCGTCCCGGACAGCCCAGCAGCAAGCAGTCCTCCGGACAGACGCCATTTGGCTTCGGGTTCGATACGGAGGGGCGCCTGATCGTCTCGGAGGCATTCAGGGACGCACCGGACGGGAGCGCCGTGTCTTCCTATCGGCTCAACTCCTCCGGCGTCCCGACCGTGATCAGCGCGAGTGTGCCAACGACGGAGACATCGGCGTGCTGGATCGCCACCACTCCCGATGGACGGTACACGTACACGTCGAACAGCCTCAGCGGGTCGATCTCCGGCTACCGGGTCGAACCCGACGGGCAGCTCGAGCTGCTCGACAACGACGGCCAGACCGGCGTGACCGGCGAGGACAGCCATCCGCTCGACATAGCGATCAGCAGTGACGGCTCTTACCTCTACGTGCTCAACGGCGGCTCGCAGACCGTCGGGGCGTTCGAGCTCCAGCTCGGCGGCGGCCTCGTGCCGCTGCCCTACGCGGGCGGGATCCCCACTGGGTCCGTCGGCCTCGTCGCCGCCTAGCGGTCACCACCACCGAGCGAAAGGGAACTCCAGGTGAGTCTTGTGCCTCAACAGTCACTCGCGCAGGACCACGACCGCGAGGCGGCGGGATGTGGCCTCACGTACTTCCTCGATCACGATGCCCAGGCCGTGCGGGAGCTCGTCGAGGGAGCCGTACCCAGGGACGGCGCGAGCCTGACCGAGAAGGCCGTGGCGCTCTACTACGCCGTGCGCGACGGCATCCTGTACGACGTCTACGGGGCCGACCTGTCCCGTAACGGGCTACGGGCGAGCACCGTCGCACGGCGCGGCAAGGGATTCTGCATCCACAAGTCGATCCTGTACGCCGCCGCGGTCCGGGCGGTTGGGATCCCGAGCCGTCTCGTCCTCACCGACGTGCGCAACCACCTCGCCTCAGACCGACTCAAGCAGCTCATCGGCGGGGACGTGTTTCGGTTCCACTGCCTTACGGCCGTCCACCTCGACGGGCGGTGGGTCAAGGCGACCCCGGTGTTCAACAGGGCGCTGTGTCGGCTCTACGGCATCAGGCCACTCGAGTTCGATGGCAAGGCCGACAGCATCCATCACCCCTACGACAAGCGGGGCCGCAAGCACATGGAGTTCCTGCACATGCACGGGGAGTTCCCCGACCTTCCGTACGAGATGGTGGTAGCTGGACTGTCGAACGCAAACCCCAAGCTTTTCCGCGGGTCCACGACGCTCGCCACCGGATCACTGGTGGCCGAGGTGTGCACGCGGGACGACGGCTCTGTCGGCGGGTGACTCGATGCACGCCGCCCCGGGACAGATGCGGGTCAAGGTGTGCGGCGTCACGCGGCGCAGCGAGGTCGCAGCGCTCGCCGCCCTTCCGGTGGACTTCGTCGGCCTGTGGCACGGCGTGCACGGCGGGCGCGCCGACCTGCCCCTGTCCGCATGCAGGGAGCTGGTGCGCGTGGCGCAGGCGTCCCGGGTCCTCGAGCCGGTCCTCGTCACGTTCCTGGCCGACTCCCACCGTCTGCAGGACGTCATCTTGCGGTCCGGCGTGAGGTGGATCCAGCTCCACGGGTATCAGACGCCCTCCGTGGTCAGTGCCGTCAAGCGGACGGCTCCCGCCGGGACGTTCGTCGTCAAGGCGCTGCACGTGCGCGGGCGGGACTGCCTCGAGGAGTCGCTCATCGCGCGCTATGAGCGGGCCGGCGTCGACGCGTTCCTGATCGACGCCGCGACGGACGACGGCCGGATCGGCAGCACAGGACGGGCGCTGGACGGCGATGTCGTCGCGGAGGTCGCCGAGCGGATCACCAGGCCCTTCCTGCTCGCGGGGGGCATCGACTCCGAGAGCTGGCGCGAGCACGCCACGACCGCCCGGCACCCTCGCTGCCTGGGCATCGATGTCGACACGAACGCGCGGGGACCGGATTCGATGATCGACCCCGAACAGCTGATCGTCCTCCGGCGTGCCTGGAAAGCCTGCGCCCGCGGCGGTGACCACCATGGCGACCAGCTTCCTCGGTAGCTTGCTCGGGTCACGCGTGCGCGTGATCATGGAGATCAAGAGGCAGGACGGTCACGGCGAGGACCTGCTCCGCGGGCGATCCGTGACCGACGTCCTCTCGGCGTATCGAAGCGCCGCCGCCCCGTGCCTGTCCGTCGTGACCGGCCGCTGGTTCGGAGGCGACGACCAGCTGCTGGACGACGTCGCGCGTCTCGGTGCGCTGCCGATCCTCAAGAAGGACTTCATCACGCGAGACAGCCAGATCGTGGCCGCGAAGGCTTCGGGGGCGTCTGCCGTGCTCCTCACGGCAGGGATCCTCCCGGCGCAAGTGCTTCGGCGCCGCATCGGGACGGCCTTGCGCGAGGGTCTAACCCCGTTCGTGGAGGCGGCCAGCGAAGCCGAGCTCGAAGCGGTCGTCCACGGCGAGCAGTGCATCGTCGCGATCAACAACAAGGACATACGGCATCGCGAACGCGACCGTGCGGACCTCGACAGGAGCCTCGCCCTGCTTGGGGCTGCGCGCGCGACCGGAACCCCGTGCCCCGTCAGCGCCAGCGGCATCGAGGACCCGGCCGATGCCGCGCGGCTGCTCGACGCGGGCTACGAGGGCGTCCTCGTCGGAAGCGGCCTGCTGCGCGCGGACAGCGTGTCCGACTGGATCGGCGATCTCCAGTGCCAGCGGCGAGCCGGGGTCGGGGGGTGAGTTGGGTGGAGGCTTCGCTGTCAGATCGATTCCTCGAGCGCGTGCGCCAGCAGCCCGCCGCGCCGGCTCTGGTCTGGGATGGCAGGCGGATCTCCTACCGCGAGCTGCATGCGATCGCCTGCGGCGCCGCATCACGGCTCGAGACGCCGGAGCTTGCCGACCAGCGTCCGGTCGGCATCAAGGCGAAGAAGTCGCCGCAGGCGATCGCCCTGATCCTGGCGTGCCTGATGGTCCGGCGACCAGTCCTGCTCGCCTCGGCGGACCTCGGCACCGAGACGCTCCGCCAGCTGTGGGCGCAGGCCGGTATCAGCCACGTGCTCACGCCCGAGGTCGGTGCGCCGGGTGGCTTCACGGTCGCGACCGGCGACGTCCCAGCACGCGAGGATGGCGTGGGGGCGCGCCCGGCGGCCCGCTGTGACGACGTCGCCGTGATGCTCACGACCTCGGGCTCCACCGGGGTGCCGAAGATCGTGCCGCTGACCCACCGTGCCGTTCGGCGGTTCACGGACTGGGCCTCCGAGCGCTTCGAGATCACAGCCGGCACGACGGTCCTCAACTACGCGCCCCTCCACTTCGACCTGTGCCTGCTCGACATCTGGACGACGCTCGAGCACGGGGGCTGCGCCACGCTGGTCGATCAGGATCGCGCGACCGATCCCGGCTACCTGATCGGGCTGATCGCCGATGCGGAGGTGCACGTCGTCCAGGCGGTCCCGATGCTCTACCAGCTGCTGCTCCACGGGGCACCTGACGGTGGCCGACCACTCGAGTCGGTAGTCCACGCGGTCGTGACCGGCGACAGCATGCCGGCCGGCTGCCTCGATGCGCTGTTCGGCCTGCTCCCGCGCGCCCGCCTCTACAACCTCTACGGCGCTACCGAGACCAACGACAGCTTCATCCACGAGATCGACCCGTCCCACGACCGGGCGCCGATACCGATCGGAAGGCCACTCCCGGGGGTCCACGCGCTGATCCTCTCTGCCGACGGTCGCGTCCTCGAAGGAGCTGGGACGGGTGAGCTGCTGGTATCCACTCCCTTCCAGACCGAGGGATACCTCAGCGAGGCCCTCAACGAGGGCAAGCTCGTCGTTCGATCAGACGACCCTGATCGAAGGACGTACTTTCGCACCGGCGACATCGTGCGCCGGGACGGCGACGGCGTTATCACGCTGGAGGGGCGCGCCGACTCCTTCGTGAAGGTCCGCGGCGTGCGCGTGAGCACGCAGGCTGTCGAGCGCGTCATAGCCACGCACCCGCAGGTCGTCGAGGCGGCAGTGGCCCCGTTTTCCGACGAGCTGTCCGGTCATCGGCTGCACGCCGTCGTACGCCGGGCGGCCGACAGCGATCTGCACAGCCTGTCTCTGCGCCGGCACTGCGCCCGGTTCATGGATCGGGTCGCGATCCCTTCGACGGTGGAGATCGTGACCACTCCGCTGCCCAAGACGTCGACCGGCAAGGTCGACCGCCGCCGTGCTCTGCCCCAGTCAAGGGCCTACCCATCGGGATAGCCCCTCAGCAAGGAGAGAAGCGAATGACCGACCAGACCCATGTGATCAAGACGTTCGTCGTAGACGAGTTCATGCCCGACGTCCCGATCGAGCAGCTCGATGCGGGCGAGGACCTGCTTGCGGCAGGCATCATCGACAGCCTCGGGCTGCTCCAGGTGATCGTCTGGCTCGAGGACACGTTCGATCTCGTCCTCGACGACGCGGAGATCAGCCCCGAGACCTTCCGCTCCGTCGATGCGATCAGCGCGCTCGTGGACGAGCTGCGCCCCAAGAGTCATGCGACCAGCTGACGGGGGCGACGCCCTCGGCGAGCTCGTAAGGGGGTACGAACCGATCTCCGAGGAGACGTGGCGGTCCTTCTGGGTCCGACTCCGCAGCCGCCGCCTGCATCCGGGCGAGGCTCTGGCGCTGGTGTGCTCGCTGTCCAGGAAGCCACCGGAGGCCGCGTCGGTCGCGAGCCTGCTCGCGTCGCTGCGCGAGCGCGGCGACGAGGCGGGGCCGCCGGCGCCGGGGACCGTAAACATCGTCGGCACCGGCGGCGGACCGGGGACGTTCAATCTGTCGACGGCGGGGGCGATCGTTGCCGCGACGCTCGGCGCCCGGGTGATCAAGACCGGCTCGCGTGCTTACACCAGCCGCTGCGGATCGATCGACCTGCTCGAACGGCTCGGCATCCCGCTGACGACCTCGCATGAGCAGACGGAGCGGATGCTCGAGTCCTGCGGGATCGCCTTTGCCGGGAGCTACGTCTACCCCAAGCAGCTGCGGCTCCTGGCCAAGAGCATCCTGCCCTTCGACCTGCGGACGGTCGGCCGGTTCTTCAACGTCTTCGGGCCGTTCCTGGCGACCGTGCCGGTCTCGGCGCAGGTCACCGGCGTGGCGGACCCGGCGCTGCTCCCGACGTTCAGGCAGCTCGCCGCCGACAGGTCCGGCGAGCGGTTCCTGCTCGTCTCGAACGGGATCGGCGTCGACGAGCTCGTCAGCTTCGAGGACAATCTCGTTTACGACAGCTCGCTCGACCGCGACATCCGCCTCGAGCCCGAGCTGCTGGGACTCGGCGTCGGCTCGCTGGAGGCCCTACATCCAGCCGGCGATGACGCCGAGATCGTCGGCCACTTCACCGCCCTGCTCTCCGGCGAGGGCCCTTCCGCGGCGATCGACAGCATCCGCCTCAACGCCGCGGCGCTCACGATCGCGTCCGGGACCTTCGACGACTGGACGCAGGCGCTGAGCTTGGCGGCCGACTCGATCGACCGCGGCTTGCCGTTGCGCCTTCTCGAGCGGCTGACCGGTGTGGGGAGTGGTTGTGTCGAAGTTCTTCGCTGAGCGCCCAGGCGCCGGGCTCGGCCTGGCCCTGTTCCTCAACGCCGGCGATCCGCCGCTGGACGAGCTGGAGGACGTGGTGAGCATGCTCGACGCCTACGGCGTGGACTGCCTGGAGCTGGCGGTGCCGTTTCCCAACTCCGCTAGTGACGGTCCCGTGATCAGGCGTTCGGCTCGGCGTGCCCTCGAGCACGGCGTCGACCTGGACGCCGTGCTGACGTTCGTGGAGACCGTACGCCCACAGCTCGCGAACCTGAGGATCGTCCTGCTGGCGGACTGGAGCCACACGGTGAGGAGGCTGCCGCTGAAGGCGTTCGTAGAGCGCGTGAACGCGGCAACGGCTGACGGTCTGCTGGTCCATGGCGTGCCACCCCGCGCACGAGCGGACTACTACGAGGCGGCGCGTCTCGTGGGGCAGCCGATCGTGACGACCTGCTATGCCAGCTCCGAGGGCGCCGTCTTCGAGCAGGCGGCACGTTACGGCTCCGCCTACGTCTACCTCGTCGCCCACTACGGCAGGAGCGGGACCGCCGCGCCATTGGATCAGCGGGCCCTGACGGCGGCGATCGCCGCCGTGCGCCGGCGCAGCGTGGCCCCGATCGCCGTCGGCTTCGGGATCAGGGACTGCCGCGATCTCGAGCTGCTTCAAGAGGTGGGCGCCGACGCGGCCATCGTGGGCAGCGCTGCCGTGGCGTCCGTAGAGCGCGCCGTCGCCGATCGCCGCGACGTCCTGGCCGAGCTCGAGTCGTTCCTGCATGGGCTCGGCCGCTCGCGTTGAGCGGCGGCTCGGTGCGCGGCCCTGCGGGCAGACAGA
>Ga0136615_10000586_pt1 | contig 16784 bp, 13 predicted proteins | sample AntDrymUQ2882206_2_FD_106647 | JGI IMG/M metagenome (GOLD analysis project Ga0136615, IMG submission 106647) | Polar desert sand microbial communities from Dry Valleys, Antarctica - metaG UQ288 (22.06) | ecosystem: Environmental > Terrestrial > Soil > Desert | place: Antarctica: Dry Valley...
GGGGGGTGGCGGTCGCGCCGATCCCGCTCTGGGACGGCGAGGCCGGCATTCGCGCCGCGGCACGCGTGCTCGACCTCGTCCGCTAGCGCGCGGCAGGGCAGCGTCAGCGCCGAGGCCCGACGGCCTCGATCCAGTCGAGCTCGAGATCGCTCCCGCATACCCGGTTCGCAGCGCCGATCGGTGCGGTCTCGACGCGTTCACGCGACGGGCCGTCGCGGACGAAGGCGATCGGCCCGACGCCCTGTCCGTCGACCCATCCGTCGCCCGGCCTCAGGGAGGCGCCGCCTCGCTCCAGGCGGACCGTGTGGCGTCCCGGTGTGAGCGTCGTGGCCCCGAGCGGCTCCCACTGACCGGGGTAGTTCAGCCGGTTGGTGAGCTGTCCCAGGCGCTTGCCGTCCACGGCCACGGTCAGCTTCCGGCCAACCGCGCCCGCCATCCACACCTGATACCGCCCCGCGCCAGGCGCGTCGATGGTCGTTTTCAGCTTGCCCGGTCCGTTGCCCACGTTGATCGACAGCTTCCCCGTCGGGATCCAGTTGGTCGGGTGGTCAGAGATCCCCAGCGATGCCTCCGCGATGGTGGGCGAGCGTGCGTAGGCGATCCGTCCTGTGGCTCCGGCCGCCGAGCGCAGCCCTCCGACGATGTTGCGACAGAGCCTGTCCGTCCGCAGGACCGGGGCATCGCGCCAAAGCGAGACGTGAGTAAGCACCCTTCCAGCCGGACGGGCCCGGCGCCAGACCTCGTAGTGCTCGGTCTGCGCGTCGAGTCGCCAGTTGCTCGGCGGTCGGCTGATGTCCGGCCCGCGGCGCAGCAGCAGGAGCGGGAACCGCTGCAGGTAAGCAAGGCGAAACTCATCGGGATCGCGCGAGTAGGGCGCTTGAAAGCGTCGGGGCGGAATGCCGCCGCGCAGCTTCGGGACGTTCGCGAACGGCGGATTGACGAGACTCACCGGCTGGACATTGCGCAGGAAGTACTCGGAGTACTCCTCAAAGGGCGGCACGAGTACCGGCCCACGCCCCTCGTAACGCTCGCCCAGCCGCGCCAGCTCCTTGAGGCGGTCGGTCGGCGAGAGGGCAGCCGAGTGGTAGGCCTTCGCGTTGCCGTACAGGACCCCCGTGGCGATCAGCGTGGCGAGCGCCACCGGGACGGCTGGCGCAAGGCGTGGCGGGAGCCGTGGCCGCGCGGTGACCGCCTCCCCGAGACGCGCCGCCCCGACAAACGCCCCCGCCAGCACCAGCGGGCCGGAGATCGCGATCGACTTGAGTTGGATCCAAGGCCCGGTACGCCATGTGAAGTAGGCAAGCGCCACGCCCGTCGCGGCTAGGAGCAACGGCAGCGCCCACTCGCGCCGACGGATACAGGAGACGAGACCGATCAGCGCCAGCAACAGGACGAGCGCGATCAGCAGGTTGGTCTGCGTGGTGTCGCCGTTGACGGAGAACCGGTAGTCGCCGCTGATCCACACCCCCGCTGCCGCCTTCTCAGGCATCGGCGTCGCGAGGTTGCCGAGATCGGCGATCGCGCTGCGTGACGTCGCGCTCCCGCTCTCGGCCCGCGCCGCGACGGGCGCGAGCTTGATCGCCTGCAGCACGACCGGCGCCGAGAGCACGAGCACGACCAGGCCCGCGACGGCTACTCGCGGCGTGAAGCGCAGACCGGACACGGCCGCGCGCAGGTGGTGGGGCCGGAGCGTGACGGCCGCGAGGCCGGCGACGATGACCGCGAGCCACGGCACGATCGCGAGGCTGAAGCTGAGGAACCCCGCGAGCGCCGCGACCGACGCGGCTGCGACCCGCATCCAGGGGCGGGCGGCAGCGGATGAATGGGTGAGCAGCGCCGTCGTCAGGACGAGCATGCCCGCACCGGCCATCTCCTTGAAGCCCCCGACGAGCCCGTAGCCGTACAGGATGTTGGCCTGGGCGGCGACGAGAGCGGCGACCGCCACGAACGGCCGCCACCGCACCAGGGAGGACAGCAGGCCGAACAGGGCGAGCGCCAGCATCCCGAGACTGAGCCCCATCAGGGGTTGGTAGAGCCACACCGGATCGGTGCCCAGCAGCCGCGCGAACGACCCCAGCGAGGCCTGCCAGCCGCTCGGATAGCCCGAGTTCAGCAGCCCGCGTACTACCTGCTCGTTGGAGGAGTCGGCGACCGCCGGCTTCACGCGACCGTTCTCCTGGATGAAGGTCGTCAGGTCGAAATGGTGGGCTATGTCGACGATGCTCGCGTAGCCGCTGAAGCCGACCTCCCCGGAGAGGACAACGGGCGCGGCGACCGCCGCGAAGGCGCCGAGTCCGGCGAGCGCCGGCCAGATCGCCTCGCGACCCGGCCGCGGGAGCTTGTTGAGGCGCAGCTCCAAGGCGAGCCCCACCGCCCCGATCGCCGCGACGACGACCGGCGCGAAGGTGGCGGTGATCTCGAACGTCGTGACGAGAGCGCTCACGATCATCACGGCGCCGAACCCCAGCGGCAACACGTAGATCCACGGGACCCAACCTCCGCATGCTCGCGCCACCAACACGCCGAGGCCCGCGCACGCGAGCAGCATCACGGTGGGGGCGACCACGAAGCTGGTCAGCAGCGAGCTCACCTCAGGGAGGAGCGCAGCCGCCCCTACAGCTCCTCGGCGATCCGTGGAGCCATCCGTCGAAAGACGGCCAGTCCCAGCAGCGCGAGGCCGACGAGCAGCAGGGCCGGCACCGCGAGCCACTGCGCCCCCCCGCTCGCCTCGGCTGGCGACATCGCTCCGTCACCCAGCACTAGGTGTCTCGCCGCCTGCACCACCTGCGCCAACGGGTTCGCCATCAGAACGTGCGCGACCGTCTCGCTGCGATCGGCGACGGCCTCGATCGGGTAGAAGATCGGCGTCGCGTAGAAGAGCCCCTGGAGCACGACGTCCCAGATCGGCCGCACGTCACGGAAGGGAACGAACAGGGCCGCGACCAGCGCGCCGACGCCCGTGGCCAGCACCGCGAGCAGCGCGATCGGGAGTGGCAGCGCCAGCCACTCCCAGCGCGGCTCGACGCCGGCGATCGCGAGAAATGCGGCGACGGTCACCAGGTTGAGCAGCAGCGTGAAGGTCGCCGTGAGCGCGACCGAGAGCGGGATCACCAGCCGGGGGAACGAGACCTTGCGAACCAGCGACTCGGAGTCCACCAGCGACTCGACGGCGTCGCCGGTCACGTCGGAGAAGTAGGTGTAGAGGATGATCCCGAGCAGCAGCTGGACGGGGTACTTCTCGACCTCCACCCCGATCCTGACGACGTGGCTGAAGACCAGGTAGAGAATCCCGAACAGCAGCAGCGGCCGCAGCAGCGACCACAGGTAGCCGAGCGCCGAGCCGAAGAAGCGCAGCTTCCAGTTGGTGACGGCGAGCGTCAGCACCAGCTGCGCGAAGCGGCGCGGGTCGTCTCCGATGGCGACGGGCCCCTGGACCCGCCGGGCGTGGAAAGGCACGACGTTCACGAGCTCGACACCGAGCCATCAACAGGGCTAAGGCTCAACTCGAGCGGCAGGTCGACGGTGCCTGCCCCCTCGCGGGCGCCCTCGACGAGGAAGGTGGCCGCCGCTTCGCGGTAGTCCAGCGCCTGGCCGAAGCGGTCGGCCCGGCCGACCTCGGGGGAGACGAAGTAGCGCCCCGACGCGAGCACGTTCTGAAAGCGAAAGCCGACGTCCAGCACGTCGCCCGTCGCGTGTCGGCCGGCGCGCCCGCCGTCCCAGCCCGAGGTCCCCGCGAACACCGTCTCCTGGCGCCAGTTGGTGAGCACGAAGCCGAACACCGGCTCGGAGACGTCCGCGCGGAACTCGACGCGCAGACGCAGGACGCAGAACTCCCCGTGACGGAGCGTCTCGGCGCGCTCGCCGGTGGGCCCCTCGAGCCAGGTGTCGAGGATGTGGACGGCGCCCGTGCCGCCCGCGCCGGCCGCGGCCTGGGACGCGACCGTCTCGGCGTGGTCGTAGTTGACCTCGTGGTAGCGGCGCGCGACCTCGGACGAGTCCGCGACGGCGACCACTTCGCCGCGCTCGACGAGCATCCCACGAGTGCAGAAGCGCTGGACCGCGCTCATGTCGTGGGAGACGAGCACGATCGTCTTGCCCTGCCTGCTCATCGCCGTCAGCGCGTCGTGACACTTGCCTTGGAAGGCGGCGTCGCCGACGGCGAGCACCTCGTCGATCAGCAGCACGTCGGCATCGACGTGCGTCATGACCGAGAACGCCAGCCGCACGTGCATCCCCGACGAGTAGTTCTTGAGCTTCAGGTCGACGAAGTCGGTCAGCTCGGCGAACTCGACGATCTCGTCGTACCGGGCACTCGCCTGCTTCGGCGTGAGACCGAGCATGATCCCGTTGACGCGCACGTTGTCGCGCGCGGTGAGATTGGGGTTGAAGCCGACGCCGAGCTCGATGAAGGTGGCCAGCCGGCCTCTGACCCACATCTCGCCGCGGTCGGCGGCGTAGATCCCGGCGATGCACTTCATCAGGGTGCTCTTGCCGCTGCCGTTGCGGCCCACGACCCCGAAGAACTCGCCTTGGCGGATGTCGATCGACGCGTCCCGCAGCGCGTGAAGCTCGTCGTAGGACGCGCGACGCAGCGGGTGCAGCGCCCGTTCCTTGAGCGTGTGGGTCTGCTCGTGCGGGATCCGGAACGTCTTGCACAGCCCCGCCACCCGTACCGCGACGTCCTCTGGGGGCGCCTGTGACATCGGCTCGCAGAGTAGATGATCGATTCCAGACGGCACCGGAGCTGCGGCCGATGCGAGCCGCCGCGCTACTCCTTCTGGCGCGCCGGCGGTCCGGCTCCGAAAGCGAACAGGTCCATGCCGTCCGCGCTTTCGGGACCCTCGAACGCGCCATGAGCGCGGAGCCACTGCTCCGCTGCCTTGCGTCCGGAGAACATTCCTTCGAGGCTCAGCGCTTGCAGGTGGGCCATGACGCGCACGAACGCTTGGACGTTGTCGTTATGGGTCAATCCACGAAGCGCGGTCAGGTAGTCGTCGCGAGCGGAGATAGGCACGATGACTCGCTGCTCGCCAGCCCGTGTGAGCTCGGAGTTCATGAGAATCCGGGCCACGCGACCGTTGCCGTCGGCGAACGGGTGGACCTCAGCGACGAGGAACATCGCAAAGGCGCCACGCGGAAACCCCGGCGGAAGGTTGTCGTACATGCGGAAGCCTTCTCGCAGAGTGCCCTGCACAAGGGAGGGTTCGACGAAGTCCGTTGCTCCCGCGCGGTTGCGTTCGAGCTTGAACTCACCCGGGCCTACTTCAGGCCGTTCGGCGAGCATCGCGGCATGCTGGGAGAGGAGGATCTCGACGAGTTCGTCGGCATCGTCCGGAGTTCGAGCGCGCTGCCTAGAGTCCGCCACCAAGCGGTACGTCCCGAGGATGTCGTGCGCATCCTTCGGCCGCTGTCGAGGAACCTCGTGGTCATAGACGATTCGCTGGGCCTCGTCGAGTGTGAACTCGGTGCCTTCGATGAAGTTCGAGAAGTACGCCTCGAAGAACGCGAACGTGCTCACCTCGTGCGACTTGTTCGCTCGCGGCGAGGGCGCTGCCAGGGTCTGTAGGTACCCGTGCAGCGTTTCGAAACGAGCGATGCGGGTGCTGTCGAAAGGCGCGCCCGCTTGTCGCGCTCGACCACCAGCGGTTTGGAGCACCCCCGATCGCGTTCCGCTGAGCGTGCCGATGAGTCGGTCAAGTCGCCCGAACTCTTCCTCGGCATCGAGGCGCTCGGCCAGGTTACGGGCCTCATCGCGAAGCTCGTTGAGCGCAGAGGGCCGTAAGAGGGCGTGGCGGTCAAGCTGCTGCTCGACCTCGTCAACGCGAAGGGTCCGCGGCAGGCCGCCGCGCACTCGCGACTCGCGCATGTTCTCGAGGAACGCCCGAGCCCTCGAGCTGAAGAAGAGGTTCTCGCCCATCCAGCGGGTATCGCCCTCCACCCGGCCTCGCCCGAGCCGAGGCCGCAACCGCAATCCCGGTATGCGTTGCTCGCGACGAGTGCTCGTCACGAGCGTCACCGAGCCGTCCTCAGCGGGCCGCCCTTCAAGCGCTGTACGGTCACAGATGACGGCCCCCGGGTAGTAGCCGGCCGTGACATGCGACCAGTTGCGCTTGGCCACGACCTCAAGGCTGTCGACGAGGTTCTTCGTGTATAGACGAGGACCGACCTTGCGGACCTCACCAGCACGAAGCGATGTGCGTATAGCCCGGCTCGTCTTGGCCGTCGTGAAGAACACTTCCGGCTGGTCCTCCAGCGAAAAGCGAGACTTAGCGGGCTCCACATCGGCCATTATGTCGAAAGAACGCGCATAATGGCGAGATTGCGTTGAAAATCCGGGCATAAGCACAAGGGGGCCCCGGGGAGGCACGCCTATCCGGTGCAAGCGATCGCCTCGCCCGCCGGTGTCGTTATCGTGAGCGCCGGGAATGGATCGAACCGGACCGCCCGGCCCGAGGGTCGGAGTCAACCTCGTCGGATACCTCGAATCGAGCCTCGGGGTCGGACAGGTCGCTCGCCAGCTGTGGCGTGCGCTGCAGGCGCGGGGCGTCCCGGTCGCGCCGGTGTCGATCAAGGCGCGCCGTGCGCCCGAGCTCGAGGCGCCGCTACGCGGTCTGGTCGACCCAGCGGACGCGTCGTTTCCGGTCAACCTGCTGTGCGTCAACGCCGAGGGCGTCGAGGGCGCGGTCGATTTGCTCGGTCGCGACTTCTTCGAGGGCCGGACCTCGGTCGGGATGTGGTGGTGGGAGACGGCGGACTTTCCCGACCGCTGGCTGCGAGCCTTCGACGGCCTCGACGAGCTGTGGGCCGGCTCGCACTTCGTCGCCGCTGCGCTGGCCGAGGTCTCGCCGGTGCCGGTCGTGCCTGTGCCCACGCCGGTCTCGGTCGCGCCGGCCCGGGCGGGGCACGGACTTGACCTCCCCGACGGCTTCAGGTTCCTGGCCATGTGCGACTACGGCAGCGGCCTCGCGCGCAAGAACCCGCTCGGCACGATCGACGCATTCAGGCGGGCGTTCGCGGGCCAGCGCGACGTCCAGCTGGTGGTCAAGAGCGCCGGCGCGTCCGAGCACCCCGATGCCCGCGCGCGTGTGGAGCAGGCCGCAGCGGCGGTCGACAACGTGACCGTGGTCGACACGGTCCTCAGCGGTCCCGCGAAGGATGCGCTGATCGCGGCGTGCGGCTGCTTCGTCTCACTGCACCGCTCCGAGGGCTTCGGGCTGCCGCTCGCGGAGGCGATGCTGCTCGGCCGTCCGGTGGTGGCGACCGCTTACGGCGGCGCGCTGGACTTCCTCGATCAGTGGAACTCTTATCTCGTTGACTTCGGGATCGCGGCGATCGGTCCTGGCAACGACCCCTACCCGGCCGACGGGGCGTGGGCCGAGCCCGACATCGACCACGCGGCGCAGCAGCTGCGCTGGGTGTTCGAGCACCGTGAGGAGGCGCGGGTGCGTGCCGAGCGAGGCCGTGTCGACGTCGCCCGGGATCACTCCCACGCCGCCGCGGGCGCGGCTATGGCCACGCGCCTGGCGCGGTTGGCGACGCTCCCCAGCGGCCGCGACGGCCGCGTCGACCGCCTGGTGACCGAGGAGCTCGAGCGACGGATGCGAGCGCAGCCGCCACTGCCGGCACCCGAGGTCAGCCTGCCGCGCGTCCGCGCCCTCGCCCGCTCGGTGGTTCTGCGCGCGACCGAGATGCAGTCCGCTCACCGCCGGCTCGTCGACGAGGAGCTGCTGGCGGTCCTGCGCACGCTCGACGAGCGAGTCGAAGGACTGGCCGCCGCGCAGGCCACGCTGCAAGGCCAGATCGAGGAGCTCGAGCGCCGCGGGCGACGCTCGAATGGCCTTTGAGCCTTTTGTCGCCACGGACCGTGGGAGGAGCGCAGTCCGGGCGCTGGCCGGGTGAGCACCGGACCCCTTCCTCTGTGCCAACATCGCGCGTCTCTTGAGCACTCCCCAGAACAGTGACATCGCCGTCAACGTCGCCGGCTTCCTACGTGGGGGGCTCGGCCTCGGCGAAGCTGCCCGCCTCTACGTCCGGGCGCTCCAGTCGGTGGAGGTTCCGGTACGGACGACGTCCGTCGACGTTCCGATGCCGGAGGAGAAGCGTCGGCTACGGCGCCGGCGCGCGAATCCGAAGGTCGCCGAGTTCGCCGACGTCGAGGACGACATCGAGACGCCGTTCAACCTGATCTGCGTGAACGCCGACGAGCTGGCGCATTTCAAGGCCGACGTCGGGGACGCCTTCTTCGCCGGCCGGCGCTCGATCGGCGTGTGGGCGTGGGAGACGGACAAGGTGCCGGCGACGTGGGCGGGGGTCTTTCCGCTCGTCAACGAGATCTGGGTCTACTCGCGCTACGTCGCCGAGATCATCGGGCGGGCCGCGCCGGTGCCGACGATCCGGATGGCGTTGCCGGTCCTCGCCCCCGACCCGGGGGGTGCGAGCGTCGAGCTGGTGCCACCGGATCGGTTCACCTTCCTCTTTCTGTTCGACTTCTTCAGCACGATGCAGCGCAAGAACCCACTCGGGCTGGTCGAGGCGTTTCGCCGCGCCTTCGCCCCGGGCGACGGGCCGCAGCTGCTGTTGAAGAGCATCAACGGCGACTACCAGCCTCAGCGCATGCGCCGGGTGGCCGACGCGGCCGCGGACCATCCCGACATCCACGTCGTCGATCGGTTTCTCTCTGCGGCTGAGAAGGACGCGCTCGTCGGTCGGTGCGACTGCTTCGTGTCGCTCCATCGCGCCGAGGGCTTCGGGCTGGGAATGGCCGAGGCGATGGCGCTCGGCAAGCCCGTGATAGCCACCGGCTACTCGGGCAACACCGACTTCATGTCCGTGGAGAACTCCTACCTGGTCGACCATGGGATGACCACCGTCGGCCCGGACGGAGACAACTACCCCGCGGACGGGGTGTGGGCCGAGCCCGACCTCGATCACGCCGCGCAGATGATGCGTACGGTCTATGGCAACCAGGACGAGGCCCGTCGACGCGGTGAGCGGGCGCGCGCCGACATCGAGCGCGACTTCTCTGTCCAACGTGTGGGCGCGGCGATGAGGGAGCGGCTTTCGCGCCTCGCGACGATGCCCGCGAGCGAGTGGACGGCGCCGCGGCGGGCGGCGGCGGTCCGGTCGACCAGCGTCGAGGACGCCCCTTCGCTGGCGATGTACCAGGCCGACGCCAAGCTCGGCTTCGACCCCGTCCAGCACGCCCGCGAGCAGGGAGGGCCGGCGAACCTGGCGCGCATCGCGGCGCTGAAGGCGATGCGTCCCTACACCTACCACCAGGATGAGCTGAACGAGAGGCTCGCCGGCGCGATCCGCGATACCGCCGACCAGCTACAGACGCTGCTCGGCAGGGACTCGGCTGACAAGTCTGGTGTCATGGACCTCAAGCGCGTGATCGAAGGCATGCGCGCCCGTCCCGCCTCCACCCACCCGTTTGTCGCGCACACCGACGAGCACGGCCGCTGGGTCCTCGGCTTCGACGCCGACGCGGCTTTCGAGCTTGCCGGCTATCGCAGCTTCGAGGACGTCTTCCGCGGCAGCGAGGAGTTGGTTCGCGAGCGTCAGCACCGCTACGTCGAGCTCTTCGAGGGCGCGACGAAGGTGCTCGACGTCGGCTGCGGCCGCGGCGAGTTCCTCGACCTGCTGGCCGAGGCCGGCATCCCAACCGTCGGCGTGGATCTCGACGGACCGATGGTCGAGCGTTGCCGCGAGAAGGGCCACGAGGTGGAGCAGCGCGATGCGATCGACTACCTGCGCGCCGCTCCCGCAGGATCGATCTCCGGGCTCTTCGCTGCGCAGGTCGTCGAGCACCTGAGCGCCGAACAGCTCACCGGGCTGCTGCGGGAAGGCTGTGAGCGTCTGGCGCCCGGTGGCATCGCCGTGCTCGAGACCGTCAACCCTCACTGCCCGACCGCCATGAAGGCCTTCTGGACCGACACCACCCACCATCACCCGTTGTTCCCCGAGGTGCTGCTCGCCCACGGTCGCCTCGCGGGCTACAGCTCGGGCCGGGTGCTGCTGTCGGAGGACGCGACCACGGGCGACTTCAACTCCGACATCTACGCCTCGCCCGACTACGCGGTCGTTCTGACCGCGCCCGGCGTGTAGTCCGCCGGGGCGGTCATCCTGAGCACGCTCGCGGCTTGGCCCGAGCGGCGCCGAAGGCGTGGCGCGGCCAAGGCCGCCTGCGGACCCGGCCGGGGGCTTTGGGGCCGGAGGGAGCGAGAGTCGGGATGGCCCGACCCCCTGAGTTCGGTCCGACTCTTGTGAGAGTTCTACCGGCCCGTGATGATGGGCGAGGGAGGACCGATCGAGGTGAAGAGGCGACGTCACACCCCGGAGCAGATCGTGCGCAAGTTGCGCGAGGCGGACAGGATGTTGGCCGAGGGGATCGAGGTGCCCGAGGTTGCCAAGGCGTTGGAAGTCTCGGAGGCGACGTATCACCGTTGGCGGGCGCAGTTCGGCGGGATGCGGGCGGACGACGTGAAGCGGTTGAAGGAGCTCGAGCGCGAGAACGTGACGTTAAAGCGGATCGTGGCCGACAAGGAGCTCGAGAACGTCGCGCTGCGGGAGGTCGCCAAGGGAAACTGGTGAGCCCGGCCCGGAGACGGGGGGCGGTCGCGATGCTGTGTGACCGCCTCGAGCTCTCCGAGCGTCGGGCGTGTGAGATCGCCGGCCAGCACCGCTCGACCCAGCGCCGCGAGCCGAAGCGCGCGCCCGATGACGGCGCGCTGCGCGCACGCCTGCGCGAGATCTCGCGTGAGCGTCCGCGCTGGGGCTACCGCCGCGCGCACGCGCGGCTGGTCGATGACGGCTGGGCGCTTAACCGCAAGCGCACGCAGCGGCTGTGGCGCGAGGAGGGACTGCGGGTGCCTGCGCGTCGGCGCAAGCGCCAGCGCCTGGGAGCGTCGACGGTGCCGGCCGATCGCCTGGCCGCGGAGCGTCCCGATCAGGTGTGGGCGCTTGACTTCCAGTTCGACCAGACCGCCGATGGGCGGACCCTGAAGCTGTTGCACGTCGTCGATGAGTTCACCCGCGAGGCCTTGGCGATCAAGTGCCGCCGTCGCATCGACTCAGACGCGACCGTTGCGGTGCTCGAGGGGCTGGTCGCGATTCGCGGCGGCACTCCAGGGCACGTCCGCTGCGACAACGGACCGGAGCTGACCGCGAATGCGCTGCGCGACTGGTGCCGCTTCTCCAAGGCCGGTTCGGCTTACATCGAGCCCGGCTCGCCGTGGCAGAACCCGTTTGTCGAGTCGTTCGGCTCCCGGGTCCGCGACGAGCTGCTCGCCGTCGAGCTGTTCCAGACGCTCACCGAGGCGCAGGTCCTTGTCGAGGACTGGCGCCAGGACTACAACCAGCGCCGCCCGCACTCGGCGCTCGGGATGAGGGCACCCGCGCACTTCGCCGCGAGCTGGCGTGAGCGCCGCGGTAACGGCCTACCGATTACCCTCGCCGACCCCGCCGAGGCCCGCAGATCGCCGCAGGACGCGCCGATCTCGGGCAGCGAGAGCCGGATCGACGCCGATCAGACCGCCACGGACCCTCAGACCGCGCCCGGCCCGCTGCCCTCGCCCTCCTGGCTCGCTCCGCGAGCCGGCGAGACGACTACGCTGCAACCCCCAACCGACCACCGACTCTCACAACAGGTGGACCGATGAACGGGGTCCGGCCAGGGACCTTGGCGCCTTTGTACTCGTATGCGGCCTCAATGCACCACGATCGGTCCTGATGCGGCGATCGCGGAGCTGGCGGGGCGTCAGCACGGGCTGGTGACGCGGGGCCAGCTTCTCTCGATGCGTCCAGATCTGCGGAATGACCGTGGACTTCCTCTGGCCAGACCGGCGACTTGTGGTCGAGACAGATGGCTTCGCGGCCCATCGCACCCGGGACGCCTTCGAGCGCGACCGCCGCCGAGACGTCAAGCTCCGCCGCGCGCGCTATGGGGTCTTGCGCTTCACCTACCGCCAGGTGATCGAGGAGCCTGGATACGTCGCGGATAGCGTCCGCGACGCACTTGTGGACAGCTAGTCCACGCGTCTGCAAAGGCGGTGGGCACCGGTCCGTCACGCGACGACGCGGATTCGGTAGCCGATGCCGCTTCTCAGAAGGCGAACAGCTCGACGCGGTAGCCGTCGGGATCGAAGACCTGGACGCGCGTCATGCCGTCATCCTGCCACTCGCTTTCCTCGACTCCGGCCGCCGCCAGCCGTTCCCGGGCGCGATGGACGGCGGCGGCGGTCGACAGCTGAAAGCCGAAGTGGTTCGTCCGCGGCAGCACCGGCGACGGCTCACCCTGGCTGAGGGCGAGCAGGCCGTCATCGCCCTCGCCGTCGGCGAGGATCAGCAGGTGCTCGTCGTCGTGCACGCGGGCGCTGAGACCGAAGTGCTCGCCGTAGAACGTCGCCGACCGTTCGGGGTCGGCGACCGTCAGTGCGACGTGGTTGAGCCCCACGCTAGCCCGCCTGCTTCTGAGGCACACCCCGCCCGAGCAGCTCGAGATCGGCGTCGACCATCAGCCGCGTCAGCCCGTCGAAGGTCGTCTTCGGTTGCCAGCCGAGCTTCTCGCGCGCCTTCGAGCTGTCGCCTACCAGGTGCTGAACCTCGGCCGGGCGGAGAAACCGCGGGTCGATGCGCACGTGGTCGTCGGGGGTGAGCCCGACCTGGTCGAACGCGACGTCGACGAGCTCGCGCACCGAGTGCTTCTCGCCGGTGGCCACGACGTAGTCGTCGGGCTCATCCTGCTGGAGCATCAGCCACATCGCCTCGACGTAGTCCTTGGCGTAGCCCCAATCGCGCTCGGCGTCGAGGTTGCCCAACGCGACGTCGTCGGCGAGGCCGAGCTTGATCGACGCCGCCGCGTGGGTGACCTTGCGCGTCACGAACTCCAACCCGCGGCGCGGGCTCTCATGGTTGAAGAGTATTCCCGAGCAGGCGAAAAGGTCATACGACTCGCGGTAGTTGACCGTGATGAAGTGGCCGTAGGCCTTCGCGACGCCGTAGGGGCTGCGTGGGTAGAACGGCGTCGTCTCGCTCTGGGGCACCTCCAGCACGCGGCCGAACATCTCCGAGGAGGAGGCCTGGTAGAAGCGTGCCTCGGGCACGACCTCGCGCATCGCCTCGAGCATGCGCGTTGCGCCAACACCGGAGAACTCAGCCGTCAGCACCGGCTGGTTCCAGGAGGCGGCGACGAACGACATCGCCGCGAGGTTGTAGATCTCGTGCGGCATGGACTCGCGGAGGACGTCGGTCAGCGAGCGCTGGTCGAGCAGGTCGCCGGTATGCAGCGTCAGGTCGTCGCGGCAGCCCTGAAGACGTTGGAAGGTCTCCGTCGAGGACCGGCGGACCATGCCGTGAACCTCGTAGCCCTTCTCGAGAAGCAGCTCAGCCAGGTAGGAACCGTCCTGGCCGGTGATGCCGGTGATCAGTGCGCGCTGTGGATCGCTCATGTCGCGGAAGGTACATGCCTGCACGCCAATTCAACCGCTGCCGCACGGCCGGCCGCCGCCGTATGGTTGGCCGAGACGACTCACCGGCGCGCGCGATGATGCACGCACGAACCGCGGGCCGGGTCGGGTGTCGCTTGCGTGCTAGGTCCGGCGCGCGCGCGGCTTGGTCGTGCGCGAGCGGGTAGATCCGCTCTTCGCGGGCGCGGCCCGGCGTGGCTTCGCCGCGGGCTTGGCCTTCGCGCGAACGCCGGCCGGCTTCGCCTTCGCCCGGCTGGCGGGTGCTTTGGTCGCGCTCTTCGCCCGGCTCGCGGGCTTGGCCCTCGCGGCCGGCTTCGCCTTCGCGCGACCGGTCGGCTCGGCCTTCGCGCGACCGGTCGGCTTCGCCTTCGCGCGGCTCGTTGCCTTGGGCCTTGCCTTAGCCGGGGCCGCCTTCTTCGCCGCGGTCTTGGGTTTCGCGGCCGCGCTCCCGGCCTTGCTCTTGGCGGTCACCGTCTTCTTCTGCGCCGCCGGCTTGGTCTTGGCGGTCGCGGCCTTGGGCTTGGCCTTCGCGGTCACCTTCTTGGCGGTTCGCTTCGCGGTCCCTGTCGCCTGCTTGGTCTTCGGGTCGGCGGCGACCGCCTTTGCCTGGCTCTTCGCGGCCTTGCCGGAGCTTGCAGCTGCCTTGCCCGCTGACATGGCTGCCCGGGTCGTCGCCTTCACCGCGATCTTGGCGGCCTTGCCCGCACTCCTCGCCGCGTCCTTCGCGTCGCCTCCGCTCTTACCGGCGGCCGCGCGCTGTCGCGTGGCCGCCGCCTTGTTGGCCCCTGCCTTGCGGCTGGCCGGTCTGCGCTGCGCCATTGCGGTTCCCCTCTCCTCGCCCCGAGTTTCCGCAGCGATCTTCGCAGGCTCCGCCGGACAGTGGGCGGCGCCTTGCAGGTGCGCGTTTCGGAATGCATGGGAGCGTGCTGGGCTGAGCGTCGACGGGACCCTCGACCTCCACATGAGCCTGTGGCCGACGCGGTGCCGTTGTGAGAACGCGCCAAGCCTCCCCGCCGGGGCGGAGATCTCGTCCCGTACGCCATGGACCCCTCTGCAAAGCGGAGCGGCGGAGGATCAGCCCGCGTTGGTAGCCGCCCCTTGACTCCGCGCAAAGCAGTGCACGCCTCGGTTGCGGTTGACGGGCCGACCGGCAATGGTGCGTGACGCAACCCGCTGAGTCGGCCGACGGAAAGGCGCCCTCGACGTGAACCAGCAGCATCCCGACCGTGACTCCTCCCGCCTTCTCGAGGGAGAGGATGAGCACGCCCACGGCGAGGACGAGGACGCGCACATCGAGGGCGAGGACGCCCCGCCGGCCGAGGTCGCGCCGGTCCCTGGCGAGCTCCTTGCCGACGGGAGCATCGTCGACCTTCCGCCCACGCCACCCCCGCCGATCTGGGGGCGTGGCGCTGAGGATCTGCCCGACCCTTATCGTCCGGCTGCGGGGCTGCGGGCCCAGCCGGCCTACCGCCTAGCTGACGTTGACCCCCCTCGCCGCCAGCGTCCGAGTCGCTCGGTGGCCTGACCCGGCGACCCCCGGGTCAGGCCAGAGACTCGCGGACCCGGTCGTGCCCCGAAGACCCTGCGGGGCTCGCCGTCGGCGAGCCGGCCGCCGCCCACACGTGCACGTAGCCGACCCAGGTCAACGTCGCGACCGCGACGTGCAGCCAGACGATCTCCGACGGCAGCTCGAGCTGGTACTGCAGGATCCCCAGCACGCCCTGGGCGGCGAGCAGCAGCGCCGTGATCGTCAGCGTCCGCACGAGCTCGGCCCGCGCGCCGCGCCGCCGGGCCAGCCACCAGCAGGCCACGGTCCCGACGCCGAGCGCCGCTGCGAGGTACCCGTGGGTGTGGATCAGGTTTCGTAGCGTCTCGCCGCCCCAGAAGTCCAGGCGGCGAACGAGCTCGCCGGTGCGTGAGGCCCCCGCGTGGGGGCCGGCCGCGGTCGAAGCGGTACCGAGCGCGATCGCCCCCAGCGCCCAGACCACGAGCGCCCGCATGGCGAAGACGACCGTACGGTCCGAGCGGATCTCGGCGATCGCCTCCGGCTCCATCCGCGATCGCCACCACAGGCTGAAGGCGGCGATCAAGATCAGCATCGACACGACGTAGTGGACCATCACCCAGCCCGGGGCCAGCTTGTAGAGCACCGACAGGCCGCCGATCACGGCCTGCGTCACGACGCCGATCGGGAGCAGCACGCCGAGCCATGCGAGGTCGCGGCGGACCATGTCCACCGGGCGGCGCAGGAAGCTGCCGAGAGCGGCGGCGATCGCCCCCGCCGAGACGAGGAACGTGAGGACCCGGTTGCCGAACTCGATCACACCGTGGGTGCTCAGCTCGGTGTAGAGCGAGCTCTCGGTGCAGCGCGGCCAGGTCGGACAACCCAGGCCCGAGCCGGTGAGGCGGACGGCCGACCCGGTGAAGACGATCAAGATCAGCAGCACCAGCGCGACCAGCGCCAGGCGCGTGTGCGTCTCGGGGTCGATCGCGAACCGCTCACGGAGGTGCTGGATGCGTCGCATGGGCTCGGCGCCAGGCTACCGTCGCCGCCTCGCCGCCTCGCCGCCTCGCCGCCTCGCCGCCTCGCCGTGCGCGTGTCGCCTTTCGGAAGCGACGGTGGTGGGGAGGATCTAGGGTGGTGGCATGAGTGAGATCGCCCGCTACGGAAAGTGCACCGCCCACGAAGGACGAGGGGACGAGCTTGCGCGGCATCTGCTCGACGCAGCCGCGGAGCTGGAATCCGACCCGGGCTGCGAGGCCTACCTGGTCAACCGGCAGGTCGACAGCCCCGACACGATCTGGGTCACCGAGCTGTGGCGCAGCCAGGCCGACCTCGACGCCTCGCTCGAGCGGATTCCGGCCGACGCGATGGCCGCGGTCAAGGAGCTCGTCGCCGACTGGGAGATGGTCGAGCTCGAGCAGCTCGGCGGCAAGCGTCCGGGCCCTTCGGCGCGCGACGGTCAGGGCCCGCCCCCGCCCTACACGCTGCGCAACATTGCCGACGTCGAGGACTCAGCCAAGTCGTTCGGGCTCGCGGGAATCAGCGAGGGACGTTTCGCCAACGACGATCTCGAGACCGAGGCCACGGGCGTCAGCCACCACCGGCTCCTGCCCGGCAAGCGCCAGCCCTTCGCCCACCGCCACGAACGCGCCGAGGAGGTCTACCTCGTGCTCTCCGGGTCGGGCCGGGTCAAGCTCGGCGACGAGATCGAGCCGTTGCGCCCGCTCGACGCGGTGCGGGTGGCCCCTGGGGTGATCCGGGCGTTTGAGGCAGGGGAGGACGGCCTCGAGCTGATCGCCTTCGGCCCGCTGCAC
>Ga0136615_10000588_pt1 | contig 16775 bp, 15 predicted proteins | sample AntDrymUQ2882206_2_FD_106647 | JGI IMG/M metagenome (GOLD analysis project Ga0136615, IMG submission 106647) | Polar desert sand microbial communities from Dry Valleys, Antarctica - metaG UQ288 (22.06) | ecosystem: Environmental > Terrestrial > Soil > Desert | place: Antarctica: Dry Valley...
AAGACCGTCTGCCAGGCCGCCGCGCCGCACGCGTTGAGCAGGTTGACCCCGGCGGCGCCCAGGACGTCGCGCTGGCGCGCGGCCAGACGCTGCCCGGCGCTCGCGACGGCCGCGAGGTCCTCCGGGTCGATGTCGTGCAGGTCGCGCGCGTGGTTGCGCGGCACCACGAGCGCGTGTCCGCGGGTGCCTGGGTTGATATCCATGAACGCGACGGTCCGCTCGTCCTCGTCGATCTTCGTCGAGGGAACGTCACCGGCGACGATCTTGCAGAACAGGCAGTCGGGGTCGGGCGTGGCCATGGCGCCACCCTAGGGCGTGGCTGGCTAGGGTGCGCGCCGATGCACGGCGCCGTCCACGACCCTGCGGGTCTCGAGGCTGTGCTGCACCATCTCGCGGCGATCGAGCGCCCGTCGGCCTCCGAGGGCGAGCGGGAGGCGGCGCAGTGGATCGCGGCGCGACTGGAGGAGCTGGGCTGCGCGGCAGGCGTCGAGGAGGAGCGCGCGCACGGAACGTACTGGTGGCCGCTGGGCATCGCTGCCGCGGCGGGCGCCGCGGGCGGCGTGCTGGCCTTGCGGGGCCGGCGGCGCGGCCGCGCCCTGTCGCGGCTCGCCGGCGGCGCGCTGGCAGCGGCCGGCGCGGCGGCCATCGCCGACGACGTCACCGGCGGGCGGCTGTGGCTGCGCCGCGCGCTGCTCCCCCACCGCCCGACGTTCAACGTCGTCGCGCGGACCGGGGACCGCGACGCGCGGCGCACCATGGTGCTGGTGGCCCACCACGATGCCGCGCACACCAGCATGCTGTTCGACCCGCGGCCGGTGCGCGCGTTCGCCGACCGCCTCCCCGACGTCTACGCGCGCTTCACGAGCACCCCGCCGCTCATGTGGCCCGTGGTCGGAGGGCCCTCGCTGGTCGCCTTGGGCTCGCTGCTGGGCAGCCGCGCTCTGCTGCGCGCCGGCACGCTGGTCAGCGCCGGGACCGTGGCCTCCATGGCGGAGATCGGCGCAGGTGCTGTTGTGCCCGGCGCCAACGACAACCTCACGGGCGTGGCCACGCTGCTGGGCGTGGCGCACGCGCTGCGCGAGGAGCCCGTCGAGGGCCTGGCGGTACTGCTCGTCTCGACGGGCAGCGAGGAGTCCTTCATGGAGGGGATGCGGGCGTTCGCCGCCCGGCACTTCCCGTCGCTGCCCGCCGACTCCACCCACGTCATCTGTGTCGACACGGTCGGCTCGCCGCGGCTGGTGCTCATCGAGGGTGAGGGCATGCTGCGCATGAACCTCTACCCCGACGACTTCAAGGCCCTGGTGCGCACGTGCGCCGCCCGGGAGGGCATCCCGCTCGACGGCGGCGTGACCTTCCGCAACGCCACCGACGCGCTGATCGCGCTCAAGGCCGGCTACCCGACGGTGATGCTGGGCTCCTTCGACCGCTACCGCATGCCGGCCAACTATCACGCGCCCACCGACACGGCCGACAACGTCGAGCTGGGCACGCTGCACCAGGCCGTGGCGCTGTGCACGGCCGTCGTGCGGCAAATGGCCCCGCGCGGCGCGGGCTCCTAACGAGCGGCCAGCACGCCGGCGACGTGGCGCTCGATGGCCGCGGCGGCCCCAGGGGGGACCTCGCCGAAGGAGACCCGCTTGCCCGCGCGGGTGCGCAGGCGCAGCACCGCCCAGCGCCGGCGCGGGCGCCGCAGGCGGTGTGTGACCTGCTCGACGTCGCGGAAGCGCAGCGAGCGCACGCGACCCATGATCGCGTCGTCGTGCAGCCACAGCAGGCGGCGGTCGGTCAGGGCCAGCAGCGAGCGTGGGCTGGCCCATGTGGCCACGGGGGTGACCAGGTGCACGGCCTCCCCCTCCTCCAGCGCGCCGAGCAGCTCGGGGCCCAGCGCCCAGCGGGTGCGCTCGGACAGCCAGTGTCCGGCCTGGGAGCGGTGGGGCGGCGCGGGAGCCGCACCCGCAGCGGGCGCGCCGCCGCCGGACGGCGCGCCGCTGGCGCGCCGCAGTTCCTCGTAGGCGGCGTTGACGGCGGCCATGCGCCGCTGCGCGTCCTCACCGCCACCCCGGTCGGGGTGCCAGCGCTTGGCCTCCCGTCGGTAGGCGGTGGCCAGGTCTGCCGCCGACGCGCCCGGCGCGACGCCCAGGACGGCATGGGGGTCCATGACGTGAGCCTACGAGGGGAAGATCACCGCGACCGGCAGCGCGAAGCCGGGCAGCAGCGGGGAGCTGAGCGTCTCATCGCGCTCGAGCTCGAGGCTGACGTCGAACCCGGTCGCCCCGCCGCTCGACCGCCGGTAGGCGAGGACGCTACAGGCCTTGGTGTCCACGAGCCAGAGCTCGCGCAGGCCGCGCTGCTCGTAGACGTGGCGCTTGACGCCGACGTCGTAGCGCCAGGTCGAGGGGGAGCGCACCTCAACCGCGAGGTCGGGCATGGGGTACGGGCCGCTCTCCTCCAGCGCCCCGACCCGATCCTGGGCGTACCAGAGCAGGTCGGGCGCATAGAGGTTCTCGTCGTCCACGCGCACGGCGAGGGGCAGGATGACCTCCCCGCGGCCACCTTCGGCCGTCGCCCATGTCTTGAGCGCAAAGAGCAGTTCGACCAGCGCTCGCTGGTGCGGCGCCTTCGGCTGGTTCACGACGACCTCCCCAGCGATGAGCTGGATCGTTCGCCCCGGCGTCTCCTCGGTGTAGGTGGCGAGGAACTCGTCCGTCGTCATGCGCTGCGCGACCGCCATGCCGCCAATGGTAGACCCGGGACCCATTGCCGTGTTTAGGGCTGAGCCGGGGAATGTTCGCCCCCCCTGGCGTGAGCGAAGGCCTCCTCCCGCGTGGTGATCTCGCCGGCGTACTGGGCCTCGGCGAGCTCGGCGAGGACGTCGCCGAGCCACGGTCCGGGCGGGCGCCCGAGCGCGTGCGCGAGCTCGTCGCCGCGCACGAGGGGCGGCGGCGGCCCGTGCTCCTGCCAGCGCAGGGCGTCGGGTAGCAGCGCGCGCACGAGCGGGAGGTGGCGCTCGATGGCCTCCTGCGCCTTGCGCCCGCGGGTGGCCAAGCGATCGGCGACGCTGAGCAGGGTGACGTCGGCGGCCACCGGGGTGCAGGCCACGAGGTAGGCGTGGACGGTACGACGCTCGAGCGGGCGGTCGTGCACCAGGAAGCCGGTGCGCAGGTGATGGCGGGCCAGCGCTGCGACGTGGGCGCGCACGCGCTCGCCGGTGCGCAGGCGAGCGAGGACGTCGCGGCTCATGCGCGCGCCGAGCTCATCGTGACCGGGGAATCCGTGGCCGCCCTGGGGCAAGGGCGTCTGGGTGGCGGGCTTGGCCACGTCGTGCAGCAGCGCGCCGAAGCGCAGGCCTGCCCCCCGGGTCAGGTCGTCCCCCAAAGGCTGGGCGAGCAGGGCACGCACCCCGTCGGCGTGCTCCTCGCCCAGGACCGCGCCCGGGTCGCGCTCGATGGCCATCGCGTGCTCGAGGACCTCCATGACATGGCCATGCACGTCGCGGTGGTGGTAGCGCGTCTGCTCGACGCCGTGCATCTCACACAGCTCGGGCAGGACTACGGCGGTGGCGCCGGCGCGCTCGAGGAGGTCGAGCCCGGCGAGCGCCTCGTCGGCAATGACGATGCGCTTGAGTTCGGCGAACACGCGCTCGCCGGCCACCCGCTCCAGGCCGCCGGCATGCCGACGCGCGGCGGCAAGCGTCTGCTCCTCGGCGGTCAGGCGCAGCTCGCAGCTCAGCCGCGCGAGGCGCACCGTGCGCAGCGGGTCGTCGGCGAAGGCCTGCTCGCTGACCATGCGCAGCCGCCCGGCTGCGAGGTCGTCGGCACCCCCGTGGGGGTCGATCGTCACGCCGCCCGCGAGTGGCTCGGCCATGGCATTGAGAGTGAAGTCGCGCAGGGCGAGGTCGGCCTCGATGGTCGTCCCGCGGCGCGGCGTGAGGTCGGCCTGCCAGGAGCGGTCGGGGGCAAGGACGCGCCACGAGCCCCAGGTGTCCGACAAGGCGAAGGCCGGCCCGCCGGCCGACCGCGCCAGCGTCTTCGCGGCCGGCGCCGCGTCCCCGGGCACCACAAGGTCCAGATCCGTCAGCGGCCGGCCCAGGAGCCGGTCGCGCACCGCGCCGCCGACGAGGTGGACCTCCCCACCGGCCAGCGCGGCGCGCGCGACCTCGAGCGGGTCGCTCACAGCGCACGCTCCGGTGCCCCCTGCGCCCCCGCCAGGAGCGCGGCAGCCTCCGCGTCCACCGGCTCGCCGTCGCGGTGGTGGGCGCGGGGGATCCGGGCCAGCAGGGCGGTCGTGACCTCGTAGTTGATCGTGCCCAGCCGGCGGGCGACCTCCTCCGCGAGAATGCGCTCGCCGCCGCGCGCGCCCAGGAGGACGGCCTCGTCGCCGACGGCGACCCGCGGCGCCGGGCCCGCGTCCACGGTGACGTAGTCCATGGAGACCGTGCCCACCAGCGGTCGGCGCTCGTCGGCCAAGAGCACGTCCGCGGCGTTGGTCAGCGCCCGCGACCAGCCGTCGCCGTAGCCGACGGGCAGCGTCGCGATGGTCGTCGGCTCGCGCGCGACGAACCGCCGTCCATACCCCGCGCTCTCTCCGGGCCTTATCGGCTTGAGCGCGGCGACGGCGGCGCGCAGCTCCAGGGCGGGCTCGAGCTCGTGGGCCGTGGGGTCCGCACCGAAGGGGTCGAGCCCGTAGATGCCCACGCCCGGGCGGACCATGTCCAGGTGGGCGTCGCGGTCGCGCAGGATCGCCGCGCTGTTGGCGGCGTGAACGATCAGCCCGCGGTGGCGCTCGCGCAGCGGCAGCGCCCAGGCGCGAAAGCGCTCGAGCTGCGCCGCGAAGAACGTGTCGCCGCGCTCGTCGGCCGTGGCGAAGTGGGTCATGGCCCCGGCGAGCTCCACGCCGGGTGCCGCGGCAGCGGCCTCGGCGACGCGCGTGGCCTCCTCGGGGTCGCGGGTGCCCAGTCGACCCATACCCGTGTCGAGCTTGACGTGGATCCGGCCGCCGCCGCGCGCGGCGACCGCCTCGACGAACGCCTCGCGCCAGGCGACCACGTCGGCGCCGGCGGCCAGGGCGGCGTCTAGATCGTCGCCCAGGAGAGAGCCCATCACGAGCAGGCGGCCCTCCGCGCCGGCCGCCCGCAGGGCCACAGCCTCCTGCGCGGTGGCCACCGCGAGCCACTGCGCGCCACCAGCCTGGGCGGCGCGCGCGGAGGCCACTGCCCCGTGCCCGTAGCCCTCGGCCTTGACCACGGCGCAGATCCGGCAGCCGGTCGCCAGCTGCCGCGCGAAGCGGGCGACGTTGCGCTCGATCGCGGCGACGTTGACGGCGGCGAGGGCGCGGAGCGGCACGGGTTGAGGCTACCGAGGCGACAGTGGCGCGCGCCCCGCTTTGGCGGCGCGGCGCCCTCGCCGGCATCGAGTGTCGACTTGTTAGTCCTCAGGACGAAGAACTCGACACTCGGCGCTCGTCGAGATCCGCGCGGGCGCGGCCTAGATGGTCGGCCACGTCGCCGGCCATGACCGCCTCCGGCCCGTGCTCGGCCGCGGCGAGCTGCCCGGCCCGGGCGTGGACGAGGACGGCGGCGCAGGCGGCCGTGAACGGCTCGACGCCCTTGGCCAGGTAGGCCGCGACCACGCCTGTGAGGACGTCGCCCGTGCCCGCGGTGGCCAGGGCGGGCGCAGAGAGAGCGTTGATGGCGGTGCGACCGTCGGGCGCGGCGACGATGGTGTCGTCGCCCTTGAGGACAACGACCGCGCCGCTGCGCCGTGCCGCCTCGCGGGCGTGGTGCAGGCGCCGGGCCGAGACGGCGTCGCTGTCGACCTCGAGCAGGCGGCCCAGCTCGCCGGCATGCGGGGTGAGGACGGTGGGCGCCCCGCGCGTCGCCAGCGCCTCCAGGCGCCCGGCGTGGGCGTTGAGCCCGTCGGCGTCCAGGACCACCGCGACCTCTGCGCGCCGGGCGACCTCCCGGGCCACCTGCGCGACACGCTCGTCGCGGCCCAGGCCCGGGCCCAGGGCCAGCGCGCCGCCGCGGGCGGTGGCCTCGAGCACGGCCTCGACGGCGGACGGCCCCAGCCGCCCGTTCTCCTCGGGCAGCGCGCGCGACATGACCTCGGTCAGCTTGAGCTCGAAGATCTCGTTCAGCGACGCAGGCGCCAGCACGCTCACGTACCCGGCGCCCGCGCGGGCAGCGGCGATAGCGGCGAGCGTGGGCGCGCCGGTCAGTCCGGCCGACCCGCCGCATACCAGCACGTGGCCGGAGGTGAACTTGGAGCCCGGCGCGTCGCGGCGGGGCACCCCGGCGAGGACGGCCGGCGTGATGAGCCCGGTCGCCGTCTCGACGGGCGCGCCCGCGGGGATCCCGATGTCGATGACCTCGACGCGACCGGCCAGCGCCTTGGCAGGCGCGACGTACAGGCCGGGCTTGGCGGCTGCGAAGGTGGCCGTGGCCAGGGCACGGACGGCAACGCCCTCCACCTCACCAGTGGAGGCGTCGGCGCCGCTCGGGCCGTCGGCGGCGACGACCGGCGCCCCGGTCGCGTTGACCGCCTCGATCGCCTGCGCGGCGGCGCCGTGCGGCGCTCCCGAGGTGCCCGTCCCCAGGATCGCGTCCACCATGACCGCCGCGCCATCCAGGCGGCCGGCGGCGAACGGCTCCACCGCGGGCGCGGCGTCAAGGACGCTCTCGGGCAGGTCGCCCGCCGGGTCGATGCCCAGACGGCGCAGGTTCTCCGCCGCGTCGCCGCGCAGCTCACCGGGCGCGGGCAGCAGCAGGATCCGTACCTCGCGCCCGGCCTCGCGCAGCAGTCGCCCAGCCACCAGGCCGTCGCCGCCGTTGTTGCCCTTGCCGCACACGACGGCCACCGGCCCGTCGGGTGCCACCTCCCCCACGACGCGCGCAAGGCCGGCGCCCGCGCGCTCCATGAGCTCCAGCGAGGGGATGCCATGGTGCTCGATGGCCCAGGCATCGGTGGCGCGCATGGCCTGCGCGTCGGGCAGCGGGTCGAGCCAGGGCGGGAGGGCGGCGGTCACCCGTCGACCACGGCCACCGCGCCCGCAAGCCCCCGGGTGTGGGTCAGCGACACGCGCACGCGTACGCCGCGCTGCGCCAGCGCGCCCCGCAGGCGCACCCGCGGCGCGCCGTCGTCGCGCAGCACCTCGATGTCCTGCCATGACCATCCGCGCAGCTCGAGTGCCTTGGCCACCGCCTCCTTGGCGCAGAAGCGTGCCGCCAGGTGCATGGCGGGCCGGGGCCGGGCGGCGGCGTAGGCCCGCTCGGCCTCGGTGAACAGCCGCTCGGCCAGCTTGGGGCGCCTCGCCAGCGCGCGCTCCAAGCGCTCGACCTCCAGCAGGTCGAGGCCCAGGCCACTCACTCCCGCAGACCCGCTTCGCTCACTCGACGGTGACCGTCTTGGCCAGGTTGCGCGGCTGGTCGACGTTGAGGCCGCGCCGGCGGGCGATGGCGTAGGCCACCATCTGCAGCGGCACCACCGCGAGCAGCGGCTGCAGCGTCCAGTCGGTGCGGGGCACGCGCAGCAGCTCCTCGGCATGGGCGGCGATCATCTCGTTGCCCTCGGTGGCCACGGCGATGACGTGGGCGCCGCGGGCGGAGACCTCCTGCATGTTGGAGGCGATCTTCTCGAGCACCGGCGAGTCGGTGGCCACGACGACCACCGGGGTGGACTCGTCCAGCAGCGCGATGGGGCCGTGCTTCATCTCGCCCGCCGCGTAGGCGTCGGTGGCGATGTAGGAGATCTCCTTGAGCTTGAGAGCGCCCTCCAGGGCCACGGGCAGGCCCACGTGGCGGCCGAGGTAGAGGAAGAAGTGTTTGTCGCCGTGGCGAGCAGCGACGCCCTCAGCGACCTTCCCGAGGCCCTCCAGGGTCTGGACCAGCAGCTCGGGCATGCGCCGCAGGTCGGCCACCAGCGCGCTGCGCCGCTGCGCGTCCAGGGTGCCGCGCAGCTCCGCCAGGCGCAACGCGAGCAGGTACATGACCGCGACCTGGCACACGAAGGTCTTGGTCGCCGCGACGCCGATCTCCAGCCCAGCGCGGGTGTAGAGGACGCCGTCGCTCTCCCGCGTGGCCTGCGAGCCCATGACGTTGGTGATGGCCAGCACCCGCGCGCCGCGCTCGCGGGCGATACGCATGGCGGCCAGCGTGTCGCGGGTCTCGCCCGACTGGGTGATGCCCACGACGAGGTCGCCCTCCCCCACCACGGGGTCGCGGTAGCGGTACTCCGAGGCGATGTCCATCTCCACCGAGAGGCGCGCCCAGGACTCGATTGCGTAGCGGCCGATCAAGCCCGCGTGGTAGGAGGTACCACAGGCCACCACGACGATGCGCTTCACGCCCTCCAGGAGGGACTCGTCGAACGCGCCCGGCTCGCTCAGGTCCACCCCGTCGGCCCGGCGCGTGCGGTCGCCGATCGTCTCGGCCACCGCCTCGGGCTGGTCGTGGATCTCCTTGAGCATGAAGGTCTCCCAGCCCGACTTCTCCGCCGTCGACTCGTCCCAGTCGACCTCGGCGACCTCGCGCTGCACCTCGACGCCGGCCGCGTCGAGGAAGGTGGCCCCGTCGGGGCGCAGGACGACGACCTCGCCGTCCTCGATGTGCTGCACGCGACGCGTCTCGCTCAGGAAGGCGGCTATGGCCGAGGCGAAGAAGCGCTCGTCCTCCCCTACGCCCACGACCAGCGGACACTCGTTGCGCGCGCCGACCAGGACGTCGGGCTCGCCCACCGCCATCGCCACGAAGGCGTAGTGCCCCTCGAGCTCACCCACGGCGCCCTGCACGGCGGCTGCGAGGTCGTCGGTGCGCTCGAGGTGATGGGAGACCAGGTGGGCGATGACCTCCGCGTCGGTCTGCGAGGTGAAGACGGCGCCCAGTGCGCCCAGGCGCTCCTTGAGGGCCAGGTAGTTCTCCACGATCCCGTTGACCACCACGTGCACGTGGTCCGCCGTGTCAGCGTGCGGGTGCGCGTTGGCCTCGGTCACCTTCCCGTGGGTGGCCCAGCGCGTGTGGCCGATGCCCGTGGTCGGTGCCGGCGTGGCCAGAGCGACCCCGCTCCCCTCGGCGCCCGCGCGAGCCAGCTCGGCCGAGCCCACGGCGTCCAGCAGGCGTCCGAGGTTGCCCACCGCGCGCACCGACTCGATCCGCCCGTCGTCGAGCACGGAGATGCCCGCGGAGTCGTAGCCGCGGTACTCCAGGCGCTGGAGCCCCGCCAGCAGGAGCTCCTGCGCCGCCCGGGGCCCGACGTAGCCGACGATGCCGCACATGGTCGCGACAGCCTAGTGGCGGCAGGACGCGACACAGCCGTCCGGGCGGTGTGTACGGTGTTACACTGACCCCGTGCCCACGAATCGGCGACGTCACGCTCTCACCGAGACACCGCGCGTGCAGGGCGCGCTCGACGAGTTGCGCCATGAGTCGGGAGACGATGGCGTCGACCTGCCGGACCTCGTGATCCGAGGCGCGAAGCAGAAGTCCGCCGAGCTGAGGACTGCTCGCGAGGACGCGCATGCGCGGCGCAGGCGCTTCGCCGACTGGGTGCGCCGCGGTGATCTCGGGATCGACCACGCCGCAGCCGACGAGGTCGAGCACCTGACGCGGCGCAAACTGGTCGAGGCGCGCCCGCTGTGAGCGGATCGGCGCTGCTGGACACCTCGGCCTGGCACCGCCTCACGCACCCGGACCTCCCCGCCGCACGCCGTGATGAGATCCTCGACCGAGCGGAGCGAGGGGTGCTCGTCGTCTGCCTGCCCGTCGTCCTCGAGGGCGGCTACTCCGCGCGGGACGCCCGCACGCACGAGGAAGTGGTGGCCAGACTGTTGGACCTGCCGTGGTACGACCTCGGCCCACGGGCCCAGCAGGGTGCGCTCGACGCACAGCGGGATCTCGCCCGTGCCGGCCACCACCGCCTGGCGCCGGTGGATCTCATGATCGCCGCCGTCGCGGACGAGCATCGCTGCGCGGTCCTGCACTACGACACCGACTACGACCTGCTCGCCCGGCACACCAGCCTTCGCTTCGAGAGCGAATGGCTGGCGGAGCGCGGAACGCTGCGCTGAGCCGGCTTCAGGCTGCGGGGACGCCCGCGGCAGCCTGCACGACGGCCACCAGCCGGTCGCAGACCGCGTCGGCCTCGTCGGCGGTGGGCGCCTCGACCATGACGCGCACGAGGGGCTCGGTGCCCGAGGCGCGTATGAGGACGCGGCCGCGGCCGGCCAGCGAGCGCGACGCCGCCTCGGTGGCGGCGGCCAACTCAGGGCTGTCCATGGCGCCGTCGCGGTCGGCGACGCGGATGTTGACCATGCGCTGGGAGAGCTTCTCCATCGCGTGGCGGTCGGCCAGGTCCCCGCCGGCCAGCGCCTCGAGGGTCAGCAGCGCGCTGGCGATGCCGTCGCCCGAGGGAACGAAGCCCATGTCGATCACGTGGCCGGACTGCTCGCCGCCCAGCGCCCAGCCACGGGCACGCAGCTCCTCGAGCACGTAGCGGTCGCCGACCTTGGTGGTGGCCACCTCGACGCCGGCCTCACGCATCGCCGTGTGGAAGCCGTAGTTGGTCATCACCGTCACGGCCACGCCGTTGCCGGGCAGGCGGTCGTGGGCGCGTAGGTGCAGCGCGGCCAGCGCGATGAGCTCGTCGCCGTCGACCACCACGCCGGCACGGTCCACGGCCAGCATGCGGTCGCCGTCGCCGTCGAAGGCGAAGCCCAGGTCGTGGCCCCCGTCGACCACGGCCGACGCCAGCTCGTCCACGTGGGTGGAGCCGCAGCCGTCGTTGATGTTGCGCCCGTCGGGCTCGTCGGCCACCACGGTGACCACGGCGCCCAGGCGGCGGAAGATCTCGGGCGCGACGCGGTGGGTCGCGCCGTTGGCGCAGTCCAGGAGGACGTCGACCCCGGCCAGGTCGAGGGCCTCGAAGCGCGTGTGCAGGCTGCGCAGGTAGTCCTCCTGGGTGCCGTGGAGGCGGTGGACGCGGCCCAGGCGCCCGGGGTTCGTGAACGGCTCGCCAAGGCGCTGCTCGATGCGCAGCTCGGTGGCGTCGGACAGCTTGAACGCGTCGGCGCCGAAGAACTTGATCCCGTTGTCGGCGTAGGGGTTGTGCGAAGCGCTGATGACAGCCGCGAGGTCGAAGCCATAGCGGCCCAGCAGCAGCGGCGCCGCGGGCGTCGGCAACACGCCGCCCAGCAGCGCATCGCCGCCGGCGGCGGTGATGCCGGCGGCCAGTGAGGCCTCGAGCATCTCCCCCGACTCGCGGGTGTCGCGCACCACCAGCACCCGCGGGTGCTCCGCGCCCGCCTGCGCCGTGGCCGCGCGGCCCAGCGCCAGTGCGAGCTCGGCGGTGAGCAGCTCGCCCGCGACGCCGCGGACGCCGTCGGTTCCGAACAGCCTGCGGGCCACGGAGGGGCCGGGGGCTAGGGGTGCCGAAGGCGGCCCCGTGGCCGCCGTAGGCGGGTCCCCAGGTCGTGCAAGCGACACCGGCTCATCGCTTGGAGAACTGCGGCCGCTTGCGGGCCTTCTTGAGCCCGGCCTTCTTGCGCTCCTTTGCGCGCGCGTCGCGCGTCAGGAACCCGCGGCGCTTGAGCTCGCCGCGCAGGTTGGGCTCGGCCTCCAGCAGCGCGCGCGAGATACCGTGGCGCAGCGCACCGGCCTGCGAGGAGACACCGCCGCCGTGCATACGGGCCACCACATCCATGCGATCCGCGTAGCCGACGGTCTCCAGCGGCTGGCGGATGGTGCGCTGCAGGGTCGAGCGCGGGAAGAAGGCGTCCAGCGGGCGGCCGTTGATCGTGTAGGCGCCGGTGCCGGGACGCAGCGTCACGCGAGCGACCGCGGTCTTGCGCTTGCCGGTGGCCCGGTAGCGGGCCTCGGCGCCGAGGTCGATGGTCACCGCGGCGATCGGCTGGTCGTCGGCGGCGTCCTCGGCGGCCGCGGCGGCCTCCTCGGCCTCGCGCTCGGCGAGGGGGTCGGCGCCCTCTTCGACGATGTCGACGTCGAGGTCCATGCCCGGGATGGCGGGCTTGACCCGTGGAGCGGCGTCCTCCTCGTCGTCGAGCACGTCGACGGCTTCGGTCTCGACCGCTTCGGTCTCGACCGGCTCAGCCTCGTCGGCGGTCGCCGCCGGAGCGGCCTCGACCGACTCGGCGGGCTCGTCCTCGGCCGGAGCAGCCTCGAGCGGCTCGTCGGCGGTCGCCGCCGGAGCGGCCTCGACGGGCTCGGCGGGCTCGTCCTCGGCGCGCTGGGCCCCCACGGCGGGACCGTCGCCCTCGGCCTCGGCGACGTCGTCGTCCCCGACGCCGATCTCGCTCGCTGCAGCGGCCTCGGCGGCCTCCTCCTGCTCGGCGGGGGTGAGCTCCTCGCGCTCAGGGTCGGGCGTCGGCGTCTCGTCGGCCACTAGGAACTGATCTCCATCGGTTGGGGCTTCTGGGCGATGTGGGGGTGCTCGGGGCCCGCGTAGACCTTGAGCTTGGTGATCTGCTTGCGGGCCAGGCGATTGCGGGGCAGCATGCCCCTGACCGCGATCCGGATGACCTCCTCGGGCCGCCGCTCGAGCATGTCGTTGAGCGTGCGCGACTTCAGGCCGCCGGGGTAGCCGGAGTGGCGGTAGTAGCGCTTCTCGTGCAGTTTCTTGCCGGTCACCGTGATCTTCTCGGCGTTGATCACGATGACGAAGTCGCCGGTATCCACGTGCGGGGTGTAGACGGGCTTGCGCTTGCCGCGCAGCGCGTCGGCGATCTGGGTGGCCAAGCGGCCGAGCGTCTGCCCGGTCGCGTCGACGATGAGCCAGTTGCGCTCGCGGTCCTGGGCGTTGGCGACGTAAGTCTTCATGACGTAGAGAAGCCACGCGGCGGGCGCGTGGCCGACGCGGGAGTGTAGGCGATCACGAGCTGTCGGGCCGGCCGGCCGGCCCTTCGCGAAAGGCGACGGCGAAGAGATCGGCGACGGCGATGGTCGGCCTGCCCAGGATGGGTGACGGCCCTGCTCGGATTCTACGCGCGGCCGGCTACTCCCACTCGATCGTCCCCGGGGGCTTGGACGTGATGTCGAGCACCACCCGGTTGACGTCGGACAGGCGGTTGATCATCCGCGAGGCGATGCGCTGCAGGAGGTCGTAGGGCAGGCGGGCCCAGTCGGCGGTCATCGCGTCGTCGGAGGTCACCGCGCGGATGACGATGACCGCGCCGTAGGTGCGCTCGTCGCCCTGCACGCCGACCGTGCGCACGTCGGGCAGCACGCAGAAGGACTGCCACAGCTCGCGGTACAGGCCGGCGCGACGGATCTCGTCCTGGAGGATGGCGTCGGCGTCGCGCAGGAGGTCCAGGCGCTGCTTGGTCGCCTCGCCGCCGACGACGCGGATGGCCAACCCGGGCCCCGGGAAGGGCTGGCGCCAGACCAGGCGCTCGTCGAGGCCCAGCTCGGCGCCCACCGCGCGCACCTCGTCCTTGAACAGCGCGCGCAGCGGCTCGATGAGCTCGAACTCGAGGTCGTCGGGGAGGCCGCCGACGTTGTGGTGGGACTTGATCGTCGCGGTGCCCGTGCCCCCGCCCGACTCGATCACGTCGCTGTAGAGCGTGCCCTGGACGAGGAAGCGCGCGTTGCCGATGTGCGCCGCCTCCTCCTCGAAGACGCGGATGAACTCGCCCCCGATGGCCTTGCGCTTGGCCTCGGGGTCGCTCACCCCGGCCAGCCGGGCCAGGAAGCGATCCTCCGCGTCGACGGCGCGCAGGTCGATCTTGAAGCGGTCTCGGAAGGAGGCGACGACCTGCTCTCCCTCGTTCTTGCGCATGAGGCCGTGATCGACGAACACGCACGTGAGCTGATCGCCGATGGCCCGGTGGACCAGCAGCGCGGCAACGGAGGAGTCGACGCCCCCGCTCAGCCCGCAGATCACGCGCCCCTCTCCCACCTGGGCACGGATGCGCTGCACCTGGTCCTCGATGACCGACGCGGCGGTCCAGGCCATGTCGGCGCCGCAGACGTCGCGCAGCCACGCGTCGAGGATGTCGCGCCCGAAGGGCGTATGGGAGACCTCGGGATGGAACTGTATGCCCCAGATCCCCCGCTCGAGCGACTCGAAGGCGGCCACCGGCGAGGCCTCCGAGGAGGCGAGGGGGGTGAAGCCGTCCGGAGCCCGCAGGACCGCGTCGCGGTGGGACATCCAGCACGTCTGCTCGACGGGGAGCCCGCCGAACAAGCGCCCGGGTTCCAGCACGCGCAGGTCGGCGCGCCCGTACTCGGCGTCGTCGGCCGGCTGCACCTGTCCCCCCAGCGCGTGGGCCAGGAGCTGCATGCCGTAGCAGATGCCCAGCACGGGGATGCCCAGCTCGAGCAGCCGCGGGTCGAGCGCCGGCGCCCCGTCGGCGTAGACCGAGGCGGGGCCGCCGGAGAGGATGAGGCCCTTGGGGCGCCGGCGAGCGACCTCGTCGGGGCCGACGTGATGGGGCAGCAGCTCGCTGAAGACCCCGCACTCGCGGATGCGCCGCGCGATGACCTGCGAGTACTGCCCCCCGTAGTCCAGGACGACGACCTCGTCGACGGCCGCCGGTGCCTGCACCTCGACGGTCGCCTCGTCGGCGATCTCCGTGGCCGCCGGGGCGTCGGTGACCAGGCCGCCTGGGCCGTCGGAGGGGTTCACGCCACCGGGGCCTTCTCGCCCCCGTTCGCGGGCGACGTCTGCGCGCCGCTGCGCGCGCCCATGCCCACGCCCTGGGAGGCCTGCAATTGCTTGCCCTCGGTCTGCAGGGCCGGGGCGACCATCAGCTCGGCCCGGTTGAACTCCGCGATGTCCTTGTAGCCGCAGGTGGCCATGGACGTGCGCAGGGCGCCGAAGAGGTTGAACGTGCCGTCGTTCTCGTGCGCGGGGCCGGTGAGGATCTCCTCCAGAGTGCCGTTCTGCACGGTGGCCACCCGCGCGCCGCGGGGCAGCGAGGCGTGGAAGGTGGCCATGCCCCAGTGGAAGCCGCGGCCCGGCGCCTCGTGGGCGCGCGCCAGGGGCGAGCCGATCATCACGGCGTCAGCTCCGCAGGCCACGGCCTTGGAGACGTCACCGCCGGTGCGCATGCCGCCGTCGGCGATGACCTTGACGTACTCGCCGGTCTCCAACATCTGCTGTGAGCGTGCCGCGGCGGCGTCGGCGATGGCGGTGGCCTGGGGCACGCCGATGCCCAGCACACCGCGGGTGGTGCAGGCCGCGCCGGGGCCCACGCCCACCAGCACGGCGGCCGCGCCGGTGCGCATGAGGTGCAGGGCGGTGTGGTAGCTGGCACAGCCGCCAACCACCACCGGCACGCCGACCTCGCGGATGAACTCCTTGAGGTTGAGCGGCTCGGTGTGCTCGGACTTGTGCTCCGCCGAGACGACGGTGCCCTGGATGACCAGGATGTCCAACCCGGCCTCCAGGGCCAGCTCATAGTGGTCGCGCACCCGCTGGGGGGTCAGCGAGGCGGCCACGACAACGCCCTGGTCCTTGATCTCGCGGATGCGCTGCGCGATCAGCTCAGGCCTCAGTGGCGCCTGGTAGATGGCCTGCATCTCGCGCGTGGCCTGCTCCTTGGGCAGGCGGGAGATGCGCTCGAGCTGCTCGTCGGCGTCCTCGTAGCGGGTGTAGACACCCTCCAGGTTGAGGACGGCCAAGCCACCGAGCTGGCCGATCAGCCCGGCGGTGCGCGGCGAGACGACCCCGTCCATGGCCGAGGCCAGCAGCGGAAGCTCGAAGCGGTAGTCGCCCAGCTTCCAGGAGATGTCGACGTCATCGGGATCGCGCGTGCGCCGGGAGGGCACGATCGCGATCTCATCGAAGCCATATGCGCGCCGGGCCTTCTTGCCGCGGCCGATCTCGATCTCCATTGGCTGATCCTAGGGGCGTGGGCGGACGGAGGAACCATCCAGCGTACCGCCGGGAGCCGGACCGTCCCTGGGGGCCCGCAACCGTCTACCCGCTCGGCAGCAGGTCGCTGACGTCGACGATCGTCGTGGTGCCGCCGTCGGCAGCCAGCAGGTCGCTGCGCTGCGCCACGAAGAGGCCTTCGCGGGCCGTGGTGGACACGCCGGCGAGCTGGCCCGGCGCGTCAAGGGCCTCCTTGTCGCCGGTGGTGATGCGGTAGCGCAGCAGCAGGGAGGCGACCGACCTGCCCGTGGTCCGCACGGCGTCCGTGTGCACCCCGTCTGGCCCGGGGATCGCGGACGCCTCGCGATCGACGCCCACCCGCTGGTAGCCGTAGACGATCCGTCCGTGGACGCCCTGCGGCGAGAGGAACGACGCGTAGGAGTCCGTCCCGTCATGGCGGGCGCTGCTGAGCACGCGGCGCCCGCCGCCGAGGGTGTCCAGGCGCAGCTCCGTTACCCCTCCGGTCGCGCCCGTGCGGTGGTTCCACACGAAGGCCAGGCGGCGCCCGTACAGGTCGAGGCTGGTGGGGCCGGGCAGCCCGGTGGCCCCGCGTGCCCCGCCGGGCTCGCGCTCCGAGGGACCGCCGTCCAGATCGCGCGTGTAGAGGTAGGGGAGCACTCCACGCGACCCGGAGCGCTGCTCGTACACCCGCGCGAAGGCGATCCGGTCGCGCCAGATGGACGGCAGGACCTCGGTGGCCTGGTCGGTGCTCGCCCCGGCGATCTTCCGCTCCAGCGCGGTTTCGAAGTCGAAGCGGTACAGATCGCACCCGCGACCGCTCGTGTAGGCCGGATACGGCGCGGAGGGCGCGGCTCCCAGGGCGTCGGGCGGGTCCGGCTCCTGCGCGCAGCGCGAGTAGACCGCCACGGTACGCCAGTCCGCCCCGGGGCCCAG
>Ga0136615_10000589_pt1 | contig 16756 bp, 16 predicted proteins | sample AntDrymUQ2882206_2_FD_106647 | JGI IMG/M metagenome (GOLD analysis project Ga0136615, IMG submission 106647) | Polar desert sand microbial communities from Dry Valleys, Antarctica - metaG UQ288 (22.06) | ecosystem: Environmental > Terrestrial > Soil > Desert | place: Antarctica: Dry Valley...
ACGCCCGACTCGGTCATCTCGACGTAGAGGTCGTTGCCCTCACGTGAGCGCTCGCCGACGCCACAGAAGGCCGACAGTCCGCCGTGCTCGCGGGCGAGGTTGGCGATCAGCTCCTGGATCAACACCGTCTTGCCGACACCGGCGCCACCGAACAGGCCGACCTTGCCGCCGCGGGCATATGGGGCGAGCAGATCGACCACCTTGATGCCCGTCTCAAAGACCTCGCGCGTCGGCGAGAGGTTCTCGACCGAAGGGGCGGGACGGTGGATCGGCCAGCGCTCCTCGGTCGAGACGTCGCCCTTGTTGTCGATCGTCTCGCCGAGCAGGTTGAAGATGCGGCCGAGCGTCTCCTCGCCGACCGGCACCGTGATCGGGCCGCCCGTGTCGCGCACACGGACACCGCGAGCGAGACCGTCGGTCGCGTCCATCGCGATCGCGCGGATGCGGTTGTCGCCGAGGTGCTGGGCGACCTCGAGCGTCAGCGTGCTCGTCTCGTCACCGTCCTGGGGACCGGGGACCTCACACTGGAGCGCGTTGAAGATCGCGGGCAGGTCGTCCGCGAACGAGACCTCTACCACGACGCCCGTGATCTGCTCGATCTTCCCGTAGCTCACGCCCGGGTCATCGCCGGCCGTGCCGGTCTGCTGCGGTGCTGTGCTCGCTTCCATATTTAGAGCTCCTTCTCGAGTCTACGTTCCATCAGGAGAGTCCCTCTGCGCCGGCCACGACCTCCATGATCTCCTGCGTGATCTCCGCTTGGCGCTGGCGGTTCATCTCGAGCGTCAGGTCGCTGATGATCTCGCCCGCGTTCTCCTGCGCGGAGCGCATCGCGGTCATGCGGGCGCCGTGCTCGGAGGCGGTTGACTCCAGCAGCGCCCGGTAGACCGAGATCTCGATGTAGTCGGGCACGAGCCGCGCGAGGATCTCCTCCGGCTCGGGCTCGTAGATCCAGAGCGTCTTGCCTGCCCCCCGCGCCGGGGAATGGCCGCTCTCGCGCTGCTCGGACTCGGGCGGCTCGTCGTCCTGCTCGGAGGACTCCTCGGTCAGCTGATCGACGGCCGCCAGCGGCAGGAGCACGTCGGTCGTGACCTCCTGCGTCAGTGGCGAGACGTAGCCGTTGTAGATCATCTCGACCCGGTCAACCTTGGCGTCGATGAACTGGGTCGCCACGCCACCTGCGATGTCGCGCGCGTCCGAGAAGGCCGGCCGGTCGGTGAAGCCCTGCCAGGCGCCCTGGGTCTCCAGGCCGCGGAAGTCCAGCGACGAGACGGCGCGCCGGCCCGACGCGAACCAGACGACCTGCTTGCCCTCGGCCTCGAGCTCCCGGGCGCGGCGGGTGCCCGCACGCAGAATCTGCGAGTTGAACGCCCCCGCCAGCCCGCGGTCGCCGGTAACCAGCAGGATCCCGACAGTCTGCTCGGTCTCGTGCGACTCGAGCAGCGGCAGGTTGGGGATCTTCTCGACCGCCTCGACCGTCCGTCGGGTCATCCGCCGGATCGCACGTGCGTAGGGACGCATCGCCTCGATGCGCTGCTCTGCGCGGCGCAGCCGCGCCGCCGCGACCATCTCCATAGCACGCGTGATCTTCTGGATGTTCCTCACAGAGGAGATGCGGTTCTTGGTGTCTTGCTGAGTGGCCATCGGCTGCTCGCTGGGTGGGGGAACGGTCGCCTGGCTAGGCGGCCGCCACCTCCTGCTCGGACTCCTCGGAGGTGCGCCCCGGAGCGGCGCGCTCGTCCTCGCTCATGATCCGGTCCGACTCCCCCTCCTCGAGCGGGTTGCCCTCCGCGTCGAAGTCGGCCCCGAAGTCGTCGACCGCCTCGGCGATCGCCTCGCCCAGCCGCTCCTCGATCTCGTCGGTCCAGTCGCCGCTGGCGAGCGTCTCCATCAGCTCCGCCTGCTCGGAATGCAGGCGCTGGAGCAGCTGACCATGGAAGTCGGAGATCCGCTCGACCTTGATCCGATCGAGATAGCCGCCCGTGCCGGAGTAGATCGCGGCGACCTGGTCGGCGGGCTGCCACGGCTTCAGCTCGTCCTGGTTGAGTAGCTCGACGAGCCGCTCGCCGCGGTTCAGCGAAGCCTGCGTGTCGGCGTCGAGCTCGGAGCCGAACTGCGCGAAGGACTCGAGCTCGCGGTACTGCGAGAGCTCGAGGCGCAGCTTGCCGGCGACCTTCTTCATCGCCTTCGGCTGAGCGTCGCCGCCGACTCGGGAGACCGAGAGGCCGACGTTGATCGCCGGGCGCACCCCGGAACGGAACAGGTCTCCCTCGAGGAAGATCTGACCGTCGGTGATCGAGATGACGTTGGTCGGGATGTAGGCCGCCACATCCCCCGCCTGGGTCTCGATGATCGGCAGCGCGGTCAGCGAGCCGCCCCCGAGATCGTCGGAGAGCTTGACCGCCCGCTCGAGCAGCCGGCTGTGCAGGTAGAAGACGTCGCCCGGGTAGGCCTCGCGACCGGGCGGGCGGCGCAGCAGCAGTGACATCTGACGGTAGGCGTAGGCGTGCTTGGTCAGGTCGTCGTAGATCGTCAGGGCGTGCTTGCCCTGGTAGAGGAAGTGCTCGGCCATCGCACAGCCGGCGTAGGGCGCCATGTACTTGATCGGCGCGGCCTCGTCGGCGGAAGCGGCGACGATGATCGTGTTGTCCATCGCGTCGTGCTCACGCAGCGTCTCGGCGACGTTGACGACCGTCGACATCCGCTGGCCGATCGCGACGTAGACCGAGATCAGATCTTTGTCGCGGTTGTTGATGATCGAGTCGAGCGCGACAGCTGTCTTGCCCGTCTGGCGGTCGCCGATGATCAGCTCGCGCTGTCCGCGGCCGATTGCGGTCATCGAGTCGATGGCCTTGAGACCGGTCTGCATCGGCTCCTTGACGCCCTGGCGCGAGATCACGCCCGGTGCCTTGAACTCAGCCGGGCGGGTCTCGGTTGTGCCGATCTCGCCCTTGCCGTCGAGCGGGCGACCGAGCGGGTCGACGATGCGCCCGAGCAGCTCCTCGCCGACGGGGATCTCGAGCAGTTGCCCCGTCCGCTTGACGGTGTCCCCTTCCTCGATCCTGTTCCAGTCGCCGAACAGCACGGCGCCGACGTTGTCCGACTCGAGGTTGAGAGCCAGACCGGTGACGTCGTGCGGCAGCTCGAGCATCTCGAGCGACCGGCAGTTGTCGAGGCCGTGGATGCGGGCGATGCCGTCGGCGATCGAGAGGACGGTGCCGACCTCGGACAGGTTGGCCTCGCCGGCGTCGAGTCCCTCGATGCGGCCCTTGAGGATGCTGGTGATCTCGTCTGGCTTGATCTTCACGGATTCAATTGCCTTTCTAAGGCGGCGTCGCCTTGGGTGGCAGGCACTAGGCGCCGGCGACCTGCTTGCGGAGTTGCTCGAGTCTGTTGCGAATGCTGGCGTCGAGGACCATGTTGCCCACCTGGAGCACCAGCCCCCCCAGCACCTCGGGGTCGACCGTGCTGGTCAGCGCGACGCGCTGCCCGGTCTGCTCTTCGATGCGCTGTCCGATTCCGGTGACGAGCTGCTCGTCGAGGGCGACCGCGCTGATGACGGATACCGGCAGGAGCTTGTTCTCGGTCGCCCAGAGCTGGTCGACGGCACGCCGGATGCGGAAGACGACCGGCATCCGGTGGCGCTCTGCGAGCAGCTCGAGGAAGCGGACGAGGTGCGGATCGGCGTCCTGCACCAGCCGTGCGATGCCGTCCTTCTTCTCCTGCGAGGAGAAGTACGGCGAGAAGAGGAACAGCTGGAGATCGCGGCTCTCCGACAGCGCGTCGGCAAACTGGCCGAGCTCCTCGTGGACGCGCTCGAGGGCACCCTTCTCGGAGGCGACCTCGAACAGCGAGCGCGCGTAGACATCCGCGATCTCCTGCACAGCTCAGCTCCCGGCCCTCGCGCCAGGCGCGAGGGCCGAGAAGTCGACCTCGGATAGCGCGTCCTCGATCAGGCGCCGGTGGTCGGCATCGTCCAGGGCCTTGCGCGTGACCTTCTCGGTTGCGAGCACGGTGAGGTTCGCCACCTCGCGGCGGATCTCGTCGAGCGCGCGCTTGGTCTCGGACTCGATGTCCCTCCGCGTCGACTCCATCAGCTCCTCGCGGTGGCGCTTGGCATCGGCCCTGCTCTCCGCCTCGTGGGTCTCGGCGGCCTTGCGCGAGCGGGCGACGATGTCGTCGGCCTGCTCGCGGGCCTCGCTCAGCCGGGCGCGGTACTCCGCGAGCAGATCGTCGGCCTCCTGCTTGGTCCGCGCCGCGGCGTCGATCGACTCCTCGATCGCGAGGCGCCGCCGATCCAGGGCCTCACCGATGCGCGGGAACGCGAGCTTGCTGAGGACGGCGTAGGTGATCGCGAAGACCAGCAGGGTCAGGATCATCAGACCCAGGCCCGGCGTCACCAGGAAGTTGCCGCCCTCCTCCGCGGCGAGCAGACCCATTCCGGCGGTGTCGGTGAGGAGGCTCATCGACCTAGAGGAAGAACGCGATCAGGCCGAAGATGAACGCGTAGAAGACGATCGCCTCGGTGAGGGCGAAGCCCAGCCACTGGATGCTGGTGATCTCCTCGCGCATCTCGGGCTGACGGGTCACCGACTCGATCACCTTGCCGAAGATGTAGCCGACCCCGATGCCGGGGCCGATGGTGCCGAGACCGGCGCCGACGCCGAGGGCGATCGCCTTGCCGGCGTTCTCGACCTCGCCTTCCGCGGCCTGGGCGATGACAAGCGCTGCAGTACTCAAGGCTGCCTCCTGTTAGTGGTGGGCGGCGGTCGCGCCGCCGAGGTAGATGGACGTCAAGGTCGCGAAGATGAACGCCTGCAGGGTCGCTACCAGGCCGACCTCGAAGATGAAGAACACGACTGCCATCGGCAACGTGAAGACCCCGAGCGCCGCCACCCCAAGCAACACGACCAGGCCGCCACCCATGAACAGGATCAGCAGGTGACCGGCGAGGATGTTTGCAAACAGTCGTACCGACAGGGAGATGATCCGGACGAACTGCGAGATCACCTCGATCGCGAAGATCGGGATTGCCGCGGGGCCTTCGACGCCGGCCGGGACCCAGCTCTTGAGGTAGCGCACGAAGCCCTGGGCGCGAATGCCGACGAAGTGGTAGGCGATCCAGACCATGAGCGTCAGCGCGAGCGGCACCGAGAGGTTGGCCGTCGCGGCATAGATCGCGAAGGCGGGGAAGTCGACCCCGAAGATCTCGATCGGGTGCTCGGTGTTGGTCGGCAGCGGCAGGTAGCCGATCATGTTCGAGAACCAGATGAAGAGGAACAGCGTGCCGATGAACGGAAACCACTTCAGCGCCATCTTGTCGTCCATGTTGCCGCGCGTGATCTGGTTGCGCATGAGGTCGTAGGCAAGCTCGACGGCCGTCTGCACGCGGTTGGGGCGTGCTTGCATGCGATTCGCGACGAACATCATGGTCCCGATCGTCGCCGCGGCCGCGAGCACGAGGTAGAGCACGGCCTTGTTGATGCTGAAGTCGAACGGACCCGCCTTCAGCTCCACCCACGGCTCGAGCTTGAACTCGTTCTGTGGTTGGAACTCGGTGTTCTCTCCCGCCCCCGGGAAGATCACGTTGATGATCGCGGCGAACGCGATCAGCCCCACGATGCCGAGCAGGACCTTGTACTTGGTCTTCATGCCGATTCCCTGTTGACGCCCGACGGCCGGTCAAACGGGCGGACGACCAGCCGCGTCGAGAAATAGATCGTGAAGAGGGCGATGCTGAGCACGGCGGCGGCGAGCCCGTCGGCGCGGGCTCCGATCAGCCCGACCGCGAAGATCGACCCGGCGACGAGCCAGCCGCGACCGATCATCGAGCCCGCGAGCAGGCCGACCACGGTGCGCGGATCGCCCGCCGCCCGCGCCTTGCGCGTAGCGACCTGGTCGACGGCGCGCTGCACGAGCCAGGCCGCGGCGGCAACCGCGTAGCCCAGAAGCGGAAGGTCGGCGACCCAGAACAGCCCAAGCGCGAGCACCAGGACGATCAGGTCCAGGTAGCGCAAGACCCCGAAGGCCCTGGAGGCCCCGGAAGTGTCTCCACTCGTGTCCAGCGCGTACGTCGTCAAGGAAAGGCGGGCCGCGATGCCAACCCGGGCGCGTTGCCACGGGTTATCCGCGGGGACGGACCATATAGGAGGCTCCGAGATCCGGCTACTTGGTGACTGTTGCCGCGAGGCCGCGCGGCTGCCCCGATGCTCGCCCGTCGGCGTCCCAGCCCGCCACTAGACCACGCGTAGCAGTGCGTCGACGACGCGGGCGTCGAACTGGCGTCCGGCGCCACGGCGCAGCTCCTCGGACGCGACCTCCGGACCGAGCGGTGGGCGGTGCGCTCGCGGGGCGGTCATCGCCTGGTACGCGTCGGCGACGCCGAGGATGGCAGCCTCGAGAGGAAGCTCCTCGGCCGGCCGGCCGAGCGGGTACCCGTCCCCGTCGGGGCGTTCGTGGTGCGCCAGGATCCAGTCACCAATCTCGGCGTAGTCGGTCGTCTCCAGCATGCGGGCGCCGATCTCTGGATGCGACCGGACCCAGTGCCATTCGTCGTCGGTGAGCGGGCCTGCCTTGGTGAACAGCTCGTCGGGGACGCCGACACGACCGACGTCGTGCAGAACCCCCGCCATTCGCACACGCTCCACGGTGTCGGGCTGTAGGCCGAGCTCACGCGCGATCAGCTCGGCGTAACGGCCGACGCGCTGGCAGTGGCTCGAGCTGCCCGAGTCACGCACGTCGAGAGCCTCCGCAAAGCTGACGAGGGTCGCCAGGTCGACCGCCACACCGGCGCGGTCGCGTGGCAGCCGAGCGAGGATTCCGGGGACCTCGGCGCTCGAGATCACCGACCGATTGCGGCCCAGCCGCTTGGCGGCGTAGAGGGCCTGGTCGGCGGCCTTGAGCAGCGCCCCCGGCGTCTGGCCGTGGACGGGGAAGCTGACAATGCCGAAGCTCCCGGTGATCTCAGCCTCGCACTCCTCGGCGAAGCTCTCCTCGATCGCCGTCCGCACGCGCTCGGAGATGATGTAGGCGCCGTGCTCGTCGGTGTCCGGTGCGATCACGGCGAACTCCTCACCGCCGACGCGAGCGGCGGTATCCCAGCTGCGCTCACCAGTGGAGAAGGCGAGCCCGACTCGGCGCAGGGCGTCGTCGCCCGCTGCGTGGCCGAAGCGGTCGTTGAGCTCCTTGAAGTGGTCGAGATCGCCGACGATCACGCTCAGTGGCTGGCCGGTCCGCCGGGCCCGTTCGAGCTCGGTGTCGAAGGCCTGCTCGAAACCACGACGGTTGAGCAGGCCCGTGAGCGGATCGCGCAGCGCGGCGTCGGCGAGGCTGGACAGCTCGGCGCCTGTACGCCGCCGGATGCCGGCGACCAGGATGGCCCCAGCGGCGACCGTGCCAATCGTCGCCCCCCAACTGGCGAGCGGCGTGTACGCGGGGTCGCGCACGATCAACAGCATCGCGAGGAGCGCCCCGATGAAGCCGATGTGCACGACGGCCCAGCGCAGTGAGAGGAAGCAGGACGCGTAGAGCGCGGGCAGGAGATAGGGAACCGCCCCGTAGAGCGAGTCCTCGCCCCAGAAGTAGATCGCCGCCGTGGCGATGACCGCGCCGCCCGCGTTGCCGAGGTTCAGCAGCCACTCGGACACGTGGTTGAGGCTGAGAGCGAGCCCGATCGCGACCATCGTCGCGATCGCAGCGGTGACGGCGAGGCCCTGCTCGTCGCGCGCCGGCGAATCGGGCAGCGCGAGCGAGACCAGCAGGATCACGGCTCCGAAGCTGACGCACCCAAGCGCGGCCTTTGCCATCGCCGCGCGGTCGGCGGGCTTGCGCCCATCCCGGCTCCCAAGCCAGCCGCGTAGAAGTCGCCTCAGGCCTTGCTCGCGCATCACCCTCCTAGTCTCGTCCCCGCGCATCGCGCCCTGGCGACCCTCGGCGGGTGAGCCAGCGGCAGGTGCGGGGTCGCCCCCGTGGAATCCATTCCGCGGGTCAATATAGGTTGAGTGGGGGCCGGACGCCAATGTGGATCCAACGCGACATCCCGCTCGGTACGCGAGCAAGGGGCTTCCATCTCGTCACCCGGGAGGTGCTCTCAGCGTTACCCGAGCTGGGGCAGATATCGGTTGGTCTGCTCCACCTGCTGATCGGCCACACGTCCGCGTCGCTCGCACTGAACGAGAACGCCAGCGCCGACGTGAGGCGCGACTTCGAGTCGTGGTTCGCGTCGGCGGTGCCCGAGGACGCTCCGTACTGGACCCATACGCTCGAGGGACCGGACGACATGCCGGCCCACATCAAGGCCTCGCTGCTGGGACCGTCGCTGACCCTGCCGGTGCGCGAGGGCGGGTTGGCGCTGGGCACCTGGCAGGGGATCTACCTGTGCGAGCACCGGGACCATGGTGGGCCACGGTCGCTTGTGGCGACGGTGTGGGGCGAGTAGAGCGGGCCGCGTGCCCGCCGCGATCATCGCCTCCTAGACGAGTGTTGTAGTCGGCGTCGCCGCGTTCGCGCAAAGGCCGGATCGGGGTTGCAAGGGGACATGACCTCGATCCCGCGGCTCTCCTCCATCCTGTACATGTCGTTGGCGATCTTGGTCGCATTCTCGGTGTTCCCGGGCGATTCCTCGGCCCTGCTGACGGTCGAGGAGAAGCGGGCGCTGTCGCAATCGACGTTCCACGGCGGCGCGACGCCGATCAGCGGCGTGCCGTGCGAGGCCGGCTGCACGGCTTTGCGGGCAAGCGAGCAGCGGCCGATGCCCACCACGGCGGCGACTCGCGAGCTCGTTCAGGAGACCAGCCGCCTGCGCAAGGCCGTGAAGGTCCTTCCGCGGGCGCTCGGACGGATCGCTCCACCCCCGGCTGGCGCCGTCGAAGGCACCTTCCTCGTTGGGTGGGCGATCGGCACCGGAATCCGCAAGGTCTGGATCGGGGCGACGGTCCCGGCGCCCACGACCACGCCCGCCGATCCACTCCGCCACACGGGCTACTACCCGGTCGAGAAAGGCGAGGTGAGGATCTCGAACGGTGTCGCCGAGATCCGCATGCCGGCCGACGGATTCGTCCCGGAGCTCAACGACGGAGCCGTCCCGAGCGCTCGAGCTATCGACGAGTCCTACCCAGGCTCGCAGCCTGACTGTGTGGCCACGGGGCCGGAGCCGTCGCTGGCGCTGGCGCTGGCGCTGGCGCTGGCGGGATGGCAGACGCTGAGAAGCGCCACGTTCTCGGCCAACTACGCGTGTGGCCCGTGGATTCGACACTTCGAGGACCTCTTCACCCCGTTTGTCGCCCGGCGCTCTGACGGGCTGGGCCTCGGCGGGCCCGAGCCGTGGGCCGGCCAGCCCACCACCCAGCCCGACATCACCTACTGGCCCGGCCAGCCCGGCAGCGAGACCGAGCTGGAGACCCGCACCGAGACCGAGCTTCAGGCGCGCCCCGAGGAATACCGCACGCTGGAGCAGAAGACGAAGTTCGAGCTCGGGACCCCGGACGTCTGCGACCCCGTCGAGCCGTTTGTCTGCAACGACCCGGACATCGCTCAGCGGGAGCGCCAGAAGCGGTGTGAGCTGGGCGACCGCGGAACCGGCAGGGACCCGGACCCCGCCCGCGGTCAGAATCGCTCCGACCCGATCCTGTGGGACACCCATCATGGCGGCTTGTTCCGCAGGGAGCTGAACGCCGGCCCGACCGATCCCTTGGTCCCGACCGAGCTCAAGAAGGGCTACACCTACGTACACCCGGCGCCTCTGAAGGCCTGGGGCGGCTGGGGCTGGCGGCACGTCGACGCCAAGCACGGCTGGCGAGGAAAAGACATCCGCGCCACCACGGTCGCACTGGCGCTCGAGCCGATTCGACAGCCGAAGACCGGCCGGCTTCAGTACACCGGACCCCAGTACCGGCAGAACGGCGAGAAGTGCGAGCGGATCGTTATCGTCGAGCCTGTGAAGGACTGGCAGGGCAACGGCCCACCACAGATCGTCACAAGCTACGGTGGCCTGGTCCGGCCTAGCCCATGACCGATCTCCCCGAGTGGCCCCCACCGCCGCCGTCCTTCCAGCCACCCGGCGATCCCGCCTCTCACGAACGGGAGTGTCTGGAAGAGGCCAAGCTAGGCGCCCAGCACTTTGGGGAGCTGGTGCACGACGTGCACCTCGAGGGCGAGTACCCCGACACAACGCTCGTCATCGATGTCGCGCCCGCCAAGGGCCGAGAGCCCGTACGTCAGCGCTGGCAGCTATGGGGCTCGGCCCACCTCGGACACGTCGGCGAGCACGGAACAGTCGACCCGGGCTATGTCGAGATGTTCGTCCGCCACCGGCTAATGGAGTTCTGCGTTGACCCCGAGCTTCGCAGACGTTGGGCCGTCAATCCCCCGAGACCAGCAAAGCCGCCGATCACCGAGCCCCCCGAGTGGCCACCGCCACCACCATCCTTCCAGCCACCCGGCGACCCCGCTTCCCACGAACAGGCATGCCTGGAAGAAGCCAAGCTGACCGCGACGACCTTCGACCCACTGATCCACGACGTCCGCCTCGAAGGCAAGTACCCGCTCACCGAGCTGGTGATCGACGTCGCGATGGCCGAGGGCTATGAGCCAACTCGCATGGACTGGCCGCTCTGGGGCTCGGTCGACTTTGGATACGTCGGAAAGCTCGGCACCGCCTCACCCGGCGAAGTCGGAATGGACATCGATATCCAGCTGCATGAGCTCTGCGTGCTACCGCGACCACGCGAGCCGTCACCTGATCGATCGTCCGACACCAGCCCAGCCGAGGATGACTGATCTCCCCGAGTGGCCCCCGCCACCTCCCTCCTTCCAGCCACCAGGCGACCCCGCAGCGAGGGCGCTCGCGTAGCGGCCACCTCCGCGCTGTTGGCTGACCGTTGCGCCGTGCCTTCAGCGAAGGTCGTCGCGGCACTCCATCCAGATGGAGAGGGACTCTTCGAACCAGTCGAGAATCCGCTTGCCGAGCTCTTCGAGCTTGACGTCGTCGCTGAACCTCTGCCCCATCGACCCGCTCTCGGCACTCGACAAGTACGCGGCCACGTCCTGCGACCGCGCCCCCTTGCGCAACCGGGACATGAGCACGCGAGCGTAGTCGTCGTACTCGTCCTCGGTCGCCGGAAAGGCACGATCCACGCCGAGCGGGTCCCAGCGCCAGTAGAGGATCTGGCGCAACTCGCGAAAGCCCACCGCCGCCACCACTCGGCGTACCGCGCTTCACTCAGCGGCTCGCTCGCAGACACTCACACTCACACAGTGTCGCGCAGCCCCGCCCCGCCTCCATCCTGAGCTCATGCGAACATAGGTTCGTATGCGGTGGGACGACCAGCAGGTGGAGAGCGAGGCGACAAGGGTCCTGCCCGGCTACAGGGAGCCAGCGACGGTCCGGACCTTCGATGCTCCCCAGGCCCTGCAGACCCGCTTCTACGAGGTCCGGTCCAAGTCGGCGCTCAACCGAGTCCCCGACCGATCGCGGATGCCTTTTCGGTGGACCGTCAATCCGTATCGCGGCTGCACTCATGCCTGCTCCTACTGCATGGGTCCGCAGACGCCTGTTCTGATGGCGGATGGCCGTACGAAGGCGATCGCCGAGCTTCGCGCCGGCGACCGCATCTACGGCACGAAGCGAGAGGGACGCTACCGGCGTTACGTGACCACGGAGATCGTCGACCATTGGTCGAGCATCAAGCCCGCATTTCGCGTGACGCTCGCCGACGGCACCGAGCTCGTAGCGAGCGGCGACCACCGATTCCTGACCGAACGGGGCTGGAAGCACGTCAGACCAACGGCGCGGCCCGAGCAGCGCCCGTATCTGACGACGGCGAATACGCTCATGGGCACAGGTCGCTTTGCCCGCTCGGACGGCGACTGGCCGGACTATCGGCGCGGATATCTGAGCGGCCTCATCAGGGGCGACGGGACCATCGGCACCTACTCGTACGACCGCCCGGGACGCCGGAGGGCTGACGCGCACCGATTCCGTCTGGCGCTCGTCGATCGCGAGGCCCTTCAGCGAGCCCGCGGATACCTCGCCGACATGCGAGTCGAGACCCAGGAGCTCGCGTTCAGCGACGCCACGGCCGACCGCCGCGCAGTACGTGCGATTCGCACGTCGAGCCGAGACAACGTCGAGGCCATCACCAGCCTGATCCGCTGGCCACCTAGCCCGCGAGCCGAGTGGTGCAAGGGCTTTCTCGCCGGAATCTTCGACGGCGAAGGCTCGTACTCCGGCAGCCTGCGTATCTCGAATACCTGCAGCGAGATCATCGACTGGATCATCAAGTCGCTGCGAATCCTCGGCTTCTCATCTTGCATCGAGGACTACGGCCCGACAGACGGCCTCCGGACGGTGAGGCTGCTCGGGGGATTGCCCGCCGCCCTGCGCTTCTTTCACCTGACGGACCCGGCGATCACGCGCAAGCGCTCGATCGAGGGAACGGCGCTCAAGTGCTCGACCGACCTGAGCGTGAGCTCAGTTGAGCCGCTCGGACGCGGCCATCAGCTATTCGACATCACGACCGGCACGGGCGATTTCATCGCCAACGGCGTCGTCAGCCATAACTGCTTCGCTCGCCCGACCCACACCTATCTCGGCCTCGACGCGGGCCGTGACTTCGAGCGCGAGATCGTCGTCAAGGTCAACGTGCCCGAGGTGCTGCGGGCCGAGCTGAAGCGCCCGTCGTGGCGCCGCGAGCACGTCGCGCTGGGCACGAACACCGATCCCTACCAGTGGGTCGAGAGCCGCTACAGGCTGATGCCCGGCGTCTGGGAGGCGCTGCGCGACACGGACACCCCAGGGTCGATCCTGACCAAGTCTCCGCTGCTGCTGCGGGACCTCGAGCTGATGCGCGAGGTGCCCGGGATCCGGGCCAACCTGTCGATACCGACGCTCGAGGAGAAGGCCTGGCGCGCGACCGAGCCGCACACCCCCCACCCCCGGGCGCGGATCGAGGCAGTCGCCGAGCTCAACCGCAACGGCATCCCGTGTGGGGTTCTGATCGCGCCGCTGATGCCCGGCATCAACGACGACCCGAGCCAGGTCGAGGCGATCCTCGACCTGGCTCATGAGGCGGGCGCCGTCGACATCGGTGGGCTGGCGCTCCACCTGCGGGGCGAGGTGCGCGCGCTGTTCTTCGACTGGCTGCGCGAGCACCGGCCGGAGCTGATTCCGCGTTACGAGCGCCTGTACGCCCGGGGCGCGTACGTGCCGCGGGCCGAGGGCCGGCGCCTCTCGCTACTCGCACGAGGTGGAACGGGCCGCGGAGTCAAGTCGCTGCGGGGTGGCGCCGGCGCTGCGGTAGCGCCGCCCGAGCCAATCGAAGAGCCGGCACGCACCGCCTTCGAGCAGGACAGCCTCTTCTGAGCGTCAGTGCTCGCCCGCGGGCCGCACGGCCTCGAACTCGCCCGTCTCGACCTCACGCGCGATCTCCTCCTCGATCTGGGCGTCGGACATGTCCCCCCGTCGCAGCTGGCGCTCGCGGAAGCGGCGGAACTTGAGGATCTCGAGCACGAGCACGAGGTAGAGGCTCGCCGCCAAGGCAACCAGTGCGAAGGCGATGATCACGGCCGCCCAGCCCGGATGCAGCGTGCCGTCATCGTCGGAGTAGGGGACAAACCGCAGCGCCAACGCGAGCGCGGCGAGCGAGAGCGTCCAGCCGTAGAGGTAGAGAACCGTCTTGCGCTGGGAGAAGCCGATGTTCGCGAAGCGATGGTGGAAGTGCCAGCGATCGGCGGAGGAGATCGGCTGGTGGTACTTGATCCGCTTGGCGATCACGAAGGTCGCGTCCAGGGCGGGGACCGCAAGGATCACGAGCGGGAAGAACAGAGCGACGACGGCAGCGGTCTTCAAGACGCCCTGGATCGCGACGCACGCCAACAGCAGGCCGAGCAGGTTCGATCCGGCGTCGCCCATGAACACCGCGGCCGGATGGAAGTTGTGCCAGAGGAAGCCGACTGCAGCGCCGGCCGTGACGGCCGCCAAGATGCCCGCGGCGTCACGGTCGAGTGAGAGCGCGATGATCGCGAACGTCACCGCCGCGATCGTGCATACGCCGGCCGTCAGGCCGTCGACGCCGTCCGTGAAGTTCACGACGTTGACCACCGCGACGATCCCCAGCAACGTCAGCGGCTGACCGAGGTCGCCGAGATCGAGCGGCGCGACGAACGGGAGCGTCACGTTCGTCACGAAGACTCCCGAGGAGACGGGCACCAGCGCCGCGGCGAGCTGGCCCGCCAGCTTCACCGACGGCACGAGGTCGAACTTGTCGTCGACCGCCCCGACGAGGGCGATCGCGGCCGCCCCGAACAGCACCCCCCGGTACTCGTCGGCGCCGGGAAGGAACACCGCGCCGCTCACCAGCACCGCCACCAGGATCGCCAACCCACCGAGCCCAGGCACGGGGGCGTCGTGAAGGTCCCGCTCACGCGGCTTGTGGATCACGCCGAGCCTGCGCGCGACGCGGGCCGAGACAGGCGTCGTCAGCAGTGCGACACCGGCCGCCAGGAGAAAGGCCCACAGCGCCTCGACGTCGCTCATCCCCGGCCACCATAGACCCACCCCCCGCCGCCAACGCGGGCGCTCGACCGGCGCGAGGGCCGCCGACACGGCCGGGACCCCCTGCCTCACCGCCGGCTGCGCTCCCCGGTCGAGCGAGGACGCCGTATCGCTTCGGCCGTCAGCCCCCGGGGATGGCCCAGAAGGCCACGACCGCATACTGCAGCCCCGCCGCTGCAATCACCAGCACGTGAAAGACCTCGTGGTAGCCGAACACGTCTGGCACAGGGTCGGGACGCCGGGTCGCGTAGACGACCGCACCGACGGTGTAGAACACGCCCCCCAACGCTACCATTCCCGCTCCGACGGGCCCGAGCCCGGACAAGAGGTCGGGCGCAGCCGCGGCGGTGACCCAGCCGAGCATGACGTAGATCAGCGCGGTCACCCAGTTCGGGGCGTCAACCCAAGCGAGCTTGAGAACGATGCCCGCGGCCGCGCCGGTCCACACCACGGCGAGGATCACGTCCGCAAGGGTTCCTTCGATCACCAGCAGCGCGAACGGCGTGTACGAGCCGGCGATCAGCAAGAAGATCGCGGAGTGGTCCAGCCGACGCATCCAGCGGCGACCGCTCATCGATCGCCAGTTGATGCGGTGGTAGAGCGCGCTGGTACCGAACAGGAGCGCGACACAGGCCGAGTAGACGACGGCCGCGCCAGTCGCGCGACCAGACGGTGCGGTGATCGACAGCGCGATGCCGAGCCCGATCGAGGCGAAGAAGGCCCACTGATGACTTACCCCGCGCCACCGCGGCTTGGCGAGGATCGGCGGCTGCGGATCGGCGGCTCCCTTCACGCGAACCAACGGTAGACCACGCCTGACGGCGCGCGACCCGAGCTCACTCTTCGGCTACACGGGCTCTGCTGTCCGACAACCCAGAGCCGCGACTGGCTGCGGGCTCTTCGACCTCCTTCAGCTGGTGGGCGGCGGTGAAGAACCCGCGATAGCCGAGCCCGGTAGCGATCACAGCCGCCAGCGCGACGCTGCCGAGCAGCACCCACAGCAGGACCAGCTGCAGCCGAACGGCGTCGATCGGCTCGGCGCCGGCGACGAGCATGCCGACCATCGTCCCCGGGAAGAAGACGATCCCGGTCGTCTTCGTGGAGTCGACCAGCGGGATCAGGCCCGAACGCAGGCTGCGGGTCACCAGGCCGGCGGATGCCTGCCGGGCGGTCGCACCGAGCGCGAGCGTCGCCTCGATCTGCCGCGCCTGGCCGGAGACCTCGTCGGCGAGGCGGTCCAACGCGACCGCCGCCGCGGTCATAGAGTTGCCGATCACCATCCCACCGACCGGGACCAGGTAGCGCGGCTCGGCCGCGAAGACGTCGAGAGCGAGCACCAGGCCGAGCGTCACGACGGCAGCGGTCGCGAGCGCCAGCACGATCGGGACCAGTGCCCCAGGCACCGCCCTCGCCCGCCGACGGGCGGTGACCGACCCAAAGGCCACCATCACGGCGAGCAGCACGCCGACCAGCCACAGCCGGTCGGAGTCGAAGATCGCCTGGATCACGTACCCGACCGCCGACAGCTGGACGAAGGAGCGCAACACCGCGAGACCGAGATCGCGCTCGAGATCCGCCCGGCGCCACAGCGACACGGCGACGGCAATCGCAACCAGCGCCAGCGAGGCGGCGACCTCCCCCAGCGTCACCTCTACGACGCTCACTGACTCGCCGCCCATCCGAGCGACACCACGCGTTCGGCGACGCGACCCGCCTGCGCCGTGTCGTGAGTCACCAGCACCGCTGAGAGTCCGGCTCCGCGGACCAGCTGGGAGAGCGTGCGCTCGACGCCGTCCCTGGTGTCCTCGTCCAAGGCGGACGTCGGCTCATCGAGCAGCAGCACCCGTGGGTCGAGCGCGAGCGCGCGGGCGAGCATCACCCGCTGCTGCTCGCCGACCGACAGTCTCTCCGCCACCCGGTCCGCGTACTCCCCGCCAAGACCCACAAGCTCGAGATTGCGGCCCACGTCGACATCCCGGCCGCACAGGCGGGCACCGAAGCGCACGTTCTCGGCGACGGTCCCCGGGAGCGGCGCCGGCAGCTGGGGCACCAGCCCGACCGCTCTGCGCAGCTCGAGCGGATCCAGCTCGCGCACGTCGCGGCCCTCGAACCGGACCGTCCCGGCGGTGGGCTCCGCCAGCCGGTTGAGCAGCCGCAGCAGTGTCGACTTGCCAACACCGGACGGCCCGACCAGCGCGGTCACGCCCG
>Ga0136615_10000590_pt1 | contig 16731 bp, 22 predicted proteins | sample AntDrymUQ2882206_2_FD_106647 | JGI IMG/M metagenome (GOLD analysis project Ga0136615, IMG submission 106647) | Polar desert sand microbial communities from Dry Valleys, Antarctica - metaG UQ288 (22.06) | ecosystem: Environmental > Terrestrial > Soil > Desert | place: Antarctica: Dry Valley...
ACGGGGACTACGTCGGCACCTTGGACCGCGCCGTCTTCCGCTCCGTACCAGCCGCACTGAGGGTGCACGCGGTCCCACCGGCCGGCGACCCGATGTGACCAACGCCACCGGCAACCGGACCCGACGGTAGACCAGAACCCCTTGCCGGATCGGAAAGCGGATGAAAGCCTGGCGCTACCGGCGAGTACCCTCGTCGGCGGGACGGTTCGTGAAACCGATCACAAGCGGTTGGGCACGCCATCTCGATCCGGGCCCTCGACCGAGGCCCGGGACCAAACCCCGACGAGGAGTGGCACCACCATGGACTGGCGCGACCGCGCGGCCTGTCTCGACGAGGACCCGGAGCTGTTCTTCCCCATCGGGAACACCGGCCCGGCCTTGCTCCAGATCGACCAGGCCAAGGCGATCTGCCGACGATGCCCGGTCATCGAGACGTGTCTGCAGTGGGCGATGGAGACCGGCCAGGACGCTGGGGTCTGGGGTGGTCTCTCCGAGGACGAGCGACGCGCGCTCAAGCGTCGCAAGGCCCGCAACCGACTGCGGACCTCGGTGTGACGGGCACCTCCGTCTGATCCGAACGCCGGAGCGCTGCGCCCTGGAGGTGCTGGGGCCGCATGAGCAACGTCGCGACGTGGGAGCGCGCGGTCCGGGACGGCTGCGCCGTCCCGGCCGACACCTGCCTCGCCGAGGCCGCGGCTGACCTCACCGTCCTGCTCGGCTCACCGGACCAGCACTCGCGGGACGAGATCGCGTACGCGCTGCTCTCGACCTGGATCGCTCGCGGAACCTTCGACGACTTGCTGCTCGGCCTCGGTGACGGCATGTGCGCCGGGCTGCGATCGGGCCTGGGCGAGGCGGGCACGGACTCGGTGTTCCGACGCTCGTTCTCAGCGCTTGTGCTCGTGTCCGTCCTCGAGCGCGACACCGCAGTCCGGGTCCTCCACCCGGCGAGCGTCATGTCCTGGGCGGACAGCGCGCTGCACTGGTTCCTCACCGAGCGGGATCTCCGCGGGCACACCGGCACCAAGGGCTGGGCGCACGCGGTCGCGCACGGTGCCGATCTCGTCGCCGCGCTCGGGATGTCGCGCCACCTCGGCGCGGACGAGCTCGGCGTGCTGCTCGACGCGATCGCCGAGCGGTTGTCCCGGTCGGCCCCGTCCCACCTCACTCACGCCGAGGACGACCGGCTCGCGTACGCGACGATGGCGATCCTGCACCGGGATCTGCTCGACGTCGCCCGGCTCGAAGCGTGGGTGGCGCGCCTGGTCCGGCCGTTCGAGCTCGACCTCGCCGGTCCGCATGCCGCGGCACACATGAACACCCGTGACTTCCTGCGCGCCCTGCACCTCATGCTGCGGTTCGGTGTCGCCGGCGGGATGCCATGGCACCGGCGCACCGAGTACTTCGCCCAGGAGCCGGGTATCCGGATCGAGGTCCTTCGCGCCGTCGAGGAAGCGCTGCGGGGCTACCACCCGGGCCTCTACAGCCCGCCGCCGGCGCCGGCAGAGCACGTCCAGCCCGGGTCGGCGACTGGTCGGGACGACGTTGGCTGACCGCCTGGCCGAGCTCCTGCGGGGCGCTGCGGCGGGCGAACCTCCGCCGGCCGACCTGGCGACCGTGCTCCTCGCGCGACCGCCCGGGCCGGTCAGCGCCGTGCTCGGGTTCACCGGGCACCACGTGGTGGCCGCCGACGTCGAGTCGAGCTGGCTGGCCGAGACGCGTGAGGTCGGCGACTTCGGGTCGGTGATGCGCGCGCCCTTCCTCGCTGCGCTCGGCTCGCGCCTGGGCGCCCGGGTCGGCCATCTCGATGTCGTGCTGGTCGCGACTGCCGACGACGAGCCCGCCGAAGCTGCTGCGGTTCGGTCGGTCGACCTGGTCGAAGCCGAGCCGGTGAGCGACGGCCACGGTCGGGTGCTTCGGGCGCTCGCGTACCGCCGGGACCTCACGGTCCACCGCACGACCGACCGGGCCGGGGTGGTCATGCTCGGACGCGGGCTGGCGGACCGCTGGGAGATCTCGTTCGAGGTCGAACCGGCTGCCCGCGGCCGCGGCCTCGGGCATGCACTGGCGTTGGGTGGCCTACGGCTCGCGCCGCCCGGCCAACCGGTATTCGCGCAGGTCAGCCCCGGCAACGTCGCGTCTCTGCGCGTGCTCCTCGCCGCCGGTTACCGCCCGATCGGCTCCGAGGTGCTGCTTCTCCACCCGTCGGGATGATCACGTACGGAGGCGGCGGTCAGCCGGTGGCGCGGAAGGCGCGGCGGAACGCCACCGGGGTCGTACCGCGCCACTGACCGAAGTGGTGCCGCAGCGTGGCGGCGTTGCCGAAGCCCACCCGGCTGGCGACGCGCTCGATCGGCTCGTCGGTCTCCTCCAGCAGGTGCTGGGCGAGGAGCACCCGCTGCCCGGTGAGCCAGTGGTGCGGCGTCGTCCCGGTCGCGGCCCGGAAGCGCCGCGCGAACGTGCGAGAGGAGAGGTGGATCCGCGCCGCGAGCTGGTCGATGCTGAGCTCCTCGTCGAGGTGCGCGGACATCCACTCGAGCAGGCCCTGGATCGCGTCGTCGTCGCACGCCGGCATGGGCATGTCCACGAACTGGGACTGGCCGCCGTCGCGATGAGGCGGCACGACCATGCGCCGCGCGATCGCGTTCGCGACGGCGCTGCCCTGGTGCTCCCGGACGATGTGCAGGCACAGGTCGATCCCCGCGGCTGTGCCCGCGCTGGTGAAGATGTTGTCGTCCTCGACGTACAGCACGTCCGGCTCGAGGCACGCCTTGGGGTAGAGCTGGCTGAACAGCTCGGCGTGGAACCAGTGCGTCGTGCACCGACGCCCGTCGAGCAGCCCGGCAGCTGCGAGGGCAAAGGCACCCGAGCACACGCTCATCACCATCGCCCCCCGGGCGTGCGCGGCACGAAGGGCGGCCCGCACCCGCGGCGAGATCGGTGTCGTCCCCGTCGCGCCACCGTACGCCGGGAGAGCCACCAGGTCGGCGGTCTCCAGCCGGTCCAGGCCGTGCTCGAGGACGATGTCGAACCCACGTGCGCGGAACCGACCTGGTCGGATCCCGCAGACCGCGAAGTCGTACACGGGCAAGCCCTGCGAGCTGCGGTCGATGCCGAACACCTCGCACAGGACGCCGAGCTCGAACGGTGCGATCGGCTCCAGCGCGAGCACGGCGACATCGCGCAGCGCGGTCTTGCGCGGGGTCGCGGAGCGGACCACGAGCGGAGCGCAGGGACCGCGATCGCCAACGCCTGGAGGTGTCGTCCTGACCATCGCCCCAGTATGGCAGGAACTCGTTGTTCGATGGCAATACTGCCACTGGATGACCGGCGCCGGCAGGACGATCCTGGGATCACCAGGACGGGCAGATCCGTGATGGGGCTGGCCGCCTGGAGCACCTGGAGGTACCAGTCATGGGCATGATCATCTTTCTGGTGAGCGTCTTCGTCCTGCTCGACGTCGCCGCGCTGAAGGGGTGGGCGCCGGACACGCGGGACGCCCGCGATTGGACGGTTCCCAACACCTCCCCCAGTCACTCCGGCGTCGTGCGGCTTAGATAGGAGGACGTCGTACGGCCGCGTGGCGCGGCGCCTGCGCACAGCGGGAGGGACGGCGTCGAGGGAGCAACCATGGCGCGCGCGATCTGGCGAGGGCAGACCATTGCCGAGAGCGACGACACCGTCGTCGTCGAGGGCAACCACTACTTCCCACGCTCGGCACTGGACGACTCGGTGGTCCGCGAGTCGAGTCGGACGAGCCTCTGCCCCTGGAAGGGCACAGCGTCGTACTACTCGCTCGAGGCCGACGGCGCCACGAGTGCCGACGCCGTGTGGTACTACCCCGAGCCCACGCCCGAGGCCGAGTCCGTGCGAGACCGCGTGGCGTTCTGGAAGGACGTCGAGGTGCAGGCTTGACGGTCAGGTGACCAGGCCCACCGCAGCACCCGTCATCGACGTCCGGGCAGCGACCCCGACCGACTGGCCTGAGATCGGTGCGCTGACCATCGAGGCGTACAGCCGCGAAACCCTGGTGGGCCCGGGCTACCTCCGGAGCATGGGTGAGACCGCAGAGCGGGCGGCGGACCCGGGCGTCGAGCTGCTCGTCGCCACGGATCCCGAGGGCACGATCGTGGGCTCGGTCACCGCGACCCGGGCCGGCAGCGCGTGGGCCGACGTGGTCGGGCCGGGCGAGGGCGGGTTCCGGATGCTCGCCGTGCGCACGGGTGCGCGTGGCCGCGGCGTCGGCGAGGCTCTCGTCCGGCGCTGCCTCGAGGATGCCCGCACCGAGCGGCTCGACCGCGTGGCGATCCTCACGCAGCCCGCCATGGTCACCGCCGCGCGTCTGTACGCCCGGCAAGGCTTCCGACGGCTGCCGTGGCGCGACCGAGTCGCACCCGACGGCACCGAGCTGCTCGCCCTCGTCGTCGACCTGGCGCCGATCACCGTTCGCGAGGCGACGCCCGACGAGCTGCCGCGAGCCGGGGAGCTCACGCTGGCCGGCTACCTCGCCGACGGTCTGGTGGACCCGACCGCCAGCTACGCCAGCCATCTCGCCGACGCCAGGGACCGGGCTTCCGCCGCGACGCTGCTGGTCGCGATCGACGAGTCGCGCACGGTTGTCGGCACGGTGACGTTCTGCCGCCCCGGAAGTCCGTACGCGGAGATCTCCAACCCGGGCGAGGCAGAGTTCCGGATGCTCGCGGTCGACCCGGCGGCACGGGGCACCGGCGCGGGCGCTGCGCTGGTCCACGCGTGCCTCGATCGGGCCGGCGCCGCCGGCGATCGAGCCGTGGTGCTGTCCACGCTGGCGACGATGCGCGCGGCGGCCCGGATCTACCAGCGTCTGGGTTTCACCGCCGATCCGGGTCGCAACTGGTCTCCTGAACCCGGTGTGGATCTCCTCGCGTACCGACGGGACGTGCTCACAGCCCACGCGGGCTGAAGGTCAATCGATGACCGCCAGCACGTCCCCGGTCTGGACCACGTCTCCGACCGCGACGCGCACGGCGGTCACTCGCCCACCATGCTCGGTGAGGACCGGGATCTCCATCTTCATCGACTCGAGCAGGACGAGCGTGTCGCCAGGCGCCACGGCATCACCGGGTGCGACGACCACCTCGAGCACGGCGGCGACCATCTCGGCCTCGACGACCTCTGCCACGTCACCCCTCTCCCGACCCCGGGTGTCCCACGGCTCCAGGGCCCGATCCAACCATGCCGGCGCATGGCCCTGACCCGTCGCGGCGTGCTGCTTGGCACACTGTCGGCGTGACGCTCTTCGTGCTCGCCGTGGTGACGGCCGCCGTGCTGGCCGTCGTCCTCGGTGGACGACCCAGCACGTTCGGCCGCCCAGTCATGCACCGCTTCGGTCTCCTCGGCATCGTGGTGATCGGGTTGGCCACCTCCCCACTGGCGAAGTCGACCGGCGTGTACGCGGGCTGGCTCATCGTCGCGGCGATCGCGGTCGGCTGGTTCATGGCTCTCAACCGCGGCCGGCCCGGGCTCGGCCTGGCGATCGGCGGCCTCGCGCTCAACGCGGTCGTGATCATCGTCAACTCCGGCATGCCGGTCTCCTTGGCCGCAGTAGATCGCGCCGGTGTCCCACTGAGCCGCGTGCCCCTCGACACCGATCCGCTCCGTGAGGAGCTCACCACCGAGACCACCTTGTCGTGGCTGGGCGAGGCAGTACCGCTCGCGCTCCCCATCCGACCCGCGGTCGTGAGCCCCGGCGACGTCCTCGTGGCGGCCGGCGGCGCCCTGTTCCTCTTCACCGGCCTGACCGGGTTCGGCCGCACAGTGCCCGAGCGCGAGCTCACTCGGGAGGAGCGCAAGGCGCAGCGCCTGGCTCGAAAAGCAAGCCGAGCGGCTGGCATCGCACCCGGCACTGTCGGCTCCACTCCGCAGACCGCCTCGGTGCCAGGATGGTCAGACGAGGACATGCACGAGGCGGCTGCAACGACGCAAACACCATGGGCAGGCGTCGAGCCAGACGAGAAACCGGCCGCGAGCGAGCCGCCGGCGAGCGGGCTCGTGACCGCGGAGATGCCGGCCCCCGAGCACCCGGAGGCACCCAGCGCACCTCCAGTTGCTCCGGCGGTCGGGTCGAGCGACAACGGCGCCGGTCCGCCGGCAGTCGCTGACCCGTCGACCGAGGCAGAGGCTGCAGCGGCAGCGGCAGTGGCTGAGGCGGAGCGCGCTCGGCGCCATCTCAAGCGGAAGATGAAGCGCGAGCGCAAGCGGAAGCTCGCCGCGGCGCTCGCGCAGAGCGGGGCCGTCGGGACCGGCGGCGCAGGGGACGGCGACACCGGGGACAGCGACACCGGGGACAGCGACACCGGGGACAGCGACACCGGGAACGTCGACACCGGGAACGTCGACACCAAGGACCTGGGCGCGACGCGTCCGGCCGCGAGACCGAACGAACAGCCGAGCTGAGTCCGGCCGCCCGGACGGGCGCGCGCTAACGGGCGCGCAGCTCGATGGTGATCTGCTCGATGCGTACCATCACCCGGGCGCGCAGCCCGGTGGGCACCGGCTCGTTGCGGCACGATCGGTGCACGAGGCGCTTGATCTCCTCCTCGAGGCCGTACTCCCGCAGGCACGGTGTGCATGCGTCGAGATGCCGCTTGGCGTCGTACGCGTCGAGCTCGCCGATCTCGCCATCGAGGAACAGGTAGACCCGCTCCAGGGCGTCGACGCAGTCGAGGTCATCGGAATCGCTGCAGCCCATCACGTTCTCCTTGCATCGCCGGCCGGCGCGAGCCCGCGCTCGGCGGCGTACTCGTGGAGCAGTCCACGCAACTGGCGGCGTCCTCGGTGCAGGCGCGACATCACGGTGCCGATCGGGGTGCCCATGATCTCGGCGATCTCCTTGTACGCGAAGCCCTCGACGTCAGCGAGGTACACCGCGATCCGGAAGTCCTCGGGGATCGACTGGAGTGCGGACTTGACGTCGGAGTCGGGCAGGTGCTCGAGCGCCTCGGCCTCCGCCGACCGGAGTCCGGTCGACTGGTGGGACTCTGCCCGCGCGAGCTGCCAGTCCTGGACGTCCTCGTTCCCGGACACCTTGGGCTGGCGCTGCTGCTTGCGGTAGCTGTTGATGAACGTGTTGGTGAGGATCCGGTAGAGCCAGGCCTTGAGGTTCGTGCCGGGTCGGAACTGGTGGAACGACGCGTACGCCTTCGCGAAGGTCTCCTGCACGAGGTCCTCGGCATCGGCCGGATTGCGAGTCATCCGCAGCCCGGCGGCGTACAGCGCGTCGAGGAACGGCAGCGCATCGCGCTCGAAGCGGGCCGAACGTGCCTCGACGCTCTCCGTCGCGATGTCGACGACCTCCTCGACGTCGACGCTGTCGTCGATCGTCTGGGGATCGGCCGGGTCGTGCGGGTCCGGGAGTGCCACGATCGACGAGCCTAGTCGCGCCCGGCCGCCGACGAGGCGCGGCAGCGGGTCCCGGCCGAGGTCCGCGCCCGGCAGGGTGAGTACGGCGGCGAGCATCCAGATCCTCCAACGGGCCCGGTTCGGCCTCGATGCGCCAACAGCGCCCTCCCGACGAGCATTCCCGGCGTCCGGCCCCGGCCGAACGTCAACCCGGCAGCCGAGCCAGCCACCTGGCGACCGCGTCGGTGATCAGCTTGAGCGCCTCGATCTGCGTGAGCGGCGAGCGCCGCGGGACGGAAAAACCATGATCCGCGTACGGGATGGCCACGGACCGGGGCCCGCCCGGCAGCTGTTCCGTCGTGCCGAAAGGATCGCGCTCCCCCTGCACGACCAGTGTCGGCAGGCCGGTCCCGAGCAGCTCCTCCGCCCGGCTCGCCCCGGGCCGGCCCGGCGGGTGCAGCGGGAACGCGAGGGCCAGCACAGCGGCAGCGCCGGTGGACAGCGCGGTCCGGCAGGCGACCCTGGCCCCTGCGCTGCGCCCCCCGACCACGAGCCGTCCCTCCGTCCACGCCGGTCGCTGGCCGGCGAGCTCAGCCAGCACCGCCCGCCAGGCGAGGTCGAGCCTGGCCGGCGCGGGCGCGACCCGGCCACCTGCGACCCGCCAGGGCTGCTCGACCCGCAGGACGCTCACCCGTCGGGCCGGCAGTGCGGACGCGATCGCGGCCAGGTCGCGAGCCTCGACGCCGCCGCCGGCACCGTGGCCGAGCACGAGCGTCCAGCGCGCGCGGACGGCCAGATCCGCAACCACCCGCGCCGCACCGATCGGCGTCGAGACCATCAGCTCGTCGCGCATCGGCCCAGTAGATCGGTCCGGACGGTCGTCTTAGAAGAGCGTGTCGCCGATCGCTGTCGGCCGGACGTCGACGAGTGACTCCTCGGCGGGGATCGGCTCGACCAGGGCAGGGCCTTCGTTGCGCACATTCCCGACTGCGGTCGACACCGGGTAGGCAACCAGCCGGCCGGGGGCAGCTGGCACCAGGAGGCGCTGCAGGTCTTCGACGTCGGTTCGCTCGGGATCGAGCCAGGCGTCGACCTGCGCTGCCTCGACGAACATCGGCATCCGGTCGTGGATCCTCCCGAGGTCGTCGGTCGCCTCCGTGGTGATCACCGTGGCGCTCCACAGCCAGGCGCGGGGGTCGTCCCGTTCGTAGCGGTCGTCGCGCCACAGCTCGTACAGCCCGGCCAGCGCGAGGATGCCTCCGTCGCGGGGCCGGATGAAGAACGGCTGCTTCCTCTTGTTCTTCGGCCCAGCCTCGGGCGCGGAGTCCCCCGTGGTTTGGTACCACTCGTAGTAGCCGTCCGCGGGAAGGACGCAGCGCCGTGCGACCAAGGCCTTCTTGAACGCCGGCTTGGCGGCCAGCGTCTCGACGCGCGCATTGATGAGGCGGCTGCCGATCTTGGGGTCTTTCGCCCACGACGGCACCAGACCCCACCGCACCGGGCGGAGCACGCGTCTCGGTGCGGCCTCGGGCTCACCTCGCGGTGCGCGCTCGAGGACGGCGTACACGTCATCGGTTGGCGCGACGTTCCAGCGAGCCGCGAGCTCGCCCTCGTCGAGCTCGTCGACACCGGCCACCTCGTCCACCTCGAATGCACGGACGAGGTCCTCCGCGCTGCGGCTGGCTGAGTACCGCCCACACATGCCCTGCACTCTGGCATGTTCCGGAACCAGTGGCGGGGTGCATGATTGACCCATGACTCTCGTGCGCCGCGCCGCCCGTCCGATGCTCGCATCCGTGTTCGTCCTCGGGGGGATCGATGCCCTCCGTGATCCGGCTCCGCGGGCGAAGGCAGCCGAGTCGGTCACGCCGACCCTGACGCGCATGTTTCCGCAGCTGCCGAGCGACACAGTGACGCTGGTCCGGTTGAGCGGCGCGACTCAGGTCGCGGGTGGTGTCGCGCTGGGCGCCGGGTTCCTCCCTCGCCTGTCCGCGGCGGCGCTGGCGGCCACGCTGATCCCGCAGACGCTCGCCGGTCACCGCTTCTGGGAAGAGCCCGACGGCGAGGCTCGCCGAAACCAGCGGCAGCACTTCCTGAAAGGCATCGGTCTGCTCGGTGGTCTCCTGCTCGCCGCGGTGGACACCGAGGGCCAGCCGGGGCTGGCCTGGCGGGCCCGGCGCGCCAGCGACGACCTGCAGCAGTCCACCAGACGGCTGTCGGGCCGCGCTCGTCGAGAGACCAAGCTGGCCACCCGGGCGGCGAAGCAGGAGGCCAAGCTGTTGCGCGCCGAGACCAAGGCCAGGATCGCTGCTTGAGCCCGACCCGTTGACAACCGGGCTCTGGCCCGCGCCGACGGCGTCCGGCCCGGTCCAAGCGACCGTTCGCCTGCCCGGCTCGAAGTCGATCACCAACCGGGCGCTCGTGCTCGGTGCGCTGGCCGCGGAACCGCTCGTGGTCTCCCACCCGCTGGTGGCCCGTGACACCGCGCTGATGGTCGCTGCGGTCGAGCATCTCGGGGCGGTCGTGAACGAGACGGATGGCGGTTGGCGGATCCAGCCCCGCCCGCTCCGCGGCCCAGCGGCCATCGACTGCGGGCTGGCCGGGACGGTCATGCGCTTCGTCCCACCCATCGCCGGGCTCGCCGAAGGCGCGGTCTCCTTCGACGGCGACCCGGCTGCGCGATCTCGACCCGTGGGGGCGTTGCTCGGCGCGCTGCGAGGTCTGGGCGTCCGAGTCGGAGCCGCTGACGGCGACCGGCTCCCGTTCACGGTGACCGGTACCTGCACTGTGCCCGGGGGCTGCGTGACGCTCGACGCGTCTGCCTCCTCGCAGTTCGTCTCCGGCCTGCTGCTGGCTGGTGCGCGCTACGACGCCGGGGTCACCGTGCACCACGACGGCAAGCCGCTGCCCTCCCGTCCGCACGTCGAGATGACGGTCGCGATGCTCCGAGACCGCGGTGTCGTCGTCGACGACGGCGAGGCGAACACCTGGCGGGTCGCCCCCGGACCCATCGCCGGCGGCCGGATCGAGGTCGAGCCCGACCTGTCCAACGCGGCGCCGTTCCTCGCCGCGGCGGTGATCACTGGTGGCCGAGTCGTGGTCGAGGGGTGGCCCGACCGCACCACGCAACCCGGTGACCGGCTCCGAGAGCTCCTCCAGATCGCCGGCGCGGACATGACCATGACCGGCGACGGGCTCGTCGCGACCGGCGGGGACGTCGTGCGGGGGTTCGACGTCGACCTCCACGACGTCGGCGAGCTGACACCCGTGCTGGCGGCCCTCGCGGCGGTTGCCGACGGTCCGTCCTCCCTTCGGGGCATCGGGCACCTGCGCGGCCACGAGACCGACCGGCTCCGGGCGCTCGCCGACGAGCTGTCAGCTCGGGGCGCCGAGGTCGACGAGCGCTCGGACGGACTCGCGATCCGTCCGCGACCGCTCCACGGTGGCATCTTCCGGACGTACGCGGACCACCGCATGGTGATGGCCGGTGCGTTGCTCGGCCTCGTCGTCCCCGGCGTCGAGGTCGAGGACGCCGGCGCGGTCGGCAAGACCATGCCAGCGTTCTCCACGATGTGGCGGGCGATGCTGGCCGGTGCGCGGTGAGCTCCGGTCGCCGGGAGTACACCGAGGAAGACGTGCGGATCCGCCCCGGCAAGGGGTCGCGTCCGCGCACGCGCAACCGCCCGGCCCACGCCGACGCAGTCCCCGGCGTGGTCGTCGCGGTCGATCGCGGTCGCTACACCTGCCTGCTCGGCGAGCCGGGGCGGACGAGCGACGACGCCGTGGAGGTGGTCGCGAAGAAGGCGCGCCAGCTCGGCCGTACGGGGGTCGTCGTGGGCGACCGGGTCGGGCTCGTCGGCGACATCTCCGGGGAGGTGGACGCCATCGCGCGCCTGATCCGGGTCGAGCCGCGACGCTCGGTGCTGCGTCGTACGGCCGACGACGACGACCCGGTGGAGCGGGTGATCGTCGCGAACGCCGAGCAGCTCGCCGTGGTCACCGCCGTGGCCAACCCCGAGCCGCGTCCGCGGCTGATCGACCGGTGCCTCGTCGCAGCGTTCGACGCCGGGCTGGAGCCGCTGCTCATCGTGACCAAGGTCGACCTGCAGCCGCCGGACGTCCTCCTCGAGCTCTACCAGCCGCTGGGTGTCGCGATGGTCGTCGCAACCCGCGGCGGCGACCTGGCCGCTGTCCGTACGGCCCTGGCCGGACGGGTCACGGTCCTGGTCGGGCACTCCGGCGTCGGCAAGTCCACGCTCGTGAACGCCCTCGTTCCGACTGCGCTGCGCACGACGGGCGTCGTGAACGCGGTCACCGGACGAGGGCGGCACACCTCGTCGTCCGCGGTCGCGCTGCGGCTTCCCTTCGGCGGGTGGGTCGTCGACACCCCGGGGCTGCGCAGCTTCGGACTCGCGCACGTGACGCCGGGCGACGTCCTGCGCGGCTTCGGCGACCTCGCTGCGGCAGCGCAGGACTGCCCTCGAGGGTGCACCCACCTCGCTGACTCGCCGGACTGCGCGCTGGACGACGCGATCACCGCCGGGGTGGTGGAACCCGCCCGGCTCGACTCGTTCCGCCGCCTGCTGGGGAGCCGGCTCGCGCCCTCCGACGCCTGACGATCCGCTGGGGATCGCGCGGTCGCGCTAGCCGGCCGGGTTCCAGACCGCGGTGGATCCGGTGTGCCCGGTCCGGACCACCTGGACGACCGAGGCGCCGGCGGCGACCACCGCCACCACTGCCACGATCAGGACGACGTTACGCGCCACGTTGCGCCGGACCAGCACCACCATCGCCACCGCTGCGACCGCCAGCACGAGCACGTACCACCGGAGCAGGTTGCCGAGTGACTCGTGCTCCTCGACCTTGTCCGCCACGGGCCCACCGAGCTGACCAGCCTCGGTGAGGGAGCGCTCGAACGTCTCGCCCGAGGCGACCGTGACGAACGTGGTGAGCGAGGCGACCACCGTCAGACCGGCGACCAGCACTCCGTATCGTTCCCGCCAGCGCGGCACGACGGCGATCGCGATCACACCCAGCGCAGCCAGCGGCACGAGGACCACAGCGCCGTGGTTCACCAAGACGTGGAAGGGCAGTCCGAACACGGTCTCCGGGATCACGGGCGGCTCCGATCGGCTCGTCAGGCCCTCACCTTGAGATACGTACGGTCCCGTGCCGACGGTTCACCCCGCCCGACGGTTGGTCGGCGGCGGGACCCCCGCCGCGGCGCCCGCCGGAGCTCCGGCTGCCACCCCCACCTCCGCGAGAGCCGCCGCTCGATCGGCTCCGCGAGCCGCCGCTCGACCACGACGAGCCCGAGCTCCGCCACGACGACCCGCTCGACCGGCTCGAGCCGCCCATGAAGCTCGAGCCGCCGGACCGTCCCGCGCTGTCGCGAGCGGCCTGGGCCCGGCGGCGCGCGGCGTCGGCCCGGGCCGCCTCATCGAGCTGCTTGGCCAACTCGCCCGCTGCCCGGTGGATCGCGCTGACCTCCGCCTCGACGCGCGGCCAGTCCGGCGACGCGGGCAGCGTGACGGCGTCGGCGCGCGCCTGCAGCGCGCCGAGCTCACTCGCCGCCGGGGTCGCCGGCCGGACGCGGGAGCGCAGCGCGGCGAGCGTGCTCCGGACTCCCGCCAGCGCCGGCGGGACCTCGGTCGCGAGCCGGCGGACCCGATCGAGCATCGCGCCGGGCAACGCAGCGGCCGCCTCCGCCTGCCCGAGACCGTCCTCCGCGGCGATCAACGCGGTTGCCACCCGACCGAGGTCGCGAGCGTCCAGCGCCGCACGCGCCTCGGTGAGCGCGCCGTCGGCGCGGGCGGCGTCATCGGCGGCACTCGACGCCGCCCCCGCCACCTCGGCAGCGATCGCCGGGTGGAACTGCCCGGCGAGGGTGTCGCCAGCTGCTCGTGCGTCGTCGATCCGGCCAGTCAGATCTGCTCGGCGGGCCGCGGCGTCGTCCACGCGCGTGGTCAGCTCGTGCAGGCGTTCGGGCAGCGTGGTGAGCGCGGCCCGCGCCTCCTCGAGGTCGGTCTCCACGCGTACGAGCGCGGTGTCGGCCGCGGTGTAGCGGCGGTCCTCCGCGAGCCGTTGCACCTCGGCGACGCCGGCCGGAACGCTGGCCAGCGGCGCCACCTCAGTGACGGGGGTGAAGCCGAGGTCGCGGGCCGTCCGCTCGGCATCCCGGACCAGGTCCACCGTGGTCGGGACAGCCGCGACGCGGGTCGGGATCGACTCGGGCAGCCGCAGCGCGGCCTCGAGCCGGTCCCGCTCCCGCCCGAGCGCCGGCAGGAGCTCGTCGCTCTTCGCGTTCAGGTCCTCCCATCCAGCGACGGCGTCCGCGAGGGTCGCGTCGTCAGCGTCCTGGAGCACCTGGTCTCGGGTGATCATGAGGTCGAGCCGCTGCGCGGTCAGGGTCGCGTACGTGCTCAGCAGGCCGGTGACGTCGGCGAGGAGTTCCTCGGCCTCGTCGGGGTGGTAGGAGGCGCGCACGAGCTGGACGTCGCTGTCGAGCGTTTCCGCGAGCTGGTCGATCTGGAGCACGGCCTCGTCGCTGCCCGCTGCGGCCGCTTCGAAGCGCGACGCCTGCTCGGCCCGGATGCGCTGCCGCTCCTTCCGTACGCGGCGCCAGCGGTAGCCGCCGACAGCGGCTGCGCCGAGGAGCACCACCGCGCCCGCCACGATCCAACCGATCGGTGGTCCCGGGTCGATCACCGCGCCGATCGCGGCGAGCCCGTCGACGAGACCGCGGGCGTAGTCCCCGTCGGTGAGGGCAGGATTGATCACGTCGGCCTGGATCTCGGGGAACCGCTGGTCCATCGCGTCGGGCATCGCATCGCCGTACCAGAGGTACGTCTCGCCGGTGAGGGCACCGGCGTCGGTCGTGACCGCCAGGACGACGAAGTTGCTCGTGAGGTCCGAGACGCCGGCGTGCCAGGTGTCGCAGGCGTCGGTCTGGAGCTCGATCCACTCCGCCAGGTCCCGCCCGTCCTGCTCCTGCGTGAGCACCCACACCCGCGGCTCGAACGAGGTGTCGGTCCGCAGCGTGCCGGCCGCCGCCTGGACCTCGGTCTCCTCGGCCGGGGAGAGCTCGTCTGCCGCATCGACGAGCAGGGCGTCACACGTGCCGGTCACCGGCTCGCCCACGGCCAGCGCCGGCCCAGCCAGGCCGATCCACCCGCCAGCCAGGAAGACCACGGCAGCCGCGCGGACCATCCCCCACCTGCGCATGGGCCGCAGCCTCGCACAGCGGCCACCGCGTCACCGGCGTACGTCGCACGTCGACGGGTCACAGCTCGACGGAGCCACCCGAGCGCCAGTAGATGCCGTGGTCGCGGGCGAGGAATCCCTCGTCCACGAGAGCGCGCCGCACCATGGCGTAGTCCGGGTGGAACGCTTGGAGGATGGCGTTCACGTCGCGTTCGGGGTAGCGCACGCCCGGCTCGAACACGCGAGCGATGTGGTCGAGCACGACCAGTCGCTTGCTCCGCTTCACCGGCATGCTCTGCAGCCGACCGCGGACGAAGAACGCCCGGAAGACCGCCGCGGTGCTCGGGTCGCGGATGTCGGACGGCACCGGACCTCGCTCGTCGCGCGTCTCGTCGACGTTCTCGCCCCCGCCGTCCAGAGGCTCGCCGCCCACCATGGAGCCAGCCTTCCACGAGTCCCGGTCGGTCCGGCGTGCTCCGCTTGCCGCTGGTGCCGCGGCAGGTACGGTGCGGGACGTGGCGATGACGACACCCGACTTCGGCGACGACGTCCGGTTCGCCCACACGCTGGCCGACGCCGCCGACGCGGTATCCCTGGAGCGATTCAAGGCGCTCGATCTCGCGGTCGAGACCAAGCCCGACCTCACTCCGGTCACCGACGCTGATCGGACGATCGAGGAACGCATCCGATCGGCGCTGTCCCGGTCGCGGCCACGGGACGCGGTGATCGGCGAGGAGCTCGGTGCCTCGGGCCAGAGTGCCCGCCGCTGGGTGATCGACCCGATTGACGGCACCAAGAACTTCGTCCGTGGCGTCCCGGTGTGGGCGACCCTGATCGGGCTCATGGTCGACGACGTGGTGGTCGCCGGTGTCGTGTCGGCTCCGGCTCTGGACCGCCGGTGGTGGGCCGCGCGCGGCCAGGGCGCGTGGTCCGGGCGCAGCCTGGCCCGGGCCAGCCGTTGCAAGGTCTCAGACATCGACACGATCGCCGACGCGTCGCTGTCGTACTCGAGTCTCGGCGGCTGGGAGGACGCCGGCCGGCTCGAGCAGTTCTTCCGCCTGTCCAGACGCTGCTGGCGTACCCGTGGGTTCGGCGACTTCTGGTCGTACGTGCTGGTGGCAGACGGCGCCGTCGACATCGCCGCGGAGCCGGCGCTCGCGCTGCACGACATGGCGGCGGTGTGCGTGGTGGTCGAGGAGGCCGGCGGGCGGTTCACCTCGCTGGACGGCGTACCCGGCCCACACGGTGGCAATGCCGTCGCGACGAACGGGCGCCTGCACGACGACGTGCTCGCGCTGCTGTCCTCCGACCGGCCGCCGGGCTAGCCTCGGCACCAGACCGCCCGCCGGCCAGCGCCGGCGAGACCGACAGCTCGGGAGGACGCGATGCACATCAAGGACGTGTTGCAGCGCAAGGGCGGCACCGTCGTCACGATCAGCCCGGACGCGCCGGTGTCCGAGCTGGTCCACGTGCTCGGCGAGCACAACATCGGGGCCGTGGTCGTGAGCGGCGACGGGACGACGGTCGAGGGCATCGTCTCCGAGCGCGACGTCGTCCGACAGCTGGCCCGCAGCGGGGATGCCCTGGCCGCCCCGGTCTCGACGATCATGACCCGTGAGGTCTCCAGCTGCACGCCACAGGCGACGATCGACGAGCTCATGCATCTCATGACCGAGCACCGGATCCGTCACGTGCCGGTTGTCGTCGACGGTCGCCTCACCGGCATCGTGAGCATCGGCGACGTCGTGAAGATGCGCATCGGCGAGCTGGAGTTCGAGCGCGAGCAGCTCTCGACCTACATCCGCTCCTGATCCGCTCGTGAAGGACGACCCCGGCACCACCGCTGGTCAAGACCGCGACGAGACGCCGACCGAACGGCTCGACCGCCAGTTCGAGGACCTGCTCCAGGAGCTGCGGGTCTCGCAGGCCGGCGTGCAGATCTTGTTCGCTTTCCTGCTCGGTATCGCGTTCACACCAGTGTTCGCACAGTCGACCAGTGGCAGCGGGATGTCTACATCGCGACCTTGATCGTCACCGTGGTCGCCGCGATCCTCTTCGTCGGGCCGGTGTCCTACCACCGCATCGTGTTCCGGCAGAAGATGCGTGGCTCGCTGGTCCGGGCGGGCAACGCCATGGCGATCGGCGGGC